>JADMIO010955800.1_pt1 | contig 46310 bp, 36 predicted proteins | sample 8958161 | NCBI WGS metagenome assembly JADMIO01 (sample SAMN16585339, study PRJNA669376) | soil metagenome | isolation source: Crop rotation soil | place: USA: Cullars Rotation, Alabama | collected 2011
CGCGACAACTTGTCCACGTGGAATTCTAAGCTTAGGATCCCAATGTGCTGGAAAGCGGGGTCAGCGTCACCGAAGACACCGCCGTCGACACCATGACGAACAGCGTCGTGTTGACGCTCGTTCCGCCCGCGGAGGCGGTGATCACCACCCCGGTCGTCTGCGTCACCGGCTGCGTGTTGGCCGTGAAGTTCACGGTCGTCTGACCTGCCGGCACCGTGACGCTGGCAGGTACCGTCACCAGCGACGTATTCGCGCTCGAGAGCGCCACCACGAGCCCGCCGCTCGGCGCAGGACCACCCAGTCCCACCGTTCCGGTGATCGGAAAGCCGCCCTGCGCGTTGCCGTTGAACAACACGTACGACAGCAGCGGGAACAGTGTCATGTCCGCAGCGAAGGACGAGCCGTTGTACGCGCCCGAGATGCGGACGCTGGTCGTCGCCGTCACGGAACTGGTGCCGATGGGGAACGATGCGCTCGCCTGACCGGCGGGCACGGTCACGCTCGCCGGGATGGTCACGGGAACGGTCCCCGTGCCGCCATTCGAGAACGCCTTCGAGAGCGTGACCACCGCACCGCCTGACGGCGCGGCGCTGCTCAACGTCACCGTTCCCGTCGATGATGCGCCGCCGACCAGATCGACCGGGTTGATGTTCAAACCATTGATGCCGGTCGGTCCGCCCGCCGTGATCAACAGCAGCGCCTGCTGTCCCGGACTCCCCGCGAGGCCCGCGAAGATGTTCATGTTGAACTGCGAGCTCACGGCGAAGGTCTTGATCGTGAAGGTCGCGCTGGTGGCGCCTGCCGGGACGGTGACGCTGCTCGGCATCTGCGCAACGGTTGAAGGCGCCGGCGTGGAGAGCGCGACGACGGTGGCGCCGCTTTGCGGCGCGCTCAGCGTCACGGTGCCAATCGACGAGTTGCCGCCGACCACGCTCGATGGGTTCACCGACACGCTCTGCAGCACCGGCGGTGGAGGCGCGGCCCGTACGGTGAGGACGCCGCTGAAGCGGTACCGCCCGTCGGTGGCGGTCACGGTCACGTCGGTATCGACGCTGGCCGGCCGCGTGGCGATCGACGCCTGGAAGCCGAACAGGTTGCTGCTCGCGGGCGCCGTGAACGTCTGCGCCGGCACGATGTCCGGGTGATCGCTCGTCACCGTGAACGTCGGTCCTCCCGTACGCGAGAGACCGCTCATGTCGATCTGTCCGATCGTGCTGTCGCCGCCGGTAATGGGATTGAAGCCGGTGATCAGGAAGTCGCCGAGGGTCGGTATCGGCGCCGCGGGCGCGGGGTTGGGTGGAAGCATCACGAGCCACCGCTGCCCCGCCCTCCCGTTCGTGATCAGGAACGGAGGGATCGACGCGTTGTACCAGAAACCTCCGACGTCCACGAACTGGATCGCCGGTACATACGAAGTCGCGACGTCGAACGGAACGGTCGTCGCGCCGGTCGTAAAGGTGATGCCGTTGTGCGGGAAGCTGGATGAATTGAAGTTCGGGTCGAGGAGCCGGGGAACGCCCACGTCCTGGTCCTGGCCCTGCCCCGCCGGAGTCTCGTTGACGATCGTCGCGGGCACGCGGTCGCCGCTGACGATGACGTTGCGGCTGAGCGCCACGGAGTTGGGACCAGCGGTCGCGCACGAGTCGTGGAACGTCGAGCCCGTGGGAGGCACGCGGCGGCAGCCGAGGCTGCACTCCTGGTGGAACGTGCAGGTGCCGATCCCGGTACCCTGCGCCGGAGAGCAGCTGTAGAGGATGCCCTGGTTCCCGCCGATGGGTGCGATGCCGCCGCACATCAACCCGTCCCACTGAAATCTGGCGCCCCCCTGTGAGCCGCTCGAAAAGTCCGCGGGCCTTGGTTGCGCGGTGACGGTCATGATGGCGTTGCGCGTCGTGCCGCCAGCCGACGCGCTGATCGTGGCGTCGAACTGGAGCCCGCTGTACGCGCGGTACCCAGGGTTGGTCGCGACGGTGAATGTCCCTGTCGATTGGCCGGCAGCCACCGTCATCGACGGCAACGACGCCGCGAGCTCGACGAGCGAGCTTGCGAGCGTGACCACCGCGCCGCCGGCCGGCGCGGGCGCGCTCAGCGTGACGGTACACGTGGCCGAATCGCCGCTGCCGCCGGCGATCACCGACGGGCTGCACGTGAGGTTGCTTGCGGTCTGTGCCTGGACTGGGGAAGTAGCGAGAAGGGATGCTGTCAGTACAAGACCGACAGCAGCGATCGACACGTTCAGCTTCACGAGATGGCCTCCTGAGCGGGTGGGGTTTACCCTGTGGGGAGCTCAGGTGGATCGGAGGGGCGCCAGCCCTATTGCAAACCTGTCGCCCGCAGACTGGAGTGGAGTTCCGTTCGTCACGGCCGCGCGATCGACGCAAGCTCGTCAACGCGACGACTAACGAATCACGTTCGCGAAATACGCGAATCGTAGGTGAGGGGCGCCGACCTTACCAACTCGGCATCATCGAAAGCGATAGCTTGTCCCTTCGACTTGCGACAACAGCGTCGACGGCGCGTCGGTGGCGCGCGCGCGTCCTTCGATCGCCGGCGCGACCGGTGAGTGCGTGGCGAGATAGTCGGCGAGGACGTCGTGCACCGTGACGTCGAGCCGGCGCGGGCTCGCGACGTTCTGCAGGCGGCACACCACGTTGTCGGGATCGCCCTCGCGTTCGCAGCCGAGCATCGTGTAGTTCCGGCGGCGGTCAAGCATCTCGCCGCGGATCTTCACCTCCCGTACTCGATCGCCTGCCTGCCGTGCGACAGTGAAAGTCATCTCGAGTCCCTTGAAGCGCACCAGCCATCCTCCAAAGCGCTTCGTGGCATCCTTCGCAAACGCGTTTTCCAGCTCCCTCTCGAGCCACTCCTCGATCTGCCGACCGGTGACGACGCCCGACTTGAGGACCGAATCGACCGGCAGCATGCTCCAGAGATAGTCGTTGGTGATGGCGGCCGCGCCGCCGGCAGGTGGCACCAGCGGCGGACAAAAACGGAACCCGTTGGACACCGCGAAGTCGGTCTGGAACTTCCACAGCAGCGCGTCGGTGATGAGGTTGTCCATCGGCGTCTCGATGACGTAGTAGCGCAGCAGCGGCGTGGTCGTGCTGCCGACGACGCGCTCGAGCTCGTTCCGGTACGGCGCCTTCGCCGCCGCCACCATCGTCCGCACGCCGGCATCTTCGGGATAGCGATCGGGGTCGACGTCGAGCAGCGCATACGTCTGCTCCTTGATCCGCCCGTCCTCGACGACGAGATCGAGCTTGCCGACAAACGACGCGAACGCACCGGGCTCGGTCACCTTCGCGTACTTCCCCTGCAGCGGCTCGCGGATCCGCTCGTGCGTGTCGGCGCCGAGGATGTAGTCGACGCCGCGCGCGTACGGCTGGTTCGCCAGGTCCAGCTGCTGCGCAAGCCCCATGTGCGAAAGGACGAAGACGAACGCGCACGCCTCCCGGTCGCGAAGCGTCCTGACATGTCGCGCCAGGTTCTCGCGCGGATGCGTGAAGCGTATGCCGCGTGAATAGGCCGGAGACTGGCGTGTCGGCGTGAGCGGATCGTTGTAGCCGACGAAGCCGATCTTGACGCCGCCGAGGGTGAACGTGTGGTACGGCGGAAAGATCGGCGCGCCGGCCGCGCCGTTCCGCGCCTCACCGTCGTGGAACATGTTCGCGCACACCTTCGCGGCCGAGTAGGCGTTCAGGTTCTCGATCATCGCCTCCTTGCCGTAGACCACCTCCCAGTTGCCGGGGAGCACGAGGTCGTAGGCGATGGCGTTGACGAGCGGCACCATCGCGCGTCCCTTCGAGAAGGACGCGACCGCGCTCCCCTGGAAGCAGTCGCCGCCGTCGACGACGAGCGTGTTCCCTGGATTCTGCCGGCGCAGCGCATCGATCATCGACCGCAGCGTCGCGACGCCGCCGCGGCGCCTGAACACGGGCCTGCCGTCTTCCCAGAAGAACTCGTCGTGGATGTCGAGCTGCGCGTGGATGTCGGCGGTGTGGAGGATCGTCAGGTGCTGCGCGCGGCCCTCGCGGACGGCGCGAGCCTGCGCCGCCTGCGCCGCATCGCCAGTGCCCTGCAGCCAGCGTGCGAGCGTCGGACCGGCGCCAAGACCGGCGCCGATTCGGGCAAGGCGCCCGAGGAACCCGCGCCTGCCAACCGGAGCCTCTGCTCCGGCTGGCAGGCGTGAGTCACCCTCGAACGTCAGGCCAGCGCCTTTCCGTACAGCGCCAGGAGGCGGCTCCATGCTTTCTCGGCCTGCGGCTCGTTGTAGACACCCGAGTCGGGCGGGCACCAGCCGTGCGCGGCGCCGGTGTAGACCTCGATTTCCGCGGGGAGCTTCGCTTTCGCGAACGTCTCCTTCAGCACGTTCTTCTCGTCGGGCGACCGCATGTCGTCGTTGGCAGCGATGGCGATGAGCAGCTGCGCCTTCGTCTTCGCGGCCTGCAGGTGCGGACTGTTCGGCATGTTGGTCACGAGTCCGCCGCCGTGGAACGACGCAATCGCGCCGACACGATCGGGCACCGCCGCCGCCGTGCGGAACGCAATCGGTCCGCCCATGCAGTACCCCTGCGTCCCCACCTTGCGGTTGCGCGCCACCGACGCCTGCATGTCGAGCCAGCCGATGAACGCCTTCGCATCGGTCATCTGCGTCGTCTCGTTCAGCGCCTGCGCGAGCGGCATCAGCTCCGGGATCGGCGTCGCCGAGCCCTGCGCCGCGGTGGGCGCTTTCTTGACGCGATAGAACGGATTGACGACGAGCACCGAGTAGCCGGTCTCGGCGAGCCGCTTGCCCATCTGCCGGAACGCCGGTCGCAGACCGAAGATGTCCGGCCACACGAGCACGCCTGGCGCCGTGCCGGTCGACGGGTGGACGAAATACGCGTCGCACGTGCCGTCCGGCGTCTTGATGGTCACGTCCGACTCGGTCACCGCGACGGCGTCGACCACCTTCGGCAGCATCATCATCACGCCTGCGCCGAGCAGGACGCCGAACTGCCGGCGCGTCACCATGCCGCGCGCGTCGAATTCCTTGAGATCGTCATCAAAATGATCCTGATCGCACATGTTCGCTCCTTGTCGATGCTGGTCGCGCGGAAGACCGGCACGCGCGACGGTGACACTCTAGCGCAGATGTCGCTCGACCTGCCTGTGGCTCAGCTTCCGCGGTTGCCGTGCGTGGTAGATGCTCGCGTGCGGGAAGCCGGGCGAGCGAACGCTGAGGAATGGTGGTGACGGCGGGGGGCTGTGCCTTCGGGGGACTGTACAGTGCAACGCGCGCCGGAAGTCAACTTGCCGCTTGCTGGTCGAAGCCGCTTGCGCGTCTTCAGTTCAAGAACCCTTCGCTTCTCGTTCAGAAAGGTGCTTCACGCTGCCACCCGCGAACATGCTTGCGCATCCCCACCGGCAACCACGCTCGACATCTTCCTGACTGAGAACCGTCGCGTTCCTTTTTCCGATCCTGCTACGCATCCCCGTCGGCAACGTTCGACGCCTCCCCTTTCGAGGAAGCACTGTTCACCGCCGACGAAGCTGCCTCACATTCCCGGACCCGCGAAGCTGGCTCGTCTTCTTCCGGCGCGCGCAGCGAGGGGGACTCTATGTGAGCGTCGCGATGAGATCAAGTACTTTCTGATGCGCGCGCAAAAAAATTTGCACGCGCGTCGATGTTTCGAAGGGTCGGATCCCCTAAGCGTGCGCGTCGCTCATTGATCTCCCCACACATTGCGAACGCGTTCGCGCTGCGCACAGCGATCGCGCGGTGAAGCGATCATCGCTTCACGGTTATGGGAGAGACTTGGAGCATGCTCTCGCAGCTGTTCGAGAACAACCGCCGATGGGCGCGACGCGTCACCGCCCGAGATCCGCTCTTCTTCCGTTCGCTGGTGGCGCAGCAGTCTCCGCGCTATCTCTGGATCGGCTGCTCGGACAGCCGCGTGCCGGCCAACGAGATCGTCGGCCTTGCCCCGGGCGAGCTCTTCGTCCATCGCAACGTCGCCAACGTTGTCGTCCACTCCGATCTGAATTGCCTGTCGGTGCTGCAGTACGCCATCGACGTCCTCAAGGTCGAGCACGTGATCGTGTGCGGCCACTATGGGTGCGGCGGCGTCCGCGCCGCGTACCTCAAGTCGCCGCTGGGGCTGATCGACAACTGGCTGTGCCACGTGCGGGACGTGCACGACCGGCACCGCGAGCTGGTCGAGCGTGGGGACGGCGACGAGGCCGCCATCGATCGTCTCTGCGAGCGCAACGTGATCGAGCAGGCGTCTCACGTGTGCGAGACGACCATCGTGCGCGACGCATGGCGGCGCGAGCAGCCGGTAGCGGTCCATGGCTGGATTTACGATCTGCGCGACGGACTCCTCCGGGATCTGCAGTGCACCGCAACCGGGGTGACGGAACCGGACGCCGCGCATCGAGGGACCGCGAGCGCGCAGGTGAAGGGGTGAACGGTCGTTCGTGCTATCCTCCCGCCTGACAAACCACATGCGGGCAGGCGCCATGACGAAGAAATCCTTTCAGGGTTGCGTCATCCTGGTGGTCAGCGCGTTGACAACGCTCGGCCTGTCCGCGCAAGGCACCGGGCGCCTCACGGGAAATCCGACACCGGGAACGCCGCAGCCCGATCCCCCCAACCTGGCCGATCGGATCACGCTGACCGGATGCGTGCGATGGGCGGCGCCCGACGGTCGCGGAGCCGTCGCGGCGCAGGATCTGAACACACCGAGCGCCTCGACTTTCGTCCTCACCGGCGCGGCACGGGTGACGCGCGTGCCGCCCGGCATGGGCACATCCGACGCCGCGAAAAAACCGGCGGGCCAGACGTATCGGCTCTCGGCGCTCAACAGCGCGCTCGTCCCGTTCGTCGGCGGACGCGTCGAGATTTCCGGAGAAATCCAGGATCCTTCGCCCCGCGACGGGGTGGCGGCGCCGATTCTCAACGTCGGATTCGTGCAGAGACTGGGCAGGACGCCATGCTCCTGAAAGGGGCATAATCGCGTCTGACGCCGAACCTCGCTGGTCTCGAGGAGTATGCGTATGCTGCGCTACGGATGGATCCTCCTGGTCCTCATCGTCGCGGGCGTGCTGATCGCCACGGGGACGACACGGGCACAGGATGCGGCCGCGGCCCCGGTCACCTTCACCAGGGACGTCCTGCCGATTCTCCAGAAAAACTGCCAGTCGTGTCATCGGCCCGGCCAGATTGCGCCGATGTCGCTGCTGACCTACGAGCAGGTGCGGCCGTGGGCGCGCGCGATCAAGCTGCGGGTCGTCGCCCGCGAGATGCCCCCGTGGTTCGCCGATCCGCAGCACGGGTCGTTTGCCAACGACCGGTCGCTCGCGCAGGCGGACGTCGACACGATCGCGAAGTGGGTCGATGCCGGCGCGCCGCAGGGCGAGCCGAAGGACGCCCCGCCTCCCGTCGAGTGGGCCGCGGACGGCTGGCAGATGACGCCGGACGTCATCGTCCGGGGACCCGAGTTCCGCGTCCCCGCGCGTCCGCCGAAGAACGTCATCGAGTGGGCGACCGCGACCATCCCCAGCGGGTTCACGAAGGACACGTGGATCACCTCGTTCGAGATCAAGCCGAGCGATCTGACGGTCACGCACCACATCTGCGCGACGTTCGTGCCGCATCGCGACGACGTCAAGTACTACGAGTGGAACTGGAGCGAGTCGCCGCGCGACGAGGAGGGTGTCGCGACCGATGCGGGCGCGACGCCGGGCGGCGCCGCCACCGGCGTCGATCAGGCGGTCGGCGCATCGGGCTTCGGAGGCGGGTTCACCTGCTACGTGCCAGGCGTGCAGGTCGACGACTTCCGCAAGGTCAACGCGGCGAAGCTGATTCCCGCCAACACCGACATCTCGTTCGCGGTGCACTACACGCCGACCGGCAGGGAAGTCGTCGATCATCCGCTGATTGGCTTCACGGTGGCCGACAAGCCGGCGGAGATGCAGTGGATCGGCTACGCGATCTCCGGCGCCAGCGCGGACTTCGCCATTCCGCCGCAGGAGGGGAACTACAAGAGTCCGCCGGCCGATGTCGAGTTCGGCGCCGACGTCTGGCTCGTGCAGATGATGCCGCACATGCACCTGCGCGGGAAGGACATGACGTATCACCTGATCTATCCGGACGGCCGGGACGAGATCGTCCTCAACGTGCCGAAGTACGACTTCAACTGGCAGCTGGTCTACAACCCGATGAAGCCGATCTTCGCGCCCAAGGGGACCCGGCTGCACGTCGAGGCGCACTTCAACAACTCCTCGTCGAACAAGTTCAACCCCGATCCCACTCGCACGGTGTATCGCGGGCGCATGACGTGGGAGGAGATGATGAGCCCGTTCTTCTCGATCATCACGGACTCGAAGACGGACCCGAAGACGATCCTGAAGCTGCGCGGCCAGACGCGCATCGACAACGGCGCGTAGGCCCGCCGTCGAATACTCGCGCTACGGCCTTGGACAATCGAACGTAGGGCCGACCTTCACCGAACGTAGGGGCCGACCTTCAGGTCGGCCCGAGCCAGGGGTGCACGAGATCACTCGATGCGCGTGTAGGTGAGCGCGAGATCACCCTCCCACGACACACCGTCCTTCGAAAGTTCTCCCTTGCCAACGATGGTGCGTCCGTCATCGCGAATGGCACCCGTGAAGCGTTGAGAGAACCCCGGTGCGTTCCGCCACCACTTCCAGGTGTTGTCGCGGAGCGAGACGTCGTACTTCCTCGAGACACCGCGCTCGTCGAAGTAGAGCATGAAGTACTCGCCGGTCGTGTCGTCGCTGCCAATGATCGCGACGCCGGACGGGATCTCCGGCTCATCGATCTCCGAGCGCATGATCATGAACGCGCCACCCTCCAGCCATTCGAACGAGGTGCGGCCGTGAAAGGTCGTGCCCGGGACCATCGGGTGCGTGCCGACAGTGCTCCACGTACCGGCGAGCACACTGAACGGCTCGAGTGCAGGATTCGGGATCGCGGCTTCGCGTCCGTATATCGGAGCCATAGACGGTGCCCTTCGGCGTTGCTGGCTAAGCGTGCTGTGTCAGCCGCGGCCCCGACGGCCCAGTTCCCCGGATGTCTTCATTACAAAGGAGGAAGCCACATCACGGAGTCTTTGTCGGATCTCTTGATGTGCGTGGCCATCCACCGCCGGGCCCACGGGATCCGTGCCTCCACGTCGGCTTCCGTGAGCCCCAGCTCGCCCAGGCGAATCCGAGCCTGCGCTTCGGTAACGGGCTTCGGGGCGGCGACAGGCCCGAGGTTGTCGTTCGGTAGATCGATTTCCAGAACGAAGAAGCGCTCTTCGCTGTGGGTGTCGGATTCCACCCGATACGCGAGCACGGGGAAGCGATCGAACGGGTTCCTTGCACGCTTCGTGTCCAGGTCTGGGTGCATATCGGTACCGCTCTTCGTTCGGGACTTCAGGCGCAACTCGACGCGATGGTCTTGACCAACTTCACGTCGAGGTGCGGAACGCGGTCCCGCGGCTCCTCGGGTGACGGCTGCGCCGATGCCGGCTGCCAGTCGGTGCGGCCCGTCACCTCCACCTTCTCTCCCGCGCGCGGACCGAGGTTCCCGCCGCCGTCGAGGATCCACTTCTTCGGCATCGCGGGCGCCGATGCGGGCGCGGGATCGGGCAGACGCTTGCCGTCGATCGAGACGACGCGGCCGTCGTCGACCGCGTAACCGGCGTATCCGTTGCGCAGCAGGCATCCGGAGACGATGAACTCGCGCTTGCCGTCATCGGGAGCCGCGGTCTGCTGGACGGCGGTTGTCGGTACCGGGATGCCGAGTGTAAGGGCAACGACGACGAACCGGAATTGCTTCATACAGCCACTCCCGCTACACGATCGCCACCTTGACGTTGTGAATGGGAGGCAGCGCGTCGAACAGGCATTCGAACTTCTCGCCGCCGTCCTTGCCGATCCAGAGCTGCCCGGTGGTCGTGCCGAAATAGAGCGCCGGCGTCTTGAGGTCGTCGATCGTCATCGCGTCCCGGAGGATGGTGAAGTAGCTCTCCTTCTTCGGCAGCCCCTTCGCCAGCCGCGACCACGAGTCGCCGCCGTTCTCGCTGCGCCAGACGGCAGGCGCGCCGCCGGGACAAGTGCGTGTCGCCGGCTCGAGCGGCATGACGTAGACCGTGTCCGGGCCGTGCGGATGCACGACGATGGGAAACCCGAAGTCCGACGGCAATCCCTTCGCGATCGACCGCCACGAGCGCCCGTGGTCGTCGCTGCGCAGCACGCCGATGTCCGGCCGCGGGCCGCCGGGGCCGGTCCATTCCGCCCATCCGCCATGGTTCTGCATGTAGAGCCGGCCCGGCGCCGCTTCGTGGCGGACGATCTTGTGCACGCACTGGCCGTACTCCGGGTACGGGTTGGGCTGGAAGCCGGCACCGACGCCCGTGTTCGACGCGTTGAACGTCTCGCCGCCGTCTTCGCTCAGGTAGTGGCCGCCCGTCGAGATGCCGAGGTGCACGCGGTTGCCGTCGCGGATGATCGTGTGCATGCAGAGACCGCCGGCGCCGGGCGACCACTTGCGCGCGTGCTCGTGGTTGCTGATGCCCGGCACCATCTCCCACGAGTTGCCGCCGTCGTAGCTCTTGAAGAGCGACGCGGGTTCGACGCCCGCCCACAGCTCCTTCTTCGCCTTGCCCGGTTCGATCGACCAGATGTTGATCAGCGCACGGCCGTCTTCCTTCGGAAACGCGGGAGCGGACGACGTCTCCTTGAAGCTCTTGCCCATGTCTGTCGACTTGAGCACCTTCATCCCGAAAAACGGGTTGCAGCTCGAGGCGTAGAGCGCCGGCGTGCCGCGCGTATCGATCAGGGTCGAATAGACCGGGACGCCCGGTCCGAACGGCCCGCGCAGCGCGAACGTGCGCCTGGTCCTCGGCGCCTCCGCCACGAAGACGCCTTTCCTGGTGCCGATGGTGATGATCACGCGTTCCGCCACGCTCAACCTCCAGACACCGCCGGCACGATCGTGATGACCTCGCCCGCCTTCAATACGGTGTCGAGGCCCGCCAGATCGCGCACATTGTCGTCGTTGACGAAGATGTTCAGGTGCCGGCGCACGGCGCCGGTCTCGTCACACACGTTGCGATAGAGCACCGGCCGCGTTCGCTCCAGGTCATCGAGCACGCCTTGCACCGTGCGCGCCTGCATCGACAGCTCAGCCTCGCCCCCGCCGTAGGTGCGCAGTGGTTCCGGCAGAAAAAGAGTGACCGTCGCGACCGTCTCCACGTGTGTGAGCGGAAAGAATAGCGCGATTTCGGATTATGCTGACGCGCCATGAAGACCCGATGCGCCGCCGCGGCGGTTGCGCTGCTGCTCACCCCGGCCGTAGGCCGAGCGGCCACGTATCCGGCGCCCGTCGAGGGCGACTATGTCATCTCCAATTTCAGGTTCGGGACCGGCGAGGTGCTGCCGGAGCTGCGGATACACTACCGGACGATCGGCAACCCGCGGCGCGACCAGGCCGGTGTGATCCGGAACGCGGTGCTCCTGCTCCACGGCACGAGCGGCACCGGCGCCAACTTCCTGGTTCCCGACTTCGCCGGGCAGCTGTTCGAGCAGGGACAGCTGCTCGACGGCAACACCCACTTCATCATCATTCCCGACGCGATCGGCAGCGGGCGGTCGAGCAAGCCGAGCGACGGCCTGCGCGCAACGTTCCCCCGCTACGACTACGCCGACAGCGTCACCGCGCAGCACATGCTGATGACCGGGAAGTTCGGCGTCACTCACCTCCGGCTGCTGCTCGGCACGTCGATGGGGGCGATGCAGGCGTGGATGTGGGCGGAAGCCTACCCGGCGGTGAGCGACGCGTTCGTCGCGCTCGCGAGCAACCCCGTCGCCGTGGCGGGACGCAACCGTGCGTATCGCAAGATGATCATCGACGCCATCCGCACCGATCCCGGCTACCACAACGGCGAGTACACGACACAGCCGCACGGGCTCGTGACCGCCATCTACCTGTCGATGATCGCGGGCAGCGCGGCGCTGCAGTGGCAGCGGCAGTATCCGACCGCAGCAGCGGTCGACCAATACATCGAGGATCAGGTGAAAGCCCAGCTCGCCACGGCCGACGCCAACGACACGGCGTACCGCTACGACGCGTCGCGCAACTACGATCCCTCGCCGAGGCTCGAATCGATCACGGCGCCGTTTCTCGCCATCAACTCCGCGGACGACTTCGTGAACCCGCCGGAGCTGGGCCTCATGGAGCGCGCCATCACACGCGTGAAGCACGGGCGCTTCGTCCTGGTCCCGATCAGCGACCAGACGCGCGGCCACCAGACGCACTCGCTGCCGCTCGTCTGGAAGAACGACCTGGCCGCGCTGCTGGCGGCCACCGAACCCAAATGACGATGCGCGGCGGTCCGCGGGCGAAATAGCCGCCGGACGGCGTGACATCATACCCGTCGATGAAGCGCGTCCTCGTGACTGGCGCGACCGGCCAGATCGGCAGCGAGGTCGTCTCGCAGCTGCGCAACACCGAGTGCCGGGTGCGCGCCCTGACGCGCAATCCCGGCTCCGCCAGCTTCCCGTCCGACGTCGACGTCGTCCGCGGTGACCTGTCCGCACCCGACACGCTCGATGCCTGCCTGGACGGCATCGACAGCGTGTTCCTCGTGTGGATCGCGCCGCTCGCGGCGGCAGCGCCGGCGCTGGAGCGGATCGCCGCGCATGCGCGGCGGGTCGTGCTGCTCACGTCGCCGCACCGCACGCCGCACCCGTTCTTCCAGCAGCCGAACGGGCTGCGGGCCATTTATGCCGGCGTCGAGCAGCTCGTCGAAGCGTCGGGGCTGCGCTGGACGTTCCTGCGCCCCGGACCATTCGCGATCAACTGCCGCAACTGGTGGGCGCCGCAGATTCGCGCCGGCGACGTGGTGCGCTGGTTCTATGCGGACGCTGCGACCGCGCCCGTACACGAGCGCGACATCGCCGCGGTGGCGGTTCGCGCATTGTGCGACGAGGCGCACGACGGCCGCGAGTACGTGCTCACCGGACCGGCTTCGCTGACCCAGCGTGATCAGGTCCGGATCATCGGCGAGGCGATCGGCCGCCCGCTGCGCTTCGAGGAGTTGTCGCGTGACGCGGCGCGAGAGCAGATGATTGCGATGACGTATCCGCCGCCGATCGCCGACATGCTGCTGAGCGCGTACGCGGCCGCGGTCGGTCTGCCGGCGCTGGTGACGTCCACGGTACTGGATGTCACTGGCGCGCCCGCGCGTTCGTTCCGCGACTGGGCCGCCGACCACGCGGGCGATTTCGGGATGCCATCCTAGCCGCCCACGGGCAGCCGCTTCGGCGCGGCCTCGGCGCCGGGTGGTTCGCTGAACGGGGCCATGGGAATGCGCTCGTACCACACGCCGAGGATGTGCAATTGCTGCGTGCCGCCAGGCGCGTGCAGCATCACGGTGTCGCCTGGTCCGGACTTCATCAGCGCACGCGCCAGCGGCGACACCCAGCTGATGTGGTTGCGATCGAGATCGACCTCGTCGAGTCCGACAATGCTGACCACCCGCTCCGTCCCGGCCGCATCGGCGTAACGCACCGTCGCTCCGAAGAACACGTGCGTGGCCGCCCGGCCGGATCTCGGCGCCTCGGGGTCCACGACCTCCGCCGCGTCGATGCGCTTGGTGAGGAAGCGAATGCGGCGATCGATCTGGCGCAGCCGCCGTTTGCCGTACTGATAATCGGCGTTCTCGCTGCGGTCGCCGTTGCTGGCCGCCCACGCGACCACCTGCGTCACCGCCGGGCGTTCCCTCGTGAGCAGGAAGCGGTGCTCGTCCCTGAGCCGCTGCAAGCCGCTCGGTGTGATGTAGTTCTTGTCGGATGCCTTCGTGGGCGCCTGGCTCATGTCACTGGACCCGTGCGTTCACGGATCGGGCGCCGGCTGCCGCTCAAGGCATCCGGCAGACGAAGTTCTCCGCGGCGTCGATGCTGCCCGTGCCCGTGTAGCGCGCCACCTGCGGATACGCGCACAGCGGCCGCGTCCGGTCGACCGTGCCATTCGTACTATGCGACGCGTCGACGCGTGCCGGCGCCTGTTCCTTCTCGACCCACTGTTCGAGCGGCACCATCATGTCGAAGGTGTTCGGGCCTTCGCCGCCGCCGCAGTGCCCCATTCCCGGCACCATGAACAGGCGCATCGAACGCGACACGGCCGCATCTCCGAGTGCGCCAGTCACGCTCTTGTAGAAGTTGATGCTCGCCAGCGGCGAGATGTCCTGATCGCTCCATCCCTGGTAGGTCAGCAGCTTTCCACCACGGGCAAAAAACGGGCTGAGGCTGTTCGGGTCGATGGCCGTCAGCAGCCCCTTCAGCTTCTGATCGGCCTTCGCGAGATCCCGATCGACGTCGAACGTGCGCCAATCCCATTGCGGATCGTCGAACACCATGTAGCGAAACTGGTCGAGCGCCGTTTCGTACGGGTCTGGTCCGCCAATCAACAGCCCCCACGCCAGCTCGGTCCCTGGCTGGTAGGTTCCAAAGATCTCCTCGCCGGTCTTCGAGCTCTTGAACGGACCGAGGATCGTTTTCACAGACTGGACCTGCTTCGGCGTCAGGCACGATGTCTCATCGCCGCCCTTGCACGCCATCACGTGCGGATCGAAATGACAGCTCGTTGGTTCCGAGATGAGCCCGTCCTTCAGCCCGTCGAGGGCGTCGCACGCGGCGAGCACCTGCTGGTGAATCGCCGGCAATTTGTCCTTCGGGATGCGCGCCTCCGGATCCTTGAGCGTCTGCAGTCCCATCCAGATGCGCCAGGTATCGAGGTGCGTCTTGGGATTGGCCGCCGCGCCGGCAATGATCCCGTCGAAATCGTCAGGGAACCGTGTCGCCTCGGTGAGCGCCTGCCGGCCGCCGGTCGAGCATCCGTTGAAGTACGAGCGCGTCGGCGCGGTCCCGTAGAACGCGTTGACGACCGCCTTCGCCTTGACGGTCATCTCGTGCTCGGAGCGGTAGGCGTAGTCGGTCAGCCTTTCGGGATGTCCGAGCGCGAAGCTGCCGCCTGGCGTGCTGTGACCCGTATCGGTGGAGGTCGTCGCGTAGCCGCGGGCAAGAGCCTGCGCCATCGCGGGATAACCGATCGTTCCCGCCCATCCGCCGTTGCCGACCGCTTCGAACTTGCCGTTCCATCCGGACGCGGGCAGCCAGACCTCGATCTTGATGTCCGAGTCCCCACTCGGCTTCAGCGTGGCGGCCACGCGGCAGAACGACGGCAGGGCCGCGAAACGCGCCGCGTTCTGCGCGTTCCCACCGCCGCCCGGCGCGCGGAACCCTCCCGCCGGCACGAGCTCGGCGAGTGTCACCGTCGCATGCTCCAGCGCCAGCGTCTGCAGGCTGTCACACGAACGACCCGCGGCGTTCACGTCGGCACCCATGCCGAGAGCGATGACGACGGCGAACAGAGCGGCAGGTGTGGTGTTCATCGTGTCTCCCGGTTGTTCTTCGGCACGGCAAACGTGATGATCTCGTCGTTGGTGATCTCGCCTCCGGTGAGCCCTCCGCCCGTGCTCACCACGGTGAGATATTGCCTTCCATCGGCGCCCATATAGGTGATCGGTGTCGTTTCAACGGACGACGGCAGCTTGATCTCCCACAGTTTTTCGCCGGTCGCGGTGGCGAACGCGCGGAACCGGAAATCGTCCGTTCCGCCCACGAAGGTGAGCCCGCTGGCCGTGAGGATGACGCCGCCGGTGCTCGGACGCCCGGTGTCCTGGAGGCCCGGTGGCAGCATGTCCGAGACGCCAAGCGTCTTGCGGTAGGCGATGTCGCCCGTATCCATGTTGACCGCAACGAGCTGTCCCCACGGCGTCGGGCCGCACGGCAGATGTCGATCGGGATCGCCGAAGCGGCGGAGACCGGCGAGCGGTCCCGAGTTGATCCAGCTGCCATCGGGTTGCCGGACCAGGCGCATCGGCTGGAAGAGATTGGTGGTGTTCGAGACGAACAGGTGCCGCCTGGGATCGTACGCCGGTCCCCAGAAGTTGATGCCGCCCTGTGGCCCTGGAGGCGACATGCTGTAGCGCTCCGGCGCAATCGGCATGTATGGGCCGCCGAGCTTCACGTTGTTATCGTCCACCATGTGCTCGCAGTAGGACTGGTGCTGCGGCTCGCCCTTGTACAGGTTGTCGCGCGAGAGCGTGAGCTGCGTCAGCGGCTCCGGTTTCACCGGGAACGGCTGCGTGGGCGACGCCTGCTCGCCGGGGACGTCGCTCTTCGGCACCGGCCGCTCGACGACGTCGAAGATCGGCTTGCCCGTGACGCGGTTGAGCGTGAACAGCAGGCCGGTCTTGTTGACGACCAGGAGCGCGGGAATCGTCTCGCGGCCGCGCTGCAGGTCGACGACGAGCGGCGCCGACTGCGCGTCGTAGTCCCAGATGTCGTGGTGCACGAGCTGAAAGTGCCAGCGGTATTTGCCGGTGTTCGCATCGACCGCCACGACGGAGGACGAGAACAGGTTGTTGCCGGGACGGTCGATGCCGACGCGATCGTTGTTCGGGGCGCCGAGCGGCATGTAGAGAATGCCGCGCGCGGCGTCGAGCGACATGTAGCCCCACACGTTGACGCCCGATCGGTTCTTCGCGCTTTCCCCGCCCCACGTGTCGTACCCGAATTCACCCGGCCGTGGCACCGTGTGGAACGTCCACACCAGCCTGCCCGTGGTCGCGTCCCACGCGCGCGTGTCGCCGGCGGGTCCCGAGCCGCCGGTGGAGCCGCCAGGCCCCTCGCCGGTGCCCGCGCCGGTGATGATCAGGTTCTTGTAGATCGTCGGCGACGACAGGAGCGAGTAGGGCACGGTCATGCCCGTCAGCATGACTTCCGGCGTCTTGAGGTTGACGATGCCGTGGTCGCCGAACCACTCGTTCAGCCTGCCGTCTGAGGCCGTGAGGGAGTAGAGACGACCGGCGTTGGACCCGAAGACGATCGACGCGGGACGCCCGCCGCCGCCCGGCCAGTAGGCGACGCCGCGCTTGGCCGGGATGTCGTCGTTCGGAAGCTGGAATCGCCACTTCTCCGAGCCCGAGGCGGCGTCGAGCGCGAGCACGGCGCCGTACGGAGAGCCGAGATACATCGTGCCGGCGATGACGATGGGAATCGCTTCGTCTTCGCGCAGCTTGCCGGAATAGCCGGCGGGCTTGAGATGGATGCTCCAGGCCCGCTGCAGCGTCGTGACGTTGGCCGGCGTGATCTGCGTCAGCGGGCTGTAGCGATTGGCGCCCTCGACGTAGTTGGTGCTCGGCCAGCCGGTCGGGCCTGCCTTGTCCTGGGCGACGCTCGCGGCGGCGATGCCGGTCGCAAGCGCAACCCCTGCGATCAGTCTCGTGGCACGTCGTGGCATGCGCCACATACTACTGCTTCAGCGCGTGAAGCTGCACGTCCTGAAGTCCTCATCGTCGGTCGTCGAGTAATCGACCTCCGCGACGAGCACCGTGTCTTCATAGTGCCCGTGCATGAGGAGGACGCCACGCGCGTCCGAGACGATGTGCAGCCCCGTGGCCCCCCACGTCCAGCGCGCGCGCTGTTCGCCGGCGCCGCTGCTGTAGCTGACCGACGCCACCCCTCGTTCGCCAAGAACGAACGACTGGATGAAGCAATCGTTGTTCGCCGCGCGCCACGCGCCGCGCGCAGTCTCTTGTGCGGCCGGCCCGACCGAGACGAGCGCCACGAGCACGGTCGAGATGAACCCGCGGCGCATCGCGCCCGGTACCGCCTACGCAGGCCGATGCGCGCGCAGGAACGAATGAACCTGCCGCACCGCGAGCGGAATGCGCTCCTTCGGTTCCTTCCACGGGAACATGCTCACTTCGGCCTTCGGCGCGAGCATCGCGCACTCCATGGCGACGGCGTACGGGTGTGCGGGGACATCGTCCGGCATGATCAGGACCGGATTCTGACACCCTCGCACGAAATCACGTGTCACGGTGAACACGAAGTCGGGATTGGTCTCGAACATCCTGGTGACGAACTGCTCGGTCGTCTGCAACGAGATCTCGGGCCGTTTCGCGGTCAGCATCGCACCCCAGTTCGCCCAGAACGACCCCGGGTACTTGCGGTCGCGCATCTCGGGGCGCCAGCCCACGGGCTGCGCCACCACGGCTGCCGCAATCCGATTCGGGGCGCGCTTCAGGAGACTCCAGATGAAGGGGCCGCCGATGCAGAAGCCCATCACCGCGAACTTGTCGATGCGCAGGTGATCCATCAGCCCCAGCTGATCGTCGGCATAGGATTCCCACGGCCGGTCGACTTCGACAGGACCAGTGGACTGACCGCTGGGGGCGTTGCGCAGGTCCGCCGTAATACAGCGGTAGCCCGCCTTGAACTCCTCGATCGCGTTGAAGGGCGGGTTGCCGGTGAAGAAGCCGATGGTCGCGTTCAGGCCGCCGCCCGGGAGCAGCAGCAGCGGGAAGCCGGACCCGGCCTCCTCGTAGTAGATGCGAACCGGGCCTCGTTCGTAAAACTTGCCGCCGGTGCGTGCCTGCTGCGCGAACAGGCCAGGCACGGCGGCCGCCGCGGCAGCCGCAACACCCGCGGACAATATGGCGCGTCTGGTCGAATCCACCATGATCAGCGTCCTCCTCGCCTGCCGATAGTAATCGCAGTTCGATGCGGCGGCTCACGGAATCGCGCGCGGCTGCTCGAGCGCCGATTTCGCCCTGGCGTACCCGGGCTTGATGACGTCGTAGATCAACGCGATGCGCCGGTCGTACGGGATGAACGCGCTCTTCATCGAGTTGATCGTGATCTTCTCGAAGTCGTCGAGGCCCAGGCCGAACGTGTCGCGCGCCAGGCCGAATTCCCTGCTCATGGTCGTGTCGCTCATCAGCCGATCGTCGGTGTTCAAGGTCACGCGGAACTTCGCGCGGTAATACGTGCCGAACGGGTGAGCGGCCAGACTCTCGGCCGCGCCGGTGTGGACGTTGCTGCTCAGGCACAACTCGAGCGGAATCCGCTTGTCGAGGACGTACTGGGCAAGGTCGCCCATCTTCACGACGGACGTCGGATCCTGCGCGTCCACGGCGATGTCGTCGATGAGCCGCGTCGCGTGGCCGATACGGTGCGCGCCACACCATTGAATGGCCTGCCAGATGCTTTCCTTGCCGAACGCCTCGCCCGCGTGAATGGTGATGTTGAAGTTCGCGCGCTGGATGTAGTGGAACGCGTCGATGTGTTTCTTGGGGGGGAATCCGCCTTCTTCGCCGGCGAGATCGAATCCGACCACGCCGCGGTCGCGAAAGTCCACGGCGAGCTCCGCCATCGCCTCCGAGAGCTGCATGTTGCGCATGGCGCAGATGATCAGGCCGAACTCGACGCCACAATCCTTTCGTCCCCGCTCCAGCCCCTTCAGCACCGCGCCGACGACCTCGTCCCAATGCAGTCCGTTGCCGGTGTGGAAGACCGGCGCGAACCGCGTCTCGACATAGACGACGCCGTCGTCGCGCATGTCCTCGAGCATTTCGTAGGCGACACGCTGCAGCGCCTCTTCGGTCTGCATGACGCCGCAGGTGTGCGCGAACCCTTCGAGATAGAGCGGGAGGCTGCCGCGCTGCGCCCCGCGATGAAACCACTCGGCCAGCTCGCCGGCATCGCTCGTGGGCAGCTTCTCGTAGTGCTGATCGCGGGCGAGCTCGACGATCGTGCGCGGGCGCAGGCCGCCGTCGAGGTGATCGTGGAGCAGGACCTTGGACAACGTCCGGATGGTGGAGTCGGTCAGCGGCACGTCAGGACTCGGCAGTTTGGCATATACTCGGCGCGATTTTGAACCTTGTCAGCAGCAGGAGGATCGCCGTGAAACGAATTCTGTTCGCCGCGCTCGCGCTCGCCTCGACACTGACCGCCTCGCCCGCGGTCGCGCAGTTGGCGCCCTACAACGAGGCCGGCCTGACGATGGGCCACTGGCACATCGCCACCAAGAACGTCGAGGCGGAGAAGCAACTCTTCCTCGCCATGGGCGGCAAGCTATACAACCCGGGCGGACAGCCGCTGATCGGGTTCCCGGGCCTGTATATCAGCCTCATCCTCGCCGGCGAAACCGGCGAAGGCGGCACGGTCGGCTCCGTCGTCAACCACGTCGGCTTTGTCGTCGACAACGTGCAGAAGCGGGTCGCGGAATGGAAAGCCGCGGGCGTGAAGGTGCTCCCGGGCGGCGCGCTCCCCGCCGGCGGCAACCGGCTGGACCAGGCATATGTCGAAACGCCGGACGGCGTGCGCATGGAAATCCTGGAAGACAAGACGCAGACGGTGCCGATCCGTAACGAGCACATCCACCTCGCGCTACCCGCCGCGGAGGTGCCGAAGGCGGTCGCGTGGTACGCGCGGGTCTTCGGGGGGCAGGCGGCCACGCGCAACAACGCCCCGGTCGTCAACCTGCCTGGCGTGCAGATGCGCTTCAATACGGTCGACACGCCGCAGGCGCCGACGCGCCACCGCGTGCTCGATCACATCGGCTTCGACGTGAAGGACCACGCGGCGTTCGTCAAGCGCCTCGAGGGGATGGGCATCAAGCTCGACCAGCCGGTCGGCAAGGGAACCACCGGCAACACGATCACCTACATCACCGATCCGTGGGGCACGCGCATCGAGATCGTGCAGCGGTTGCCGGTCGGTCCGCAAGTCCGCACGAACTGAACGTTCGACGAGGAGCCTGAAGACCGGGGCCGCCGCCGCGGCCCTGGTCGATCACGCGGTCGGAGGTTGCGCGCGTTTCGCCAGCGCGGCGACGGCGACGACGAGCTCCACCGGATCGATCGGCTTGGCGAGGTGAATCTGGAAGCCGCTCTGGAGTGCTTGCACGCGGTCTTCGGGGCGCGCGTAGGCCGTCAGGGCGGCGGCGGGCACGTCGCGCAGCCGCGCCTCGGGCAGTCGTCGAATCCGTCGCATCAACTCGAAGCCGTCGAGCCGCGGCAATCCTACGTCGGCGACGACGACATCCGGCCGCACCGATGCGATCTCTTCCAGCGCCAGCTCCGCCGATTCGAGCGTCGTGACCCGCGCGCCTGCTGCTTCGAGAATCTCTCGACCGAGCATCAGGGCGTCGCTGTCGTCGTCCACCGCCAGCACGTGAACGCCGGCCAGGCTGGGCATGGGCCCCGTCGTTGCCGCCGCGTTGCCGTGCGGGTGCACGCGAGGCCGCTCGGCGGGAGACGCCGCCCGCGCAATCATGATCGGAAGGCGAACCTGGAAGGTTGCGCCCTGCCCCTCGCCACTGCTCGTGGCGTGAATCGTTCCGCCGTGCAGTTCCACGAGGTGGCGCGCGATCCCGAGGCCCAGGCCGAGGCCCGAGTGCTCGCGCGCCACGCCGCTCTCGGCTTGGCGAAAGCGCTCGAAGATGTGCGGCAGGAAGTCGGGCTTGATGCCGATGCCCGTATCGCTGACGCTGATTTCGACGTGCGAGTTGATGCGCTCGAGCCGTACCTGGACGCGTCCCTCTTTGGGCGTGAATTTCACCGCGTTGGCGACGAGATTCCAGACGATCTGCTGCAGTCGATCGGGGTCGCCCGAGATCGGGGCCGCCGCCGGGTCGACGATCATCTCTATGCGAATCTGCTTGGCATCGGCGGCCGGGCGGACCGTCTCCACCGCCTGCTTGACGACCGCCGGCAGGTCGACCGGCTGGATATTCAGCCGCAGCTTGCCGGAGATGATCCGGGACACGTCGAGCACGTCCTCGACGAGCTGGCTGAGCGTCGTGGCGTTGCGCTCGACCGTCTTGAGCGCCTGTGCCTGTTTCTCGGGCGCAATCGTGCCGGCCTGGAGCATCCGCGAATAGCCGAGGATGGCGTTGAGCGGCGTCCGTAGCTCGTGTGAGAACGTCGCCAGGAAGTCGTCTTTCAGCTGATTGGCGAACTGCGCTTCCTTGTAGGCCTTCGCGTTGTCGATCGCCAGCGCGGCGCGGTAGGCGAGATCCTCCGCGAACCGCAAGTCCTCCGCCGTGTAGTTGCGACGGGACTCGGCACTGGCAAAGCTGAGCGCGCCGAAGGTGCGGCCGTGCGCGACGAGCGGCACGCCGATATATGACGTCAGGCCCAGCGTACGCAGGAGACGGATACATTCCTCGTCGCCGCGCGCCACCTGCACGAGCATGTCGTCGGAGACATGCGACACGATCGCAGGCCGTCCGGTGCGCACGATGGCGGTGACGCTGTACGGCGAATCGGGGTCTTCGTAACATTCCCGGATGGTGCGGACGATCTCGATCTTGTCTGGATCGGCGTGCGCGGCCGCGAGCCGCTCGATCCTGCCGCCACTGGTGACGGTGTCGACGGCACACCAGTCGGCAATCAACGGCACCGCGAGATTCGCGATCGCCTTCAGCGTGACTTCGTAGTCGAGCGACGCGGCGAGCAGATGGCTCGCCTCGGTCAGGAAGGCGGCGAGTTGCGCGGCGCGCTTTTCGTCGCTGATGTCACGGGCGATCTTCGACGCGCCAATCACCGTGCCGTTGCGGCGGATCGGTGAGACCGTCAGCGAGATCGGCACCAGCGTGCCGTCCTTCCGGCGCCGGACGGTCTCGAAATGACGGACCGATTCTCCCTGGCGGATATGCCGCAGGACGTTGTCTTCCTCGTCCTGGCGGTCGTCGGGAATGATCATCCGGATCGACTGGCCGATCGCCTCCGCCTCGCTGAACCCGAATATCTCTTCGGCTGCCCGATTCCAGGAGGTGACGGTGCCAGTGAGGTCCTTGCCGACGATGGCATCCTCGCTCGAGCGCACGATCGCCGCCAGGTGCCTGGCGTCGAGTTCGGTTTGCTGCTGCGTGGTGACGTCGCGTGCGATCTGCGAGACGGCGATCACCGAGCCGTCCGCCGCGCGAATCGGCGACGCGGTCATCGACACGGGCACCAGCGTCCCGTCCTTCCGGCGCCGGATCGTCTCGAAGTGCCTGACCGCCTCTCCGCGCCGAATCCGGCGCAGGACGTCCTCTTCCTCGTCCTGGCGATCGTCGGGAATGATCATCAGAATCGACCGGCCGATCGCTTCCGCCGCGGAAAAGCCGAACATCTGCTCGGCCGCGCGATTCCACGAGAGGATGGTGCCGTCAAGGTTCTTGCTGATGATCGAGTCTTCACTCGATTCGACGATCGCAGCCAGCTCCCTCGCGGCGTGTTCGATGCGCTTCTGCACCGTGACGTCGCGGGCGATCTTGGAGACGCCGACGATCTGCCCCGCGGCATTGCGAACGGGCGAGATGGTGATCGCCACGTCGATCGAGGTTCCGTCCTTTCGCTGCCGAACGGTCTCGTGGTGCTGGACGCCGTGCCCCGCTCGCGTCCGTTCCAGGACGTCCTCTTCCTCCGCGCGTTGATCCGGTGGAATGATGGTGCCGTACGCTGTCTTCCCGAGAATCTCCGCCGCCCTGTAGCCGAACAACGTCTCTGCGCCAGCGTTCCAGCCCGTGATGACGCCATCGAGGTCCTGGCTGTAGATGGCGATATCCGACGACTCGATAATGGAGGCGAATCGGAGCGTCGCTTTCTCGAGCGCCTCTTCGTTGCTCATGGCGGCTCTTAGCGGAGGGGACCTCGAGAGAGTTCGGCGTGTGGGGTGCGCCGCGGGTGCGGGCGTCGAGGGGCGCGTCGGCTCTGATTGCTCAGACTCGTCTCGATTTGGATCATCGCGACATCGCCGTGTCAATGTCAGCAATTGCGATGCCGTCTCAATTCGAAGACAGCTCACACACGGTGAGCTGAGCCATAAATCAAGCCAGCGTTCGCGTCATCCCTCGTCGTTCTCAAAAAAGAACCAGCGATGACCCTCAAGATCTTCCGCCCGATACCGCAGCCCGGACCAGCGGTACGAGAGAACCAATCCACGCCAGTACAAGCAGAATCACTTCCCGCGCGCTCTTGACACTCCTCACCGCCTTGACACCACGACCCCGCTTTCCATGCAGCGCACGGATCGCAATCATCACGACACTCGCAGTGACGACGGCCTTCGCAATCCAGGGATTCATGGTCGAGTAAGGTCCACGCGTTTCGACAGGGGCGCCTCACTGTGAGGCGAGAGGCAGCCCGGATTTCCTGTGGTCTCCTTCTCTAGTCGGCAGGCACGTGGAGGCCCGCCCCGCCATCAAAGAGAATCTGCGCTGGAGCGACATGATGCTACACGGCCAAAGCGGACGTGTAGGGGTTTCTGTGTTTGGGTGTAGCATTCGGCCCGTTCTCGGACGCCAGGATGTAAATCACCGTTACCGCGCGGGGAGGATTGTGTGATGAGCCGTGGTCTACGCAATTTCTCTGTCGTCGTTGCAGTAAGTCTGGTGTTACTCAGCGGCGTTGCCTGGGCGCAGGCGACCGCCGCCCTTGCGGGGCGCGTCACCGACGAAAGCGGAGCCGTGCTTCCTGGCGTCACCGTGACGGTCACGCAAACCGCTACGGCATTCACGCGAACGGTCGCGACCGACAGCACCGGCGCGTGGACCATGCCGAACCTGCCCACAGGCCCGTACCGTCTCGAAGTCTCGTTGCAGGGATTTCGCACTTACGTGCAGACCGGGATCGTGCTGCAGGTGGGCGCCACGCCGACGATCAATGCGGTGCTCGCCGTAGGCAACCTCGAGGAAACCGTCGCGGTGGAAGCCGCCGCGCCACTCGTCGATGTCCGCAGCGCCGGCATCAGTGAGGTCGTCGAACAAGAAAGGATCGTGGCGCTGCCGCTGCAGGGACGCGAGGTCACCGACCTCATCGTCCTGGCCGGCGCGGCGTTCCAGGCCGGCAGGCCGTCGACCAAGGGGTTTCAGGGAGGCGTGCAGATCTCGGTCGCGGGCAGCATGCTCTCGAGCATTGCGTACACGCTCGACGGTGCCATGCACAACGACGTCGGCAACGACGGTGGCTTACCGCTTCCCTTCCCCGATGCACTGCAGGAATTTCAGGTCGCCACCAGCGGCTTGTCCGCCGATAAAGGGATGCATGCCGGCGCGGCCGTCAATGCGGTGACCAAGTCGGGCACCAACTCGCTGCACGGCAACGTCTTCGAATTCCTCCGCGATCGCAGGTTCAACGCGACCAGTCCTTTTGCGGCGATTGGACCGGACGGCAAACGGATGGACGATGGGCTGCGCCGCAACCAGTACGGCGGCACCGCGGGAGGGCCCATCGCCAGGGATCGCCTGTTCTTCTTCGCCGGTTATCAGGGCACGAACATTCGCGTCAACCCGACCGACAACATCGCCTACGTCCCGACGGCGGCGATGCTCGCGGGCGATTTCACGGCGTTCGCGTCGCCGGCGTGCAACAGCGGCCGGCCGATTACGTTGCGCGCCCCGTTCGTGAATAACCGGGTCGATCCGGCGCTCTTCAGCCGCCTCGCGCTGAATCTCAGCGCGAAACTGCCGAAGACCGACAACCCGTGCGGCGAAACGAATTTCGGATTGCCGCAGCAACGCGATCAGTGGCAGGCCGTGTCACGCGTCGACTATCACCTGAGCGCCAATAAATCGATCTTCGGCCGCTACATGGCCACCAAGCACGATGAGGTGTCGAGCTACAAGTTGTCAGGCGGCAACGCCCTTGCCGCGTTGAGGCCCAACATCGACAACCTTGCTCAGTCCCTCACCGTGGGTCACACCGGCGTGATGGGCGCCAACACGGTCAACGCCCTGCGGTTTGCGTTCAACCGGACAGAGGTCCGACGATTCAACGACGACTTCTTCGCGCCGTCGGACCTGGGGGCCAAGCTGTACAACAACTCGCCCGTTCACGAAACGCAGTTGAGCGTGACCGGTGGCTTCACGATCTCGCAGGCGCAGGCCACGGCAGCCACCGGCGACAACAACGCGTTCGAGGTGAGCGACGAGCTCACGATGGTGCGGGGTCGTCACCAGGTCGGGCTCGGGGTCAATGTCGCGTACTGGACGGTGGACATGTGGGCCTATTCGCGCGGCAACGGACAGTACACGTTCAACGGCCAGAACACCGGGCTGGGGTTGGGCGATTTTCTTCTCGGACGGCCGAGCGCGTTCGTGCAAGGCAACAAGGTCGGCGTCGCCTTCAACCATTGGTACAAGGGTGTGTATGTCGCGGACGCCTGGCGCGCGACGGACCGCATCACGGTGAACGCCGGTTTGCGGTGGGAACCGTACACCGGCGAAGAGTTCCACGACACGTCCGTGGCGCACTTCAGCCATGACGGGTTCCTGAAAGGTGCCAAGAGCACCGTGTTTACGAAAGCGCCGGCCGGGTTCACCTACTACGGCGATCCGGACTTCGACCGCCCCTCAGGCATGAAAAACCAGTGGTTGAATTTCGGACCGCGCGTCGGCGTGGCGTGGGACGTGTCGGGAGACGGCCGTACAGCCGTGCGTGCGTCCTACGGACTCGCCTACGACTTCCCGGCAGCGGAAACGTGGTGGAACGCAGCCGGCGGCCCGCCTTATAGCAATCGTCTGAGCTTGTCGAACCCAGCGGGTGGCGCCGACGATCCCTATGCGGGCGTCGCGGGCGGCAGTCCGTTCCCGCTGGTGCCGAACAAGGAAATGACGTTCATTCCTTTTGGCATATTTGGCGCGGTGGACCCAGACAACAACGCCCCACGCGTGCAGCAGTGGAACGCGACCGTCGAACGTCAGCTCGGCTCGGCGTGGAGCATGTCGGCCACGTATCTCGGCAGCTACTCGGATCGCTTCCTCGGAAGCGTCGAGCAGAATCCGGGGATCTACCTGGGACAGGGCCCCTGCACGCTCAATGGCGTCAGCTATCCGGCCTGTACGGTTGCCGGGAATCTGAACGAGCGGCGCGTCCTGTCGTTGGAGAACTACCGCGAAGGCCAGTCCGTGTCCACGCTGGCGCTGATGACCGACGTGACGACGATGGATTATCGCGGTTTGAAGCTTGCGTTTCAGCGGCGTACGGCAACCGGTATCCGATTGAATGGCAACTGGACCTGGGGCCGGTGCATGGGAGGCCGCGTCGCGCGCGGAGGCGCAGGAGACGGCGATCCCGGAGGCGGCGGAGACTACCAGAATCCTGCCGATATCGATTACGACCGCGGTCATTGCGATTACGACCAGACGCACCTGACCAATTTCACGCTCGGCTACCAGACGCCCGAGTTCGCCGGTACCGCGATGCGAGCTCTCGCGTCGAACTGGCAGCTCGCGGGAATCGTCAGCACGCGATCCGGCTCGTGGCTCACCGTGACGACAGGCGTGACGGGGTTCAACGGCCTGGCTGACCGCGTCGACCAGGTGTCAGACGACGTGTACGGCGCGAAGACGATAAACAGCTATCTGAACCGCGCTGCCTTCGCCAATCCCGCGCCCGGCACCTTTGGCAACCACAAGCGCAACAGCATCAAGGGTCCGGGATCGTGGAAGGCGGACATCGCCCTGTCCCGACTCTTTTCCTTTGCGACCACACGGCAGCTGGAGGTCCGAATCGAGGCGTTCAATACTGTTCAACACAATCAACTGGGGGAACCCGATCTTGACGCTGAGCTCGGGCAACTTCGGCCGCATTCAGTCGATCAGCGGCGATCCTCGCATCCTGCAGTTCGGCATCAAGTACGGGTTCTAGCGCGGCGTTCATTCGGAGTGTCTGGCCTCGTGCATGGCCGTGGGTCCGTGGCGGCTCGTATGTTGTGGCCAGGGATCGGTTGAATTGGCGCGCCCGCCGCGACTCGAACGCGGGACCCCCGGCTTAGAAGGCCGGTGCTCTATCCAACTGAGCTACGGGCGCGTGTAAACGTATGTTAATCGACGCCATAGATGCAGTAGTCCGCTTCCGTCTTCCCGCTCGGCGCCAGTCCGGCAAGAGATGTGCACTCTGACGACGCGGGACACTTGAACGTGGACGGAAGACATGACCTCGGAACCCCGAATCAGAACAGCAATATTTTCGGCCGCTCTCATCATCTCGCTCGTCATCGGCGCGTGCGGCAGCATCACCAGCTCGACGCCGACAGCTCCATCACCGGCCCCAACACCCGCGGCGGCGCCCGCACCGCCGCCGACGCCGGCGCCTGCACCCGAACCCGCGCCCGCGCCTGAACCCGCGCCTGCGCCTGCACCGCCGCCATCACCTTCGCCCGCGCCGCCGACCGCGCCGGCGATCGCCAACCTGACCGCGCGCTTCTCGGGGCAGAAGTGCACCCGTCAGGCCGACCACCTCACCGGCAGCGCGCTCGTCGTGCAGTTCGATTTCACGGATCCAAACGGCAACGTCCCGGGCGGGACGGTGATGTTGAACCGTACCTACAACACGGGCCGATCGGAATGGCACGCCTCACCTGTCGGCGGCGAGGCAATCCTGACGGGCTCGGGCAGCGCAGGACACCTCGAGGTGGACGTCGAATGCCCGCTGTACGACAACAACCAGTCGTCCGTCGAACAGATCACGCTGATTGACGCGGGAGGACTGACGTCGAACAGCCTGTCGGTGACCACGCAGCGGCCGGCGGGGGCGCCGTAACGCGGGCGGGGCGCGGGTCGGGGAACTACTCCGACCCGTCCGCGCGCGCGACGTCGAGATACCGTTCGCCGGCGGGCCCGCGCACGCGCACCCGCCACGGGTTGCAGCACACCTCGCAGTCCTGGACGAACGTGCCGCGCACGTCGGGCTCGACGTAGATCTCGATCTCCTCGCCGCAGTACGGGCAGGTCACCGTGAACCGATCGTCCGTCTCGTGCGCCATGCTCCCCCGCTGCCACTTACCGTTTCGTGAGGCGGGCGTTCGTTCCGTCCGCGGCGATTCGATCGCGCGCGTGCCGCCGCGCCAATTCGTTCGACAACTGCCCGCACCGCTCGCTGGTTCGGTTCTTGCGCCTTCCGCGCCCCATGCAGAACAGGCGGCACCGCTGGATGTTCCCGTTGCTCGTCGCCGGGCTGGCCTCGTCGTTTTGCCTCATCGGCGCCGCGGAAAGCGTCGTCACCGTGACCGTCGGACTCAACCCGGGCGCCTCCGCGATCATTCCACAGACGAACGAGGTCGTCGTCGTCAACGATCAATCCTCCGACGCGAGCGTCATCGATCCGGTCGCCCACGCCGTGTCCACCGTTCATGCCGGCCTGAATCCCGCCGCCGTCGCGGTCAACCCGCACACCGGCTACGCCTACATCACCAATTCGAACGACAACACGGTCAGCGTCATCTACGGGTACGGCCAGGGCAAGAAGAGAAAGGTCGTTCCCGTCGGCGAGGGGCCCATCTCGGTCGCGATCAACGCGAACACGAACCGCATTTACGTCGCGGACATCATGGGCGACAGCGTCACCGCCATCGATGGCACCACCAACGCGACGACGAGCATCCCGGTCGGCGAGAGGCCGCGCGGCATCGCGGTGAACGCGATCACCAACCGCGTGTACGTCGCGAACATCTGGGCGGGCACCGTCTCCGTCATCGACGGGGCCGCCAACTCGGTGATCGCGACGATACCCGTCGGCGAGCTGCCCTACTCGGTCGCGGTCAACCAGTCGACCAACAAGGTGTACGTGGCGAACGCGACCGAACAGATCACTCAACCCGGGACCGTGACCGTCATCGACGGAGCCACGCACGAGACCACCAGCATCGCCGCCGGCATTCAACCGGCATTCGTCGCCGTCAACACGACGACCAACAGGATCTACGTCCTGGGCGCCCAGGCCAACGGCGACGTCACGGTGATCGACGGCGCCACCGGCCAGACGACACACGTAGCCATTCCGTACGGCCCCTGGGGCTTCGCGTTGCTGAACTCGGTGGCGATCAACGAGGTGACGAACCGCATCTACATCACCGACAGCATGTCCTCGAACCTGCTCGTCATCGACGGCGCGACCAACCAGGTCTCGCTCCGGCCTGTGGGCGCTTACCCGAGTTTCGTCACCGTGAATCCGGCGAACAACCGTGTGTACGTCTCGAACAGCGGCGACGCCACGGTGGACGTCATCGACGAGAACTGACGCGGGCGACAGCGCAACTGACGGGCTCGCGCCCGGCCGGACCGCCGATCACCGGACGGCCCGAGGGCCTGGGCGTACCTTCGTGTAGCCCCGCCGGGGCGGCCCGGTAGTTCTTACCTGCACGCGGGCGCGCGCCAGCGGCCGGCAGAGCGGATTGCCCCGCGAACCTCAAGCAACCGATTCTGTTCTCGACGGCACGACCGTTGCTCCCAGGCGGCTGACCCTCGTGCAACTCCCGGATCCCCGTCGTCTCGAGACCTTCGTCGACTCGCACCGGACACTGGCGCTGACGTCGATCGTGGCCCTGTGCCTGGCGTCGTGGACCACGACCGGGGCGGCGCTTGGCTACGTCTACGCCGCGGTGCGCTCGCTGCCCGGTTCCACGGCCGTGCGCGCGGCGGCGTCGATGGCGCACGCCACCACCGTCACCGATGCGCAGGGCCGCCACGCGTTCACGATTTTCGAGGAGCAGCGGCTGCAGGTTCCGCTCTCGCGCGTGTCGCCGAACCTGACGCGCGCGATGATCGCGGTCGAAGACCGTCGCTTCTACGACCACTCCGGCGTCGATCCAATCCGCCTCGCGGGCGCGCTGCTGCACGACCTGGCGCGCAACCGCGCCGAGCAGGGTGCGAGCACCATCACGCAGCAGCTCGCGCGGCTCAGCTTCCTGACGCCGGACAAGACCATCCGCCGCAAGCTGCAGGAGCTCGTCCTCGCCGGCCGCCTCGAGCACACCTTCAGCAAGGATCAGATCCTTGAGATGTACCTGAACAAGGCGTACTTCGGCGACGGTCTCTACGGCGTCGAAGCCGCCTCGCTCGGTTACTTCGGCAAGCACGCGTCCGACCTCGACGTCGCGGAGGCGGCGCTGATTGCGGGTCTCGTGAAATCGCCCTCCACCTACGCGCCGACGGTCAACGCCACGCGTGCGCTCGCGAGGCGCGCGACGGTGCTCGACGTGATGCGCGACGCCGGTGCCATCGACGAGGCCACCTATCGCTTCGCGCTTCGATCGCCGCTGCGCCTCGACGACGCGCTGCGGCGCGAGGAGGCGTACGGGCAGTACTTCAAGGAGGAAGTCCGCAAGCAGCTCGTCGACCTGTTCGGCTGGGAGCGCGTCTACCGCGCGGGCCTGCGTGTCGAGACCACCCTCGACATCGACATGCAGCGGGCCGCGGAAGCGGAGGTCGCGCGCGCGATCGCGGACATCGAGCGGCGGCAGCCCCGCAGCGCAGCGGCGCGCACTCCTGAGACCGCCCTGCAGGCGGCGCTCGTCGCCCTCGACCCGCGCACCGGCGAGGTGCGCGCGATGGTCGGCGGGCGCGACTTCCGCGCCAGCCCGTTCAACCGCGTGACGCAATCGAAACGGCAGCCTGGCTCCGCGTTCAAGCCGGTCGTCTACGCCGCGGCGCTCGAACAGGGCTATTCACCGGCAACGATCCTCAGCGGGTTGAATGCGCCCGCGACGCTGTCCGAGGCGTCGTGGCTGCCGGACGACGAACATGCGGCGGACGAAGCGATGACGATGCGCACGGCGCTTCGCCTGTCGAGCAATCGCGCCGCGGTGCGCATGATCCAGGCCGTCGGCGTCCCGGCGGCCGTCGATTACGCGGCGCGCCTCGGCCTCGGCCGCATGCCGGGCGTGCCATCGCTCGCGCTCGGCACGGGAGAGGTCACGCTGCTCTCGTTGACCTCCGCCTTCGGTGCGTTTGCCAACGCCGGCATGCTCGCCCGACCGGCGCTGATTCGCCGCGTGACCTCGAGCGACGGGCAGGTGCTGTACGAGTCGCCGGCGGCGTCGGCGCGCGCCGTGACGCCGGCGACGGCGTTCCTGATCACGTCCATGCTCGAAGACGTGATCGATGCCGGCACCGCCGCCCAGGCGCGTGAGCTCGGGTTCCGCCTCCCGGCGGCCGGCAAGACCGGCACGACGAACGACTACCGCGATGCCTGGTTCGTCGGCTATACGCCCGGGCTCGTCACCGGTGTCTGGGTGGGCTACGACCAGCCGCGTACCATCATCCGCGGCGGCTACGCCGCGCAGCTCGCCGTTCCGCTCTGGGCGCGCTTCATGAACACCGCCACGCGCGGCGACAAGCCCGAATCGTTCCGGCCGCCGGCAGGCGTGATCGCCGTCGATATCGACGCCGCCAGCGGACGGCTGGCCACGAGCGAATGCCGGCGCGCACCCGACGCGGCGGTGCGCATCGAATACTTCGCCCAGGGGACGGAGCCGATCGACCTCTGCCCGATCCATCGCTCCGGCCTGCTGCGCGCGCTCGCCGTGCCTTCGCCGCCCTCACCCGACGCGCTGCCGCGCGACATCGCGAATGCCCCGGAACCCTCGACGGCGCCGCTCCAGCAGCAGGCGGCGCCGGCCGATGCGCGTGGACAGGTCGCCGACAACCGTGCCGAGGAGCCGCCCGCGAAGAAAAAGCGCGGCTTCTGGTCGCGCGTCCTGGGCATCGGGAAGAGCGCGGATAGCCGATGAACGCACGCCTCGGTCTCGCCATCCTCCTCGTCGCTGCCGTGCCGACGCTCGCGCGCGCGCAATCGAACGTCGACGCCGGCGCGTGGACGATCTCGCCCCTGCTCGGCGTCGCCTTCGACCCCGACGGCGACGCCTCGCTGGACCTCGCCGGCGTCCTCGACTACCACCTGACGCCCGCGTTTGCGCTCGAAGGCGAGCTCGGGCATGTCTTCGACACGGCCCCCGACAACCCCGACGTCGACGCGTCGCTGACGACGGCACACGCGGGGATCCTCTACATCCTCGATTTCGCCGCCCGGCCCTACGTGGCTGCCGGGATCGGCGCCGGCCACTACTCGATCGAGTTGCGGCCGGACGGCCGGTCCTTCGATACGACCGAGCTCGGCTTCAACCTTGGCGGGGGCCTGATCTACCCGCTGGACGACCGCCTGGCGGTGCGTGGCGACTTCAGGTATTTCAAGCACATCGACAACGTGCCCTCGTCCTGGCGCTTCTCCGGCGGCGTCACGCTGAAACTGTCGGAGTAGGCAGGCGGCGCTACACTCTCCGCTGTGAGAGAGAAAGAAACCCTCGGACGGCCCTGGTGGCTGTTGCCGGTGGGTCGCGTCCACGCGTGGTGGTGGTTGCTGGCGGGCGCCGCGCTGATCGTTGCCGACTACGTCATCGGGCCCGGGTCACAGTTCCCCGTGCTCTACGTGATTCCCGTCACCCTGGCCGCATGGTATTCGGGCCGCTGGCCTGCCGTCGCGCTCGCGATCGGCGTGCCGCTCTTCCACGTCGGGTTCCTCACGATCGCAATGCGGGGAACCGGGAGCGCGATGCTGCTCGCCACGATGACCCTCGCGCGCGGCGCGGTGATTCTCGTCATGGCGCTCTGGGTCGCCCGCCTCGCGGAGCACGAGCGCCAGCTGCTGCGCTACGTGGTGAAGCTGGAAGGGCTCCTCCGGATTTGTTCGGTGTGCAAGAGCATCCGCAACGAAAAGGGAGCCTGGGAGCCGCTCGAAGCCTTCATCTCCGACCGGTCCGACGCGGACTTCACCCACGGCCTCTGCCCGAGGTGCGTCGCGCGGCACTAGCTGACGGAAGGGGGGCCGCGAACGCGGCAGTGTTATGGGGTGGGTGGAACGTCTTCCACGACCGTCACCTGGACGCTCGTGGACGTCGCGTGGCCCGCCGCATCCCGCGCGATGGCCGTGATCGTGTGGATACCGCTCAACTGACGCGTCGCCCAGTCCCACTGAAACGGCTGCGTCGCGATCGGGCCGCTGGCCGCGGCGCCGTCAACCAGGAATTCCACGCTCGTGACGCCGACGTCGTCGGTCGCAGCGGCGCTGAGCGTCACCGTGCTGCTCACCGTCGAACCGTTCACGGGATTGGTCAGCGCCAGCGTCGGCGCGGCGGTGTCGTTGGCCACCGTGACGACCGCGCTCGTCGTGCTCTCGTGTCCCGCGGCATCGCGCGCAATCGCGGACACGGTGTGCGGGCCGTTGGAGGCGGTGCCCGTGTGCCACGCCGCTTCGTAGGGAGCCGAGGTCGAGAGCACTCCGACCGGAGCGCCGTCGACCATGAACTGCACGCTCGTCACGCCGATGTCGTCGGCGGCGTTGGCTGCCAGCAGGAAGGTCCCGCCAACCGTCATGACGCCAACCGGGCTGGTCAGCACGACCGACGGCGGCGCGGTGTCGTTCGCCACCGTGACGACAATGCTCGTCAGCGTCTCGTGACCGGCGGCATCGCGGGCGAGCGCCCAGATGGTGTGCGATCCGTTGGCCACCGTCGCCGAGTTCCACAACCACTCGTATGGCGCGACCGTCACGGCGGGGCCGACGATATTGCCATCGGCCAGGAACTCGACGCTGACCACGCCGACGTCATCCGTCGCCGCCGCCACGAGCGGCACGGTGCCACTCACGGGACCCGCGGGGGGATTGACGATCGCCAGGGTCGGCGGCGCCTCGTCGTTGATGACGTCCACCACGACGCTGGTCGAGGTCTCGTGTCCCGCCGCGTCGCGAGCGACGGCCGTCAACGTGTGCGGACCGTTGGCCTCATCCTCGGTGTCCCACATCCAGTGGTACGGCGTTCCCGTCGCCGGGACGCCGACGGCGATGCCGTCCACGAGGAACTGTACGCTCGTCACGCCAACGTCGTCACTCGCCGTCGCCACGAGCGCCATCATGCCGGCCACCGAGTCACTGTGGGTCGGGCTCATGAACGCCACCGTCGGCGCCACATTGTCGTTCGACACCAGGACGGCGACGCTCGTCGTCGTCTCGTGGCCCGCGGCGTCGCGTGCGACGGCGCTGACCGTGTGGCTGCCGTTGGTGGTACCAGCGGTGTCCCACAGCAGTTCGTATGGAGCTTCGACGTCTTCGCTGCCGACGGCCGCGCCGTCCACCCTGAACTGCACGCCGGTCACGCCGATGTCGTCGGTTGCGGCCGCCAGCACGCTGACGAGACCGCCAAGGGTCGCGCCTTCGACGGGTGTCGTCAACGCAACGGTCGGGGCGTGATCGTTGAGGACGGTAACCTGCACGCTTGCCGTCGTCTCGTGTCCGGCGGCGTCACGCGCGACGACGCTCACGACGTGCGCGCCGTTGGCGGCCGTCGTCGTGTTCCAGAAGCGGCCGGCAGGCGTCTCGACGACGCCGGCGGCGGCGCCGTCCACGAGGAACGTCACGCTGGCGACGCCAGTATCGTCGCTGACCGCGGCGGCAAGCGACACCGTGCCACTCAGCGTCGCGCCGGCTGCCGGGCTGGTGATCGCCGCCGTCGGCGCGCTGTCGTTGGCGACCGTGACCATCGCGCTCGCCGTTGTCTCGTGCCCCGCGGCGTCGCGCGCGACGGCCGCAATCACGTGCGTGCCGTTGGCGGCGGTGGTCGTCGCCCAGGCCGCCTCGAACGGCGCGGCGGTGTCTTCCACGCCAAGCGGCGTCCCGTCCACGCTGAACCGAACGCCAGCCACTTCGAGATCGTCCGTGGCGGCGGCCGTCACGCTCACCGTCCCGGAGACCGACGCGCCTCCGGCCGGGTTGATGAGCGTCACCGACGGCGCCGCGCTGTCGTTGGCGACCGTGACGTTGGCGACGGTCGTGGTCTCGTTGCCGGATCGATCGCGGGCGATGGCGGTGACCGTGTGGCTGCCGTTGGCGGCGGCCGTCGTCGTCCACATCTGCTCGAATGGCGCGGCGGTAATCTCCGGCCCGAGCGGGTTGCCATCGAGCAGGAACCTGACGCCGGCCACGCCGACGTTGTCGGACGCGGACGCGGAGACGAGGACGCTCCCGAACACCGAGCCGCCGGTCGGCGAGCTGAGCGACACGGCCGGCGAAACAGAATCGGCCGCACCGCTCACGGCGTCGGGAAGACTGAGACGTCCCTTCCCCATGCCGGCCGCGGTCATCGGCTGCGCCTTGGCCAGCAGGTCGGCGACCTTGGCGGGGTCCGCCGCGGGGTCGACCCGCACCAGCAGCGAAGCGGCGCCGGCGGCCAGCGGGGCGCTGAACGACGTGCCCCAGCCCGCCGCGAAGTGGGCGCCCGGATAGGTCGTGATGACCGCCTCGCCCGGCGCGCCAAGGCTGACGAGCGCGTCGCCGTAGTTGGTGAATGTGCTCCGCGTCGGCGGCGTCGTGCTGCTGGTCGAACCGACGCCGACCACGTTGCGCAGGCCGCCCGGATATACGACGGTTTCCTGGCCAAGGTTGCCCGCGGAGGCGACGCAGATCACGCCGTGAGTCGTCGCGTAATTGATCGCGCGGGTCATCTCGGGCGAGGGCGTCGTCGCGCTGAAGCTCATGTTGATGACGCGCGCGCCGTGGTCGACCGCGTAGTAAATCGCGCGCACGACATCGAACACCGTGGAGGTGCCGTCGGCGCTGAATGCCTTGAGCGGCATGATCTGCGCGGTCGGCGCCACAAGGTGGATCAGACCCGCCACCATCGTGCCATGCCCGAACGCGTGTGGCAGCAGCGACGGATCGAGAGCCGTGGCCGTCGCCTGATCGAGGATCGCGACGACCGATCCGTTGATCGTCACCGCGTGGCCGTCGAGAATCGAGACCACGGAGCCGTCGAGGATCGACACGACCGAGCCGTCGATGTCGGTCCACTCGGACGGTATCCCTGCGGTTTCGTGGATGAAGTCGTAGCCCGGCACCAGCGAGCCGGCAAGCGCCGGGTGATCGGGATCGACGCCCGTGTCGATCACCGCCACGATGCCGGCGCCCGTGCCCACAGCCGTGTGGCTGGCCTCGAGGCCGATCGCCGTCGTCGCCGGCTGGTTGACGTAGCGCGACCACACCTGGTTGTCGAAGTAGGTGGTCAGCGTCGTGTTGTCGAGGATCGAGACCACGGACCCGTCAAGAATCGAGACCACCGAGCCGTTGACCGCGACCTCGGGGGTGGAAACGACCGCATTCGGCTCGAACGTCACGATATCCGGATCGCCGCCGATGTCGGTCGTTTGAGTGGGCTCGGAAGTGCTGCTGGTCGTCATGCTCCGCAGCGCCGCGACGACCGGGCCCTGGGTCACGATAAAAAGATCCTGACCGGGGAGCTGACGAACGACGACGAGGTTGTGACGGGCAGCGATGTCGTTGATAAGCGCCGCGGGCGCACGCAGCAGGAACTCGCCGTTGGACGCGGTCTGCGCGCGCGCGTCAACCGTCGTGAGCGCGAGCAGCACGCTCAACACACCAGGCACGAACCTGGTGAGGCGCCGCGTCAGCGTCAGACGACTACTCTTCGACACACATGCTCTCCACGCGCGTACCAAGACCAACTTGTTATCGGGGAAGTCGGGTGGGAAGGTTAACCCATCCGTGCCCGATTTGTTACAAGAATATACGGTTGGGCTAGCGCGATCTAGGGGTACCCGTGCGGGTACGCGTGGAGCGCCGGCGCTCGGAAAGTCCGTCGCCAGCTTGACTTAGCGAGACCTCGAGACGCTTGCCGGCGTCCGGAAGCGGTACGCGGAGCAGGAGGTTGCGTGCGGGGACGCCTTCCAACTGGAACTCGCCGAAGCGGTTACTGGTTGTGCTGGCGACCAGGGTAGTGCGGTCCAGCAGCCAGACCGGCAGGTTGCCGGTGTTGGCGTCGGGATTGTTGCGGGCAGCCACCTGGCCGACCAGGCTGATGCGGCCGGTCTCTGGCTGCTGCTCCATCTGGACGTCCAGGTAGTAGCCGCCGGCCTCGTACAACACGTGCCGGGGTGCATCGGTCTGTGCTTCGGAGCGCATGCCCGCGGGGAGCGGAACGAGTGCGCTGTCGTGGACCAGACGGCCCACGAGCCGCGCGAAGCCGGTTTTTTCAGGGCGATGGAGCGAATAGAGGGCCCGGGCGTATCGCATGGCGCGATCGGGCGGTTCGTACTGGGCCTCGCCGCGCGCCGCGGCCGACACGCCGCTGAGCACGCGAACGGTGCGTTCGCACCGCGGACATCCCGACGACAGATGCGCCTGCATGGCGGCGCGCACCCGCTCGTCAACAACCCCGCGTGAAAAATCGGCCCAATCCCAGATGGTGAAGTGCTTCATGACTGTTTTGACCCGCCCCTGGTTATCCCTCTGCGATCTGAGGGTTCCGTGCCGGGTCGAAAAATATAGGCGGTTCGCGGAAATTCACGGTTATCACGCATCGACATTGCCGATCAGCGCAAACGGAGCCCAATAAAAGGGATGCGGATAACGTTCTCGTAATTCGCGCATCGCCTGCTGGGCGGCCCGCGCCTTACCCCAGCCGTCGTGAAGGCGGGAGTAGAACGCCTTCATGAACGCGCTGGTGCTGCTATCGTTGACATCCCACAGCGTCAACAGCACCGCGCGCGCGCCAGCGTACAGCAACCCCCGCACGAGTCCAAGCTGCTCGTCTCCGCCCGCGACAACGCTGAGCCCGGTGCTGCAGCCGCTCAGCGTGACGAGCTCGGCGGGCAGCCGCAATTCATACAGCTCGTACGCGCACAGCTGCCCGTCGCCAAGCCGGATCGACGAGAACAACGGGTTGTCACGACGGAAGAGCCCGTGGGTAGCGATGTGGACGAACTTGCTCGCCGATCCGTTCCGCCGCAGTTCGGCGACGGTCGCCGCGCCGCCCAGCAGCACGCGCGTGTCCCCCAGCACCTTCGCCACCGACTCCACTTCGTCGGCGATGAAAGGCGCCGCCAGATCCGGGACGCCCATGACGAGCGCGCCGCCGCCCTCGCGCGGCGGCTTCGCCCAGCACAATCGGTAGACGCTCGCGCTCGGCGCAAACGACAGCGAGAAGTCGTCGATGAGATAGCGCTTGCCGTCGAACAGCGCGTGAAACGGGAGGAAATGCAGGAGGTCGTGCGGCACGATCACCAGATGGCGTGCGTCCAGGCGGTCGCGCACCGGGGCGATCAGCACGTCGTAAAGCGCGCGCAGGTGCATCAGCGTCGCGCCGTGCAGCTGCTCGCCGACGGCGCCGACGAATTCGGGCCCGAGCCGGAATTTCGAGAGCTGGAACTGCAGCAGCCGGAGCTCCCGCCGCACCTGGGCGATGGGCCCGAGCGGCACGATGTCGAGATCGCGCTGGCGGAGGACGCAGACATAGAGCTGGCCACGCGCCTGGTAGTACTCGAGCAGCACCGCGTCGGCACCGAGGCTCTCGCGAATGTCGTCGACGCCAAAGGTGGCGCCGCTCTGCAGCGCGGAAAATTCCTCGTCGGTACGGCGGATCTCGTCGAGCGCCTGCTGGAGCTGCTTTTCGAGCACGCGCGCGCGGCGGCGCAGCACGTCCACGCGGCGCGTCGCGCCCTTCTGCCGCTTCGCCTCCTCGGCGTCAATCTGGCGGTAGTGCCAGTTGAGCGACTGGCGGAGGTCGCGCACGGCGGTGGTCGTCTCGCCGTCGGCGCGCGGCGACAGCGAAGCAGCGCGGAACGCAATCAGGTCGGCCAGGCTGCGTGACTTCGCGTGCTCGATGTAGCCGAACGCCGCCTCCATCTGGCGGTGCGTCGGCGTGCTCGTGACCGACGCGGCGACGAGGCTCTCGTACACCGCCTGCTTGTCCTCGAAGAACGCGATCTTGAGGCTGTCGCCCTGCAGGCGGCTGCGCAGCTTTTCGAGCGAGTGGTAGGCGTGGCGGAAGCCATCGAGGGCGGCGTCGCGGTCGCCCTGCGCCTCGCGGATCAGGCCGAGGAGGAACTGCGACTGGTAGGCCAGCATCGGCGTGTCCGCGGCGGCCGGCTGCTCGACGACCGCGCGGCATGCCTCCTCGGCGGCGTGCAGGCGGCCGGCCTGCAGGTCGAGCCGCACGAGCAGCAGCTCGCAGGCGGCGGCCCTCACCGGTACCGAGGCGCGGGCGAAGAGACGCCGCGCGTGCGCCGCGAGCTCGCGCGAGGGGTGCGGCTGGCCGTCCCGATAGAGGACGAGCGCCTCGTAGAAGTCGACGAGCGCCAGCCAGAGGTCGTTGTGCTCGTGCGCGAACAGCCGGCGGGCGCGGGCAAAGAGCGTGCGCGAGCGGCGAATCCCGCCGCGGCGGCTGGCCGCCAGCGCGAGGTTCGTCATCGCCTTGCCCTCTTCGTAGAGCAGGCGCTGCCGGCCGAACCGGCCGAGCGCGCGGTCCGCGAGGTCGGCCGCTTCCTCGTTGAGGTTCAGCTCGAGATAGATCTCGGAGCGATCGAGGTCGCACAGCCCGCTGTGATAGCCGTCGCCGACGCGCTCGCTCTCCTCGTAGGCCTCGCGGTACAAGTCGAGCGCCCGCGTGTATTCGCCGCGCAGGTAGTACAGGTAGGCGATGTTGTAGTCGGCCTGCAGCACGAGCAGCGGCAGGCCGTGACGTTCGCAGTACGCGCGCGCCGCGCGATAGGTGGTCAGCGCGCGCTCGAAGTCGTTCAGGTTGATATATGCCAGCGCCAGGTTGCTGAGGACCGCCGCGACGTCCTGCGGCTCGCCCTTCTTCGACAACACGTCGTAGGCGCGTTCGTAGAGCGGCAGCGCCTTGTCCCACTGGTCCTGGCGCGAAAAGATGCCGGCGACGTTGTGGTCGAGGCGCGCGAGGCCGAGCGCCACGCCGTGCCGCTCGAACAGCGCGCGCGCCCGCCGCGCCGAGGCGTGCGCCTCGGTGTACTTGCCGAGCGAAATCAGGCTTTGAATGGAGCCGTTGAGCGTCCGCGCGACGTCGATGTCGCGCCCGGCGCGCCGGAAGAGCTTTGCCGCGGCGTCGTAGTGCTTGAGCGCGGCGCCGTGCTCGCCGCGGATGAAGCGGACGTGCCCCTGCGCCCTGATGCTCTGCGCGCGCGACATGTCGTCGTCGAGCGCGTCGGCAATCACGCGCGCGGCCAGCGCCAGGCGGTCGGCGTGCTCCAGGTCGACGCGCGCGAGCCGTACGACGCGCCCATACAGCTCGTCGACCACCGCGGGGTCGACGAGCTCGCGATGCCGCCGGACGAAGCTCGCGCGGGCGCGCGGCGAATGGACGCCGGCAAGGTGATCAATCAGCGATTCGCGCGTCTGCCCGTGGCCTGCCACGTTAGAAGCCCCGACCTTCGAGCATTCGCTGCAGGCGCTTGAGGCAGCGGCCGCGGATGAACCCGATCGAGCCGACCGCGAGACCGAGCTGCCGCGCGACGTCGCGGTACGGCAGCTGAGGCTCGTGGAAGAACAGCAGGGTGATCATCTCCCGGCAGCGCGGCGACAGTTCGGCGATCGCTTCACGCATGACCTGTTCCCGCTGCACCTGCTCGACCAGGTCGGGCGAGGGGTCCGTCTCCAGCCGCTCCTCCTCGATCGGCGTCAGCTCCTCCTCCGCGCGCCGGCGCGTCTTCCGCTTCCACTGAAATGCCTGGTGCGCCGTCACCGTGATGAGCCAGCTGCGGAACGACGCGCGCTTGCGCAGGCGCGGCAGCTCGGAGAGCAGCTCCACGCAGACCGACTGGAAGATGTCGGCGGCGTCCTCGGGCGTCGCGCCGTACTTCAGCGGAATCGAATAGATCAGGTTCTTGTATTTCTCGATGAGCGCGGCCCACGCGCGGTCGTCGCCGTTCAGGCAGCGGCGGATGAGGCGGGCATCGCTCCAGGTGCGGTCCGGACCGCGCAGCTGACGCGAAAGGCGTGACTTGCTTGCGTCATCGCGTCCCACCGGCTGGCCTCCCGCGCCAGAACAACTCGTCGACGTTCCAGAGCGCGTGGTGGTCGAAGATCGTCGGCCGCAGATTGCCCAACCCCTTGGTGGTGCCGGCGAGCACGCTCGGACTGACAAGGCTGATGACGGGCAGGTTCTCCGCGACGAGCTCCTGGACGCGGTCGTACAGACGCTTGCGGGCCTGGACGTCGCGCTCCGTCAGCTGCCGCCGCATCAACGTGTCGATCTCGGCCTCCCAGGGTGTCGCCGGGGACGCCTGCTCCGGGTTCCAGAGGTGGGTCCCGCCGCTCGACAGCCAGACGTTCATCTCGCTCGAGGGGTCGCCATCGCTGGCGCCGAGCGCGAGGACGCACGCGTCGTAGTCGTGCGTCGTCAGGATTCGCTGCAGGAGCGTGCGCAGCTCCAGCGTCACGACGCCGACGCGGATGCCGATCTGCTTCAGGTCGTCCTGGACGATCGTCGCAATCTGCATCCGCTCGGTGTTGCCGGTGTTGGTGACGATCGTGAAGTCGACGGCCGTGCCGTCCTTGTCGACCAGCGCGCCGGCGGCGTTCCACGCGAAGCCCGCGCTGCGGAGCCGCTCCCGCGCACGATCCAGCGACCGCGACGGCTTCGGAAGCGAGCGGTTGACCCACAGCTTGTTGCCCGGCGGCACGTGTCCCGCGAGCGGCGTCGCGCGTCCGCGGTAGACGAGGCGGACGATCGACTCGCGATCGATCGCCAGCGACACGGCCTGCCGGAACGCCAGCTGCCGGAACCAGCCGCGCCGGCGCGCCACCGGCGGCGGGTCGTTCGGCGCGACGCCGTTCTGGTTGAAGAACAGGAACGTGTAGTCGAGCCCCGGGCCGGCGTCGAGCAGGTCGTAGTTGCGCCGGCCGCGGTCGCGCATCAGGACGTCGAAGTTGGTCGCGCTCAGGCGCGTGGTCACGTCGGCGTCACCCGCCTGGAAGCGCAGCGCCTGCGCGTCTTCGCTCGGCACGAAGACGAACACGAGCCGGTCGAGATAGGGCAGATGGGTGCCCGCGCGATCGGTCTTCCAGTAGAACGGGTTCCGCTCGAGCGTGAGCCGCTGGCCCGGCACGTATTCCCGCAGCCGGAACGGGCCCAGCCCCGCGAACGCGTCAGCCGCCGTGCCGATCGCCCACATCCGCGCCAGGCGGCCTTCCGCGTACGGCGTCTCCAGCAGGTGGCGCGGCAGCATCGCCACGCTGTCGAACAGCCGCTCGCCGGTCGCGTACGGCGCGGCCAGCTCCACTTGCACGGTGTACTGATCGACCTTGCGGACGGCGATCGGCTTGTCGGCGACGATGAGGAGATCGCGCTGCGGCGAGCCGACCTTTTCGTCGAGGTAGACCTTGAACGAGAACACCACGTCGTCGGCGTCGAACGGCTGCCCGTCCGAGAAGCGCACGCCGTGGCGCAGCGAGAGCGTGAACCGCCGCCCGTCGGGCGACACCGTCCACGACCGCGCGAGCGCGGGCTGCGGCTGCTGCGTCTCGCGATCGACGTGAATCAGGTCGGCGGTCGTCCGCGCGAGGATTTCCTTCGACGGCGCGTCGACGGCGATGACGGGATTGAGGGTGCGCGGCTCGGCGCGCTCGACGACGACCAGCTGGCCGCCGGGACGGCCGACATCCGCGCGGGAAACCAGCCACTCGGTGGCGGCGGCCTGCTGCGACGCGACGTGCGTGCCGGCCGCACAGACGACGCTCAGCGCGAACGTCAGTGCGGCGAGTCGTCTCGTCATCAATCCTCGAACGCGAACGGCACCGCGCGTGGCCATGCTCATCCGGGCAGGGCGGCTACCCGCTCGTGCAACGCATCTGCGAGGAGGTAATACAGCAGGAAGACCGCGAGCAGAGCCCCTCCTGGCAGAAACATCCACCAGTACGACGACAATACATCGTACCGTTGAACGACCGCCAACATATTTCCCCAACTCGGTACCGGTTCCCCGACGCCGAGCCCGAAGAACGACAGCGTCGCTTCAGCCAGGATGTACTGCGGAGCCAGCAGGGCCGCCTGCGTGAGCGCGATGCCGGAGGCCTGCGGCAGCACGTGGCGCCGCAGCACGTGGACGTCCGACGCGCCGAGCGCGCGCGCCGCGACGACGTAGTCGCGCGTCCTGCCGCTGAGCACCATCCCGCGAACCAGTCGCGCCGGCCGGGCCCAGCCGACCACCGCGACGATCGTCAGGATCATGAGGAACGCCTCCTGGGGTTCGATGCGGAGCGGCAGCGCCATCCGCACCGCGAAGAGCAGGTAGAACCACGGCACCGCGAGGAACAGTTCGGCGGCGCGCATGACGATGGTGTCGACCCACCCGCCGAAAAAGCCGGCGAGCCCGCCCAGGACGAGGCCGAGCGCAACCGAGAGCGCCGCGCCAAGGGGACCCGCAAACAGCGAGATCTGCGCGCCGTAGAGCAGCCGCGACAGCTGATCTCGGCCGAAGCCGTCGCTACCAAGGAGCAAGAGCACTGCCGGCGCATCCACGCCGAAAAGGTGACGGTCGCCCTTGATGAATCCGCTTACTCGATACGGCGCGCCTCTTACGAAAAACCGGAGCGGATACGAACGTCCGTCCTCGTAGACGAACGGACGCAGGTGGATGGTCCCGGACGTGTCCACCCAGTGGAGTCCGGTCGGCGGCACGAAGGCGAGATCGCGCGACTGCGTCGATGGATCGTACGGAGCCAGAAACCCGGCGAAGACCGCTGCAAGGTAGACGACGACAAGCGCGAAAAGGGCGAGATGGTAGTTCCGACCGGCGGGCCGCGGCCGGAACGTCATGCCCGCTCGGGGCGAACGCGCGGATCGGCGAGGTAGAGCAGCCCGTCGGCGACCAGGTTCCCCGCCACGAGCAGGACCGTCGAGCAGCTGACCGCGGCGACGACGACGTGGAGATCCCGGGCGGCGACCGCGTCGAGCAGCAGGGGACCGAGACCGGGCCAGCTCATGATCGTCTCGACCACGAGCGAGGCGCTCAGGAGTCCCGCAATAGAGAGCCCGAACAGCGAGAGGAGCGGATTGGCAGCCGTGCGCAGCGCGTGCCGCACGAGCAGCCGCGGCTCCGGGACGCCGCTGGCCCGCGCCGCCAGGATGAACCGTGCATGCACGACCTCGCCGACGCTGGCGCGGACGTGCCGCACGAGAATCGGCAGGCTGACGAGCGTCAGCGCGGCGACCGGCAGGACCAGGTGCCCCAAAACGTCCCGCACCTTCTGCCACCGCCCCAGTTCGTCGAAGTCGAGCGACGTCATGCCGCCGGCGGGCAGGTAGCCGGTCCGCACCGCGAACAGGAGGAGGCCGAGGCCGACGAGCAATTCCGGGATGCCGAGAAGCGTGGTGGTCGCGCCAGCGGCCAGGCGGTCGAGCCAGGCGCCTCTCCGCGCCGCCGACCACGTGCCGAGCGGGAGGGCGATCAGCCAGGAAAGGAGGGTGGCGGGGACCGTCAGGAGCAGCGTGTTCCGGATTCGGGGCCAGAGAAGGGGGCCCACCGGCCGGTTGTAGGCCATGGAAAAGCCGAACTCCCCGCGGGCGATCGACTGGAGCCAGCGGATGTACTGCCCCGGGACGGTATCGTCGACGCCGTAGCGAACCCTCATGGCTTCAACGGTTTCCGGTGAAATCCGCGGGTCCAGGCGCAGCTCGTCGCCGAAGCGGCCCGGTGCCGCCGCGGCCAGCAGGAAGGTCAGGAACGAGACGCCGAGGAGCACCAGGACCGCGTGTCCGAGCCTGCGCCAGACGTATCGCACGGCCGGGCATGTTATCTCAGCAATCGTGTCGTCCAAACGCTGACGAGATTTTTCGTAACCCCTATATTTTTCCGGGTCCGCCGGAGCCCTATAGACCGCGAGGGGACATCTCCCTTTCGAGTCGGGGCCAGCACATGAACATCACGAATCGGCGTCACCAGGATTTCATCGTGCTGACGGGGAACCGTCGGCGCGCGACCGACCGTCTTGCGCGGACCTATCAGGGTCTCCGCACCCCGAACGGGCTCAGCGCCGTTCCGGTCGCGTCGAAGGTCATGGAACCGCTTGGCGGCGAATACGTCGCGCGGCGAACTCCCGTTGCCAACGCGGCGAAGGAGATTCTCCTGGTGGATCCGAACATCCATTCGAGCGGCGAGGCGCTCGGCGTGCTGCGTATGCTCGCCGACGTCGAGGTGTGCCGCGACTTCGGCGCCGCGCGCGACCGGCTGCTCAACCAGCCGCCCGACATCCTGGTCACCAACGTCCGGCTGCAGGAATACAACGGCCTGCACCTGGTGCACCTCTCCACTCCTCACACGCGTTGCATCGTCTACTCGGCGCACGACGACCTCGTCCTCGCTCGCGAGGTGCAGGCGGCGGGCGCGTTCTACGAGCGGTCGATGCGGCTGTCGCGCTCCCTGGCGGGCTACGTGCACGGCAACCTGCCGACGCACGATCGGCGCGACGTGGGAACCATCGATCGGCGTCACTTCCCGCGCGGCGGCCGCCGCTCTGTCGACGCCTAGCGCGGCGCGGCCGGCGCCGCCAGGTCGCTACGCGGCGCGGAAAACGCGCCGTCAGGCGTTGAGATCCGTCGCGCTCAGATCGATCCGCACGACGTTCAGCCGGTAGTACAGCTCCGCGCGAAATTCGCCGCTCTCGAGCAGCGGCAGCATCGGGCGCGACGTCGTCGACACGATCTGCACGTCGCCGCGGTGCACGCCCTGCTCCATCCACGTCAACAACTGCAGCTGCTGATCCGCGTCGAGGGCGCCAATCTCGGCTTTCCAGCACAGTGGGATCCGAAGCTTGGAATTCACGTGACTTGAAGTCGCG
>JADMIO011606000.1_pt1 | contig 46305 bp, 49 predicted proteins | sample 8958161 | NCBI WGS metagenome assembly JADMIO01 (sample SAMN16585339, study PRJNA669376) | soil metagenome | isolation source: Crop rotation soil | place: USA: Cullars Rotation, Alabama | collected 2011
GCCGCGACTTCAAGTCACGTGAATTCCAAGCTTCGGATCCCACTGTGCTGGAAAGTATGCCGGCGTTGTGACGCGTGGTGCGGGGGCCGTGACGTTCGGAAAGCGCGCCGTCTCATTGTATTCGACCGGGCCTTCACCGAGCCGGTGACCACAAGCGCGGCAGAACCGCATTTCCCGCGGCATCGGCGCACCGCACTGCGTGCAGGCAATTCTGCCACTATCGCCAGGCGCGCTATTGATATTGTCCGGAGGCTGCATGGTGAGTTCTCTGTGTTATGTGAACCGCGAAATTATACGACTTCCCAGCGCGAATGGTTGCGAGGAAATTGCCTTTCGCGTCGTGAACCGTTTCCCCGCCAGCCGCCAATTGAGGGCCCGCCGGTTTACGAATCCGAATTAGAACGTTACTATTCCAGAACTGGTTCAAACCATGGAAGTTACTAAAGCTCTCGCTGCCCTGCAGCCGCTCTACGGAAAGGGCAATGTTGAAATCATTACGCGCGACGGCATTCGCGTGCGCGGCATCGTGCGTAGCATGAAGACAACCCAGGCGCTGACCACGCCCAGTGTAAAAGTCGAACGCGCCGACGGACAGATAGTCAAAGTTCCCTTTTCCTCGATTTCAGAAATCATCGATCACAACCGGGCAGTAGATAGTAGATAGCAGCAATAAACCTCGCGGTCGAGCTTTGCTGCTCTTTACTAGCTACTCTCAACTGGCTATGTCCCTGGAATTCGCAGTCCAACATCCCTGCACGTTGCGGGCGCGTTACGCAGAGAAACATCTACGCGAATGGGGACGGTTGAGTAGCATTCACGCAGCGATTACCACCGGTGACGACTCGGCGCCGACTGAAGACAAAGTGGACTGGGTCGATCGAGCCGCCGCAGAAATCGACCGTTTGCAACTCGAGAGTGCGATCTGTGGCGATTGCTCAGCGTGTCTGCCCGTCGACGTTGCCGGTCACGGCGAAGCGCTCGGCTGTCTGGGACGAATCAACTATCCGATCGATGCAGCGTTCGAAAAGTTTCTGGCGAATCGGGTCCAGCTTGCGCTCGATACGATGGATTCACCGGACTGGCCGCGACTGCTGCACATAATCGTCGATCCAGAATCGCCCTTTGACGGCGAAGCCACGAAAGAGTTGCGGCGCGTGACAACCAAAGACGGCTTGCGGTTTTTTGAGTTGCGCCTGCCGATAAAACTGGCGCGCGCCGGAGCAAACCTGACCAGCGACAATTTGTTCGACTTAATCGCCGGTTTCCGATCGGATGACAGCGAGGCGACCAGTTACACACGCGAATTTCCGCCGAGTGCGACGGCCGACTACTACGACTTTCTTGATTTAGTTTTGCGCAACGACCTAAGCGAGCTGGAGCGCGAGAGACTTGATGCGCGCAGCCGCACCTATACCCAGTTTTTGCGTTTATTAGCTGCGTTTGAACGCGCGGAAGCGCTCGAGACGCGGCTGCTAGTGGATTGAGTCCCAGTCGTTTCCGCCGTTCGAGGCGGCCATTGCTCGCCGCTACCGCCAGTCGTTCTGACTCGGCTACAATGCCCCTTCAATTTTCACCGTAATTAAGGAGAGCCGATGATTAAACCGCAACTGAAGGAATTCATGCGTCGCATTGAAAAGGATTCGGTGGCCATCATTCCCGCCGCGCGCGAAGCCGTGCGCTCGCACGATACAAATTATCGCTATCGCCAGAATTCAGACTTCTTTTATCTGACCGGATTCGAAGAGCCGGAAGCGATCGCAGTGATCGCGCCGTCGCGGGACAAGAAATTTACTCTGTTTGTGCGACCGCGCGATCTCGATCAGGAGATTTGGTACGGCTATCGAGCCGGCGTAGAGGGTGCTGAGCGCGATTACAGCGCCGACGAAGCATTTACCATCGATCAGTTCGACGCCAAACTGACGGAAATTCTCGACGGTCCGCGCGTGCTCTATTACGCGTTCGGCCATACCGATCCGGGGATCGATCAAAAGATCATTCAGCAGCTCACGATGATGCGCGAAAGCAATCGGAAACCGTTTGAGCCGCCCACCACTATCGTCGACCCGAGCACAATTCTTCATGAAATGCGCGTGCTGAAATCCGCAGAAGAGATCGAGATCATGCAACGCGCCGCCGACATAGCGGCCGAAGCGCACGTCGAAGTGATGAAAGCTGCGCGCCCCGGCATGATGGAATTCGAAGTCGAAGCGATGGTCGAAGCGTACTTTCGCAAGGCCGGCGCCTCCGGCTCTTCATATACATCGATTGTCGGCGCGGGTGGGAATGCGACGATCCTTCACTACATCGATAACAAGGATGAATTGAAAGATGGCGACTTGCTGCTGCTGGACGCGGGGGCGGAATACAAAGGTTATGCTTCCGACATCACCCGCACTTTCCCGATTAACGGCAAGTTCACCGACGCGCAACGCGAGATTTACGATCTAGTCTTGAAGTGTCAGAAGTCATGCGTCGACATGGTACGTCCGGGTGTGAGACTTGAGGATCTGAAAACGCACTCGATCGAGATCCTGACCGAAGGCATGGTTGAACTCGGATTGCTGAAGGGCGATCCGAAGCAGTTGATCAAAGAAAAGAAATACATGCAGTTCTACATGCATAATCTCGGGCACTATCTCGGCATCGACGTGCACGACGCGGGCAAGTACTACTTCAAAGGCGAATCGCGCCCGGCGGAAGCCGGCATGGTGATGACGATCGAGCCGGGACTCTATATTTCTCCGGACACCAGCCGCATTCCGGAAGGCTTCAACAAGGGCATTCCGGAGAAGTATCTCGGTATCGGCGTGCGCATCGAAGACGATGTGCTGGTCACCGAAAACGGCTCGCGCGTCCTGACGCACAAAGTCCCGAAGGAGCGGGAAGAGATTGAAGCGCTGATGGCGAAGTGAATCTGAGATCGAAAAAAACCTTCGCGGTACTCAACGAAATGGTTGCCGATGGAGTTGTAGACAACTACGCCGTCGCCGGCGCCCTCGGCGCGATGTTTTATGTTGAGGCCTTCTCAACCAAAGACCTCGATGTATTTGTCCCGACGCAAGGTGCGCTGATCATCGAGTTACCAGAGTTCGCCTATCTGAAATCCCGTGGATACACCGAATTTGAAAATGAAGGAATTATTGTCGAGGGCTGGCCGGTTCAATTCCTGCCAACAACCACACCCCTCGAACACGAAGCTTACATCAAAGCCCAGGTAATCGATGTAGAGGGTGTTCCGGTCCGAGTGGCGCGGCCCGAACACCTGGTAGCTATAATGTTAAAGGTTGGGCGCGAAAAGGATATTGCGCGAATCGCAATGTTCTTATCGCAGGATGCGGTTGACATGAGCGCGTTAGAGGAAGTCATTTCTCGACACGATCTTTCGGATCGTTGGTTGGAGTACAAACGGGAAGCTAAATGAGCAAGAAAATCGACCTCGAACAGCGATATCACCGTAAAGAAGAAGGCCGAAAAAAACGCGCGAAGCTGCCGATTGCGGAAAAGCTGGCAATCGCGGAGGAACTTCGCGATCTTCAAAGAGTGCTTGCGCCAATTCGGGAGGCAAACCGCGTAGAGGTTCGAAGAAAACGAGACCGGAATTAAAATTAGGGCACGTCCTACCGTTTTGCCAACGAGATGAGTTGATACTTCGCCGCCAACTCGAAGTATAGATTCATACCCTTTCGCATTTCCTCATCAACCTGAAACACAATATTCTCAGTCAAGTACTCTTTAACGTCGTCGCGCGATAGTTCAAGTTTGTGCGAATAGTCAGCGATGACGCGATCGAGATTTGCCAATCCCTCACCGCGCGCCGCGACGAAATCGATTGCGCGGACCTTTTCGACACTGTCATTGCGCACCATCCACATCGCAAACACGAAACCGAATCCCGTGAATTCGTGCCACAGTGTCGCCAGGTCGAAAACGTGGAATTCATCAGCCGGAATCGTCATCGCCGGGTCGCCAATAATCAACGCGGCGTCAGCGTGCGCCATCATTTCTTTTAAGTCGGGGCTGGACGTTTCCCACTCAGGTTCAAAGCCCAGGAATTCGCGAAAGAGAATTTTGACCAACGCGGCAGAAGTGCGCGATGACTCATCCAGAGCAACGCGTTCGACTTTCTTCAGATTATTCTTGCGCGTCACCAGTACGACGCTTCGCACGGCAGTCTTTGAGCCGACGCAAACGTTGGGAATGATTGCGACGTCCGGGATTCGTTGATACTCAATGATCGGCGCCAGTGCGGCGTCCACTTCGCCGTTGGCCAACATTGCGGCGCAACGCGCGGGCGCCGTGTCGGTGAACAATTCGACCGCGTCACGTTTTGAGCCGTGCGTGAAACTCCAAATAAGTGGAGCGGTGTTCAGATAACTCGACGCGGCTATACGGGGCCGATTTTGTTCGTTCACGGTGTTAGAGTAGCGACTTTAGGCGGGCTTTTGTAGTGGCGATAGAAAGCCCAATTGAAGTTGGTACTCTGACGCGGATTCTTTATAGTTGTGGCCTACGATCATCCTGGCAACGTAAAGCTTGAGTCAACACAAATGCCAATCTACGACGTTACTGTTCCGATTCGTGCTGGGATGCCCATCTACGAAGGCGATCCGAGTTTGAATATCGAAGCGTGGTCTGACATGGGAAACGGCGATTCTGCGAACGTTTCGTTTCTTCATTTCGGAGCTCACACAGGCACGCACGTTGACGCGCCGGCACATTTTATCGAAGGCGCCGCAAAGATTGATTCTCTGCCACTCGATGTTCTGATTGGACGGGCACGCGTGATTCGCGTACCTGATGATGCAACAGAAATCACTCCGGACTTTCTGAAGAGCTGTGACCTGGATAACGTGTCGCGTGTCCTGTTTCACACGCGAAATTCCGCTTTGTGGAATGAAGGGTTCCGCAAAGATTTCACGCACGTGCTGCCGGAAGCGGCCGAGTTGCTGGTCGAACACGGCATGAGACTAGTTGGCAACGATTATCTTTCAGTCGAGAAATTCCATTCGGGGCATCATCGCACGCACCTAACTTTGCTGCGCAATGGCGTTGTCATCGTCGAGGGTCTGAACCTGACCGGCGTGCCTGCCGGTGATTACGAATTGCTTTGCCTGCCTTTGAAGATCGCCGGCGGAGCAGGCGATGGCGCGCCGGCGCGCGTGGTTCTACGAACGCTGAATGTTTAGAGGCGGGCTGCGCCCGCCCGTCGGGCATTAGCCCGACTGCTAAACGATGAAAAAATCGACACCTGATCACCAATACCGCGAACGCGTCTATCGAATCGTGCGACGTATTCCGTCTGGTCGGGTGATGACTTATGGACAGATCGCTTACATGCTGGGCGAAGGATACACGCCCCGCACCGTGGGATTCGTGATGCATGGCTCGGACGATCGGACGCCATGGCATCGGGTGATCAACTCACAAGGACGATGTTCGACAATGCGCATCGCGCTACCTCACGACAAGCAACAGCGCATGCTGGAAGCCGAAGGTGTCAAATTCGACAAGACTGGCCGCTGTGATCTGGAAAAACTAATTTGGAAGCCACGAAGAGCCTCAACCAAAGGAGCCAAGTCATGAACGTAGATCCCCTGGCGCAACGAACGCCTTACGAAGTGAGCCCTCGGCAATATTCCGTCTCGCATCAAATGGCGACGACTGCTTTTGAGTTGCCAAACTTTCGAGTGTTGCAAACGCTTGGTGTTGTGCGCGGCATCGTGGTGCGCTCCCGAAATGTCTTTGGGACTCTTGGTGCGACGTTTCAACAAATGGTTGGCGGGAACATCACCATCTGGACGAAGATGTGTGAAGAGACGCGCCGCGACGCCTTTGACATCATGATTCAACACGCATCGGAAATCGGGGCAAACGCAATTATCGGAGTTCGCTACGACACGACCGAAATCGCCACCGGAGTGACCGAGGTCCTGTCCTATGGCACCGCCGTCATTGTTGAGCCCACCGATTCAGGGTATCGGGGATGACGGGAGATTCAGAAGACGCTCGTTGGAGCCGGGTGCGGGCCGCCTTCGGCCAAGTCGCGTATGCGCGCTTCTTAGGCCTTGAATTGTGCAAAACCGAGAACGGCCAGACCGCTGTTTGCCTCGATGTTCGTGACGATCTGAAGCAGAACCACGGCGTTGTTCACGGCGGGGCGATTGCCTCTCTCATCGACACTGCATCAGCATTTGCAATCCTCGCTGTACTTGAGCAAAACGAGAAGGTTACGACCACCGATTTGACTATTCAATACCTCCGACCGGTGACATCTGGGCGCATCGTTGCCGAAGCGACGATTGTGCGCGCGGGAAGGCGTCGTTTTGTGGTCCTGGTCGATGTCCAAAACGGTCATACCCTGGTCGCAACCGCAATCACGGGCTACGCTAAAATCGTCTAAAAAACCAAAATTCGGCGAAAATCGACCGAAAAGCCGTAGACAACATTGTTTTGAAAATGCCAAAATGAGTTGGCACGTTTCCTCTCTCGAAACGTCTTCTGTTTCCCGCCTTCGTATCATGTACTCGTTATTCAACGCGCTCGTAACCCAGCATGCCCGGCAACTGACGCCGGTCCGTTGTGCGTACTCAACGATTGCCCAGCTTCATCGCTATTTCGAGGACGTCGTTCTGGAGAACAGCTTGAGCGCGCTGGTGGTGGAGGGTCTGCCCACATCCGGAAAGCGATCCGCCAGAGACTTGGCACGTATGCGCGAATTGGCACGTGGCGGTCGCCGCACTTTTTTCTTTGTGGCGCAGGCCGATGAGTTTCCTGACCGTCTGGAGTCTACCGGCTTAACCGATAATTTTGCGCCGGTGATGTTGCAGTATCCCACGACGGGTCACGCCAATGAACACTTCGTGGTGATCGCGGACGCCCGTTTTTCGGCGGTGCTGGCGACAGTGCGCACGAGCGACAAAGAAACCGCGGAAGATGAAGTGGTCTGGACTTTCGAGCCCGATGTTGTGTACTCAGCCCTCGAATACCTGCAAGCCCGCGTGCGCGCTGAGCATCCCTATCACGCTTCGAATTTTGGCACGGCCGTTCGCACATCGATGCCGAAGGCGACCTCACTGCAGTTGACGCTGAGTGTCACAAATAAACTCGCCCATCTGTTGCAGGAACAAGCCGGACGAGAAATTGCGGTGAACCGGATCGCTACTGCTATTCGCGAGTCGCTCGAAGTCGGTGTCATTTTGCAAAAGACGGTTACTGAAGTCGGCGCCGCGCTGAATGTTGCGTGTTGCGCATTGCGTGTGGAGGGCCGCACGAAAGCAGAGCCGTTGAACTATTTTTATTTCGCGACACCGGAACAAGAAACGAAGTTGCCACGCGAAGACGTCGCTCACCAGCTGGATGAACTCAGCTTGGAAGTGAGCAAGAGTTCGACGCTTTTTAGTCGCGACGGCTCCGAGAATCTTGATTCCGGGGCCATACAGTTTCCCGTAGCGGTCATTCCCCTGGTGTTTCAGGAGCGATTCATCGGCGCGCTCGAAGTTGTAGACGACAATCCGGTCCGCACCTGGCAGGAAAACGAAATTCTTTTGCTGCGCACGGTAGCGAATCAGGTAGCGGTGGCGATTAATCACGCTGATCTGTTTGCGCAGATGCAGCAGCAAGCTCTGACCGACGCGCTGACGGGTTGCTACAACCGGCGTTCGTTCGAAATGCAGCTTGACCGCGATCTGCAGATGGCGACGCGACTAAGTCAGCCGCTCGCGCTGCTGATGGTCGACTTGGATAGATTCAAACAGCTCAATGACACTGTCGGCCATGATGCCGGCGATTCGGCCTTGCGGCTGCTTGCCGACTGCTTCCGTCAGGAATTACGCGGGGTTGATACTGCGGCGCGATTTGGCGGCGATGAGTTCGCCCTAATCCTTCCGGGCGCATATCCCGATGGCGCGCAGATCGTCGCCGAACGGGTGCGCAGTAAGATCGAGCAAATTCAAATTCCGGGTTTCGGTAATCTTTCCGCGTCGATTGGAATCGCGACCTATCCATTGCACGCGAATTCGCGCACGGACCTGGTTCAGACCGCAGATGCGGCGCTCTACACTGCCAAGCGCGCCGGCCGGAACCGCGTCGTACTATGTGACAGTCTCGTGCAGGATACGTTCGCCCCGATGCTGATGGAAGATATCGTGGTTGAAGCAACGGACCGCGTCGATCCACTCACTTTGCCAGCCTGATCGTTCTCACTTAGAATTCAGATCAAAGTTTTCTGCAAGCGAGCGGCCTGATGGTTCGTTGAGAAACCAGCCGTCAGGCTTCATTTGTGCTGATTGGATTGGTCTGTCTGATGGACGATCTGCGCAAACTGGCGAAATATTTCCGGCCTTATAAGTGGTCGCTGGCCGTGGGCATCGCCTGCATTTTGGCGGGCGTCATTTTCAACGTCACGATTCCGCAAATAGTCGGTAACGCGATTGATGCTAATTGGCACCAGATTACCTGGTCAAAACTTAATCTCGCGGCGCTGAAAGTTCTTGGCGCCAGTTTGATGAGCGGCATCTTTCTGTTTCTCCAGCGACGGATCATCATCGGCGTTTCCCGGCACATTGAATACGACCTGCGCAATGATTTCTATGCGCATCTCGTAGATCAACCGCTTTCATTTTTTCACGAACATCGAACCGGCGACTTAATGGCGCGGGCGACGAACGATCTTTCTGCGGTCAGACAGCTTGCTGGACCGCTAATCATGTACAGCCTGCAAACGGTGTTCGTCGTGATTGTGATCTTGCCGATTCTGTTTCGGATGAATTGGAAGCTGACGCTGTTGCTGTTTGTGACGATGCCTTTGGTATCGGTGACCGTAAAAGTTTTTGGGCAACAGGTGCACACCCGCTTTCAGCACATTCAGGATTTCTTTGCGCAAATCACCGCGCGGGCACAGGAGAACATTACCGGCGTCCGCGTTGTGCGCGCTTACGCGCAGGAGAAAGCGGAAATCGACGCCTTCAACAGTTTGAATTGGGAATACGCACAGCAGAACCTGGCGCTGGTAAAGATCGACGCGGCAATGCGGCCGTTGATGACTTTTCTGATTGGCTTTGGGTTCGTCCTGATCATTTGGGCAGGCGTGCCGCTAGCCGTCAAGGGCGAGATCACGGTCGGCCAATTCACTCAATTCAACATGTACTTGTTCCGTTTGATTTGGCCGCTGATCGCAATTGGATACGTCGTCAATCTTTACCAGCGTGGCACTGCGAGTTGGAAAAGAATGCAGGCGATCGCGCGAGTCAAGCCGGCCATCGCAGATCAGCGCGACGTTCGTGAACAAGCGCCAATTAAAGGCCGGATCGAATTTCGTGGCCTGACTTTTCGTTACCGTCCCGACGGCCCGGACGTTCTGAAAGACATCGACCTGACGATTGAGGAAGGGCAGACCGTCGCGTTCGTCGGTCGCACCGGTAGCGGCAAATCAACGCTGGTAAATCTGATTCCGCGGGTGATCGAGGCCCCAAAGGGAACTGTGTTCATCGACCGCGTTTCGGTACGAGATTATCCGCTGAAGCAATTGCGTCAATCAATTGGCTACGTGCCGCAGGAGACGTTCTTGTTTAGTGATTCACTCGCGAAGAACATTGCCTTCGGTCGCGACGACGCGCAACCGGCACAGATCGAGATGGCGGCGGCCGTCGCCGGCCTGGCAACAGACGTCACTGATTTTCCTGAAGGCTTCAACACTCTGGTAGGTGAACGAGGCATAACTTTGTCAGGTGGGCAGAAACAGCGAACCGCGATCGCGCGCGCGGTCCTGCGCGAGCCACGCATTCTGATCCTCGACGATGCTTTGTCGTCAGTCGACACCTACACTGAAGAAAAAATCCTGAAGCAGTTGCGCGGCATCATGCGGGAGCGTACCAGCCTGATTGTCTCGCATCGCGTTTCTACCGTGCGCGACGCGGATGTTATTTGCGTCCTCGACGAAGGCCGCATCGTCGAGCAGGGCACGCACAACGAGCTGATCGAGCGCGGTGGTGAATACAAGGATCTGCACGACCGGCAGTTGCTTGAAGAGGAATTGGAGTCGGCAACCTAGGAGAAAAGCAAAACTTTGCAACCAGATAATTCAAACGATCCGGCAGTTGATGCGCGGTACCGTACGATGCTTACGCTTTGGTTTGCGATGCTGATGTCGGTTGTGATGTACGCAGTGTTTGTCCTGCTCGCAAATGTCAGGTTCTTTGCGCCGCCCGTTGCCGCGAACGAGAAACTCAGCTTGCTTCTGGTTCTCGCAGGAGCCTCGTCCGTGGCTCTGTCTTTTCTGATCAAGGAATTAATGTTGAGCAAGGCAATCAATAGTCAACAAGTCGCGTCTGTTCAGCCTGCTTACATTGTTTCGTGGGCCTTATGCGAGGTGTCAGCGCTGCTGGGGGTGCTGATTCATTTTGTCGCAGGTTCAAGATATTACTTTTTTGCTTTCATAATTGCCGGGTTGGGAATAATCCTGCACTTTCCGCAGAAAAAGCATCTGTTGGCCGCGTCGGGCCAACAGTTCTAATTAACTAAATGGCTACCGCAGTCCAAAAGTTTCACGAAGAAGAAGCGATCGGCAAAACGTACGACTGGCAGGTCGCGCGGCGTCTGCTGAGATACCTGAAGCCGTATATCCGGCTGCTCATTCCAGCGTTGATACTAACGTTGGTGTTGAATCTTCTCGGAGTGCTACAGCCAAAGTTCACGCAGTACGCCATCGACTGGTTCATCGTGCCGAAGACCGTGAAAGGTCTGAATCTATTCGTGCTGGCTTTCGCGGGCGTGCAGGTTTTCAGATTCGCGGCTTCCTATTTCCAGTCCGTCTTACTTAACAGCATCGGCCAGTATGTGATGTTCGATCTGCGGAAGGAGATCTACCACAAGCTCCAACATCAGGAAGTCGCTTACTACGATCGTAATCCCGTCGGGCGAATTATGACGCGTCTGACCGCGGACGTTGATGCGCTGAATGAACTGTTCACGTCCGGGGTGACAGACCTAGTTGGCGACCTGGTGATGATCGCGGCAATTGTCGCGGTCATGGTCTACATGGATCTGCGACTAACGCTGATCACTCTGCTGACGGTGCCGATGTTGTTTTTGGCGACGAGCTGGTTTCGCAAAGGCGCGCGCCGCGGCTTTGACATGGTGCGCACTAGGATCGCGCGCATCTTCGCCTTTCTGCAGGAACGCATCTCCGGCGCGCAGACCGTCCAGATATTCAATGCCGAAGAAAAGTCTGTGCGCAAGTTCGCGAAAATCAACGACGAACACCGCCAGGCGAACATCGACACGATTTTTTATTACGCCGTCTTCTTTCCGCTGGTCGATTTCATCGGCGCAGTCGGCATTGCTTTGATTATTTGGTTCGGTGGCTATCGGGTAATGCAAAGCGCGCTGACGCTGGGTGGCCTGGTCGCGTTCATCCAATATTCCGGCTTTCTATTCCAACCAATCCGGGACATCTCGGACAAATACAACGTGCTGCAAGGCGCAGTCGTCGCCTCGCATCGCATCTTCAAAGCGCTCGACCTGCCGATTCTCATCACGTCGCCGGCAGAGCCGTTAAAGACTGGCCGCGCCGAAGGCCGCATACAATTCGAGAACGTTTGGTTCGCTTACAAAGACGAAGACTGGGTGTTGAAAGACGTCTCGTTCACAGTCGAGCCTGGTCAATCGGTTGCGCTCGTCGGTCATACGGGTTCAGGCAAGACGACGATCACAAATCTCTTGATGAGGTTCTACGACGTGCAGAAAGGCCGTGTGCTCCTCGACGGCGTAGACGTGCGCGACTGGGATTTGCAGTCGTTGCGAGCGAACTTCGCGGTCGTCCTGCAGGACGTCTTTTTGTTCACCGGCTCGGTCGAAAGCAACATCCGGCTCGGCCGCAGCGATATTTCTGATGAACGCGTCCAGTGGGCCGCGACCGAGGTGCGCGCAGACAATTTCATTGCTCGGCTGCCTGAGAACTATCAATCAGAAGTGCGCGAGCGTGGCGCGGGTTTATCGGTCGGCCAGAAACAGTTGATCAGCTTCGCGCGGGCGCTGGCGTTCGATCCGGCTCTGCTGATTCTTGATGAAGCAACCAGCTCGATCGACACCGAGACTGAACAACTAATCCAACAAGCCATCGCGCGCGTGATGAGCGGTCGCACTTCACTAATCGTCGCGCATCGGCTGTCGACGATTCAGCGCGCCAACACCATCATTGTGTTGCACCATGGCGAAATTCGCGAGCAGGGCTCGCACCAGGATCTGCTGGCGCTGCGAGGCCTGTACTGGCGGCTTTACGAATTGCAGTACTCCGACCCGGACTATGAGGCGGGCGAAGCCGAAGAAGACGATGAAGAGCAATTCGTTTACCGAGGTCGCGCGCCGAGTTTTTCGTTTGGTGAAGGAATGGGGTAAGAGGTCGGTACCACTCGCGTGAGCGAGTGGGGCGAGGAAATGATCTTACGGTTCAATTGACACTATGATCCTTCCGCTCACGCGGATGTACCGACTTGGCGGCATGGCTGACCTGGATATCGTCGAAGCGCATCGCATTTCCCTCGACCTGTGGGCGAACGACTTGCAGAGCTCGGAATGGAACAACGCGAGCCCCGTCAACATCGATCATTACTGGTCAGGGGAAGCTGCACCCGAATCGCGGCACGCGGAAGCGCGTTTGCTTTGGTCCAACAAAGCGCTGCACATCCGATTCGTTTGCCGGCAGGCTGAGCCACTCGTCGTCAGCGACAAACCGCAAACGCAAAGCGAGACGATGAATCTGTGGGACCGAGACGTCTGCGAAGTCTTCATCGCACCCGATCCCCGCACGCCCGAGAAGTATTTTGAATTTGAAGTGGCGCCGACGGGTGAATGGCTGGATGTGGCAATCGATTTGACGTCCGGGACGCGCAAGTCAGATTGGAAGTTCGATTCTCAAATGACCACCGCCGCGCACATCGAAAAAGATCGGGTGACAATGGCCATGCGCATTCGCTGGTGCCCACGGATTCACCAGCCGCAGCAGGGCGAGCGCTGGCGCGTGAATCTGTTTCGTTGCCTCGGCAAAGATCCGAATCGCGGCTACCTTGCCTGGCAACCTACACGAACTCCTGAGCCGCTCTTCCATGTGCCCAAAGCGTTCGGTTGGCTGGTCTTTGAATAGCACCACATCGGCGACCATAAAGAAACGAAGCCGGAAATCTTCGGTAGCGGCTGGAATCGAAACTTTGCGAATATCACGTCGACCCCGCACTCGGAAAAAGTGTTGCCAAATTTGGGGAACGGTGATTTGATCCGCGCATCTTCGCGCCGTTCAAGCGCTTCACTTTGCATTACGAACCAGCGGGCCGCTTCGGACTTAAAGACTATGCTCGGTTGTCTAGTTTTCTTTCTGTTTGCTGCCGGCATCATGATGTGCACATTTGCGCTGATGTCGTATTTGCATCCTAACGACAGGCAGATTTCTCCTCTTTATCAAGCTGCAATCGGGCTGGCGTTTCTGATTGCTGGGGCGCTTGCTGTTAAATTGTTGGCAGTCGCTTCAGACCGTCAGCTGGCACGTCAACAAAGCAAACAAGTCCCGCCGCCGGCGCCACGCGATGAGCTTATTGTGTGCTCTAATTGCGGCTACAAACATCCCCGGGCCGAAGTGTTGCCGGCTTTGAAATCTCAATCACCGGAGATGTTCATGTTCGGCACCTGGAGCACCCGCTTCAAGTGTGGTCGCTGCAAACATGAAATTGGTATTTCCGGCGTCGGCTCAGATTAGACTGGTTAACCGGCGCGGTCGTCCCAGGGTATCGTGGAACGAGAGTCGTGGGAGCAAATTATCACCGGTTAATAAATCGCGCGACCCGAGTCAACTCACCGGGGACCCGACTTGAATGACTGCAACAAACAAACGCTGGCTGATCGCGAGCATTATTTGTGTCGTTATCATTCTTGCGATCTTTCCCTTCCAGAGTGCTGTAATTCCGTTATGGCGGCTGCAAATCGTCGACGTAACTGGAACACCTTGCGCGAACATGCGTGTCACACAAAGTTGGGGTCATTATTCGTTGTACATCGGCGGTAACCACCAAACCGATGATCGTCTTACTGACTCACAGGGGAATGTCGAATTTCCTCAACGCACCGTTCGTGCTGGGCTCGCGCGCAGGCTCGTTGTGCCGGTTGTTGCACATATATTCGTTATCGCTCATGGCAGCGTTGGCCCGAGTGGTGCTGTATGGGCTTCTGGTATCAAAGGGGTCGCTTGGTTAGACTACGCGCCTAACGAACCATTACCAGATAAAATGCGCGTGGAACGCTGCATCACTAACGACCGGCAACAAACTGTTGGCAGCGAGCCGCGCGAGCGCGAACTCGATGCAAAAGGAAAAAGATAAAAGCCGCGTGAAGGTTCAATCTTCGCGCGGCTTATCTTTTTCGCGGATAGTGGTGGGACTTTGTTTGATAACGGGTTAGTTTTCAAATGAATCTGAATTCGTCAGTTCTTTTCCGCTCAAGCTGAATGCGATAAAACCTTCCAGCCGAATACGATCTTCATCGGACACCTCAACTATCTTCGCGCCGATTAAATAACTGCAGCCGAGTTCCGAATCGTCGAGCATTTCATATCGTCGCGGCAATACCACCAAAGACATTTCGCCGTCCGGCAGCTCCAGCATGACGTTCAACTCGCGGCCTTCAGCGGCGAGGTGATAACCAGCCAGATGAACCTGAGGCAGCAGCATGGCCATCCCGCTCACACTCAAGTCACGTGTATGACCTTTCAACGTTCGAGTGGATGACGTCGCGCCATTCGAATTTGTCTTCCGGCGCACCGAGACCGACAGCAGCAGCCGCACACGAAGGCGCGGCGATTGGCGGCGATCTTTCAGATAGGTGCGAACCCGAGACACTACTGAGCGAATCAGCTCTGGCATGTCACCAAACCTTTCTGTCGGGACGGGAGCAAGTAATTGCGTGAGGTGGTGGGACGGCGACGGGGGCGCGTCGACTTTTGACATTTTAGCGTCCGGACACGTGCTGCCGCAATACCAATTTCCGTCCCGTTACGCGCTTCCGACTCTGTCAAACTGCGCAAGAATCCGAGCTGTCGGGCCGATCCGGCGCGCGAACGCCGTTGTGAACCCACCGCTGAAGTGGTGCTGACGCAATCATCGCGTTATATTCGACTTCTAAACCAACCAAGGGAATCAAGTGTGAGAAGAGCAAAAATCCTCGCTACTCTGGGCCCGTCAACGCGTGAGCCCAAAATCCTCGAGTCGATGTTGGCGGCCGGCGTTGATGGCGTGCGCATCAACATGTCGCATGGCAGCTACGAAGAGAAGGCTGCGGACGTGCGCGCGGCGCGGGCTGCCGCCGAGAAGATGAACCGCCCACTGGCCGTTCTGGTCGATCTCTCAGGGCCGAAGATTCGCACGCGCACGCTCAAAAATCATCAACCGGTTACCCTCCGGGCGAATCAGCAGTTCATCATCACCACCCGTGACATCGAAGGCGATAACACACAAGTCGCCACCAACTATGACGGCATGCCCCGCGATGTTCATCAGGGCGCGCGCATCCTGCTCGACGATGGCGCAATCGAGCTGCGCGTGGAAACGTTGACTGAGACCGACATTGTCACGCGGGTCATAAACGGCGGCACGTTGGGCGAGAGAAAAGGAATCAACCTGCCAGGAGTAAAGCTGCAAATCCCCTCGCTGACTAAGAAGGACCGGGAAGACTTGAAGTGGGCGGCCGGCGAAGGCGTGGACTATTTTGCGTTGTCTTTTGTGCGCAGTGGCAACGACTGCGCCGAAGCCAAAGAATTAATCAAACAGGCGGGCAGCAAAGCGCCGCTGGTGGCGAAGATCGAAAAAGCTGAAGCCATCGATCATCTCGAAGAGATCCTCGCCGCGGCTGATGGAGTAATGGTCGCGCGCGGTGACTTGGGCGTTGAGACGAGCGTCGAGTTGGTTCCTGTCTATCAGAAGCGAATCATCGAGTTGGCGAATGACGCAGGCAAGCTCGTCATCACCGCGACGCAGATGCTGCAATCGATGGTGACGAATCCGCGGCCGACGCGCGCTGAGGCCACGGACGTGGCGAACGCGGTCTGGGACGGATCTGACTGCGTCATGCTGTCTGGCGAAACCGCCACCGGACAATATCCGGTCGCCGCGGTGGCCACGATGGCGCGCATCATCGAAACGGCCGAAACCCGCGACCGAGATCGGCCTAGCGTGATCAGCAAGATCGTGGGCCGCCAAACCGGTCGCGTTAGCCGCGCTCTCTGCGAAGCGGCAGCGTTCGCGGCTGATGAGATGGCCACCCGCACCATCGCGGTCTTCACAGAGTCGGGCTTGATGGCGCGGCGGATGTCAGCGCTGCGTCCGCGGCAGTTGATTGTCGCGATGACGTCGTCGCCGTCGGCGATAAACGAATTGAGTTTGATTTGGGGTGTCGATCCCGTGTTGACTCCGTCATCAAAAAGCGCCGAAGAGTTGTTGAAGATGGGCGAGAAGACTCTGCTCGACGCGGGCTTAGTGGCACAGCGCGAAATGGTCGTGATTATGGCGGGCCGACTTTCAGGTCTCGGCCTCTCGAGTTCAGTTTCGTTGTATCAGATTGGCGGGGAGTTGGAAGATTCGATCCACGTCTCGACGGTTTCGGATCGAGCGAAGCCGAAAAAATAGCAGCTTACTGGGGTCGCAGGATCTGCACCATCCGTTCAGCCTCTTTTTTCTTCTGCATCTCTTTGCGCACTTCCGCTTCGGACATCTGCGGGTCGCGCCAGTTATCGAGGATGCCGACCTGGTGCACGCACTGAATGGTGCAGGTGGGCGCGCACCACTTTTCCGTTTTGTACTCGCGCTTGAAATCTTCCATCGTGTATTCCTCGAGCGGAGTACCCGGATAGCCGCGCTGCTGGGAACACCAGTGAACTTTGCCGTCTTCGCAGATATACAGATAGCGCGAGCCTGAGCGGCAACGCCATTCGTAAGGCTTGCCTTCGGCGATGCTGTCCTGAAACCAATTAAGCCGCGCGTGATCTTTGTTGCCGAGCTTCTTCACCTGATGAAAGATGTCTTTCTCTTTCTGTGTGAGCGGCTTCAGCGTTCCATCCTCATCGTGAATCACGCCCACCGTCGTTGAGAACCCCAGCTCAACGGCGCGTTTGGCAACAGTCAGAGCGTCTTCGGGATTCTTGATGCCGCCGCCGATGACTGAGTTGATGTTGATGTGAAAGTCTGCGTGCTCAGAGAGGTAGCGCAGCTTTTTGTCCAACACGCGCAGGCTCTTGCGTGAGACTTCGTCGGGGACGACGTTGTCGATGCTGATTTGCAGGTATTCAAGGCCGGCCGCATTCAAGCGCTTGATTCGATCGGGGGTGAAGTAGTAGCCATTCGATATCAATCCCGCGATGGCGCCGGTCGATCGAATGTGGTGAATGATGTCGTCGAGCTGCGGATGCATCATTGGCTCGCCGCCTGAGACAGTGATGACTGCGGTGCCGAGTTCGCCGAGCTTGTCGAGCCGGCGCTTCATCACATCGAGCGGCACAGGCTTCGACGTTTGATCGTATTCGTTGCAATAGCCGCAGGCGAGATTGCAGCGCCGCATGGGAATGATGTGCGCGAGCACAACATGGTTCGGCGAGAGCAGCGCTTTTGAAATGAAAGCTGCCTCGCGAACTTTTAGTTTGAGAAAAGTGCTTTTGCGCATCCGTTTATGTCAGAACCCGGAGCGATAGCGACGGGGTCGAACGTAACTCAGTTATATCGAAGGATATGCTGACGAATCTTCCAACGCAAGCGATGTACGGCATGGCTACTAATTCAGTTTGAAGAGTGGCACGGGCGTCCCGCCCGTGTGATACACGCGCAAGATGCGCGCGCCACATTAAACTAAACCACCTATTACGACACGTTGCCGGTGTCGCTCCTTCACAATTCAACAGGCTGGTAGCCTGTTGTACTTACAAACGCGAAGGGCTTCGGTTTCCCAAAGCCCTTCATATTAGGAGAATGCTGTGACTCGAATTAGCCTTTGATGATCTTTACGCTCGAATCCAGGTTCAGCTTGAATTGATCCATCGGAATCGATGGATTGCGCTGCACGTCCGACAGGCGGACGGTCGTGGCATCGCCATTCTTCTCAACCATCTTGGTCATAACGGGCATGCCGTCTTTGTCCACCCAGACTTCGATGTATTGATAACTCGCCGAGCCGTTCGGCAGTGCTTTGAAGTGCTGCGTCCAAACTCCGCCCCAAAGCGTTTCTTCGCGCACGTCCTGGAATTCTCCGAACTTCGAGCGCAGTTGCGAAGCTGACATGTTGATTAACGCCAGGACATCGCTGTCACGCTCGCTCTTGATTCTTGAAGTCTTGCCCTGAAAGGCTTGCTTCAAGCGCGGCTGATAAGCAGTGTAGTTTCCGTTACTGCTCACCATGATTTCATGCTTTGGACTGGTCCACTCAAGCCGCACCGATGCGCTGGTGTTGCCGGCGCCACCGGGAATGTAAAGGACCACCCCCTGGTACTTGTCGGTGTCCCGAAGTTGCGAATTGTATTTCTCCATCGTGATATTCGCGCGCATGGATTTCAGACCGCGTTTGTTCTTTTCCATGCGGCTGATGGCGGAGCTCACCAACCCCGGAATCTGCGCGTTTGCGGATCGGCCCGAGAAGACTGCTAACGCCGAAGCCATCACCGCCACTGCCAAACTAAACGTTAAGAACTTTTTCATGATGCCTTTCCTCAGTAAAACTTAAGGCCCTTGCGGGCCCTGGGTTACGATGCTGAACTCGCGCGGTCGGATGCGCCGTCCAGCCAAATAAACCCGAAAATTATAGGGAATGGTCAGCGAATGTCAACCTCATATCCGATCAGCCTTCCCGTTCCGTCACGGTGTTCGCGCACATCGGTGACCTGACTATCAGGCCGGCCCGCAACCTCTTTTGCCCGCCGCTCGATAGCTGACTTATCTGGCTGATTGCCAAGGACTTCAGCCGCTAAAACCACCGTCCTCTGACGCCTGAATTCCGTGTTCTCAAACCACCATTTTGGCGTCAGAAATATGAAAACTAAGATCAACACACACAGCACATCCCACTGCCACGATGTGCGTGAATAATTCCAAAAGACAATCTTTCTGGCTGTGTTCGACAAGAAAGCCATGACCGCTCGCAATCGCGCGAAATGTATCCGAACTGGCCATCATTGTCGAGAGGTGCAAGCCTGGTTCCACAGGAATCCGAGCGCAAATGCCTTTGGGCATCGAGTCCAGGTGCAACGATTTTTATCCAGGAGAGCGGAGTTAGCTGGCGACGATGTGGCCGTCGCGCATTTGGATGACGCGTCCGCACGCGGCGGCTGCTTCAGGATTGTGAGTGATCATGATGATGGTTTGATTGAACCTGCGATTCAGTTCCTGAAACATGTTCAGCACGATCGCGGAGTTTTCTGAATCGAGGTTTCCTGTCGGTTCATCGGCAAGCACTAAAGCCGGCTGAGTGATGACGGCGCGCGCCAGCGCCACACGTTGCTGTTCGCCGCCGGAAAGCTCGAGGGGCTTGTGATGCATCTTGTCTTCGAGGCGCAGCAGTCCAAGAATCTCGCGACGTCTTTCAGGATTACCGGCGCCATTTGCATGAATGCGTTCGGCCAGACGCAAGTTACCGTCGGCAGTAAGCGTGGGAAAGAGATTGAAGCGCTGGAACACAAAACCGATTTTGCGCCGGCGAATGTCTGTGCGCTTCGCGTCGGTCGCGGCGGTCAAGTCTTCGCCGTCGATCACGATGCGACCTTTTGTTGGCGTTAGTAACCCCCCGAGCAAATGCAACATGGTCGACTTGCCGCAGCCGGATGGACCCATGACGGCGACGAACTCACCGGTTTCAACCGCCAGTGAGACTCCACGCAGTGCGGGCACGTCAACCTTGCCGATGCGATACGTCTTCTCGAGATTTTCGGCTTTAAGTATTGCCACTTTCTTTCCTGATGTCGCCGTCGCTGTCATTTTACTCGTAAGCCAGCGCGTTGACAGGATCCAAGTTCGCAGCGCGCACAGCGGGATAAAGGGCGCCGATGGCGCCGCCAATCAATCCAATTGCCGCGGCGGCCAACGCCCAACGCCAACCGTATTCAAAAATCAGGCTGGTCGATTTGTGGATTACAAATCCCGTACCGAATGCGACTGCAAATCCGAGGACTAAGCCCATCGCGCTAATCAAAAGAGCTTCACGTTCGATCTCTCCGACGATGTAACCCCGCGACGCACCCATGGCCTTCAGAATTCCAATCTCACGCGTGCGCTCGGTGATCGTGGTGTGCATAGCCAGCATCACTACGAGCGCACTAACGACGGCGGCCAGTGCCACGAGCACGCGCAGAAAAATTCCCAGACTCGGAATCGAACTCTCCACGCTGGCAAAAACATCCTTGGTGAACTGCACGTTATTGCCTGGCAGTTGCTGATCGATCCGTTTTGCAACTGCGACCGGATCCGCCGATGGTTGCGTCTTGATCAGAATGTAAGTGCATTTGCCGGCAGCCTCGAGCGTTTCCTGAAGCGATGCAAGCGTTAACTTTTGTCGCGCGCCTGACTCAGGAGAATAGATGCCGACAACTGTGTAGACCTTGTCACCGAAGATCTTCAAAGTGCTTCCCACCGGATGCTTGCGGGCGGCTTTGGTCTGATCGATTACGACCTCATAGGTTCCCTGCGGCGCGCGGCCCTCGATTATTTGCAAGTCATTCATTCGCGCGAACTCAGGCCAATCGACGCCTTCGATCTGATCAAACCCAAGGCTGCCGCTTGCATAGACGTGCCGGATCACTGGGGTCGCCGCGGCCACACCTTCAATTTGGAGCAACCGTTCCACGTACTTGGTGCTCAGGTTAACGGACGCCCCCACCAGATTCATCGATCCCTTGCGGGTGAAAATTATCTGTCCCTGGACGTTGGAGGAGCGCCGTTGTAGATCGTTCGACATGCCGCGCGTGAGGCCGGTGAAGAGCATCACCAGCGCCACACCCAGCGCGACGCCCACCACGCTGATCGCTGAACGCAGCGGTCTTTGGCGAATATTTGACGCAACCAAACTGTCGAAGAGTTTCATTCGGCGCTTCCGGACGCAAAATATTAATACAAGCGCAGACGAACGCCTAGCGACTCATTTGGAGCGGGCGACACAAGGCGGGCCGCGATTTTGGATGAATTCAAGGCTTCTTCGGCGCGTCGAGGTCGACTTCCGGAAGGTTCGTCTTGTTTTCCAGTACGAAGACATCGGCCGGATATTCGCGGTCGAGGACGACTGACTCAGGCGATTGGTAGGTAAGGCTGATTTCGTAATGATCCTGCGGCCGCGTCAGACTGATCTTCGTCGGCAACGTCACATTCTGTTCGCCGACCGGCTTGAAATCGGAATACATAATGTCAGTCGTCAACACGCCGTTGTCAAAACTCTGCACGCGGGCAAGCTGAACCGCGTTGACTCGGTTGAACCAAAATCTTCGCAAGAGTCGCGCTGAACCATCACTCTGCGTCTGCAGCTCATCCAAAAAATAATAACCACGGACGACGCGCTTCTTGCTGGTCGGATCTTTTTCGGATTGGAAGAATTCGCTGCGCGCATAAACAAATCCCTGTGCACCCATCTCAATCGGCCGCACGAGCACCGCGTCGGTGAGATGTTGCGGCCGCAGGTTCGACAATGCCTTCACCGTCTGCGCTTCCGTATTGACTTTTCCCTTCGTCGCGGTTTCAGTCGTGCCATCCAGTTTCGAATAGACGGCAGAGTTCGTGCCGCGCACGAATTTTTTGTACTTTTCTTCACCTTTGAGAATTGCGATGCGAAAGTGTTCGCCGTCAGAACTCATCTGCGCGATGTCCGTAGCTACGAACGGCGCCTGCACAATTAAATAAACCTTGCCGGGCCGCTGCACGATGATTTGCCCATCGGCGGTGCGATATTTTTCGGCGATGCCTGAAGTGGCGAAGGACGTGTCCTCGAACTGGATATCGACTTTGGCGCGAATCGATTTAACGCCGGTCAGCTTGTTGACCATCGCGATCAATTGCGGCGTGTCGGCCTCAGCCAAAGGCGTGAGCAGCCGTTCCACTTCAACCGATTTTTTGACGAGGTTGCACGCCGGTTCAGTGACCAGAAATACCATTAGCACAGAAAGCGTGAGGCTGCGGGCCAGGATCCGCGAAAGTTTAGTCGGCATAATGAAGGCCGGCGCTTTTTCAAAAAACGCCGCCGGGGCCTATTGGTAACTCGGCGTTGTCACGCTAACAAAGCGCCTTCGGAATTGTCAACGAAGAGAGCCGCACGAAGAGAGCCGCGCGTCAACGGCACGAAAAAGCGGCGACGCGAGTGTTCGCATCGCCGCCGTCTAGCAAGAGAAAGTCCGGGAACAACTTTACTGTGGTGCGCCGGCACTAGTTGAACTGCTGATCAGCAGATGAAATGTTGTGCCGCTTTCCAAACGCAAATTTCCGGTTCCGAGACTCAATGTTGAGTTGCCATCGGCCGACGCGCCGCTCGATTGCGTAATCTGCAAGCCACGCAAAGAGCCAGTGAGATTTCCTGCCGTGTTGGTGGTTGCGCCGACGGTACTCCCGACGGCATTAGTCGTCGTGCCGGCGACCGTGCCAACCGTTGAAGTGGTGGTGTTAACGACTCCGCCGACCGTATTGCCGACGCCGCCCAGCAGTCCGCCGTTGCTGCTACGCTGACCAGATGAGTTGACGCGGCCACTCGAAGACGACATCGTGTCCGAATCGACAGACGAATTCGCTGCGCTGGTGTGGCTCTGCGCTTGAGTTATGGAAACGATAGTCGCCGTAATCGGGATGTCGAGCGCGCCATTTTGCAAACGATCGAACGCGACGCCGAGACGCGACTCGGCATTTTGTTTTGTGCGCTGCTGCACCTCCGTAACGTGACCCAACAGTTTGGCGCCCTTCGGCACAATGGTCTTGCCGTTTTGCTTTATGGCTTCGGTCGTTTTCAGTACGACGCGATCGCCGACTTTGGCATGGCGCGCGTCCAAAGAATTTTCGAGCTGCGCAGCCAATGATGTATTGGAAGCAAGGTTCACGTCCTGAGAAGTTGTAGACGCGGACGTTTCATTGCTTGCGGACGTTGCGTGGGTACTGCGCGCTCTTTGCGCCAATGCTAAACCGGCACACACAGTCATCGTGAGAACTATTGAGATCAATCGTTTCATGTTAACCCTCCGATACCTGGCGCATTGCGCCATCGTTTAAAAAATGGACCACGTACAGCGGGAAGACATCGTCAATCTGAGTACGCTGCGTGGATGGGATGAATTGTAGGAAGAGTTGCCGCTCCGTTCAGCGGCAGTTTGGTTGCGATTCTGTTGTAAGACTGGCGCAGACGGGTGAGCAGTCGGAAAAACTTCAAAAAACTCGGATGATCCGCGCCCCAATCGTTAACGGCAGCCGTCGTGCTCGCAGCCGCAGCCGATTTCCATGATGTGCGACTTATCGGCTTCCTTGCAGTACTCGCTGCAATACTTGCTGTCGCTTTCAGCCGGACAATCACAGGGCCCATGCTTACATTTGTTTGATTCGTCAGCCATGGCGGCCTCCTAACTTTCGAACAATTCGTTTGAGGGGGAAGGTTACCGGTATGCTAGGCGCGATCTGTGTGACCGTCAAGACTGATCACTTCAGCACGCGAGACAGCCAATGCATGATGTTTAATGCGAGTTGTCGATTGTCAATGCCGGCACGATTCATTCCGAACGGCATCTTGTTCGGTCCCGCGAGTTGAGCCGAAAGCATCGCCGCTTCGCCCAAAACCACCACGCGGCCCTTTCCAAAGCTCATCGCGATACCTTGCGCGCGGCCGGCGGCGGACGGCGGATTTTGATTTTGGCCGGGAATTGTATCGACCGCTGAATCAGCCAACTTCATGAAGGCGAAACTGTCCGGCGGACCTTTCAACGACTGACCTGTGAAGGCGATTATTTTATTTACACGTTCCGAGTCATTGCGTCCGCGCGTGATTGCATGATCCGCGAGGCGACCGCTTTCCCTCGTGTAGACGATGAAGCCGGGATTATTTGATTCTTTATCGTAATTCTCTGGATCGACGGTGAACATCTTGCTCATGTTGACGCCGAAACGATCGGCTAGTAGCTGATTGGCTGAGCCCATCGGCGCATGATCGGCGATCAAGAGCAACGCTCCGCCACCCTTTACCCAATCCCGGACCGCGTCGGATTCCTCGGCAGTAAACGCCGGATTGGCCGCCTCCGGTTGGTTCATTCGTTCAGCACCGAGCGCATTCGAAATCACGAGAATGTCATAGCCCTTGAGAACAGCAGTGGAAAACTTTTCTTTGTTCGGCGTCACCTGGTAACCGTCGTTCGTTATCAAATCGGCGAAAGGTTTGTAGCGGCCACTCGCGGTGTGAAAGTTATTGTGGGCCTCGTCGAACAAGACTCGGGGGCCGTTCTTTGTGTAAGCAGGATGCGCGACCCTGGCATCGAAGTTTGGATCGGCGACTTGCTGTGCGCGCGTCAAACCACTTAGCAGGAGGATGACGATAAGCAGATAGACTGGTTCGACTTTGATTTTCATTGGGCGACAAAATTGTAAATGATTACGCCAGTCACCTTGATTGGTTGGCCCATCAGGCGAGTCGGTGTAAAGACGGACTTTAGTGCGGCATCGACGGCTGCCTGGCGTAAACTTTCAGGCCCTTCGATCGCCTCGGCAGTGGAAACTTTTCCCTCTTCGTCAATCACAATTCGCACTTTCACCATGCCCTCGTCGTGATTTTTTCGGGCTTCCTTCGGGTACTTTGGCAAAATGAGTGATATTGCTTTGCCGTTGAGGACGCCGCCGCTAATTGGAGCCATCGTCTCTGGCCAAGGGTCTGGCGGAACAGTCGGGGCAGGCCCGTCGGTCCCGACAACATTCGACCGCTCTTTATCAGTGTTCTTTTGACCGACGAGAAAAGATCTTAGAAACCGTTGTGCATCCGAATCATTTACATCAGCGCCAATTACCGTCTGCGCATAAAAGAAATTCTCCGTGCCAATGAATCTGGCAACTCCTCTGTAATCGCCCACCTGCAACTGATACTGCTTGACGATCCCTGATTCGTCGGAAAGATCAGAGTCGAATGTAAGCGATTGGGTTCGCCCATCTGTGTTTGTTAACGAGAATTCCATCGCTTGCATGAATGCGTCAAAGCTCGCCAGCGCGGGAGTCCGGTCGGGCTTGGTTCGCGCGAACGCAAGAATGCTGTATCTCCGGCCCTCGACTACTGAGTAGTAAGCGCGGCCAGGAACCCAACTGCCACCACCGGCTTGAATTCTGCGCAAGCTTACTACTGCTGACGTTGGCATCAGCACTGTGAATGACTCGCCATACGGCGAAACCTTCACCCATTCCTTCTGCGCAGACACAGCCACAAAAAGAATCAACAGCAGCGGCAACGCTGCAATCAATCTAGGGAGGTTCATAGTTGTCTCCTATCTATTTAGCTTTGCCAACCGTTCCACGGCCTGCATCAAGGTCTCGTCTTTTTTGCAGAAACAGAAACGAACTTGCTGTGAGCCCATCGCGGGATTTGAGTAGAAGCTCGAGCCGGGCACGCACGCGACGCCAACTTCGCGAATCAAATGACGAGTGAATTCGACATCGTCTTTAAAACCGAAGCCGCTAATATCAGTCATCACGTAGTAGGCGCCGTCGGGACGAAATGTTTTGAAGCCGGCCTTCTCGAGCTCGGGCAGAATTAGATCGCGACGCGCCTCGTATTCTTTTTGCAGTTGGTCGTAGTACGAGGCTGGCAGCGAGAGTGCATAAGCGCCGGCTGCTTGCAAAGGCGCGGCTGCCCCAACGGTCAGAAAGTCGTGAACCTTACGAATCGCACTGGTGATTTCCGGACTGCCGATGCAGTAACCGACGCGCCATCCGGTGACCGAATAAGTTTTCGACATCGAATTGACGATGACTGTGCGATCGCGCATGCCGGCAATTTGCGCCATCGAGATGTGCCCGATCTCTGCACCCGCGCGGGGGTAAAGAATGTGCTCGTAGATTTCGTCAGTGAAGCAAAGCGCGTCGAACTCCTGACAAAGCGCGGCGATGAATTCCATCTCGTCACGGGTGAAGACCTTGCCCGTTGGATTATTCGGATTGCAAATGATGATGGCTTTCGTTTTTGGACTGAACGCCGCGCGCAATTCCGACTCGTCGAAACTCCAATCCGGCGCGCGCAAAGGCACGTAGCGTGGCGTCGCATCCGAAAGAATTGCGTCCGGGGCATAGTTCTCGTAATAAGGATCGAAGACGATCACTTCGTCGCCCGGATCGACGGTCGCCATCATCGCTGAGATCATTCCTTCGGTTGAGCCGCATGTGACCGTGACTTCGGCTTCCGGATCGATATCGAGGCCGAGATACCATTTCGTCTTCCTGGCAATGGCGTCGCGGAAATCTTTCGCACCCCAGGTAATTGCATACTGATTGATGTCTTTGTCGATGGCTTCCATTGCGACGCGCTTGATTTCTGCGGGCGCAGGGAAATCGGGAAAGCCTTGCGAGAGATTGACCGCGCCATACTTCATGGCTTCGCGTGTCATTTCGCGGATGACCGACTCAGTAAAGCGAGAAGCTTTGCGCGAGATTCGTTTGGATGTTGATTGTGCGGGTGAACTCATGAAGTTAGCCGCGGATTTTCGCGGATAAACGCGGATCGAAAAGGCAGCGCAGATTATTTCACTTGCTCCTATTCGTGTCCATCTGCGTTCATCCGCGGCTAGTTTCTCGCTACGGGGGTTCAGATTTCAGTTGCTCAATAATCGACCGGACGGCAGAAGCTTGTGAGCCATTCGGCGAAAGTCGTAGATAATTCTCGTACGCGGCGATCGCTTCTTTCGGATTGTCACTCTTTTCGTAAGCCGCGCCCAGCATCTGATAAATGATTGGTTCAGTGTCGGAAAGCTGCTTGATGGCGATATCGAATTCATGCGCGGCGAGATCGTACTGGCCTCGTTCTTCGTACATGCGGCCGAGCCCGACATGCGCTTCGGGCTGAAAGCCGTGACTTTCGCGAAGCGCGCGATTGAAGCTGCCGAAGGCCTCTTCGGTTTGTCCCGTCTCGCGATAGATGCGACCTTCGACGGCTGACGCTTCGGGATACGAAGCGCGATCACGACGCGCGTCGACAATCTCTTTGAGTGCGCCATCGGTGTCGTTTAGATCCAACAGCACGCGCGCGAGTCCGACATGAGCAGCCGGAAACGCGGCGCGAGCTTTTAGCGCGTCGCGGTAAAGCCCGGCGGCTTCCTGTCTGTCCTCTTCGTTCTTAGCTGTCTCGCGTGCAGTTTCGGCCTGCTGGAAAGAAAGTTCGGCCTGGTCGGTGGTGCGGACCAGACGAACACTGATGTCGCCGCGCGCGATTGCGGTTACGGGCGTCGTTGCTTCTTGGAATCCGTTCGCGCGAACGCGCAGCGTGTGCGCTCCGCTGCTGACATTTGAAAGCGTGAGTCGCCCATTCGTATCAGTCGTCCCGCGCCGGATATCATCCAGCCAGACGATCGCCGACGGTTCACTCGTTATGGTCAGCGTGCGCGATGGTTTAGGTTGAGTCTCTGACTCGCTTCGTGGTTGTGCGAAATCCGCAGGTGCAGACAACAGGAAGAGAAGCACTGCGAAGGGCATTACCGCTTTCATTTCTTTCTAGCTTTAGCGCAATGGGTTGACCGCCGCAAGCGATTTACCGCAACGCCTGTCTTGTAAAACTGTTGCATCACGTAGCCGGTCGGTGTACTCTTCGCTCGCTTTGCTCAACAATTTTGCTCGTCCTTTGTCGGTGCCGGCGGAATTTTGCGGACTGACTAGCCACTGGAGGAACGTATGCTGATTGAGTCGACTGCTCATCTTCCCGTCAGTTTTGCCATGCTCGATAGTAGTGTTTTCAAGACGCCAAGTGGCGACGAATTAGCGCACATTATTATTCGTTGGTTGCACTTCGTGGCGGGCATCACGTGGATTGGCATGCTCTATTTTTTCAACCTCGTGAATGTGCCGCTCCAGAAGAAACTGGATGTGGAGACGAAGAAGAAGGTCAATCCCGACCTGCTGCTGCCGGCGCTTTGGTTCTTTCGTTGGGGCGCGCTGGTGACCGTGCTCGCGGGACTGACTTACTTCGCGATGTACATCCTGAAATCTGATGCCGCGCACGCCGACCAGAATGTTTGGGTCGTCTTGTTCGAATGGCTGAGCTATCCGATTGTTCTGTTCTTAGTTGAATTCGCGATCATCAAGAAAGTGCCGGCGCTAATTAAGGATGGACGGCTGTTCGCCATAGTGATGCTCGTTCTGGTGGGCATTGTGACTTGGGGAATTATCAGCTTTTTTAGCGCCAAGTTTCCATTCTCTCCGTCGCCCAACCGAAGTTTTTCAATCGGTGTAGGTGGAGCATATGGTCTGGTGATGCTGCTTAATGTCTGGGGAATCATCTGGCCCGCGAACAAGAGGATCATTGGCGCGCTGCAAGGAGGCCCGCCGGCCGACGCTTCGCTGGCGCGACAAGCATTCATCGCTAGTCGCACTAACACCTGGCTATCGCTGCCGATGTTGCTCTTTATGGCTGCGTCGTCGCACGATTGGTTAATCTTCAGCGGCAGATAATCGCCGGATGTCGAGTACGTTAAGAATCCATCATGGTGGGGTCAAAAAATTGTTGCTAAGAGACATAAGTTATTGACAGCGAAGCCTCTTTATAAGTAGACTGCGGAGGTTTTATAGGTTTGTAATCTCATCGCAAATATGGGAAGGCACTCTGGCCTTATACTCAAGCATCCAATTCCTTCGGCGTTTGAGGAGGCTGGCACCCCCTAATGCAATTTGCGAGATCTGCGGAAAAACAGGCCCGTTTGAACCTTTTCTGTTTTAGGTGCCCCATTACCACTCGACCCGCACTTGCGAAGAGGAGAACTGTAAATGCAGGGACGTAGGGCACTGTCTTTTACCGAGATAGACCGAATCGGAGAGGGTAATTCCGAGACTCGCGTGTACGAAGGATCGGTCGCAGGATCTTGCTTTGGATACCTATATGCGAATCGTTTGGATTACTCCCTGGTTTGGGACGCTCCAACCGGGTTCGCCTTTGATAAACTTTTGCCGTATGCATTTGTAGAACATCAGTTTTCTTTCTTACCACCGTCGCGAATCCTCGCAAAGGACTTGGTCATGCCCCCGGCTCGACCTAATCCTGCGACAGTTTTAAAGTATCCACACTTTCTCGATTATCAAGCTTCGAGAGCACTTCTGGTACTCAAAGGAGATGAAAACTCGACAGAGTACGACCTTGTCTCTAGCGATCGGGACCGAGACAAATATCTACGGTTAGTAGATGAAGGAATAGCTACGATTATCTTCGCGCGATACGATTCGGTGGTCGCGAAACAGCAACGAGAGTTGGACTGTTGTATTACATTTGAGGCTCCGCAAAACGAAACCAACGCGAACTGGGAACTCACCGTAAAATTGCCACGGCACATTAGACTATCTGAGCGAGCTTTTATTTGGATCTTGAAACACCACGATACTGAAATTGTCAGGCAACACCTAGATGTCCGAGCGTCTCTTAATGCGCTCGTAGACGTAGTCGACAACCGCCCAGCACCGGTTTTTGGAGAACTGAGCTAGCCTCACTCCTGCTGGCGTTAATCAATCCACATCATCATAGAACTCGGAGGTCGTGTGCATACATGCCCCAATGCAGCAAGCGAGCCGTAGAAGGAGGACTGGTAATTCGCACGTTTACTGGACCAGACGATCACAAAGTAATTTGTACAATCGGTCCCAGCAAAGATATAAAGCACATCGTTTGGGTGAAGAATCTAAGGACGTATCCCACTCGGATTGAGTGTACTAGCGAAATTGTAGAAACTGGCGCGCTCGTTTTCGAACAGCTACACGAGCGCGACTCGAAAACAAGATGGAGCGCAACGTACGGTCTCGACAGCGGCGAGCTTCATAGGTTCCCTCGCGTGGGACTCTTATCGTTAAAGCCGGGCGGCAATGAGCAAAAGATTGTCGTTGAGTTAGTGGTAGAGCGCGTGCATCGCGGCACCACCGAACGAGTCGCGGTCAGCATTTTTGTTCAACCTTAACAATGGTGAATCGGTCGGAATATTTTCTTGAATTTCTGCCCCCGGTATTTGCGATCTATCTGGTGCTGATATCGGGGTTGGCCGGAAAGTTCCTGGTAGCCCGAATTCGTCCCTTCATCGCAACTCACCCCAAGGTAGATGTAAAAAACAGCGCGCCTTTGATCCAGAACTTAGTTTTAAGTGGGGCCACGCAGGTTGGCATTTTAAGCTCCATGTCAGCAGCAATGATTTCGGCACTGGCGATTCTCAGACATGGACTCTATCCAGCGATCTTTGCGCCAATTATTATTTTCAGCATTTTTGTCCTTCTCATTTACTGGATATTCGCAATGGATCCGGATGATTTGGCTGACAAGAAATTCTCTCGAATTCCTATTAGATACTCTATCGCATGTAAAGTAGTATTAGTGGTCGTCAACTTGATCCTGTGTCTAATCATCTGGCTCACGACTAGACAGACCGCGTAGTTGTTTTTGAATTAGCTTGCGATTGCTGGATTCTCGGAGGACCTGCAAATCAACCAAGGGGCACGACTCACGGGCGTGCCCTTTTTCTTTGTCATGTAACAGGATTGGCTGAGCCTTTCCACGTCTTTGCCACACTTTCGCTTCATATTGGTAACTGTTGCAGCGCGATTTCACATCAGGGAGGCATCATGGGAAAGACTTACAACGCCCGAACTTTTAATCTCAGTAACTTGAAAGGCATTTCCGATGAAACGCTCGAAATGCATTTCAAGCTTTATGAGGGTTACGTCAAAGAAACAAATAAGCTGAACGACAAGATTTCCGAATTCATCAAAGACGGGAAGGTGGATCAGGAAGAGTTCGCGGAATATTCGGAACTCACTCGCCGGTTGGGATTCGAATACAACGGCATGGTCCTGCACGAATACTATTTCGACAATCTCAAGAGCGGTGGTGGTACCGGCGATCCAACCGGCCGCACCGGATTCCGGGAAGCCGCCGAAGATTCATACGGCAGCTATGACATTTGGAAAGCGGACTTTGTCGGCATCGGAAAAATGCGTGGAGTCGGTTGGGCCATCTGCTATCAGAATCCTTCGAACGGCAAATTGTCGAACCACTGGATCAGTCTGCACGAGACGGGTAATGTTGCCGGATTCGACCCGATTGTGGTGATGGATGTGTGGGAGCACGCGTTCATCCTGGACTACAAACCAGCGGATCGTCCGAAATACATCGAAGCGTTTTTCACAAACATCGACTGGAGCGCAGTCGAAAAGCGACTGCGGCAGCGAACGGCGCAACCGATTGCGGCTTAGCTGCCATGAGGTCAGTACCACCTGCGTAAGCAGCTGGGTCAAAGGAGCATCGTCGTCCATCCGCTGACGCGGATGGGACTGACCTCGGCGAGCTTGTAGTGCCACCAGCTGCCGGCGCACTCCAGAATAGTTGTCCCTCGCCCGTGTTTGTGCTAAAGCTTCATCAATTCAATTCAATATTTTGCGGGAGGCCATGATGAAAGTCCTGACATCTGTTCTTGCCGTCTGTTTCTTATCGTTGTTTGTGACGAGTTGCCAGAGCACAAACGACAACGCACACACGACTGCCACCACAACTACATCGCCACCGGTGGCCCAGGAATTGTCTGTCGTCGGTCGACCGCAGGCAATTTCTGACATGATGGCGCAACGCGGAGAGCAAGACAGCGCGAAGCCCACGCTGAAAGTGATCTCTCCCGCTAACAATGCCACCATCAATGGCTCGACAGTGGAAGTGAAATTGGATTTGAGCGGTGATCTGAAAGGATATATGCCGCACAAAGATCCCGCGACCGGCAAGGGGAACCACATTCACGTGATCCTCGATAACCAGCCGTACGAGGCTTATTACGAACTCGGACAACCGTTCGAGTTGCGCAACGTTGCGGAAGGCAAACACACGTTGCGGGTATTCCCTTCGCGGCCGTGGCACGAGAGCTTCAAGAACGAAGGCGCATTTCAGATGGTGACGTTCAACGTCAAGGGCGGAGGCGATGCGTCCAAGCCGACGACTACGAATAAGGGCGAGACGATGGCGACTCCGGCAAAAAGTCCGGCATCAAGCGCCAGTCCGACACCGGCGCGCGAAGGCAAAGACATGGCGAAGAGCAACGCCGGCGAAGTCGATCCGACCAAACCTCTGCTGACCTACAGCCGGCCAAAAGGTGAATATGCCGGGGCCGACGCGGACAATATCATGATCGATTTCTGGCTGGGCAATGCCAAGCTTCAAGCGGAAGGTGGCGACTATCGCGTGCGCTATACGGTCGATGGCGGCTCTCCGCAGTTTATCGACGCCTGGAATCCGATTTGGTTGACGGGGTGGATGAGCGGCAAGCACACGGTGAAACTCGAACTGGTAGACAAGAACGGACAGCTTGTTGATAACGGCGGCTACAATTCGACCACACGTGAAATCAACGTTGTGAAGAAGTAAACCGATTTCTCCATGTGTCTGTGGAATCTCGCGCCTCGGTGGTGAATGTTCACGCGTAGTCTCCATCACAGAGGCACAGAGTTATCACTGAGACACAGAAAGACCTTTCATTAATCACGCCGACTATGACAAACTGCTGCGCGCAATTCGACCTCCGGTGAAGGTGAGGAATTTCAAATTGAAGAGATTAGTAGCCCTGCTATTCCCGCTCGCTGTCGTACTCGCGTGCTCGTCGCTTACGCAGAAATGGGAGACGACTTCCGACGGTGGCATCACCATTGAGATGCCGGGCAAACCTACGAAGCAATCTCAGGACATTCCTACCGCTACCGGAACCGCCACCGGACAAATGTTCACTCTGGACAAGGGAGCCGAGGCCTACATTATGGCCTACCACGACTTTGCTTCTTCGGTAAACCTGAACCAGATGGATCCGAAGGTGCTGCTGAAGGGTGCATCAAACGGCGCCGTGCAAAACATAAACGGGAAGATTACGAGCGAACGCGACATCACCAGTGGATCTTATCCAGGCAAGGAGATCGTCGGTTCCGGCAGCAAAGAGGGCAAAGACATCGAGTTCACCATCCGGATTTACTGGGCCAGCCCGAGACTGGTTCAGACTCTGTACCTGGCGGAGAAGGGCAAGACTAACCAGAGCAATGCGTCGAAGTTCCTGGACTCTCTGAAGATTTCTTAACGACGCTTCCTGGCGGCAGATTTCTTTGGGCGCGTTGCCGATGATGGTGACGCGCCTATTTGTTCGCGCACCTTTTTTGGCAATTTCTCGACGACCAGTTCATAGGATTTTTGCAGCAGAGCTTTCAGTTCCTTGTCGCTTAACACATCGAAGCGCTCGATGGCTGCCCACTTGTTGCGCGCCATGTAAGGCGCCGGATCGATTCCTTCCTGCTCGACAAGCTCGTTGAACTTTTCTTCGGTGCACTTGAAGGACATGATGTATTTCACCGGGCCTTCGAGCGCCATCACCGCAAACATCTTGCCGGCGATTTTGAAGACGAGATCGTTTCCCCACTGCACATTTTCCGTGGCTTCAGGAAACGACAGGCAATAAGCGCGCACTGATTCGCTGTCCAATTTATGTGTCCTCCAACACAAGCAAGGCTGTCTGTCCGCCTCCGGAAGTGACGTTCAAAAGCGAAGAAGATGATAACCGGATCAGCGCGCCTTCGACTTCGTTATGAAATAGAAACGGATTGAAGTCAACAAACACTTCATCGAGCCGCAGACCGCCGGCGAAGGTGGGCATCAAAGTTTTTTTGAGCGGCACACGTTGTTGGACCACATAAGGCCGATTCAGCGCCAGGGTGATTGCGTGTTCCCAATCGTTTGGTGAGGTTTCCCAGCCGAGAAACACACCGTGCCCGCCGTAGTCATCGTTGGGTTTGAGCACGAACTGTTCGTGCTGATCGCGAATTAGAGTAATCAAATTCTGCTCTTCGCCCGCGAAGCTGGTGAGGCCCTCTTTGACGCGTCGCGTCCAGGGAATATGACGCTGCAAGACTTCAACTTCTTCATCCGTGAACAGGTGGGAAAAGCGTTCGTCACTGAGAATCGCGAAGCTCGCCTTCTTGTGCGCAAGCTTTGTGCGGAACGAATTGGCGATGCAGACGCGTCCGTCGGCATACGCTCGCGCGAGCGCATGCTCTGCCGAACACCTTTCCAGAAATTCGTGAATGAGGACGCGTTTGTACACGATGTCGATGGAGAAATCTCCGACGCTGAGATTGCCATCGCGATATTCCAGTTCGTTCGGATCCGCGATAATTGTCGGACAACCTTCGGAAGCGAAATACTTTTGCAGGATGCGAAACTCGCTTTCGGTTGATACGCCTTTCCAATCAACGATCGCTATCTGCGGATGTGGTTTGTTGCCACCCCATTCGCGATAGGCCCGAAGCAACGATTGCAAGAGTCGCTTATGTGGCTCCGGCCGCCAGTGCGCGCGCGAACCGAGCAACTGCTTCATGTGAGAGAGTCCAAGGAGCACCTTCTCAAGTTGCATCTGATCGCCCACGCCGGCCGGCGATTCGGCGTTGTACTCGAGAAACTTGAACCCGTCGTCGGAAACATAAGCATCAAGCCGGCTGCTCACACACAGTCGCGAGTAGCCCGGATCGATGCGCGCCATCTGCTCTTCACGCGGCGTGGGACTCAACTCCATCAGCAGGTCGTCGTCAGTAAGTGCGTGCAGTACCATTCGCTCGATTGCTACCGCGATAATCTGTGCGGCTCGCGCGACTTCATCGTACTGTGAACGCGTAATGATGTGTGGGCGCAGGAAAGGGCAGGTCGGCCGGTCTCCGAAAGTCAGGCCGAGTTCGCGCTGGCTGGCAGTTAGGCGTTCGAACAGCGCTTCGTTCAGTTCAGCATCTCGCAAAATGCGGTCGTCAAACTCTTTAAGCAGGGGAACGAGCATGACAATTTAATTGCACCTTGGGCGATAGACTACAAAGGCGGGCATGAGCCCGCCTCTAAACAGAGGTGTCAGAGTACCAACTTCAGTTGGGCATTTAGCCGAAAGCTGCTCGACTAAAATCGGAACTCTGACGAGTAGATTCTCAGCATTTCTGCGGACAAACTATGAATGAGCGCCGTTGCCGTTACCTGGATTTCCGATGTCGCGCAGACGCTTGACGACTTGATCGATCAGCCAATTCGGAGTCGAAGCCCCGGCGGTTACGCCGACGCGTTTGGCTCCTTTCAGATCGTCCGGATTGATCTCATCCTGAGTTTCGATCAGAAAACTTCTCGCGCACTGTTCCTCGCAAACCGCGAGCAGCTTGATGCTATTTGAAGAGTGTTTGCCGCCGATGATGTAGAAAACATCGACCAGTCCGGCGAGCGCCCGCGCTGCGTCTTGCCGATCGCGCGTTGCCGAACAGATTGTGTTTACGACTTGCGGTTCAGCGTCGGCCTTCGATTTGACTGCTTCGGCGACTTCGAGAAATGTTTTCAGCTTAAGCGTGGTTTGCGAAACGACGAGCGGGGCATGGAGTGGCGGCAGCGACGCGACTTCATCAGCGTCGCGCACCACGAAAGTGTTATCGGGCGCGTAACCAACCACGCCGATCATTTCCGGGTGATCCGGGTTTCCGGCGACGACAACATGACGGCCTTCAGTGGCTGCGCGCTCGGCGAGCCGTTGGACGCGCGTCACGAATGGGCAAGTCGCATCGACCACTTGTGCGGCGCGACGTTCGAGTTCGATCTGAACCTGCGGCGTCACGCCGTGAGCGCGAATGACAGCAATTTCATTTGGCTGGACTTGCTCAGGATCCTGAATCGTCGAGACGCCTTCGCATTCCAGGCGCTGCATTTCCTGCGTGTTATGAATCAGCGGTCCCAGCGTGCGCACGGGCGCGCCGACTTCCAAAGCGCCTTCGACCATTTCCACGGCGCGCTCGACCCCAAAACAAAATCCGTATTCGTTTGCTAAAAGTACTTCCATTGTTGATTGAATCTTAGCACAGTCACCGGAGCGTTTCTGAGCGCTGGAGTCCGTTGAATTCGCCGCAGAGCGGCCAAATGTCTATAGCCGTTCTATCGGAAAATAGCCGTAGCTCCGAAGGAGCGGAGTGTTAGCCCGGTGCTGGAAGGATTTCGCTCCTCCGGAGCTTGTGACAATTTGTCTTCTTTCGGGCCCTATAAACATTCGGTCGCTACGGGACACGTCATCTTATCGGCTCGCGCAGGATAATTTCGGCTGTCCGCGCGGCCAGCGTGGCCGCTTCAAAATGTGTTTCGTGTAACCCGGCAATCTGAAGCAAGGCCTCGCCGGTGCGCGAAAGCAGCCGCACGAGATCGCCTTCCTCCGCGCGAGTCTCGTGCACCAACTCCTGCCAGTCAGCGCCGTTCACCCAATGCGCGGCGGCCGATGCGGCCGAGAAATTGATCTCGGGCGCGGCTTCGATCCCTTGTCGCCATTCCTCATTGGAGACATCGAACGAGATCTCTTCGAATTTGACCAGCATACTCACGATTGAATCTTCCATCTCCAACTCGCCATAATCGCGATCTGCATCGGCAGCCAACGCCGCAATCAACGCCGCCGCGTGAGTTGAATCCAGCGACGCGAACAGATTTCGCTGCAAAGCTTCGCCAATCAGCAGCGGCCGATCGACGCGCAAGTCAGCCAGCCATTTGCCGCGTTCAGTAACTTTCTCTTTGCCAAAATCGAGGTAGCCGAAATGATTGAGCACCCGCGCCGAACGTTCAAAGGGTTCCCAAATATCCGCCCGCATCTGCTCAATATCGCGATTTGCTTTTTCAATTGCGGCAGCTTCAGTTTGCAGAGACCAGAGCGTCGTCACGACCGATTCGCGTTCAGTGTCGCTGACGTGCTTTGGCGCTAGCGCATAGATGGCTTCGTTGATCACGGTGATTGACTCGTCTTCGCCACCCTGCTCGTCGCGCAGTTTAGGCTCAGGCAGTGCGAGTTCATTCCCGCGATCATGAATCTCGTCGAATGCTGCCTCGGCCTTTTCGGGGCGAGTCGAAAACGTTGGCGCAAACACGCGACCGACACGCTGCAGCGGAAATGACGAGAAGCGTCCGTCTTCGCGCAGCGCGGTCACGCCATCGAGAGTTCGCGTGTACACGAGAGCAAGCCGTCGACCACTACGACCAATGGCCACCACGCGTCCGGGCTGGACGACTTTGTTTAGCCAGCGCTGGCGCATCTCACGGCGCGTTTGCGGCGTGCCTTCGAGCAGGCGTGAACGCGCGCTGGCTAAGCGCTCAAGCGCCAGAACAGACTCAACCGGAAGATTGATCGCCCGACTTTGAAGTTCGTCGCGAATGCGGTTCACGTTGCCTTCCCTTTGTTTTTCGAGTTGGTGAATACGCGGCAAGACTTTGCGAAATGCAAAGCTGCGCTCTGCGATGTCGCGCACTTGCGCAAAGCTGCCGAACGCGTCCAACAAATTCAATAGCGACGTGTACGTCGCCCGAAACTGACTTTCGAGATTGTCCGGCGGCGCCGCCAGCAATTCGGCTATACGTTGCGGATTCTGATGTGGCCCGGGTGCGGCAATGGCGAAACCAACTTTGTCTTTGCCGCGCCGGCCGGCGCGCCCAGTCATCTGTTGCAACTCGGAAGCAGTCAGCGATTCCCAGCCGCGGTTCGTGCGGCGATCGGCGACCGTGATGACTACCGTGCGCGCGGGAAAATCAACGCCGGCGGCAACCGTCGCCGTCGCGAAGATTGCATCGAGCAAACCCGCGCTCATCAGTTTTTCGATAACCAGTTTCCACGCCGGCATGTGCCCGGCGTGATGCGAGGCAATGCCGCCGCGCACGATTGTGTCCCAATGACGATGGTGACGAACTTCGGGGTGTTGCTCCACGAAACTTCGCATGAAGTCGCGGCGCTCTTCACGTCGATCATCGGCAATCGAGCGCCGGCTCAACGCCGCTTCCGACGCAGCCTCATCGCAACGCCGCCGGGTTGGCAGAAACACAATCGCCGGCAGCAGATTGTAAGAGCCAAGCGCCGTCAGCATTGTCGCGGGCGGCATTTCGGGCATGCGAAGTTTCATAATGTTAACGGCTTCGCCGTCTGATGTGCGGTAAGGGCTATGCCTTACCGTCATCGTCTGAAACTTGTTATTCCGGCTTCGAGGCTATGCCTCGAAGCCGAAGATGAAGACGAGAAGCCGGCCGCTCGGAAAGGCAGAGCCTTTCCGCACATCGGGCGGCAAAGCCGCAACTATCTTCGTCGAAACCCTCTTCTCGGTCCGCGCGAGTCATCACGCTGCTCGACCATCGTCGCAATCTCTCGATTCAACCTTCCATTCGATTCCAGCAACGGCACCAGGCGCTTGTCCGGCAAGAGAAACGCGGCGCGCAAAGGCACGGGTCGATCGCCCGGACGCGTGACGACCCGGCAATGTATCGCGCGCAATTCTTCAATCCACCGCGCTAATTCACCGGCGTTACCGATTGTCGCGGACAACAACAACATGCGAATGCGCGGCGGGGTCAGGATGATCGCCTCTTCCCACACGTGACCACGATCTTCATCGCCGAGGTAATGCGCCTCGTCATAGATCACGAGATCGGCGCGCACGTCTTCACCGCCACGCAAGGCGTCGAACAACTGGTTGCGATAGATTTCGGTGGTGCCGACGATGAGCGGCGCGTCAGAATTCTGTTTGCGATCGCCTGTGAGGATGCCGACATTGCTGCGGCCGAACTCATCACCGAACTCCTGATACTTTGAATTTGTGAGAGCTTTCAGAGGGGTTGTGTACCACGCTCGCTTGCCCGCTTCGAGCAGACGCCGAATCTCTTCGCGCGCAATCCACGTCTTGCCGCTGCCCGTCGGCGCGGTCACCAGCACGTCTTCAAATTCCAGCGCGGAGAGCGCTTCAGTTTGAAAGCGGTCGGGCTTGAAAGGCTCAGGCTTCGGCGTGCCGATGCCGGCAAGCAATTGCGTCAATTCACGACTGTAGTTGCCGGCGGGCGCCACGCGGCCGGTTTGCTTGCGGGAATCGGATTCTTTCGTGCCGCCGTGATCGCGCCGCTTGCGAAACGGTTTTCTGTCCCTGCGATCTCCTCCAGAACGACGCACGCTGCGATTGTAGTCTAAAGCACGGGAGTAGCCCGACCGTGAAGGAGGGTCCAAAGCAGATTTTATAAGTCCTCCCCGGCAGTCGGCTGCTGCCCCGAATGCTCGACAACGCATTTGCTGCGCGGTTGTTCGCGTCCTAGTATTGAAATCGTGAGATGAATTGTGCAGTTCGCAACTCTCTTGTGAAGCAAAGCGTCTAAAACGTTCTGGAATGTTTAGATTTGGTGAAACAACAACGGGACTCTTTGAGGATTTTGAGGTCAATGGCGACCCTTTCTGGCCCAAGATCTCCAAATTGCTGGGCGGGTCGATTATCTTCCACGCGCTGTTAATTCTGGCGATTGCGTTTATTCCCCCGGTGCGAGATGCGTTGAGTCTGGCCCTGATCTTTTCCGGCGGCAGCATTGTCGACCGTCCGTACACCAAAACTCAGATCGAAAACGAGGGCGAGATTACCGAAATCACGACTGAGAAGTTTCAATATCCCGAAGGCTACTTCGCGATGGATCAAGTGCCGCTACCGACGCCGACGCCAACTCCAGTGCCCGTGATTGCGTCAGCGCCGTTCAAACCGGCGCCGGTACCGCCATCGCAACTCGACCCGCTGGTGACGCCATCGCCGACACCGTTAACTGCAAAGAACGCGACACCTACGCCAACACCTAACGCGGACGACGAAGCAGCTCGCCAGAAAGCCGAAGACGAGCTCGATAAGATGGCGGCTGAGAATGGCGTGAAACGTCCGAAGGAAATCAACACGCGACCCTTCAAGGACTTGTTGGTCTCTGCCAAGAAGTTAAAAGACCAGAAGAAGCTGAATCTCGATGGGCAGATCGAATTGACCGTCGAAGCTGATCGCGACGAGCAGGGCAAACTAACCAATGCGAAAGTGACCGACAAGCGCGGCGATAAAACGCTGGAGTCAGTCGCTCTCGACTTTGTCGCGGCGTTAAGTGATAGCGGCGTACTTGATTTTCTCGAAGGCACGAAGCACTTGAAAGTCACGGTGAAGATGGACAACGAAAACGTTGAAGTTGTTGCGGCCACCGAAGTCGACACAGAAGATCGCGCTCGTCAGTTGGAGCGAACGTTCGGAGGGATGATCGTGCTCGGTCGCATCGTCAAACACGGCAAAGACGAAGAGGTCTATTACAATCACACGCAGGTCAGCTCAAACCAGAAAGAAGTCAGCGTTAAATTCGCGATGCCACGCGCCGAAATGGGCGCGATGCTGTCGAAGTATGCGGCCGAAAAGTAATGGTACAGAACCGCGAACGGTAGTGAGCGGGATAAAGGCGCCGGTCGCAGGAGGTGACACATGCGAAAACTCAAAGTTGTTCCAGCGCTGGCAATGCTTGCATTCATCGCTTGCACTAATCGCCAGAAGCCAGCGCAACCGCAGGCCACACCTGCAACAGAGCAGCAGAAGTCGGAGATCAAACTAACGAGCACGGCTTTCAAAGAAGGTGAAGCAATTCCGCGCGGCTACACCTGCGATGGCGCGAACGTCTCACCGCCGCTGGAATGGACTGGTATGCCAAAGTCCGCAAAGACAATCGCGATCATCGCGGACGATCCGGACGCGCCGTCGGGAACCTTCGTGCACTGGGTGCTTTATAACTTGCCCGCCGAGGGACTTGGGTTAATCGAGAACACGCCGCCGGCTGAAACTCTGAAAGGCGGTGGGGCCCAGGGCAAGAACGATTTCGAAAAGATTGGCTACGGCGGTCCGTGCCCGCCTTCAGGAACGCATCGTTATTTCTTCAAACTCTATGCGCTCGACAGCGAACTGCCTCTGAAACCTGGTGCGACGAAGGCTGAGGTCGAGAAGGCGATGGAAGGTCACACCATTGGTCAAGCGCAGTTAATGGGAACGTACAACCGAAAGGGATGATTGGAGCGCACGCATCCTGCGTGCGGTTCGCCGGCATCCTTGCCGGCAGCTGCGGTGACCAGAAACCGCGAGCAGGGATGCTCGCGACCCGCCGACAAGATGTCGGCGCTCCAACCCGCGCTCCTACGGAATTACACCAACCGGCACTTCCCATCTATGCAACTCGATTCGCAGCCGATCGATTTTGATCATCGGATCAGTCGCCGCCAGATCCTCAGCTTCCTTTATTGAAGCAACTCGGAAGACAAAGATGCCGCGCAGGTCGCCGTCATCGCCGAACGGTCCAGCTATAACCATTTTCTTCATGTCCGCGAGGCGAACGATGTTGGCGATGTGTGCCTTTTGTAACTCCTGGATGTCAGGATTCTTATCGTCCCCCTCTTTGCGATTCGGACCTTTCTTCAGAAAACCGAAATAGAGCGTCTCCATTTTAAGTGGCGATGTCTGTGCTTTTTTGAAAATGTCTTGCGACCACCACGGATGCAGTTCTGCGATCAATAAACCCGCTTTCACCGTAGGGTCGTGATCGACCCAAGCTTTCGCCTCGTCAGTTGAAGCGGCCCGAAAAATGAAAATCCCTCCGCTATGATCGCCGTCAGTAAACGGTCCCGCAATCACGGCCTTTCCTGAATTGAGCAGCGAAATCACGTTTCTCAAATGCTGATGCAGAATCGCGTTTCGTGCTTGCTCGTCCGTTGAATCCCACGCTGGACCTTTCTTCAAGATGGCCATTTGGAACTGGACAAGCTTCTGTTCGGGTTTAGTTTCTTGCGAGTGCGCCAAACCGGCGAAGGCAACAACGGCCAGTGATATTAGGGCGGTGCGAATGCGCATTGATGACTCCATTCGAATTCTATTCATGCCGTGGCTCTAGCCCGGCGACAGAACTGTTTAGGCCTTGTATGGGAAACCGTTTCAAACATTTTCCGAAGTGCCATCTTCCTTTTTAAGTCACCGCGCTGAAGCAGCGATGAGAATGAGACAGCGCCGTCAATTCACTGTCGCCGTCTTCACACAGGTAATCGGCGGCAGTCCTTCTTTGACGAGCGTCCATGAATCGCCGCCGTTGCTCGATCCAAAAACTTTCCCGCTGCGGGTCCCGAAATAGAGTCCGGTAGGATTGTTCGCGTCGGCATCCATGTTGTCGCGCAGGATTGTTTCGAGCGCGTCTTCCTGCGGCAATCCTTCAGTCAACGCTTGCCACGAATCGCCGCCGTCCCTGGTGCGATAAACGCGGAGTTTGCCTTCCGGCGTGCAGCGAAACTCATCCGACTCGATCGGAATAATGTAGACGGTATTCGCGTCGTGCGGATCCATCTCCATCGCGAATCCAAAATCCGACGGCAACTTATCTTTGCCGATGTCGTCCCATGAATCGCCGGCATTGTCGCTGCGATAGACGCCCCAATGATGTTGCAGGAACATGCGATTCGTTTCGGCCGCGTGCGTGACAACTTTGTGCACGCACTGTCCCCACTCGGGGTATTGCTGATCTGGCGGCATGAAAGGCGCGCGAATGCCTTTGTTCCGCGGCGCCCAGGTTTCGCCACCGTCGTCTGAGCGATAGACACCGCCGGTGGAGATCGCGATCCAAATTCGATTCTTGTTCGATGGATCAGGAAGAATCGTGTGGAGACATAGCCCGCCGCCGCCCGGCTGCCACTGCGTACGATGTGGGTGATCGAACAAGCCGCGATTCAACGACCAGCTATCGCCACCGTCTGTTGATTTGAACAGCGCGGCGGGCTCGACTCCGCAGTACAACGTATCGGCATCGTGAGGATCATTCACGATCTGCCAAATCTGTTTGAGCGAAACGTCCGAACCTTCGGGGAACTTAATGTTGTAAGACTCGGGATCGCTCCACGTCTTTCCAAAATCGCTGGACGAGCTGAGGAACGATCCCCAGAACGGACTGTTGACCGCGGCCCACAACTTCTGCCGGCCGTTACGTCCGTCATAAGCGAGCGCGTAGACGCTGCGCCCGGGGAAATACGGGCCGGCTTCTTCCCAGTTCGTTCGATTCGCATCGGAACGAAAAACAAATCCGCCTTTCATCGTGCCGACAAGCAGAAGATTGTCGCCGGACTTTACGTCGATCTGAGTTGGAGTTGGCATGATTGCGCCTCGCGCTGAATTCAAAAAGCGCGCGCATTATATAGAAGCGCTTTATTGATCCCAAGAGAAGCCACCGATCGATAGTGGTCTAATTTCGCTTGGCGAGCCTTTGCGTCTTTGCGCCTTCGCGTGTGCCGCCGGTTTCCCGCCGGTCTAGTCTCACGCCAGAACGCAAAGTCGCAAAGTACGGCACTACACAGTGTTTGATAACTCACGGGCGATCAGAACCGCGGCCAATGCGGATCGCTCCGAACTTACGTGGCAGCGGCCGGCCTTCGTCGTCTTCGGCAATCACGATGACTTGATCTGGTTTAGATTGTGCGAACCTGCGTCGATGCCGTCGCGGTCGTTGCGTGATTTGCAGAGAATCGTTTGATGGCAAACTGCCACCCGAAATGTCTTCCTGGGCCGATTCTGAAGCGTTCGTAACGTCAACCGCGTCCGACGTTTCTTCGTGGCGGGGTAATCCGAACAGTGAAACAGCAGTCGCCAGGGTTGCCAGGACGACGCACGCAAGCAGCGCGAGCAACAATGACCGTAAAACGTGCGCCGAAGATTTAGTGGCGTGGCCGGGCGTTGCCAGTGGCTGGACCGGTTGCGCAATTGCAACAGCAATATCATCAAAGAGGGGAGTTGATGTCGCAGCAGCATCTGCAACTGAATGGTTTTGGCTGCCAGCGTCTTGATTAATTTGGTATTTGGTCTCCATTAGTACAAGAATTCCTCGTTCTTGTTTGGTGCCGCAAGATGCTTTCCGCACCGCGCACAACAAGGTAATCGTCAGACGACTACAAGAGAGTCGCAGGTTGAATCCATTTAGTAACGACTATGAAATACACGAGACTGTTCGCGGCTGAAGATGGGGAATCACATTTCGCAGATGTCGAGATCGACTTTGCGGATTCTGTTTACGAGTCTTCCGCGCCGCCTCTGGGTCTGTCGATGTTTGCGGACGCCGCCGAGTTTGGCTTTATGAACGCGTCCGCAGGTTGGGAGAGTGATTGGCATCCATCAGCTGCGCGCAACTTCTTTGTCGTCGTGAGTGGCGAGTGGGAAGTGACCTCGAGCGACGGCGAGATGCGGCGGTTCAGAGAGGGAAGTCTGCTGCTGGTTGAAGACACCACCGGCAAAGGTCACAAGTCGCGAGTGGTCAGTGACTCGATCGCCGCGATGGTCAAGCTCTGAGGTCAGTACCGCCCGCGTCAGCGGGTGGGATAAGAATTCAATTCAGGAAGTCTCAATTGACCCATCCGCTCACGCGGATGACGACCTTCTTTTGCTCTCTGCTGAGCTTCGTGCTAAAAGATGCTCCCGCAAACCTTGCTGGTTCATTCGGAGGACAATTCATGAAACACCGTTCGCCCCGGACGAAGTTCGTCCGTCGCCTTCCAATTTTTCTGCTCATCGCATTCGCAATTATCTTTTCAGCGTTCAAGTTTTCCGATCGCAGCGCACAGGCGCAGGCCGGCGGCACGCGCATGTTGCGGACACCGACTGTGAGCGCAACACAGATCGCTTTCGCATACGCGCAGAACATTTGGACGGTGCCGCGCGCGGGCGGAATGGCGCGCCGCATCACCAGTTTCCAGGGGCAGACGACGAATCCGCATTTTTCACCTGATGGAAAATGGATTGCGTTCAGCGGTGAGTACGCGGGCAACCTCGACGTCTACGTCGTGCCGGCCGAAGGTGGCGAGCCGAAGCGTCTGACGTGGCATCCCGGCGCAGATACTGTGCAGGGATGGACTCCGGACGGCCGGTCGATCATGTTCTCTACCACGCGCGCCACATGGTCACCGAGCGGCGCGCCGCGTTTCTGGACGGTACCGGTCGAAGGCGGCGTCGAAGAGCCGCTGGCTTTGCCGCGCGGTTACCAGGGAAAGATTTCCGCTGATGGATCGCACATCGCGTATCGCATGAACAATTCCTGGGACGAAGAACGCCGGAATTATCGCGGCGGCCAGAACCGGCCGATCTGGATTGTCGATACGAAAACTTACGACTTGGTTTCGCCGCCGTGGACCGACTCGAAAGACATGGATCCGGTTTGGGTCGGCGATGCCGTCTACTTTATTTCGGATCGCGACGGCGTTGCCAACGTCTGGTCGTATGACACCGGCAGCAAGAAACTGGCGGAGGTTACCAAGTTCACAGATTTTGACGTGAAGACGATGGACTCCGGCGCCGGCGCAGTCGTCTTTGAACAAGCGGGCTATATTCACGAACTCGACCCCAAGTCGGGACGTGAACACGTCGTCAACATCACCGCGACCGGTGACTTCCCGTGGATGATGGCGCGTTGGGAAGATGTCAGTAATCGCGTCGGCAACATGGCCATCTCACCCACCGGCAGACGCGTCGCGGTGGAAGCGCGCGGCGAGATTTTCACGATTCCCACAGAGAAAGGCGACGTCCGCAATCTCACTAACTCCAGCGCATCAGCCGATCGCGATCCCGCCTGGTCGCCGGACGGAAAATGGATTTCATACTTCAGCGATCGTTCAGGCGAGTATCGGATCTACCTTGAAGCGCAGGACGGATTGACGCCGCCTCGTGAAATCACACTCGACAACCCGACGCATTACTACACACCTCAGTGGTCACCGGATTCGAAGAAACTCCTCTTCACGGACACGGGGTTGCACGTGTGGGTGCTCGATGTCGCGACGGGCAAGGCGAAAATTGTCGGCAGCGATCCGTGGATGGTTCCGCAACGGACGCTCAACCCAGTTTGGAGTCCTGACTCGAAATGGGTGGCTTATTCCAGCCGCCTGCGTTCGATGTATCACGCGATCTTTGTGTCGAATGCTGAAACCGGCGAGAGCAAGCAAGTGACAGACGGGCTTTCGGATGCAGTCTGGCCCGCGTGGGACGCGAGCGGAAAATATTTGTGGTTCCTCGCTTCCACCGATTTTGGTTTGCGCTCGCAGTGGTTGGACATGACTTCGTACGACCACGATGAAAATTTTGGTTTGTATTTCGCGGTGTTAAAGAAGAGTGACTGGAGTCCGCTGCTGCCTGAAAGCGATGAAGATCGCGGAGTCGGAACGGGTCGTCGTGGGGCAGCGCCGGGTCAGTGTGTGGGCGACACTCCAGCAGGAACTGGAGGCGGGGGCGG
>JADMIO010830180.1_pt1 | contig 46301 bp, 32 predicted proteins | sample 8958161 | NCBI WGS metagenome assembly JADMIO01 (sample SAMN16585339, study PRJNA669376) | soil metagenome | isolation source: Crop rotation soil | place: USA: Cullars Rotation, Alabama | collected 2011
CTTTCCCCGCCACCCGCCGTGCCGGTGCCGGACGAACCGCTTGCGCCGCCCGAGCTCGAGCCCGCGACGCCTCCGGAAGCGCCAGCGCCTCCGGACGCGCCGGCACCTCCCGTTGTGCTGCCGCCGACGCCGGGACCGCCCGCGCTGTTCCCACCGGAGCCTCCGGCATTCGCACCACTCGTTGCCGTACCGCCCGTCGCGTCGCTTCCTCCGGTGCCACCGATGCCGCCGCTCGCGCTCCCGGCCGTTCCGCCGGCGCTCGTTTCACCCACGGTGGTTCCGTCGTCGCTCGTTCCGCACGCGAGGTGCGTCAACGCCGCGAGGGCGATAGCGGCCCGAAGCGACACGTGGCATGCGGCCGATAGCGACTTCATGGCGAGCTCCTTTTCGCGGTCAAAACCCGCTCGGGCAGTGGCGGATCTGCCCGAAAGCGGCTCACCCGACGAGAAAAGCCGAGAGGAAGCTCGCCCCGAGCCAAAGTCTCGATTTGCGTACACCGCCATGCGCGATTGCGTCCGCGGACTTCCCCACACCCTCGCGGCAAGACGAGCCGTTTTTCGAGCCTTGCGCTACTGCTCTCGTGTCAGCGGATGCCAAGCCTGGTCGTGGCGAGACGACGACGGTCGAGCGATACTTGACTCGAAGGACGCAGTGATTCGTGGAGCGTCGGTCGAGTTCCGTCATTCAGCTCGTCACTACCGAGAATGAGCCCAAGGTCGGGGACGCCGATCTCGTCCACGCGTTTGCCAAAGGGGAAAGCTGGGCGGCGCGCGCCATATGGACTCGTCACGCACCCATGGTCTATCGATTGTTAGAGCGTACTCTCGGCCCGGGCGGGGAAGCCGGCGATCTCACTCAGGACGTGTTTCTGAGTACGTTTGCAGCGTTGCCGGGATTGCGCGATAGCGACGCGCTGCGGAGCTTCATCTACTCGATCGCGCTTCGGACGCTGAAGTGGGAGCTCCGTCGGCTTCGCGTGAGGCGAATCCTGCGTCTTTCGCCGAGCGGGCAACTCCCGGAGGTTCCGGTACGCGAAGCTGACAGCGAGGCACGCCAGCTCTTGGCTCGCTTCTACGCCGTCCTCGACCACCTGAGCGCCAACGAACGCACGGTGTTCGTGTTGCGACACGCGGAAGGATTCAAGCTCGAAGAGATTGCCGAGCACATGGGAGTGTCCCTTGCGACGGTGAAACGCTGGCTGAAGCGCGGCGGCCGGCGCGTGTCCGCGCTCGTCGAGGCGGACCACGATCTCTCGAGCTATCATCACGAGCTAGGAGCAGCCCATGCGCGGCGATGAGGCGGAACGGGAGCTCGGCGCGCCCGCGGGAGAGCTCGTCAAGCTCGTCCGTGAGGAGCTCGGCGAAATGTCCGCCCGTCAGCGTATGGAGGGCTTTCTGGAGCTCAACGCGCGACGCTCGCCGAGCGTACGGCGAACGCATCGTGTCCTCATCGTTGCGGCGGCGCTCACCGTCGTGACTCTCGGCGTCACGGGCTACCGTTGGCTCGGGCCTCACGACCCTGGCGCGCTCTCGTACGCCGTCGAAGGAGGGCGAACGGATTCGACCGGTAGTGTCGAACCGAACGGCGCGGCCGAGCCCAAACTCCGATTCTCCGACGGGACGGAGGTCGTCTTTCTGGGTGGGGCACGCGGTCAGGTAAAGTCGGTCGGCGAGCACGGCGCACGGATTGCCGTAAGCGGCAAAGTCGACGTGAAGGTGGTGCACTGGCGTGGCTCGCACTGGCTGTTCGACGCCGGTCCCTTTCTCATCACCGTGACGGGAACGGCGTTCACCGCGGAGTGGCGCGAAAGCGACGAGCGGTTGGAGGTCACGCTTCGCGCAGGGGCAATCGCAGTCAGCGGCCCACTCTCGGACGAAGCCATCGCCCTTCGGGCCGGGCAACGGCTCGTCATCTCGGCGCGCGAGAAAGAAGTGCTCATTCGCGATATCGATTCGACGGCAGCCGCGGTTTCATCGTTGCGGGCCAAGGAGCCCGCCGCCGCAGCGACCGCCGAACCACGGCCCGCGGAAACGCCCTCTCGCCAGGCGGCGACCTCCGCTCCCGCACCGAGCGCGAGCGCCGGTCCGGCGCGCTGGACCGCCGAGCTCGCCGCCGGCCACTTCGCCACGATCCTCGCGCAGGCGGAGCAGCGCGGGCTCGACAAGGTCATCGCCGAAGAATCGAGCGACGAGCTCGCGGCTCTCGCCGATGCGGCACGGTACAGCCGCCGCGACGACGTGGCGCGACGGGCTCTCGCCGGGCAACGACGCCGGTTTCCGCAGTCGGCTCGCGCCAACGACGCCGCGTTTCTCCTCGGGCGACTCGAAGAAGCGGCCGAGCACCCCGAGCTCGCTCTCGGTTGGTACGAGCGGTGTCTGAACGAGTCGCCTCAGGGTGCGTACGCTTCGGAAGCCCTGGGCCGAAAGATGACGCTGGTGCAGCGTCTCCAAGGGGCTGCACGTGCCCGTCCCCTCGCCGAGGAATACCTCCGGCGCTTCGAGAGCGGAACCTACGCAGCGGCGGCACGCGCGGTGCTCCGAGCTCCGTGATTCGACCCTCGAGGATGCTGCGCGCCGGTGTCTTCGTGTTGGTCTTGCTCGCGCTCTCACTCGTCGGACGACCGCTAAAAGCCGAAGCGCCGCGGGTGGTGTTGGTGCACGGTGGCACGCAAAGCGCGATCGTGAGCGAGGCCATGACGCGCATTCGGGGCGAGCTCATCGCCGACGGTTTCGAGGTTTCCGTCGTCGATGCACCGCCCGATTCGGATCGGGCGGCGGTGCTCGCCAGCGCGAACCGGGAGACAGCGGCCGCGGCGACGCTCGGCCTTTTCGTTCAGGAGGACGCAAAGGCGGCGGAAGTCTGGGTGGTCGATCGTTTGACGCAAAAGACTGTCGTCCGAAGGATCGAAATGACCGACCCTTCCGCTGATTCCGCGCCGGAAGTGCTTGCACGCCGCTCGGTCGAGCTATTGCGTGCGAGCTTGCTGGAAATCCTGATCGACGAGCAGGAAAGACCTGCTTCTCGTGGTCCCCACGAAGAAGCGTCGCGCTGGGCGGCGAAAGGACTCGCGCGCAAAGAACCGCGCTGGGGCGTAGCCGCTGGCGCCGAGGTGCTGACGAGCTTCGGTGGCGTGGGCAGCACCGTGATGCCCGTCGGTCGAGTGCGCTTCGTTCTCGTAGAACCTCTTTCCGCGCGTTTGTCGCTGGCGGGTCTCGGCACACAGCCGGAGGTGGAAGCCCCAGTAGGCGCTGCAAGCGTGAGTCAGACGCTCGGATTGCTGGAGCTCGTTGGCGAATTCCTGCCGCGGAGTCGCGTGAGGCCGTCGGTGTCGCTCGGTGCCGGGAGCTATCTCGTCGCGGTCGACGGCACCGCGATCTCGCCCTACGCGGGCATGAGCGACGAACGCTTCACTTTCGCGACCGACCTCGGGGCCGGGCTCGTCCTGTCGCTCAGCTCGTCGCTCGCACTCACGTTCGAAGGTCACACGACACTCATCACTCCTTACCCGGTCATTCGGTTCGTCGGCGTGGACACGGCCGAGATCAAGAACCCACTCCTTTCTGCCGCGCTCGCGCTAGAGGCAAGACTATGAGAGCGGCACCGCTCGCAATTTTCCTCGTCGGTTGTGGTCCGACTTACATCGACGCCGCCGGCCTTGCGCCGAGCACGCTCGGCAGCGGTCTCGTTGCTCACTGGACTTTCGACGAAGGGGGCGGCAGCGTGGCGGCCGACACTTCGGGAAACCGCCGCGACGGCGCCGTCACCGGCGCCACGTTCACGAGCGACGGCAGGTTCGACGGGGCCCTGCATTTTCTCCCGGGCGACAGCGTGACCGTCGAAAGGTTTCCGTACGCCACTCCGAATTGGACCTTGTCTGCGTGGATCCGCATTGGCGAGGAAGATGTCGAAAGTGAAGAGTTCGGAAGCATCATCAACGCCGAATTGCTGTTCGAGGGGGGTTGGCAGCTCCAGACACGCGATCGTTCGTCCGGGATCTATTGGAGCTTTGCGTACTGGGTGGAGCTCAACGGGAACTACGCACACTACGAGTGCCACTGTTTCGAGCTCGGGCGTTGGTCGCACGCGACCATTGTCGTCGATGCCGGGCAGAATCTGCTTTCGTTCTACGTGGACGGAAGACTCGCAGAATCCACCGCGCTCCCAGCTCCCATCCTGCCTGGCAGCTCCGATCTTTTCATGGGCAAGTGGATGGGCGACGGTCGCTGGTTTTCGGGTTCGATCGACGACGTCGCAATTTACGATCGCGCGCTCTTGGCGGCCGAGGTCGCCGAGCTCCACACCCGCCCTGCCCCGCCGGCAAGGTAAAGACATGGTGCGCCGCATTTCGCCTCACTGATTCGGACGAAACGTCTGGCAGACTTCGACGCCTGTCCTCTCCGGTTTCGAAGCCCCCCTCGCTCGACTTCCTCGCTGGCTCGGGCGAGATGGCGCGTCTCATCCAGTCGACGGATTGGAGCAAGACTGCGCTCGGACCGCCCGAAGCTTGGCCGCAAAGCCTGAGAAGCGCCGTCAGCATTCTGATCCCGTCGAGGGCGCAGATCATTCTGTTTTGGGGGCCCGACTTCGTCGTGCTCTACAACGACGCCTACGGCCCCGTGTTCGGAGGCAAGCATCCCTGGGCGCTCGGGCACCCGGGACGCGAAGCGTGGAGCGAGATCTGGGACGGCACGCTCCATGGCCTCCTCGACGGCGTCGTGCGCACGGGCGACGCGTTCTGGGCGAAGGATCGACTCTTCGTCCTCGAGCGCCACGGCTACATGGAGGAAACCTATTTCGACGTCTCGTACGATCCGGTTCGCGACGAAACCGGCAACGTGGGTGGTGTTTTTTGCATCGTCAGCGAGACGACGGGGCGCGTCCTGGCGGCGCGAAGACAGAAGGCCCTCCGCGAGCTCGCGCTTCGTGCGCAGGAAGCCAGGAGCCTCGCGGAGGCGTGCGCGCTTTCCGTCGAGTCGATGATCGAAAGCGCGCACGATCTCCCGTTTTCACTGCTTTACTTTCAAGAAGACGAAAGCGGACCGCCGCTGTTTCGCGCGGGCACGCCCGGCGCAGCCTCGTTCAGCGACTCCGAGTGGCCGCTCGCGGGCGTCCTCGTGACGGGCGAGCCCCGCGTCGTCCCCCTCGGGGAATCGCAGGCCGAGCTCCCACGAGGGCCGTGGGAGAAGCCGGCGACTCGGGCAATCCTCCTCCCGATCGTAGCCCGGGGCGGGAGCACGCGAAGAGGCGTGCTCGTCGTCGGGCTGAATCCCTTGCGACCACTCGACGACGAGTATCGAGGCTTTCTCGATCTCTTGGCAAGCCAGGTTTCAGCGGCCATCGGCAGCGCTCTCGCCTACGAGACGGAACGCAGGCGCGCCGAGGCGCTCGCAGAGCTCGACCGCGCCAAGACCACCTTCTTCAGCAACGTGAGCCACGAGTTCCGTACTCCCCTCACGCTCTTGCTCGGCCCGCTCGGCGACGTTCTCGATCGCTCGCCGGAGCTCTCCGACGACGGTCGGAAAATGCTCTCACTCGCGCAACGCAATGCGCAGCGGCTCTTGAAGCTCGTCAACACGCTCCTCGATTTCTCGCGCATCGAGGCAGGCCGCGCTCAGGCGAGCTACGTGCCGACCGATCTGGCAACGCTCACGAGCGAGCTCGCGTCCGCATTCGGTGAAGCAGTCGTGAAGGCGGGTCTACGCCTGGACGTCGATACTCCACCGCTCCCCGAGGTCGTCTACGTCGACCACGACATGTGGGAGAAAATCGTGCTGAATCTGCTTTCGAACGCGCTGAAGTTCACCTTCGAGGGCACCATCGGCGTGCGCGTTCGGCGCGTGGAGCAAGCGGTCGAGCTCACCGTGGAAGACACCGGAGCCGGCATCGCGGAGTCGGAGATGCCGCATCTCTTCGAACGCTTCTGGCGCTCCCCCTCGGTCAAGGGTCGCACGCACGAAGGAACGGGCATCGGGCTCGCCCTCGTCCAGGAGCTCGTAAAGCTCCACGGCGGAACGGTTCGAGCGGAGAGCGTTTGGGGCAAGGGCAGCACGTTCACCGTGACGGTTCCGCTCGGCAAGGCACACCTTCCGCTCGAGCGCATCGAAGCCACGCCGACGATCGCTACGACTGCGCTCGGCTCGAGGCCCTACGTGGAGGAAGCCCTCGCCTGGTTTCCCGACGCTCGCCACGCGCACGAAAGTGAGCCCAAAACCGAGCGCTCGGGTGAGCCAGTCATTCGACCACGCGTCGTCTGGGCGGACGACAACGCCGACATGCGCGACTACGTAGAGAGACTCCTAAGCCCGCACTACGACGTGAGCGTTTTCATGAACGGTCAGAGCGCGCTCGATGCCGTTCGGACGCACCCGCCCGATCTGGTGCTCGCCGACGCGATGATGCCGGAGCTCGACGGGCTCGAGCTCACCCGCGCTTTGCGCTCGAACGCGGCGACCGCCTCGATTCCGGTGATCTTGCTCTCGGCTCGCGCGGGCGAGGAGGCGCGCATCGAGGGCCTCGAAGCCGGCGCCGACGAGTACCTCTTCAAACCGTTCAGCGCCCGCGAGCTCCTCGCGCGCATCGACTCGCGCATCGAGCTTGCTCATCTGCAGCAGAGCTTCGAAGCCGAAAGGGAGCTCGCCCTGCGCGAAGAAGCGGCGCTGCTCGAAGAGCTGAACCGCGTCGGGCGCGTCGTCGCCGCCGAGACGGATCTCGACCGCATCATGCAGACCGTGACCGATGCCGCGACGCAGCTGTGTGAAGCCGAGTTCGGGGCGTTCTTTCACAACGTGACGAATTCGGCGGGCGAGTCGTACCTCCTCTACAAGCTCTCGGGCGCGCCGCTCGAAGCGTTCTCGAAGTTCGGCACGCCGCGCAACACGGCCGTCTTTGCGCCGACGTTCGCCGGCGGGGGCCCCGTGCGCCTGGACGATGTTACGAAGGACCCGCGTTACGGAAAGAACCCTCCTCACCGGGGGATGCCGGAAGGGCACCTGCCGGTTCGGAGCTACCTCGCCGTTCCCGTGAGCGCGCGCTCTGGGAAAGTTTTGGGCGGACTCTTTTTCGGCCATTCGGAGATCGGCGTCTTCGACGAGCGCGCCGAGCGCATCGCGACGGGTATCGCGTCGCTTGCTGCCATAGCCATGCAGAACGCCGAGCTCCACCGCCAGCGCGAGGACCTCATCGACAAGCTTCGGGATGCCGACAGGCGCAAGGACGAATTTTTGGCGACGCTCTCGCACGAGCTCAGAAACCCACTCGCGCCGCTCCGAAACTCGTTGAACCTTCTGACCGTTTCCGGGCGTGCCGTCACCATGACCGAGCCGCTCCGCGAGATGATGGAGCGCCAGGTCAATCACCTCGTGCGACTCGTGGACGATCTCTTGGAGATGTCGCGCATCAGTCGCGGCGTCCTCGAGCTTCGCAAGGAGCCCACCGAGCTCGCGACGATCGTCAGGACCGCGATCGAGACCAGCCAACCGCTTTTAGACAGCGGGCGTCACGAGCTCTCGATTTCACAGCCGGAGGAGACGATCTGGGTCGACGGCGATCCGGTACGCCTGGCACAGGTCGTGTCGAACCTTTTGAACAACGCCGCGAAGTACACCGACCCTGGCGGCAAGATTTCGCTCGAAGTGACGCCGAGCGCGCGTGCCGTCGAAATCGTCGTGCGCGACAACGGCGTCGGCATCGCCAAGGAGTCGCTCGCGGAAGTCTTCGAGATGTTCAGTCGCGGGGAACGGACGAGCAGTCGCAGCCAGGGCGGGCTCGGGATCGGACTTGCGCTCGCTCGGAGCCTGGTCGAGATGCACGGCGGAACGATCGCCGCCGAGAGTGAAGGTCCCGGTCGTGGCAGCACGTTTCGCGTCACGCTTCCCGCTCTCCGCGATAAACCTTCGAAGTCGCCGCTCGGACAGACAACAGGGAGCGCCGCGCTTCCCCCGAGGCGGATCCTCGTCGTCGACGACAATCAGGATTCCGCCGAGACGCTCGCCGCGCTGCTCGGTTTTCTCGGTGCGGACGTGCGCACGGCCGCGGGTGGTCGGGAAGCGCTCGAAGTGTTCGCGAGCTACGACCCGTCGTTCGTTTTCCTCGACATCGGAATGCCGGAGATGGACGGCTACGAAGTCGCGCGCCGCATCCGCTCGGGTTTTCCCGAAAGTCGCCCTTTCCTGATTGCTCTCACCGGCTGGGGGCAATCCGACGACCGCCGTCAGGCGAAGGAAGCAGGGTTCGATCAGCACCTCGTGAAGCCCGCCGACTTCGCCGCGCTTCAGGCGCTGCTCGCAGTTTCCGAGAAGGACGCGCGCAAAGTGAGAGATTGACGGCGGCGCCGCGTCGTCGACAGCTGCGGGCCTGCTACTCGAACGACGGTAGCCATGTCAGAATGGTGATCCGCGTGGCTTCGAAAAATCCAAGGTCCTACGGCAGGCTGCTCGCCACGGCCTGCGTGGCCGGCGTCATCGGCATCGCCTGCGGGGAGTCGCCGCCGTCGAACGAAAACGACGGAAATGGCAGTGGCGGCACCAATGGCGGCACCGGTACCGGGCTCGGCGGTGGCGCCGGCACGTCGGCCGGCACGTCGAGCAGCGGGACCGGCGGGATGCCGAGCGGCGGCGCAAACACCGGTGGTAGCGAGACGACCGGCGGGACATCCGGCACGACGGGCGGGACGACAGGCGGAGCCTCCGGAGCGAGTGGAGCCGGCGGAGCTTCCGGCGCGAGCGGCGGCGGGGGGACCTCGGCCGGGAACGGCGGCACTGGAGGTTCTGCGACCGGCGGCAATGGCGGTGCTGCGGGCGCAAACGGCGGCGGCGCAGGGTTCGAGCCCGGAGGTGTCCGCTTCGTGGGCCGAGTGGACGCGAGCAATGCCGCGGCCGTGCGATTCGCCTGGTCCGGCACGGGAGTGGTTGCCACTGTCGAAGGCACGCGGATTTCAGCGCGTTTGCAGACGGAGGGGACGAGCACCGTGTTCTTCCAGCCCGTCGTCGACGGAACGAAAGGCACGCGCTTCCAGGTCATGAGCGGCGCGGCACAAACGGTCGTCGTCGGCCAGAACCTGGCGGCAGGCGCTCATCGCATCGAGCTCTATCGCGAGAGCGAAGGCAACTACGGGACGAGCGTCTTTTTGGGTTTCGCCGAAGGCACGGTCGTCGGCGCGCCGGCCGCGACACGTCTCATCGAAATCGTCGGGGACTCGATCAGCGCGGGGTACGGTAACCTCGGCAATGACGTCCACCCGCCGTACGACGTCTCGTGCGGGTTCTCGCTCGATACGGAGTCGGCATACGCTGCGTACGGCTGGGTCCTCGCGCGCTCGCTCAACGCCGACGCGAGCATCATCGCGCGCTCGGGCTGGGGCATTTACCGCGACAACGGAGGAAGCCGGACGAACGTGCTCCCCTCCATCTACGGAAACACGCTCGGCTCGCAGTCGAACCCGGCCTGGGATTTCGCGAAGAAGCCCGACGCCGTCATCGTCAATCTCGGAACGAACGACACTGCCGGGGAAATGGGCGATCCGGGTACTCCTTACGAAGACGCCTACATCGCGTTCTTGCGCACGGTGCGCGGACACTACCCGAATGCCTGGATCTTCATCACGCTCGGCCCCATGACGAGCGACCCGCTATTAACGACGATGCGCGGGCACCTCGACAACGTCGTCACCCGCCTCGGGGACGCCAAGGTCACGCACGTTCAGATGCCCGTCCAGAACACCAGCATGACGGGCTGTGACTATCACCCGAACGCGGCCGAAGATGCGCTCATGGCGAACACTCTCAAGCCCGCTTTGCAGCAGAAGCTAGGCTGGTAGCTCGGAATTCTTCGGGCTCCTTGAGCCGATTCGGGTGCCGAGTCACACTATCTGTTGTGATGCTGTATCCATCCTTCAAGGCCTCGAAATTGCGTCGCTCCTACCAGCCGGTCCTCTGCGCGATCGGCCTAGGCCTCCTCGCCTTCGCCTGTGGCGGCGGCGACGAACAGGGCGGCGGCGTCAACAAAGACGGCGCGGGCGGAAGCGGCAATACCAGCGGCAACGGCTCGGGCAAGGGCGGGACCGCCACGATTCCGATCGGCGGCACGAACGGCTCGGGCAACGGTGGCGGCAGCGGCACGAACGGAACGGCAGGCTCGTCCGGTACCGGAACGTGCGGCAGTAACCTCGAGGGCCGCATCCGCGACTTCTCCGTCGACCACCCGGACTTCGAGTACGAGCTCGGCGACGATCGCGGCATCGTCGAGGACATGCTCGGTGCCGACGGCAAGCCCGTCTATGCCCACGGCAACCAGGGCACGTCGACGACCACGAACGCCGACAACTTCAACCAGTGGTACAACGACGTCGAGGGCGTGAACCGCGCGATGGCGCTCACGCTCCCGTTCACCTCGATTGGCGGCGGCGTCTTCAGCTACGAGAACGCCAATTTCTTCCCGATCGATGGGCAGCTCCTCGGGAACGAAGGCAATGAGCACAACTTCCACTTCACGTTCGAGCTCCACACGACCTTCACCTACAGCGGCGGAGAGACGTTCCGGTTCCGCGGCGACGACGACGTTTTCGCGTACATCAACGGACACCTCGTGATCGATCTCGGCGGCGTGCACACCGCGGAAGACGCCTCCGTCGACCTCGACGCTCAGGCGAACGAGCTCGGCATCACCATCGGCGGCGAATATCACCTCGACTTCTTCTTCGCCGAACGCCACACCGTTCAATCGAACTTCCGCATCGACACCTCGATCGTCTTCAAGGACTGCGGTAGCGGCGGCGAGCCGGCGTAGTAACGTCGCTGGGCTCCGTGCAGCCCGCCGTTCTCGTCATCTTCGGACTCGTCTATCTCGGGATGCTCCTCGGCGAGATCCCGGGGCTCGCGCTCGATCGCACCGGAGTCGCACTGCTCGGCGCCATCGGAATCGTCGCGTTCGGCGACGTCCCGCTCGCCCGCGCCTGGGCGGCGGTCGACATGCCGACGCTCTACTTGCTCTTCGGCATGATGGTCGTGTCGGCGCAATTTCGCCTGGCAGGCTCGTACTCGCACGTCACGCGCCAGATGGTCGCACTCCGCGTCTCGCCACGGGCCCTCCTCGCGCTCGTCATCGGCGGAGCGGGCGTCTTGAGCGCCGTGCTCACGAACGACATCGTGTGTCTCGCCACGGCTCCGCTTCTCGTCGAGGGCTGCGCGCGCCGAAAGCTCGATCCGGTGCCGTTCTTGCTCGCGCTCGCCTGCGCCTCGAACGTCGGCTCCGCGGCGACGCTCATCGGGAACCCGCAGAACGTCCTCATCGGCCAGGCGCTCCGGCTCTCGTTTCCCGGCTACCTCTTGGAAGCGAGCGTGCCGGTCGTGCTCGGTCTCGGTGCGATCTGGCTCGTCATTTTCCTCCAGTTTCGCGGTCGCTTCGAACGCGAAACGACCGTCCCGAAGGTCGATGCGCCCGCCTTCAGCCGCTGGCAGAGCTTGAAGGGGCTCGGCGTGACGCTCGGCCTGATGGTTTGCTTCCTCTTCATTCAGCGTCTTCCGCGCGAGGGCGTCGCCCTCGTCGCCGCGGGCGTGCTCCTGATGTCCCGGCGCATGGCTTCGCGCGAAATGATGGCGCTCGTCGATTGGCAGCTTCTCGTCCTGTTCGTCGGCCTGTTCATCGTGAACGACGCGTTCCGCCACACGGGCGCCATGATCTTCGCGATGGACTTTCTCCGCGCTCACGGCGTCGACTCGAGTCGCCCGGGCGCGCTCTTCGGCCTGAGCGCCGTCCTTTCGAACGTCGTCTCGAACGTCCCCGCGACGATGCTCCTTCTCCCGAGCGCGACGCACGCCCAAGCCGGTACCATTCTCGCGCTCGCGAGCACCTTCGCCGGTAACCTCTTCATCGTCGGCTCCATCGCGAACATCATCGTCGTAAACGCCGCCCGCCCGCTCGGCATCACGATCGACTTCAAAACGCACCTGAAGACGGGAGTCCCAGTGACGCTCGTGACGCTCGGAATCGCGGCGGCGTGGCTCGCGTTGACCGCTCGCTGACTCTTCCGTTCAGTCGGTTTCATCGGTGTAACCGCCCTCGACAACCCGATCGGTCGTCACCAGATTGATCGTTCACGAACACCATGTCTCTCCCCGCCCAGGAGCCCGCCAAGGCTCCCCCCTCCGCCGTATTCCGTCGCATCACCCGCGTCGAGCGAACGCCCGCCCCCAAGCCCGGCTTCATCGGCGAAGGCCACACCGCCGTGGAGGTCCTCACGTCGAAAGCGCTCTCCGAGAGTGACCCGTTCGTGCTCCTCATGGACGATCGCCTCGACATCGCCGAGCGCCGCGTCATCGGGGGCCCTCATCCCCACGCGGGGCTCGAAACGGTAACGCTCGTCCTCGAAGGCTCGGTGGTCGACCGCGAAGAGGGCGCGCTGTCGGCTGCAGACGCCGTCTGGATGACGGCCGGGCGCGGCGTCGTTCACAACGAGCACGTCGAAGCCGAGGGCCGTGTTCGCATTTTGCAGCTTTGGATCGGCCTACCGGAGCGCGCGCGCTATGCGGCGCCCGCGCTTCAGGTGCTGCGCGCGAACGATCAGCCCGTGCGGCGCGAGGGCGGAGCGACCGTTCGACTCTACAGCGGGCGCTCGGGCTCGCTGCGCTCGACGACGAAAAACCTCGTCCCAGTGACGCTCGCCGAACTTCTGCTCGAATCCGGAGCCAAGCTCGACTTCGAGCTTCCGGCGACGCACGGGGGCTTCGTCTACGTGGTCACGGGTGAAGTCCTGCTCGGAGCGGACGCGCGAGCCGTACGCGCGGGGGAAGTCGCTTGGCTCGATCGGCCGGCGACGCCCGGCTCGAGCACGCTTGCCTTCGCGACAACCTCGGCCGGCGCGCGCGCCGTCGTCTATGCGGGTGAGCCGCACGGCGAACGACTCGTGCAGCACGGCCCGTTCGTCGGCGATTCGGAGCACACCATCACGGAGTTTTTCCTCCACTATCGGAGCGGCGGCTTTCGGCGCGTGAGCGAGCTCGGCCACGACTCGCCGATTGGAGATTGAACAGATTTCCCCTCCCCGCCTTCCTGTGAAAAAATCTGGAGATTCTCGCTAAGTTTCAATTCAGCGTGCGTTTGCCGCGCGCGTTGAGCCTCTCGGCGATTTCGTGAAGCTCGTCCGTCACCATGCGCAGCCGCTCGACGGGGTCGAGCTCTTCGAGCAAGCGCTGCGTGAGCTCGGGATCGCCGAAGAGCGCGCCCGCGAGATTGTCGGAGAGCGTTCCCGCTTCGGCGTCTTTCGCGAACGTCGCGAGATCACGCGCGGGCTCGGGAAGATGGAGAGCGAGAGCAGGCCAGAGCGCGCGTAGGCGTTCATGGAATGCGGCCGCGAGCTCGGGAGCGGCTGAGAGATCCGAGAGAGACTCGGCGTTGACGACGCGGTATTTTTGGAGCGGCGGGTGCTCGTTCAGGATGCGGACACGCGTGACGCCACGGACGAGGAGGTCGAAGCGGCCGTCCGCGCGCTCGCGGTGGGCCTCGATGAGGCCGGCACCGCACACGTCGAGCACGGGCGGGCGACCTTCGTAATCCGACTCGAAGCCGGGCTTCAGGCGCGCGACGGCGAGCGCCTTGTTGCCGGCCAGGGCGTCGCGGACGAGATCGCGGTAACGCGGCTCGAACACGTGAAGAGGGAGCGCTGCACCAGGAAAGAGCGCGACGTTCGGGAGCGGGAAAATCGGAAGCGCCCGGAGGTCTTTTGGATCGAGACTCAAGCGGCGATGGTATGGTATATTCCTTCGGAGGTGAGGTGGAGATGTTGACCAGGATTCGAAGGGTTTCGCGCCGCGCAACGCTCAAGGTCGGGCTCGCGGGGACGAGCCTCGCCGTACTCGGGTCGGCGGCGCTCGCGTGGATCGTGACCGCGTGCTCCGGGGACTCGAAGGAAGACGACGATGACGACGACAAGCCGTACGGCTATGGGCGCGGCCCGTATGGCCGCGGCCCGTTCGGCTCTCGTCAGGGGATCGGCCCCAGCATCATCCGCAAAACCTAGAGCCTCTGCGCCATCAAGCGACCGATGCGCGCCGGTGCGAGGCATTCACGCACTCTGTCGCGGCCGCGCGATGCTTTGAGCTCTCGCTCGGCGGGTCGGTCGACGCAGGCGCGAAGCGCGCCGACGGCGGCGTCGAGCTTCGGCTCGGCCCAGAGCGAACGAAGGTCGAAGTCGCCGCGCGGCGTGAGCTTCGGGCGGATGGGAACGAGATCGAAGTCGACCAGATAAGAGCAGTCCGCGTCCATGAACTCGAGGTTTCCGGAGTGGCCGGTCGCGATCGCGGGCTTTCCTGCCGCCATGGCCTCGGCCAAGGTGAGACCGAAGCCTTCGGCTCGATGAAGCGACACGTACGCGTTCGCACGACGGAGCAGTCGCTCGAGCGCGCGCTCGGAGAGCTCGTCGAAGCAGACGTAAACACGCGGCCGTGGCGCGGAGCCGAGCGTTTCGGCGACGGCAGAAAGGATTTTCCTTTGGTCGGGCTCGAAGTGCTGGCCGAGCTTCAAGAAAAGGGCGACGTCGCTCCTACTCTCGAACGCGGCGCGAAAGGCTTCGAGGAGACCGAGCGGGTTTTTTCGGTCGAGCCACTGAAAGATCGCAACGAAAAGAAACTCCCCCGGGTCGACGCCCGGTACATCGGAAGGACCGTCGCCGATTGGAGTCACAGGGTGAGGCACGACGTGAACTCGTGTCTTGGTTCCTCGAGCAAACGCGTGCGCACAGAACTCCGAGGGCACCCAAAGCTCGTCGAGGGCGTCGAGCGAGGCGCGCCAGCGCTCGGGCGTGTCCGCCGTTTCCCAAGCGGCGATGCCCACGTTCCGAGCGGTGGGCACGAGCAAGTCCGGGTAGAAGCCCGGAGGCGTGTGAACGAGAAAGGTTTCGAACGGGCGCGGCCTTCGCGTCAAGCGGCGGACGCGCGGGAAGTCGCTCGACGGCGGCACGTCGGTGCGCTCGCCGTCCGGGTACCCGATGCTCTCGGCATGAAGGTCGAGCCCCGTATCGGCGAGCGCGAGTAGATGCCGGCGCGCTGCTTCGCCGTATCCGGAGCGCTCCGCGAGAAAGCCAAGGTAGCGCACGCTCATTCTCGCTCACCTCCTGCGCGCTTCGCGCCGAGCCGTGCGACCCAATCCCAGGGAAAGCGCCGCGCGGCGAGCTCTTCGGCGAGCTTTGCGACCTCGTCGTGATCGAGACACATCGTGCAGCGCGAGCCGCGCGCCGGGCTCGGCCGGTGGCGGGCGGGGTGACGGCAAGTGGCGTAGGCGGACGCGCCCATCTTGCAGGCGGGGCCTTGTCGAACCGGATCGCTCCGACCGTGAAGCGCGAGCGTCGGGGCGCCGACGGCGGCTGCCACGTGACACCAGCCGCCGGCATCTCCAATCGTGAGGCAGGAGAGGGCGCAAGCGGCGGCCCGCAAGCGAGCGTCCACGGCGGGAAAGGAGACGATGCCGGGAAGCGCATGCCCCAAGGAAAGCGGGCGCGCGCCGATACGTTCCGAAAGCGTTCGACCGAGCTCGGCGAGGAGCTCGCGCGCCGAACCGGCTCTTCCGTTCGAGAACAAGAGGACAGCGGGCGAGCGGGGCGCTAGCCGCGAGAGCAGGCGCCGTGCTTCGACGGTCGCCGAGCGAGGCACGTGGAGCACGGGTGCTCCATCGGGCTCGAGCCCGGCCACGCGCGCGCCGTCGGCCCAATGCCGAGAGGCGTGCTGGTGCCGTGATGGATACGGAGCTGCCGCGAACGAGAGACAAGGAGGGTCGCCCGGCTTCCACTCGGATTTGCGACGGTTCGCCGGACTGAAATCGAGCAGCAGATCGGAGTGTCCAGCCGCGTTCGAAACGCGCCGTTCGAGGTGCCCCTCGAGAAGCTCGACGACCTCGGTCGTTCCTCGCACCTCGACGCTCGCGCCGGCGAAGCGCGAAAGCGCGGCCTCGAGCGCGGGCAGGGCGAGCACGGCGCGTCCGACGCCCGAGCGACCGAAGTCGGCCGTCACCCTCCGTGGCGCAAGCCCGGCGAGAGCTTCGCGAAGCTCCGCACCGTCAGCTCGCGCCTCGATGTCGCGGAGAACGACCACGGTGGCCAGGTGTGCACCCCGGCCACGTCATAGCATGAGTTGTCCCATAGGCTGCGAATCGGCGTCCATGCGATCGGACGAGTCGCCGCGCTTTTCGGACGAGAGAGCGGAGCGCCCTTGCGCCTCTTTCGATCCGAAAGCAGCCTGCGCCGGCCTCGCCGGCACTTTCGTAGCGGTTGGCTACTCTCGTCGATCGTGATCTGCTTGTGCCAAAGTCTGCTGAAGTAGTCTCAGCGGATTTCGTCCGTGCAGTTCGAGCTGCAGCCGTCGCCCGAGACCATGTTGCCGTCGTCGCACTGCTCGCCGGCGTCGCGGGTGCCGTCGCCGCAGAAGTGCTCGCGGCGGCAGCTCGAGCTGCAGCCGTCGCCGGAACGGGTGTTGCCGTCGTCGCACTGCTCCGTGCCCTCGCGCGTGCCGTCGCCGCAGACCGGCTCGAGCTGGCAGGTCGAGGAGCAGGCGTCGCCCGAAATGTTGTTGCCGTCGTCGCACTCCTCGACGGGATTGCCGCCGGGGTCGAGCGTTCCGTTGCCGCAGTACTCCCAGCGACAGGTCGAAGAACAGCCGTCGCCGTTCACCGTTCCGCCGTCGTCGCACTGCTCGAAGCCCTCGCGCACGCCGTTGCCGCACACGGTCTCGAGCCGGCAGGTGCTGGAGCAGCCGTCGGCCGAGCGGGTGTTTCCGTCGTCGCACTGCTCGCCCGGATCGAAGATGCCGTCGCCGCAGGCGACGACGGTGCAGTCGGGGCGGCAGTTCTGGCTCATCGGCGCTTGCGGGTCGCACGCTTCGCCCGGATCGACCACGCCGTCGCCGCAGCTCTCCCAGCGACAAGAGGGGCCGCAGCCGTCGCCGGCGACGTTGTTGCCGTCGTCGCAGTCCTCGCCACCTTCGACGCGAGCGTTGCCGCACACGGCTTCGTTCGTGCAGAACTGGCTGCAGCCGTCGCCGTTCGTGCGGTTGCCGTCGTCGCACTGCTCGCCGCGACCGGTGTCGCGGACGCCGTCCCCGCAGGTCGGAATGGTGCAGTTGTTGCGGCAGGCGTCGGTGTCGACGCTGTTGCCGTCGTCGCAGGTCTCGCCGGGCTCGAGCAGGCCGTTGCCGCATCGCTCGGGCTGGCAGTTCCAGGAGCAGCCGTCACCCGAGACGGTGTTGCCGTCGTCGCAGCCTTCGCCGGCGTTCACGGCGCCATCGCCGCACACGGACTCCGGCTGGCACGTCGCCGAGCAGCCGTCGCCCGAGCTCGTGTTGCCGTCGTCGCAGCCTTCGCCCGAATCGCGGATGAGGTCGCCGCACGCCGGAAGGACGCAGGTGTTGCGGCAGGCGTCGGTGTTCACCGTGTTGCCGTCGTCGCAGGCTTCGCCCGTCTCGACGATGCCGTTGCCGCAAGCTTCCGGCCGGCACGTCGCCGAGCAGCCGTCGCCCGAGACGGTGTTGCCGTCGTCGCAGACCTCGCCCTGGTCGATGGTGCCGTTGCCGCAGCGCTCCGAGCGGCAATCCCACGAGCAGCCGTCGCCCGACATCGAGTTACCGTCGTCGCACTGCTCGCCCGAATCGCGGATGCCGTCGCCGCAGTCCGGGAGGATGCAGCCGTTGCGGCACGCGTCGGTGTTGACTGTGTTGCCGTCGTCGCACTCTTCCGAGCCGTTCGTGACGCCGTCGCCACAGAAGGGCTGAACCGTGCAGGTCGGGCTACAGCCGTCGCCGGCGGTGTTGTTGCCGTCGTCGCAACCCTCGTTCGGGTCGCGGATGCCGTCGCCGCAGAGCTCGCGCGTGCAGTCGTTGCGGCAGCCGTCTCCGGAGGAGTTATTGCCGTCGTCGCACTCCTCGTCGTTGTCGATGACCCCGTTACCGCAGCCCTCGACCTGACAATCCCACGAGCAGCCGTCGCCGGAGATGATGTTGTGGTCGTCGCACGCCTCGAGGCCCTGGAGCACGCCGTCGCCGCAGGTCGCGAGCAGGGTGCACGTCGAGCTACAGGCGGGACCCGCAGCGATGCCGGGGTCACACTCTTCGCCCGCGTCGAGGCGGCCGTTGCCGCAGCCGCAGGTGATCGTGATGTAGACCTTCGCGGTCTTGGTCGTGCCGCCGCCGAGAAGGGCGTTGTAGTCGAACGTGTCGATCACGTTGCAGACGCCGGGGGGCGGCGTGTAGGTCACGCAGGACCCAGTCGCGCCGCAGAGCGTCGTGTTGTTCTGGACGATCGTTACCGAACCGCCGTACGTCGTCGGGGTGGTCGAGACGACGCGGACGGTGCCGTCCGTGCAGGTGCCCTCGCTGCGCGTGTCGTTGTCGAGCACGCGCACCGTCTTCGACTGGCCACCGTTGGCACTCGAATAGTCGTCGCGCGCCGTGGCGGGGGCCCAGCAGTACCTGATGGTGAGGGGCTGACCCTGAGCGTTCGTCGTGCGGCACTGCGTACCCGGAAGGCGCTCCTGGCAGTCGGCGTCCGTCTGACACGACATCGCGAAGAGGTAACAGGGGGCCGAGGGGTTGATCGCGCACATCACGAAGCCGGAGCCGTCACTCGCGGTTTCGGCGCTGCCAAGGTAGGTGTTCGGCCATGCCGGGTTCGGAAGCGTCGTGCCGAAAGCGGTTTGGGGCGGGATGAGCAGGCCCGGGAACGTCGAAGTGGCCGCCGGGGTCGCGTTCCCGATGGAGCTATAGTTGTAGAAGCGGAACGTCGCCGCGCCGCCGTCACCCGCGAAGGTGCCGATCATGTCGAAGCCCGGGACGACGAAGGTGTCCGTCAGCTTGTCACCGCCCTGCGTCGGTACGGTCCACGACTGAACGACGGTCCCGAGGTTGAAGCCGATGTTCATCGTGCCGGGTGTCGCGCGATTGAAGACGCGGATGCTGTCGTCCGAATCACGCGAGACGTACAGCCGGCCGTCCTCGCCGACGGAAACTCCGTCGCCCGACAGGTTCGGAGAAGCGAGCGCCGCGTTCGCGGTTCGCACCTGAGCGTAACGGTTGAGCGTCGAGGGCGTGAGGAACAGGAAGTTGCCGGCGAAAGCGTCGTAGGTCCCGCCGTTCAGCATGATGTCCGCCGGGAAGACGCGCGTCGGGTCGTTGGCGGTGAAGGCGCGGCAAGCGCTACTTCCGAGGTCCGAGCCGGGCGGACAGATGCCGCTCTTCGAGCTGCCGGGGTGGAGGATCATCGTGCCGTCGAGGCAGAGCTCGAGCGGCGGCTGCGACATGCCCGACTTGTACCCGACGAACGAGCGTGAAGCCGGGTCGTACACCAGCGCCTCGGGCGAAACGAACGACACGTTGAACGAGCGGACCGCGACCCACTCGAGCGCCTTCCGGCACGTGCTTTGCGCAGCGACGTTGCCCGTGCAGCGCCAGAGGGGCTCGACGGTGCAGGTCGAGCTGCAGCCGTCGCCGTTCGCGTTGTTGTGGTCGTCGCAAGCCTCGAGGTTGCCGCGGATGCCGTCGCCGCAAGTCGTGTTCACGCAGGTGTAGTTCGGCGCGGTGCCGGTGCACGCCTTGCCCGTCACCCACTGGCAGGTCACGCCGGTGCAGTTGTCGCCGCTGACGTTGTTGCCGTCGTCGCACTGCTCGGTGCCACCGACCCTGCCGTCGCCACAGGTCGTTTCGATCTGACAGGTGGGGCTACAGCCGTCCATCGCCACGGTGTTGTGGTCGTCGCACTGCTCGGTGCCACCCAGGATGCCGTCGCCGCAGGTCGTGAAAATGCAGTTGCCACCCGCCGCCGGGCAGACCCAGCCGGGCTCCGTCTGGCAGCGTGAGTTACAACCGTCGCCGCCGAGCCGGTCGCCGTCGTCACACTGTTCGGAGCCGGCGACGAGGCCGTCGCCGCAGCCGTTCGAGATGCAGGTTCCACCTTGAGTGCAGCTCCAGCCGGGCTCGAGCTGGCACGCGGCGCAGCCGTCGCCGGCGACGTTGTTGCCGTCATCGCACTGCTCGGAGCCCTGGTAGATGCGATCGCCGCACTTGTTACAGGCGATGTTCGGGATCGGACACGTGTAGCCAGGGTCGATCGCGCGGCAGTTCGCAGCGCAGCCGTCGCCGGCATTCGTGTTGCCGTCGTCGCAGAGCTCGGTGCCGTCGAGCCGGCCGTTGCCGCAGACCTCACAGAGGCGGCCCGGGGTGTTGCAGTAGTAGGGCGGGGCCGACGCCACGCAGGTCGCCGAGCAGCCGTCGCCGCTGTTGCGGTTGCCGTCGTCGCAGGTCTCGCCCGAGTCGAGGATGCCGTTGCCGCAGCGCGTGCAAGCAGTCCCCGCCGAGCAGAGCCAGCCGGGCTCGATGAGCTTGCAGTCCGCACGACAGCCGTCGCCGCTATTGTTGTTCCGGTCGTCGCAGCGCTCGTGCGCCTGGATGACGCCGTCGCCGCATTGCTCGCAGGCCTGACCCACGACCGGGCAAGACCAGCCTGGCGCGACGCCCTGGCAGTCGTCCGCGCAGCCGCCCGCGACGCCGCGATCGTCGCACGTCTCACCCTCTTGGAGGATACCGTCGCCGCAGCGGAAGCAGGCGCCGCCGCTCGCCGGGCAGGTCCAGCCATTCTCCGGGACGCAGGCCGAATTGCAGCCGTCGCCGTTCGTGTTGTTGCCGTCGTCGCAGCCCTCGCTGCCTCGCACCTGGCCGTTGCCGCAACGATCGCAGAGGCTTCGGGCGGGGTTCGTCGGGTTCGGGAAGCAGGTGTACCCGGACTCGGCGGCGCAGAGGTTGCAGCCGTCGCCCGTGTTCGTGTTCCGGTCGTCGCACTCCTCACCGGGATCGAGCAGGCCGTTACCGCACCGCGTACAGGCGCTTCCAACGCAGATGTAACCCGGTTCCACCGCGCGACAGTCGCCGCGACAGCCGTCGCCGTTACTGGTGTTGCCGTCGTCGCAAGCCTCGTACGGGGAGCTCGTGACGCGATCGCCGCAGCGGAGGCACGGCGCATTGAGCGTCGGGCACTGGTAGCCGGGGTCGACGGAGTAGCAATTGTTGGCGCAGCCGCCGGGGGCGCCACCGTCGTCGCATACCTCGATACCTTCGAGACGACCGTTGCCGCAGAAGTTGCACGGAACGCCGCCCGGAGCCGGGCACGTCGCGCCGTTTTCGAGCTGGCAGGTCGAGGAACAACCGTCGCTGCCCGCGTTGTTGCCGTCGTCGCACTCCTCGTTGAAGCGGATCTGGCCGTTACCGCAGCGATCGCAGATGGTGCGGAGCGAGCCTTGGGGCTCTCCGCACGTCCAGCCGGACTCGGTCTGACACGTCGCCGAGCAGCCGTCGTTGCTCGCGTTGTTGCCGTCGTCGCACTGCTCCATCGTGCCGGCTTCTTTCACGCCGTTGCCGCACTTGAAGCAGGGGCCGCCGGTCGGCGGGCAGTCCCAATCCGTCTCGGGCTGGCAGCCCGAAGAGCAGCCGTCGCGGTCGTAGCGGTTGCCGTCGTCGCAGACTTCGCCCGCGCTCGCCGTCACTACGCCGTCGCCGCACAGGATGCAGGAAGTGCCGGCCATGGCGCAGGTCGCGCCCGGCTCGAGCTGACACGCGTCCGAGCAACCGTCGCCCGGCCGGTTGTTGCCGTCGTCGCACTGCTCGCGGATGAACATGCCGCTCGCTTCGATCGTGCCGTTGCCGCAGCGCACGCAGGGCTGACCGGGGACCGGGCAGGACCAATCGTTGCCTTCGAGCTGGCAGCTCGACGAGCAACCGTCGCCGTTGCGCTTGTTGCCGTCGTCGCACTGCTCGTGCTCGGCGCTGACGGAGCCTTCCTGAACCCCGTTGCCGCACTCGTAACAGGGGCGTCCCTCGACGGTGCAGATGAAGCCGGGCTCGATCTCGGTGCAGGTCGAGTTGCAGCCGTCGTCGCTGTCGGCGTTGCCGTCGTCGCAAACCTCGGTGCCCTCTTTGCGGCCGTTGCCGCAACTCTGACATTCACCGCCCGCTCGCGGGCAGGTATAGCCGTCCTCTACGTCGCTACAGTTGAAGAGGCAGCCGTCGCCCGAATAGCGGTTGCCGTCGTCGCAGGCCTCGTGCGACTGCCGGACGCCGTCGCCGCACTCTTCACAATCGTCACCAGGGACGGGGCAGTCGAAGCCACCCTCAATCTCGCTGCAGTCGCGCTTGCAACCGTCGCCGGAGCGGGTGTTGCCGTCGTCGCACACCTCGGTGCCTTCGAGCTTGCCGTTACCGCAGGAGCTACATTCCTGACCGGGCACCGCACAGGTGAAGCCGCCCTCGATGCGCTTGCAGTCGGCGGCGCAACCGTCACCGGAGCGCTTGTTGCCGTCGTCGCAGGCCTCGGCGCTCTCTTTGATCCCGTTGCCGCATTCTTCGCAGTCCCGTCCGGGAACGACGCAGTCGAAGCCGTCCTCCTCCTTACAGTCGGCATCGCAGCCGTCGCCCGGTCGATTGTTGCCGTCGTCGCACTCCTCACCCGGGTCGAGCTCGGCGTCGCCGCAGCCCTGGGGGTCCGTGCCCTCGCCGCCCGCGCCTGCTTCACCGGCTCCGCCGCCGGTGCCGCTGGTGATGATGACGCCGCCCGTCCCCGTGCCGCTCGTCCCGCCGGAGCCCTCGCCACCCTCGCCGGCATTGGCGGCAGGCGGCTTCCCGCGACTCACGGCGTCTGGAGAGCTGCCGCAGGCAATGAGCAGGGGAAGAAGGAGCGCGACCTTTGTGTAAGATGAGATGCTCATGGTGTGACGCCGGGGCGGATCGAACAGACTACGTCACTGCTCAGTCGTGGCAGAAGAACCCGATTCTGATCGCGCGTGACTTTCGTCGGACGATTTCCGAACGTCCGACGACCTTGTAGGTGAGCGACCTACCTAGCGTCCGGACTCAAGGACACACCGGCTCGAAGTTCCGGCGACAGCAAAAGGTCGGCTGCGGCGTCGGGTACGACTCGCAACCGGCATCGTCGAACTGCGAATAGTCGACAGCGGTATTCCCGGGACCGCAGCCCCACCGGAGCCCGTTCGTGATTCCCTTCGCGGGCGCTTCGCAGGCGTCCCCGGCCCGACAGCACGCCGCTCCGCCGCTTCCGCCGTTTCCACCTGGACCGGACCCGCCGCTCGCGCCGCCGGAGCCACCAGTCGACGTCGAACCACTCATGCCGCCGTTCGTCGAACCGCTCGCGCCGCCCGTCGACGAGCCGCCCGTTGACGAACCGCTCGCACCACCGGTCGGTGAGCCACCCGTCGACGATCCGCTCGAGCCACCCCTCGACGATCCGCCAATCGATGAGCCGCTCGAACCACCCATCGACGAGCCGCTCGAGCCGCCCGTCGACGATCCGCCAATCGATGAGCCGCTCGAACCACCCATCGACGAGCCGCCCGTCGACGATCCGCTCGAGCCACCGCTCGCCGTGCCGCTCGACCCACCGCCCGCGTCGGAGCCCCCGCCACCGCTGCCACCGCCGCACGCAAGCAAGAGAAGAGAAGCAGAAACGATGGCTCGCATGGCCTACCGAAACGCAAGGCTCGTGCCACGAACGACCGTGCGAGAACGTCGGGATTTCCGATGTGCCAACCGCTTGCACTGTGCCAGCGTCGAGGTGAACGAGTTGATCATCGTAGTGAAGCGCGATTTTTCCACCGATGCTCGCGACTCTATGTACTTTTCTGAGCGAGATTCGAGCTCAATCCCTCATAGTGAGGCGTGTCCGGGCTGCAGAGGACTGGCAGAGCTTCGGTCTCGAAGGCCTTTGTCTCGTTTCTGCTCGGGGCGGCGCTCGTCCTAGTCCAGGCCTGCGGCGTCGAGGACTACAAGTTCGTCCCGGAGAAGCACGGTGCAGACGCTGGGGACTCCGGGCCTCCGCCGCCGTCGACACCCACCGTCTGCGCCACCGACGACGACTGCGCGCACCTCGCGGCGACCACGCTCTGTGATCAAAAGGGCGGGTACTGCGTCGAGTGCCTTCCCGAACGTGAGGACGTGCTCGATCGCTGCGGTCCAGGTCTCTACTGCCAGGCCGACAATCGCTGCGGTGTCGGTTGCGCGGGCGACGGCGACTGCCTCGGGTTCACCTGTGACGTAGACACTCACACCTGCACGGGTTGCGCGAGCGACGCCGACTGCGCACCGGGAACGCGATGCGAAGGAGCCGCCTGCGTCATGGGCTGCGCGGCCGCGGACACGTGCCCGACCGGCTTTTCATGCTGCGACGGCATCTGCAAAAACCCTCTCACCGACGCCGCGAGCTGCGGCGCGTGCGGCGCTTCGTGCGACGCCACCTGGCAGTGCATCAACGGCGTCTGCGGACCAGGCCCGTGCGACACCGGCAAGGGCGAGTGCGACGGAAACCTCGACGTCCACTGCGAAACGGACCTGGTCTCGAACCCGACGAACTGCGGCCGGTGCCGCGCGGTGTGCGCTTCGGGGTTCTGCGCAGGCGGCGTGTGCACCACCGGCACCTGCCCTCCCGGCTTTGCGGACTGCAACGAGCGCGAGGACGACGTCTGCGAAGCGAGCCTCGCTACGACCGACAACTGCGTCATGTGCGGCAAGAAGTGCAGCGACGTGAACGGCGAACCGTCGTGTACCAGTCGCGGCTGCGCGATTGCGTGCAGTGACGGGTTCGGTGACTGCGATGGCGACGTCGACACCGGCTGCGAGCAGAGCCTCACGGACGACGTGGACCACTGCGGCGACTGCGACACCGCCTGCGACAACGAGCACGGGCGAACGCGCTGCGTCGACGGCGAGTGCCAGCCCACGTGCGGCGAGGGCTTCGGCGATTGCGACGGTGACCCGACGAACGGCTGCGAAACCGACCTCGGCTCGTCGCTACGAAACTGCGGAGCGTGCGGGGCGCGCTGCGACCCCGGCAACGCGACGGCAGCGTGCACCGACGGCGTGTGCGAAGCGCGCTGCGACGACGGCTTCGCGAACTGCAACGGCCGCGTCGAGGACGGCTGCGAGGCCGATCTCTCGTCGCCGGAAACCTGCGGCGCCTGCGACAACCAGTGCAACGACAACGGAGGCACCGCGAGCTGCACCGCGGACGGCGCCTGCGCCATCCGCTGCGACGCCGGGCGCGCCGACTGCATCAACGGCCTGCTCGACGGGTGCGAGACGAACACGAACGCGAGCGTCCTCCACTGCGGGGGCTGCGGACAGGCCTGCCCGACGGCGGTCGGAACGCCCGCTTGCTTCGACGGCACCTGCGGCGTTTCGACGTGTACCGATCCGAACGCGGAATGCGACGGCAACGGCGCAACCACCTGTGAAACGAACGTCACGAACGATCCCGACAACTGCGGCGGTTGCGGGATGGCCTGCTTCTACCCGAACGGGACGGGCATCTGCGTCAATCGGGCGTGCATGCTCGACACGTGCGACACGGGTTATCGCGATTGCACGCCGGCGCTCGGCTGCGAAACACGTCTAGGCACGCTCGACAACTGCCGGAGCTGCGGCGAGACGTGCCGGAACGACCACGGCACGACGAGCTGCGAATCGAACGGCTGCGCGCCGGATTGTCAGCTCGGCTGGGGCGACTGCGACGGCAACAAGAACAACGGCTGCGAAACCGAGCTCGATACGCTCGTCAACTGCGGCGCCTGCGGCCGCACCTGCTCCGCGGCGCACGGCAACGCAAGCTGTGACACCGGCTCGTGTCGGGTCACGAGCTGCGACAGCGGCTGGGACGACTGCGACGGCACGGCGTCGAACGGCTGCGAGGAGTCGCTCCGAACGCTCACCGACTGCGGCGGCTGCAACGTAACCTGCAACCTTGCCCACGCGAGCGAATCCTGCGGCACCGGCACCTGCACGCTCGTGAGCTGCGACTCGGGCTACCGAGACTGCACGGCGAGCCTCGCCGGCTGCGAAACACAGCTAGGTACGATCCAGAATTGTCTCTCGTGCGGAGACGACTGCGCGAACGACCACGGCTCGACTTCGTGCACGGCTTCCGGCTGCACGCCCGTGTGCGACGGCGGCTGGAAGAGCTGCGACGGCGACCGCGGCAACGGCTGCGAGCGCAACGTGCGCACCCTCATGGATTGCGGCGACTGCGGCGTCGGCTGCGACCTCGCGAACGCCGGGGAGTCGTGCACCAACGGAACGTGCATGCTCGGGGCCTGCTCGAACGGCTACGGAAACTGCGACGGCAACGCGGGCACCGGTTGCGAAACCCCTCTCGGCACGCTCACGAACTGTCTCTCCTGCGGCAACGGCTGCTCGAACTCCCATGGCATGACGAGCTGCAATGGCACGAACGGCTGCCAGTACACGTGCGGCACGGGCTTCGACAGCTGCGACGCGAACCCCGCGAACGGCTGCGAAACGTCGATCTGGACGCTCACCGACTGCGGTTCGTGCGGCTCGGCCTGTGACATCCCGAACTCGAGTGAAACGTGCGGCGGCGGCACTTGCACCTCCACGACTTGCGCCACGGGCTTCGCCGAATGCGTGCCGGGCGCGCCCGCCTGCGAAACCCAGCTCGGAACGACGGCGCACTGCCGCTCGTGCAACGAGGCGTGCTCGAACGAAAACGGCACGACAGCGTGTAACCCCGGGACTGGCTGCGTCCCGACGTGCAACGCCGGCTGGAAGAGCTGCGACGGCATCCTCGACAACGGCTGCGAGCGCAACATTCGCACGCTCACCGATTGCGGCGACTGCGGCGCGCCCTGCGCGTACTCGAACGCGAGCGCGTCGTGCAGCACCGGCACCTGCACGATGGGCACCTGCAACTCGGGGTTTGCCGACTGCAGCGCTGCTCAGGGCTGCGAAACGACGCTCGGCACCACCCAAAACTGTGCCTCGTGCGGCAATACCTGCACGAACGACCACGGCGCCAACGACTGCACCGGCGCGCCCGGCAGCTTCGACTGCGCACCGACGTGCGACTCCGGCTGGGGGAACTGCAACGGCAATCCCGACGACGGCTGCGAGACCAGCACGACGACGCTCACGAACTGCGTGAGCTGCGGAACGGCGTGCGCCCTACCGAACGCGAGCGCCTCGTGCGCCACGGGCGCCTGCACGCTCACCGGCTGCAACGCGGGCTTTGCCGATTGCACGGCGGCCGCCGGCTGCGAGACCCAGCTCGGCACGAACCAGAACTGCTACGCCTGTGGCAAAGCCTGCTCGAACGGCCACGGCACGACGAGCTGCACCGGCAACCCGGGCACCTTCGCGTGCACGCCCGCCTGCGCTACCGGCTTCAAGGATTGCAACAGCGACGCCGACGACGGCTGCGAGACCAGCACGACGACGCTGACGGACTGCGGCACTTGCGGTAACCCCTGCTCGTTCACGAACGCCGCCGAGTCGTGCACGACCGGCACCTGCGCCATGGGCGCGTGCGACGCGGGTTTCGGCAACTGCGACGGGCAAACTGGCAACGGCTGCGAAACGACGCTCGGCACTCCCGCGAACTGCAATGCCTGCGGCAACACCTGCTCGAATTCGCACGGCTCGAACGCGTGCGTTTCGACGGGACCCGGCACGTTCGACTGCTCGCCGACCTGCTCGACCGGCTGGTTCAACTGCACGAACCCCGACGACGGCTGCGAGACCGATTCGAACGTCACGAGCATCTGGGTAGCGTCGGGCAACGCCCGCGCCACGATCTCGTGGTCCCCCGTCACCGCCGCCACGAGCTACACGGTGCGACGCGCGACGACGAGCGGCGGCCCCTACACTAACGTCGCAACGGGTCTCACCGCGACCAACTTCGTGAACACCGGCCTCACGAACGGCACGACCTACTTCTACGTAGTCGCCGCCGCGGTCGCGTGCGGCACCGGCCCGAACTCCGCGCAGGTTTCGACGATCCCCGACTCCGGTATCGTCGCGCACTACCTTTTCGACGAGACGACCGGAACGTCCGCCGCCGACGCCTCCGGCAACGGCCGCACCGCGACGATGAGCGGTGCCACTTTCGCCGCCGGCCGCCGCGGCAACGGCGCGCGCATCGCCGGCGGCACCCAGCGCGTGAACCTCCCCGCCAACATCGTCCAGGGCTGCACCGATCTCACCATCGCGAGCTGGGTCCGTTTGACGACGAACACCGCCAACTGGGCGCGCATCTTCGACTTCGGAGCCGACACGAACCGCTACATGTTCCTGAGCCCCCGTGCCGACGCGACCGATGTCCTGCGCTTCGCCATCTCGACCGCCGGCAACGGCATGGAGCAGCGCCTTTCTTTCAACTTCGTCTTCCCCATCACCACCTGGAAACACGTCGCCGTGACGCTCGCCGGCAACACCGGCCGCCTTTACGTGGACGGCGCCGAAGTCGTGAACAACGCCGCCATTGCGCTGAATCCCGTGGACCTGGGCGCCACGGCCAACGACTGGCTCGGCGACTCGCAGTTTGCCGCCGACCCAACCATCGATGCGACGATGGACGACTTCCGCATTTCGTGTCGCGCGTATCCGGTCGCGGAGATCGCGGCTCTGCTTCAGTAGTGGTAGGCTTGCCGTGTGATTCCGGGCGAGCACGTCTGGCTGTTCTGGGACGTGACCCCGGATTTGATCGACCTCGAACGCGACCGCCGTTACGTGCTCGGACGGGTGCTCGAGCGGGGAAGGCTCGCGGACGTTCGGTGGGTCGTTTCGCAATACGGGTTCGACGGAATTCGCGAATTTTTCCAAGACGGAGGCCACCCCGAGCTGTCACGTCGAACCAGGGTGTTCTGGCGAGCATTTTTCAAAGTGGGTACGAATGAATGGCCCGAGCAATCGAGCTTCCGGAAGAGCAGCACCGCGCCCTGGATCTACTGAGCCGCTACTCAATCCGACGACTGCGGGACCGGCATGGTTTCCAATCGCAAGCCTGGAAGATCTCGCAACGATGAAGCTCGCGGCCGCGTCCCGTCGCGGCATCCGTCGGGACTTCTGGGATCTCTTCGAAATCTGTCGAAGCGGTTCCGTCACGTTGGACTCCGCCCTGGGGAGTTATTCACGACGCTTCGGCGTGAAGGAGTCTGATCTCTATCACGTCGTTCGATCGCTTACGTTCTTCGACGACGCGGAAGCTGATGCGCTGATGCCAGCAGGACTGACCTCCGCGCACTGGGAAGCGATCAGGGCATGGTTCATCGAGCACGCTTCGACAGCGTTGGTCGTGGCTCTGAAACCCTAGGCGAATGGCGTCCGATTCCTCTCAACTCGGTCAACGGTTGGTACACGAGCGAGTAAGATCCTTCAGGTGTCGAGCGCTCCTGCATGGATCGCTTGAATCCGCGTAAAAAATTCTCGATCGCCCTCGCCGTGCTCCGGCGGTCCGACGCCGGACGCGCCGAACCCTCCGAACGGCGCGTGCACCGAAGCGTCAGCCGTCGCCGCATCGAGCTTCAAAACGCCGGCGTGAGCGCGTGCGAGAAATTCCGAGCGAACGTTTGGGTCGCGCGCGAAGAGCGACATCACGAGCGCCTGGCGCACGCCGCCCGCGAGCGCGAGCGCATCGTGGAACGTTTTCGCCGGCTGAACGACGAGCACCGGCCCGAACGTCTCCTCCGTCACGATCTCGTGGCTCGCGTCCGCAGCAACGACGAGCGCGGGCGCCACGTACGAGCCCTTCGCCACGAGACGTCGAAGCTCGTCGCCACCCAGCGCCGGCGAAGTGACGGCGAGCCCGGCGTCCCGTGCCCGGCCGACAACGGCTGCGATGCGCGCATTCGCGCGGTCGGAAATCACCGGTCCCACGTCGGTCGCCTCGAGCTCGGGCTCTCCCAAGACGAGCTCCCGCATCGCTGCTTGCAGCGTCGCGAGTGAACGAGAAAGCGTCTCTTCCGGCACGATGACGCGCCGATTCGCCGTGCAGCGCTGCCCCGCGAACCCGAACGCCCCCCGCACCACCGCGCGAAGCGCCGCCTCCTCGTCGTCCGGCTCCCAAACGATGCTCGCGTTGTTTCCGCCGAGCTCGGCTTGGAGCGGCAAGAAGCGGCGAGCTGCGAGACGCTGAGCCATGCGCCCCGTGAGCTCCGAGCCCGTGAGCGTCACGGCGTCGATGCCGTCGGCGGCCATGAGAGCGCGCGCCGTTCGTTCGCCGCCTGGGACGAAACCGATGACGCCCTCGGGTGCGAGCGCGCGCGGGAAGAGCTCGAAGAGCTCCTCGGCAACGCCGAAGCCGTGCACTGCGGGCTTCCAGACGACGGCGTTCCCGAACGCGAGCGAGGGAGCGAGCTTGCCGGCTGGAATCGCGAGGGGATTGTTCCAGGGCGTCACGACCGCCACGGCGCCGAGCGGAACGCGACGCGAGAAAACGCCGGGCTCGACGAGCTTCGGCGCCTCGTCCGAGATTTTCGCGGCCGCGCGGACGAGCGCTTCGCCGCGCTCGACTTCCGCGCGGGCGTCGCGGCGCGGCTTTCCGACTTCGAGCACGATGGCTTCGCAAAGCGCGTCACGGGCCGCGTGAATCGCGTCGGCCCACGCCGAAAGTACTCGCTGTCGCTCCGGCGTCGAAACGCGTCGCCACTCATCGAAAGCCCGCCGAGCGGCGTCGATCGCCCGCCGCACGTCACCGTCGCTCGCTTCCGGCACCGTGTCGAGCGCACGGTTGCGATCCGACGGAGCGAAGCGAGGCGTTGCCGAAGGGCGGGGCGTTACCGAAGCGGCAACCGGGCTCTCGACCTCGCGGACCGTGAGCTCGTCGTCGTCCGGCTCGAACAGCCGCTCGATCTCCTCGTGCTTGCGCTGGTCCTCGATTTCGTCGAGGCCGAGCCGCTCTTCGATCTCGTGTACCGAGCCCGAAAATTCGAGTCGGGCCTCGAGCCAGGTTTCCGTCGCCGCAGCGTGTAGCGGGTCGTCGCTCGCGACGGCATCGGTCGCGACCCAGACCTCGAACCCGCGCGCCCAAGCGTCGAGCGCCGTCTGTCGCACACAAGCGTGAAGCATCGTCCCTGCGACCACGACGCCGCTCACGCCCGCGTCGCGCAGGCGCTCTTCGAGCTCCGGCGTCGAAAAGCCGCTGTAATGCTGCTTGTGCACCGTCGCTTCCTCCGCGCGAGGGGCGATCTCCGGCGGCGTTTCGTGACCCGGCGTCCCCTCGACACAACGGCGAATGCCGTTTCGCTTCCAATGCGGAAGCCTGTCATCGAGCTCCTCGTGCACGGTCGTTACGACGTGCACCACCGGGAGCCCCCGGCGCCGAAACGTTTCGAGCAGGTGCAGAATGCTCGCCACGATGACGGGAGCAGCCGGCGAGAGTCCGGGCTGCGCGAAGAAATCGCGCTGACAATCGACGAGCACGAGCGCTCGCATCACGCCGCTTCGCCGACGCTCGACCGCACGGCCGCGGCGATCCGTTCGCCGAGCTCACGCGTGCCGACGATTTCGGCGCCCGCCTCGGCGACGTCGACGGTGCGGTAGCCGTCCGCGAGCACGCGGCGCACGCCGGCTTCGATCCGCGCGGCCGGACCCGGTTGGCCGAGGCTTTCACGCAAGAGGAGCGCCACGGACAGCACCTGCGCGATGGGGTTTGCGCGATCTTTGCCCGCGAGATCGTACGCGGCGCCGTGGTTCGTCTGATACACGCCTTCGCCACGCGGCGAAAAGCTCGCTCCGCAACCGATTCCGCGGCTTCCGAGAAGCAGTCCGCCGAGATCGGAGAGCACGTCACCGAAGAGATTCGGCGCGGCGATGACGTCGAACTCGCGCGCATGGCGCACGAGCGCGTAGGCGGCGAAATCCACTTCCAGCAAGCCGACCTCGACGCCGTGTGCTTTCGCTATGTCGCGTCCGAGATCCGTCCACAAGCGGCTCACCGACGGAACGCCCGACTCCTTGTGAATCACCGCCAAGCGTCCGCGTCTCGCCCGCGCGAGCCGAGCCGCTGCGACTAGGATCCTTCGCACTTCGCCCTCGTCGTACTGGAAGCGATGGGTTGCAACCCGGAGCTCACCGAGCGCCTCTTCACCCCACTCGCCCTGGTACACGCCGCCGATGGCTTCGCGGACGACGAGGATGTCGACGCTCACGAGGTGCTCCGGACGCACGCAGCCGGCGCGTGCGAGCTCGGGGAGGGGCCGGATGGGATTGAGCTTCAAGAACAAGTCGAAGCGTTTTCTGAGATCGTAGACGAAGCGTCCGCCGCCGGGGCCGGCGAGGATGGCGCCACCACGCGCGAAAATGCTTTCGCAAAAACGAGTCACCTCGGGCGACAACGCCGCGCCGCTGGCCGTCTCCGCGGCACGACCGATGACGCCACCGCGCTCGAGCTGAAACTCGACGCCCGACGCCTCCGACGCGGCTTGTAAGACGGCGAGCGCGACGCGAACGACCTCCGGACCGACGCCTTCACCCTCGAGCACGCCGATGAGCGGCTCCGAGCTCGTTCGATGGACCCCGAGCGCTTGCGGGACGAGCTCGTGCGTCTCGGACGGCTCCATCGCCCCAAGGATCGTTCGCTTTTCGCCGGGGCTCAAGTCCCGCCGAGAAGTCGCCGTGCCCGCGCCCGAAGCTCCGCCCGGCTCACTTTACCGAGCTCCGCGACCGGCAGCTCGGCGACGAGCTCGTAGCGATCGGGGCGGCGCACGGGCGGCAAGCGCTCGGCGGCGTAGCTCGCGAGCTCCGCCTCGCGGAACCCGTCGTGGACGCACACGAACGCGACGATCGCAGCAGACCCGGACGTCTGCGACACGCCGATCACGCACACGTCTCGAACTCTCGGATACTCGGCGAGGACGCGCTCGACATCGGCCGGGAGAAACTTGATGCCGTCGCGGACGATGGTGTCGTCGGCGCGATCCTTCAGGAACACGTAGCCTTCTTCGTTTTGGCTCGCGAGATCGCCCGGGTAGAACCAGCCGTCGCGAAAGCGTTCCCGCGTCGCTTCGGGGTTTCGAAAATAACCGTCAGGAACGCTCGGCCCGCGGAAACGAACGCGGCCGACCTCGCCGCGCGAAACGACGCGATGCTCGTCGTCGACGATCTCGAGCTCCACCTCGGGGACGGGCCGGCCGACGGCGCCGGCATGACGGAGCTGGTCCTCGGGCGAAGAGAGCGTCACGAGTCCGCCTTCGCTCGTCGCATAGCCTTCGAAGAAACGGGGGTTCAGTCGCTCGCGAACGAGCCTTCGTTCCTCGACGCTCAAGCGATCGCTCGAGCAAAAAAGCGTCCGGAGCGTCGGCAAGAGCACGCCGCGCCCACTCGTCCCAGCGAGCAGGCGTCGAATCATGCTCGGCACGAGGTAGGTGAACGTCACGGCCTCGTCTCGGAAGGCACGGACGAGCTCTTCGGGACTTCTGAAATCGCATCTGATGAATACGGTCGCTCCCACGTGGAGCGCCATGAAGCACGCGTTGCGGGAGCCCGAATGATGCGGCTCGACCACCATCAAGGCGCGATCGTGCGTGGAGAAGCCGAGCGCCATCGAACGCGCGTGGATGCGCGCGAGCATGTGCCGGTGCAGCAAGAGAACGCCCTTGTACGCGCCGGTCGTTCCCGACGAGTTCGAGACGACGAGCGGCGCCTCCCACGCCTCGTCCGGCAGCGGCACATTCTCGATGCGGTGCTCGAGCACGTCGGGACCGAACGCGAGCTCGAGCGCAGGATCGCCTTCGAGCCCAAGCACGGCACGGGCGCCGAAGTAACGCGCGAGCTCGGAACGGTGCTCGGCGGGCCAGTCCGCGTGCACCGGCAGCGCCACGGCTCCCGCGAGAGCAAGCGCGTGCATCGCCACGACGTAGTCGGCGGACGCCGGCAGCGAAAGCGCGACGATGTCCCCCGGCGCGAGCCCCCGCCGGCGCATTTCAGCCGCGGCTCCTGCCACACGCGCGAAGAGCTCGCGATAGTCGATGACGGTGCGCGCATCGACGACGGCCGGATGCGTCGGACGATTTCTCGCATGGTGATGGAGGGCGCGGGCGAGCGACATGGGGTTACCGCCCCGCTTCGCGCAAAGCGCGCGTTTCGGCGAGCCAATCGGCGTCGCACGGCAACACCGCGCCAGCCGGGCGCACTCGGTAGAGCTCGGGCCGATCGACGCCGGGCGGAACGGTGCCGTGGTCGCGGAGCGCACGCGCCGCCGCGAGCAGTCGCCGGCGAAGCGCGATGATCGCCGTGTCCGCCGGCCCGAGGTGCTCGCGGGTTCTGTCCACGATGGCTCCCATGCTCTCTTGGACCGCGGTGTCTTGGAGCGGGTTCGAGAGAATCCCGCAAAAGAGCCGGTCCTTTTCGAGCGAGCGATCCAAGAAATAGTCGTTCTCCGCATTCGCGCGCGGCATGAAAGCGCCCGCGGCTTGCGACGTCTTCGGCAGAAAGCCGTGCGGCGCACGAAGCCGAACGAGCTCGGCTCGTTCCGCCTCGGAAAACGAGCGGGCCGGGCGAAACCGCCATTCGAGAACGAGCGTCCGCTCGTCGTCCATCGGCACCCAGGCCTTTCCGTTGAAGCTCGCTTCGCCGTCGAGACTTCCGCTGATCATCGTGTGAAACGGGAACAGAAAGGGGTGCACTCGGTGATACTCGCGCCCGTCACCCGCGTCCCGTGCAGCGCTGTAGACGAGCCCGGTCTCGGTTTCGACGACCGCGATGCGTGGCGCAAGATCCTTCCGAGCGAGCAAGAGCCCCGGTCGCGCCGCGTCCCCGACCGAAACGCCCGGCACCGTCGACGGCTCGCCCGGATCGAGGCTCCGGTGGAGAAAGCCGATGTGCGAGCTATCGAGCTCACCCTCGAGGCACTGGAGAAAGTTGCACGCGCGGTGGTAGCGAAAGAAAAACGGCTCGTTCGCGCCGCTCCCGTTCCATTCGAAATCCGGTAGCGGCGGCGGCTCACGGCGCGGACCGAGATACCCCCAGACGACACCGTTCCGCTCGACCGAGGGATACGCCGTCGCGCGCACCTTGTCTTTGAGCGGACAATCGGTCGCCTCGTTCGGCATGTCGAGGCAGCGCCCGGTCCGATCGAACTTCCACCCGTGATAAACGCAACGGAGCCCTCCGGCTTCGTTCCGCGCGAAGAAAAGCGACGCCTGGCGATGCGGGCAGCGTTCCTCGACGAGACCGACGGCACCCTCGCTGTCGCGAAACGCGATCAGGTCCTCCCCGAAGAGCCGAACGCGAAGCGGCGCCGAGCCGGGCTCCGCGATTTCACTCGCAAGACACGCAGGCGTCCAATACTCCCGTAGAAGCGCGCCCATGGGCGTGCCCGGCGCGACGCGCGTCAAAAGCTCGTTGTCTTCGCGGGTGAACATCGCGAAAAAAGCGCTACTCTCCGCCGACCTTATCACCATGAAAGAGCTTCCCCCCGCCTACCGCTCGATTCGTAGCGGGCTCGACCTCGTCGAGGGGCTCGCCCAGGCGTTCTCGAAGCACCAGGGTTGGGTCCAGGCCGTCGGTTTCGTCGCCGACGCAGAGCTCCGGCTCGGTGGCGATGCAGCGGACGTGCGGCGCGTCTTCCGGGGGCGCTTTGCCCTCGCGCAGCTTTCGGGACCGCTCGGCGGACCTTATGGCGCGACAATCTCGCGCATGGACGGCGACCGACTCGAGGTCCTCGCCGGCGTCCTTCTCAGCGCGCGCTCCGAGGGCGTCTCGGCCCTGTGCCTCAGCGCCAACACCACGGAAACCTTGCCGTCGTTCTCACGAGCTAACGAAGCTCCGCAAGAGCGACCCATGGCTCCGCCACAGGCGCGCGGCCCGAAACCTTCGTCGTTCGCGGCTCGCGTCGGCGTCGCCGGCGCTCCAGAAGAAGAGGATGAGGAAGCGGCGCAGCCGATGCCCGAGCGCAACGACCTGGTCGATCATTTCACGTTCGGCCTGTGCGAGGTCCTGAGCGTCAACGGTGATCGCCTCGTCCTGCGCGACCTTCGCGGCCCCGGCCGCATCCGTGAAATTGCCGCCGACCGTCTGGACGTGACGGGCCCCGGCGAGCACGACGGCAGGCGCCTCTATCGCCTCACGAGGCGCCTTTAGTGCTCAAAGAAGTCCGCGAACGGGTGAACGACCCGAACATCTACCGAGTCTACGTGACGACGTTCGCGCTCGGCGTCGCCTACGGCATCGCGATCTCGGTGCTCGCGGTCTTCCTCGACCAGCGCGGTTTCGGCAAGGAGGCAATCGGCGAGCTTGCGGCGGCGTTCGCGCTCGGCATCGTCGCGCTCTCGCTGCCGATGGGCTTTCTCATTCGTCGCTTCTCGGCAAAAACGGTGCTCGCTGCGTCGCTCTTCGGCTACGCGACGACCGTCGGCATTTTCCCGCTGCTCCACTCGTACGGCGCCATCGCTTTCGTGCGCTTCTTCGACGGCGCCTGCTCGGTCGGCGTCTGGGTGAGCTCGGAAACGATCCTGCTCGCGCGCGCCCGCCGCGAGCACAAAGCGTACGTGACGAGCCTTTACGCCATCGCCATCGCCGTCGGCTACATCGCCGGGCCCATCGTGGCGCGCGTCGCGACCGCGTTCCTCCCCCTCGAGCTCGCGTTCGCCACCTCGAGCGTCATCGCGCTCGCGGCCGGCACCTACGCTCTCCTTCGCATCGAGCGGAACGCCTCGAACGAAGAGCTCGAACCGGGCGACACGGAGACCGCCTCCAAAACCCCCACCAAAACGAGCGGCTGGCGCCTGCTCTACGCCATCAAGAACTCGTGTTTCGCGACCTTCTCGTACGGCTATTTCCAAGCGAGCGTCGTCCTGTTCCTGCCCCTCTATTTGATGGAGTCGAAGGGCGTCTTGAAGGAGCAAACGATCGTCATCCCCGCCTACTTCGCGGGCGGCATGCTCCTCTTTTCGAACTACGCCGGTCGCCTCGGCGACCGCGTCGGGCACCTCGCGGTCATGCGCGTGCTCGGCGTCGTCGGTCTCACCATGATCGCGAGCTTCGTCTACCTCGACTCGTACGCGTTCATGTGCGGCGCCGTCTTCGTCGCCGGCGCGAGCCTCGCGAGCATCTCGCCCGTCTCGCTCGCGCTCCAGGGCGTCATCACGAGGGAGTACAGCCGCGCGACTGCCATCTACAACGCGTTCTACGCCGCCGGCATGCTGCTCGGCCCACCCATTTCGAGCCGAATCTTCGGCGCGTTCGGCGGCGCCGCCATGCTCTTTCACCTCGCCGCGCTCTGGGTCGGCTTCGTCGCCTTCTCGATCGTGTTCTACCGAGACGATCCCGCCGTCGAGCGACGAAAGCAGGCGGGATTGTTGGTGGAGGACGACCAGCGTCCACCCGCGTAGCAGCGTTCCTCTACCAGGGGACGACGCCGAGCCCTCGGACGGAAAGCACGGCACCGATCGGCCACGACTCGTACGCCGCTCCGACTCCGGAAACGGTGTAGTCGCGCCGCGGGAACGAAAGTAGGGCGATGACGCTCACTTCCCAGCCTAACGGAGGAGACAAATCGGCGAGCGACAGCTCGATCGGAATGCCGAGCCAGGTGGTCGTGCTTTCGACATCGTCGGTGTAGCCGCGCCCTTCTGCGCGACGGCGTCCGAGCCACGCCCCGGAGCACAGGTCCAACCGTAGCGAACCGATACCGAGCGGCGACAAACAGAGCCGTGCGGTGCCCGCCGCGAGCCGCTCGTGCACGCTACCAGGACCGAGCTCGAGCTCTTGCGGGACCATGACGAGCGCTCCGACACTTGCGCGAAATGCTCCGACCCGCACGCCGAGATCCAACGTGACGAGCGGAGCGACGGGGCGCACCACGCCGAAGAGGGCCGCTCCTCCGAGCGCAAGCGTACCGCCTGTCTCGACCCGTTCGCGACGAGTCACGGGTGGCGCCTCGGCGTCGGCTCGCGAAACCGGCACAAGCTCGTTCGGCGGCGACTCCTTCGTTACTTCGGAGTCCATGAGGAGCGACAGCGTTACCGCTGTCGCCTGAGCGAGGCCGTCGCACGTCGCTTCGCGCGTCTCGAGCACGCGGACGCTCGCCGTGTCGTCGCCAACGCGAATGGCCGCTGAAAGCGTCGCCTCGCGCCGCGCGAAGGTGATGCGATAGCGTCGCTCGCCCGAAGGCGGCCGGCCGCGCAAGGCTTCGACGCGGCGCGCGAGCTCGTCCTCGTCGGGGCAGCCCTCGGCACCGGGCGCGCGCTCGACGTCGAGAGCGTGCTCGGGCCAGGCGCCGAAGCCTGGTCGTGTCCAGCCCGCACAGCACAGAAAGGCCAAGCAAGCCGCGGCGATGCGCATGGAACGACGGGAGGAGCGTAGCCGGCAACCTGCGGGCCTTGCACAATTTGTGATCCCGCAGTGCCGCGCCTCCCACTCCACGAAAAGCGACTGATATCGTGGCGTCAGGAATGACGAGCCCGGGAGCCGATTTTCGTGCGTTCTACGACGCGCACTTCCACTTCGTGTGGTGTTCGCTCCGAAGGCTGGGCGTGCGGGAGTCGGACGTGATGGACGCGACGCAGAAGGTATTTCTCACCGCTCACTTCAAGCTGCCCGAGTTCGAGGGGCGTTCCAGCGTGAACACGTGGCTTTTCGGTATCTGCCAGCGGGTCGCAAGCGACCACCGCCGCTCGGCACCGGTCAGGCGGGAAGTTGCGACGGAAGGCGCGGGGCTCGACGTGCTCGCGACGTCGGGAGACGACGCGCCCAGCCGAATCGAGTCGCACGAGCGCGCCGCGGTAGCAGAATCCCTCCTGAACAAGCTGCCGGAGCCGCAGCGCGTGGTGTTCGTGCTCTTCGAGCTCGAGGAGATGTCCGGTGAGGAGATTTCGGCCTTGCTCGACGTTTCGCTCGGCACGGTGCGGTCGCGCCTGCGGCTGGCGCGCGAAACGTTCCGGCGCGAGGTGAGAAGGCTCGCCGCGGGCTCCACGAGGAAGGCGGTCGGATGAGCGACCCCGAGCGATACTCGAGTCCGGCAAGCGGCTCGGACGAGCTCGAGCGGGAGCTCCTCGGAAGCCTGCGAGACGTTTCGCCGAGGGGCGACGAGAAGGCTCGCGTCTGGCAAGGCATTGCGACTCGGCTCGCGGCGGTGTCGGTCGTCGGTGCGAGCGCCGCGACCGCAGGCTCTGCCGCCGCCGCGTCGAGCTCCGCCGGCAGCGCGGGCAGCTCGCTCGCCGGGGCCAGCTGGATCACGAAGCTTGCTCTCGCGACGGCCGTCACGACCGGTGTCGTCGGCGGCGGCTACTTTGCTGCGCGGAGCTTCGCGCCGAGAGCCTCCACCCCGGCGCCCGTCGTCGCACGACCAAGCGGCGGGCATGCACCTCCGCGTGCCCAGCGAACGGAACTCAGCGTGGAAACGCCCGTGCCGACTGCAAATCCGCCCCCTCAGTCGGAGCGCCCCGCCAGCAAGCGCCGAGCCGGGACGGCGTCCGAAATGCTCGCCGCCGAGAGCGGATTGCTGGCCGAGGCGCGCGCAAAACTCCGGAGCGGCGACGCGAGCAGTGCGGCAGCCGCGCTCGAGCGCTTGCGCTCGGAATTCCCGGCGGGCGTACTGTCGCAGGAGCGCGAAGTCCTTTCGATCGAGGTGCTCGCCGCGCAAGGCGACGCGGCCGGTGCGCGACGGCGTGCGGAGCGATTCATCCAGGCGCACCCGAGGAGCCCGCACAGCGAGACGTTGCGGCGGTTCGTCGAAACGCCGTGAGCCGAGTGCGCAGCGCGGCACTCGTCGCGGTCTCGGCCGCTGGTCTCGGGGTCGCAGGCTGCGATGCGATCGAGACGCCCGTCGGCGCGTGGGACTCCGACGTGCGCCGCGCGTTCTATTTCGAAGCCGAAAGCGGCGAGGTCAGTGGTGGTTTCGAAGTGACCATGGATCCATCGGCGAGCGGCGGGGAATACCTCGCGCCTCCTGCCGAGACGTTGCTCGAGACGGAAGTCGGCGGCGGGCGGTCGCGTTACGCGCTCGAGCTCGCCGAAGCCGGCGACTACCGAATTTGGGGCCGCCTGCGAACGCCGGACGCCGTGCAGAATCGATTCTGGATCCAGGTCGACGGCGGCGCGTTCACGCTCTGGCGTATGAGCGTCGGCGACATTTGGTACTGGGACGACGTGCACGACAACGCCGAGTACGGCGTGGCCCTGGTCTACCCGCTCGCCCGCGGCGCCCACGAGCTCGTCGTGGCGAACGCCGTCGCGGGCGCCGCACTCGATCGGTTCTACGTGACGGCGGAAGGCGACGAGCCGCCCGGCAACGACACGACCTGCAACCCACCTCACACCATTGCCTCCGGCGGCGAGTGCCTGCCGAGCTGCGGAACCCTTGCAGGGACGACGTGCGGCGTCGCCGCTTGCGCAGGATTCGAGCCGCTTCCCGCCTACGATTGCGACGTGTGCTGTCGCATCGAACCGTGAGCCGTGGCGAGAAAAACTGATCGCAGCGCTCTCGAGTCTCCACACAGTCGAGATGAGCCCGAACCTCGCCGCCGGAGCGCGCCTCGGCTTGCTCGCGCTCGGGCTTTGCGCTTGCAACGCTACCGTGAACGGCGAAAAGGCCGATCTGCCTGGAACAGCGAGCGGCTCGGGCGGAGGTTCGACGGCAGGCTCCGGCGGCGCGGGTGGAGCCGGCGCCACCGGCGCCTCCGGCTCCACCACGGGCGGCTCCGCCCCGACTGCCGGAACGAGCTCCACTGGCGGCAGCAGCGGTAGCGCTGGCATCGGGTGCGACCCGAACGCCGAGCTCGATCCCGGTCCGTCGCCGCTCCGGCTGCTCACGCGCGAGCAGTACCTGAACACCCTGAAGGACCTCGTCGGAGACGTCGCCGGGGTCGAAACAAGGCTCGGCGCGAATCGCGAGAGCTCGGAGTTCGGCCTCGCGCAGCCCGACATCGCCGAAGTCGACGTCGAGAACTACCAGGCGGCTGCGGATTTCGTCGCGAGCGCGGTCGTCGCGAGCTCGTCGCGACTGAGCGCACTCGCGCCGTGCGCCTCCGCCGACCAGCGCGGGTGCGCGCGCGACTTCGTCAGAACTTTCGGCGCGCGTGCATACCGCGCGCCGCTACTCGACGACGCCGACATCGACCGCCACCTCGTGCTGTACGACAAGGGCGCCGAAACGAGCCATGCGCATGGCATGGAGCTCTTGCTCCGGGGCATGCTGGAGGCCCCGCGCTTCCTCTACCGCGTCGAAGTCGGCACGAGCGAAACGGTCGGAACGAAAGCCGTGAGACTTTCCGGCCGCGAGGTCGCAGCGCGCCTCTCGTACGCGTTTTGGAACACGCTCCCCGACGAGCGGCTGACGGCGGCGGCCGACTCCGGCCTGCTCGCCACGCCCCAGGGTGTCGTCGAGCAGGCGACGTGGATGCTCGCCGACGCACGCGGCCATACAGCCGTCCGCCGCTTTCTCGAACGCTTCGTGCACCTTGCGGACACGAAGTATCTCGTCAAGGACGAGATGCTCTACCCCGAATGGTCGAATGGAGGGCTCCGGGACGCCCTCGCGGGTCAGGCTCTCGCATTCTTCGACCACGTGCTCGCAAACGACGGCGGGCGGCTCTCGAGCCTGCTCACGTCGCCGACCGTCTTCGTGAACGACGCCCTCGGCGGCTACTACGGCGTCACGGGTGGCCCCGAGTTCACGTCGCTCGAACGCACCGACGGCACCGCCTCGGGCCTTCTGACGCTCCCCGCGCTCCTCGCGCGGCTCGCGAAGCCCGGCGAAAGCTCGCCGATTTACCGGGGAAAGTTCGTGCGCGAGGCACTCCTTTGCCAGCTCTTGCCGGCGCCGCCGCCGAACGTTCCGCGACCGCCCGAAGTCGACCCCGACTCCTCCACGCGCGAGCGCCTCGCTCAGCACGAGGTGGACGAAGCCTGCTCGGGTTGTCATAGCCTCATCGATCCAATCGGCTTCGGCTTCGAGCACTACGACGCCATCGGACGCTACCGCACGATGGACGGCGGTGAGCCCGTGGACGCAACGGGCGAGCTCGTGGACGTCCCGGGCGCAAGCGGACCCTTCGACGGCGTCGTCGAGCTCGGCCAAGAGCTCGCGAGCAACGAGGCCGTCGAGGAATGCATGGTCCGGCAATGGTTCCGCTACGTGCTCGAGCGCTTCGAGCAGGATGTCGATTCGTGCTCGGTTAAGGCATTGGTCGACGAGTTTCGCGGTGCCGAAACGTCACTCAGCGTGCTCCCGGCGGCCATCGTTCGGACCGACGCCTTCCTCTACCGGCGCCCCATCATGGAGTGAGCATGACCCCCGAAAAGACGCGCGATCTTCGCACGAAACTCACCCGCCGGCGCCTCCTCTCCGGCATGGGCGCGCTCGGGGTTGCGCTCACGAGCCCCGTCTGGCGCGCCGCGACCGCCTTCGGTCAGGACACGATGGCGTCCGGCGCGAAGCGCTTCATCGGCATGTTCTCCGCAAACGGAACGATCGCGAACGATTTTTTTCCGAGCGGGCCCGCTGGAACCGACGCGCCCCTCACGCTCGGTCGAATCCTTGCGCCGCTCGCCGATCATGTTTCCGATTTGCTCGTGCTCCGGGGCGTGAACATGAACTCCACGATCGAGAACGAGCTCGGCGTTTCCGGCGCGCTCAAGCCGGGCGGCCCGCACATGAAGGGCCCCGGGGCGATGCTCACGGGCGGCTCGTTGGAAGCGGGAAGCTTCACGGGCTCGGGCGGCCCGGCGGGATACGCCGATCGCATTTCCGTGGACCAGTTCATCGCGAACCGCATCGGCGGGAGCACGAAGTTCGCGTCGCTCGAGTTCGGCGTGCGCATCGAGGGGCAGGAACCCCTGCGCGTCATCTCGTACCGCGGCGCGAATCAGCCGAACACGGCGGTCGACGACCCGTTCGCGATGTATCAGCGCATTTTCGCGGACGCGAACCTCACCGAAACGGAGTTTCAGCGCGTCAAGGCCGAGCGTCTGAGCGTGCTCGACTTCTTGAAAGACGACATCGGCCGTTTGCAAACGCGCCTGAACGCAGAGGACCGCGCTCGGCTCGAGGCGCACCTAGGCGGCGTCCGCAGCATCGAGCAGCGCCTGAACGCTTCGTCGAACGATTGCATGCCGCCCACCATGCCCGCGCGTTTCGACCTTCGCGCGATGGAGAACTTTCCGACGGTCGGTAAGCTCCAAATGGATCTCATGCTGCTCGCGCATGCGTGCGACCTCACTCGGGTCTCGACGTTCATGTGGGCGAACGCCGACAGCTGGCAGTACTTTCCCTGGATCGGCGTGAACGAGGAGCATCACGAGCTCTCGCATGCCGGCGACAACGACGCGGCCGCCATCGAAAAGCTCGTGCTCATCAACGCCTGGCACGCCGAGCAGGTGAAGTACGTCCTCGACTACCTCGCTCGAACGCGCGAAGCGGACGGCACGACGTTGCTCGAAAATACCCTGTTTCTATGGGGCAACGAAATCGGTTCCGGCAACACGCACTCCTACAAGGACATCCCGTGGCTCCTCGCCGGGCGCGCTCGGGGCCGTCTGCGCACGGGCCGCTATCTCCGCTTCCCCGATCTTCCGCACAACGACCTCCTGGTGTCGGTCTGCAACGCGATGGGGTTCGACGACGTGACGAGCTTCGGCATTCCCGCCGTGTGCACCGGGCCGCTCCCGAACCTCGGCTGAGTCCGTTCCCTACTGCGGATTCCAGCCGCCGAGCACCGTTGCCTTGTCACGCATCATCGCCGCTTCGCTCGCCGAGATCTGACGTGAGCCGGCCGTCCGACTACCCGTGTTGATCGCGCCGCCCGAGGGATTGACGCTCTGGTACTCCCAGAAGCGAAGTTGCGAGGTGCTGCCGCCGCCCGTGATCGTCCAGCCGGCCGCCGAGACGTGCGTTCCCATGGTGCAGTTGATGTACGCGACGTGGCTCTGCGGATACGCGCTCACGTCGATGCGCGCGAGCACGTGGTTCGTGATGCCGGAATCGGCCGTGAGGCGCGAATCGACGAACACGTAGCCGTAACCCGCGCCATTTCGCGCCTGCACGCCGTAGCCCGCGCGCCCGACCGTCTTGATTTCGCAGCGATTGAAGTACGCGGCGCCGTCGCCCCAGATGTAATCGACGTTGCCCTCGACGAGGGAGTCCACGACATAGAGCGTACCGCCGCTCAAGATCGTGTCCTGAAGGCTCTTGAGGTTCGAGTTCCGAACGGTGATGCGCTGGCCGGAGGCGCGAATGGCTTCGGCCTGGCTCCCGCCTTGCGGCGTCGTGTTGTAGATCGTGAGCGTATCGATCGTGGTGCCGCTCGCGTTGTTGAGGAAGAACATCGGGCGACCGCTCGTGCCCGCGTTCAACATGTCGTTGTTCGGGTACTGAATGACGGTCCCGTTGCGATCGGCGCCCTTGAACGTGATGTTTTGCTTCGCGTTCACGTAGACGATCTCGTGGTAGTTCCCGGCCGCAATGTTGACCGTAGTCGCGGTCGTGTTGTTCGCGGGAATGGCGTCGACCGCGCCCTGCACCGAGCAGAGGCTGCCCGTGCCCGTCGCCGCGACGTTCATCGTGGTGCCTGCCGTGGGCGCCGCGCCGGTCGTGAAGCGCCACCCGGTTTGGCTCGTGATGCCGGAGAAGCCCGAAGCGTTGAAGACGCCCGCATCGACCGTGACGAAGTACGCAGTGTTCGCGGCCAGACGCCCGCGGTGGAAGTTCGCAACGACCTGGTTCCCGGCATCGACGAAGACGGGACGCACCAGGTTGTAGGACTTTCCGCCAATGGTGTCGGTGATGTTCCCCGTCGCCATGTTGATCGAGTCGACGACGGTCGTCGGTGCGCTCTGCGCGTAGATTCGAATTTGACCGGACGTTCCGAGCGTCACGCTCGACGCGAACGTGAGCCTGAGCGACGCGTCTCGACACACACCGGTCGACTCGCCGCGCGGAAAGCGCGTCGTCACGCCCGGAGGCAGGTTCGGATCGTTGCCGCTTCCCGCCGAGCCACCTGAACCGCCCTTGCCACCCGCACCGGCGCCGCCCGCTCCGGCTCCGCCTTTGCCACCCGCACCGGCGCCGCCCGCTCCGGCTCCGCCTTTGCCACCGGCTCCCGCTCCGCCGCTTCCGCTCCCAGCCCCGCCCGCACCGCCCGCGCCCGATCCCGCTCCTCCAATCGAAGCTCCGGCATCGCCCCCCGCAACGGCACCGGTACCCGCAGCGCCGCCGAGTCCCGCTCCGTCTCCGCCCGTACCCGCTGGGCCACCCGCGGAGCCCGCAACGGTTCCGCCGAGCCCACCGGAAGCACCGCCCTGAGCGATACCACCGAGCCCCGCCGTGCCGGACTGAGCACCGCCTGTTGAGCTCCCGCTCACGCCGCCGAGACCGGTACCTGCCGATCCCGACGTTCCGGAAGTGGTTCCGCCCGGTGTGTCCCCGGCCGTCCCGCCCGCTCCGGCGTCCGTTCCGTCACCTCCGCAGGCTTGAATCAACAGAAGAAGAAACGGGGAGAGAGCGAGCGCATTTCGGGTCTTCACCCCGGCCCAGTTGCGGTTGCGCGCCCGGGCCGGTCATGAAAATGGCGGAACCCTCGGGCTCGACCACTCGCTGGGCGCTCAATCGGACGACGAAAAGGCGTGCCTAACACCGAAGACCACCGAGGCGTTGTCGTAGTCCCAATCGATGTCGTAGGGCTGCTCCGCCGGATTGACGTATGGCACGTAGCTCGGAAAGTTCGTGCGCCGGCGCACGCCGTGAGCGTCGAGCACGAAGTCCCAGGACGGTGCGACGCGATAAGACATCGTCAGCGTTGCTCTGAGACGCTCGTCCATTCGCCGGTCTCCGTAGTCGAGGGCGGGGTGGTCGGGGCCCGCGGCGTAGCTGCCCGGGCCGTACCGCCGGCTTTCGGATTCTATCTCTGCGGCGATGCGAAACCGCGACGTCGGCGACCACTCGACCTCGACCGAGGGTCGAGGCGCGGTGTAGGAAAAATATCCCTCGAAAGTGTCCGTCATGACCGCGTAGGCAAGCACCGGTTTGAGGACGAAGGCCTTCGATGGTGACCACCGAAGCTCGAGCGCGGGCTCGACCTTGACCGTTCTGAGCAGTGGATTTGGCGGCGGACCACCAGGCCCAGCGTGCGTCTTGCCCGTCTCGGCGTCGCGCGCAAATTGGTAGAAGTAGCTCCGCTGCTCGACGAGGACCGACCCGCCGAGCTTCAGCGAGCGAGCGCCGCCGCGCAGCGAAAGTCGCGCTTGGTGCTCGTCGTGGTCACCGGGTGGAATGTGATTCGGTCGTTCGATCGGCTCGAAGCTCGGGTCGTCGCGGTAGTCCGAGAGCGAGTAGGCGTACTCCGCACGCCCTCGAAACGCCGGGCGGCCCAAAGTGACCCCGATGGTAAGGACGCGCTCGAAGTAGCTGAAACGATCGGTCGGCACGAGCGAGCCGTCCGCCCGCGGCTGGTAGAGATCGGGCCAATTGGGGCGGAGGACGGCGACGGCACCCACTTTCCAGCACATTGGGATCCTAAGCTTAGAATTCCACGTGGACAAGTTGTCGCG
>JADMIO010845957.1_pt1 | contig 46290 bp, 41 predicted proteins | sample 8958161 | NCBI WGS metagenome assembly JADMIO01 (sample SAMN16585339, study PRJNA669376) | soil metagenome | isolation source: Crop rotation soil | place: USA: Cullars Rotation, Alabama | collected 2011
CTTTCCCGGCTCCCGCGGGTGGTGGGCGCGGTGGTCGCGGCGGCGGTGCCGGCGCGCCACCGGCCGCAGCGGGTACGGACATGATTCTTCACCACCTGACGGACGGAGTCGACGAACTGATCGGCAGCGTCTCGGCCGCCGAATTCTCGAAGTCCGGCGGGCAGTTGGCGTATACGGTTGCGACTCCCGAGCGAGACGGCAATGGCCTCTTCATCGTGTCGACGGGCAACTGGCAGCGCAGAACGCTCGACCAGTCGCGCGCCGACTACGCCCGAATGACATGGGACGACTCCGGGACGTCCGTCGCCGCGTTCCGCGGCATGGCTCGCCCGCGCTTCACCGAAAAGGAAAACGCGATCGTGGCGTTCGTTGGGGTCGATGGCGCGAATCCCACGTCGTTCGTTCTCGAGCGCAAATCGCTGAGCGGCCTCGCCGACAGCATGGTGATCAGCGAGAAGGGCACGATCACGTGGAGCGCGGATCGAACGAAACTGTTCGTCGGTCTCAAGCCGCAAGAAGCGCAGGCGCCGCGTCGCGATTCGACGCAGGCCGTCGAGCCCGTCGGCAATGTCGACGTGTGGCACTGGAATGACCCCGTCATCCAGCCGGTGCAGATGGTCCGCGCGCAGCAGGATCGCAACCGCACGTTCACGGCGACCGTGTTGCTCGCCCAGAAGAAAGTCGTTCCACTCGCCGACGCGCGGATGGACCGTGTGCAGATCGCCAAGAACGGCAACTGGGCAATCGGCCAGGACGACAAGGACTACGTGAGCGACTGGAAGCCGCAGCTCACCGACATCTATCGCATCAACACGAGCTCGGGCGAGCGCACGCCTGTCATGAAGGGGCAGGAACGCACGATGGGTCTCTCGCCGGACGGTAAGTATTTCCTCTACTGGAAAGACAAATACGTCTGGTCGTACGACATCGCGGCGGACAAACACGTCAACATCACCAAGTCCGCGCCGGTGAGCTTCGTCAACGCCGAGTGGGACAACTTCGGCGAGAAGCCGGCGTACGGGATCAGCGGATTCTCGAAAGACGGCAAGTCCGTGATCCTGGACCATCGCTATGATCTGTGGGTCGTGTCGCTCGACGGCAGCGGTACGCCCCGAAACCTGACGAAGAACGAGGGATCGAAGAGCGAAATCCGCTTCCGCTATGTGCGCTTCGATGCCGACGAGAATGCGCCGGCTGGCGGCCCGGGCGGCGGCTTCGGCGGCGGGCGGGGCGGCGGCGGCGCCGGCAACACGATCGATCTGTCGAAGCCGATCATGCTCACCGCGTTCGGCGATACCGACAAGAAGTCGGGCTTTTATTCACTCGACGGCGACAAGCTGACGAAGTTCGTCTTCGAGGACCGCACGTTCGGCCGTCCGATCAAAGCGAAGAACGCGGATCGCGTGCTGATGACGCGCGAGACCTTCGTCGACTTCCCGGACTACTGGGTGACGGACAGCAAGCTGTCGAGCTTCACGCGACTCACCACGGCCAACCCGCAGCAGGCAGAGTTCAAGTGGGGTCACCGAATTCTCATCGACTATAAGGACAAGGATGGGCACAAGCTGCAAGGCACGCTCGCGGTTCCGGACGACTATCAGCCGGGTCAGAAGCTGCCGATGCTCGTGTACTACTACGAGAAGCTCTCCGATCACCAGAACCAGTATGAGGAGCCGCGCTACGCGTCGGGACCGGCGTACGCCGATTACGTCAGCAACGGCTATCTGGTGCTGTTGCCCGACATTTATTTGCACACCGGGCGGACGCACACGGACCATCTGAACTCGGTGGAAGCGGCGGTCAAACGCGTCATCGACCTGGGCTACGCGGATCCGAAGCGCGTCGGCTTGCACGGCGGGAGCTTCAGCGGCCAAGGCGGCGCCTACATCTCAACGACGTCGAAGATGTTCGCGGCGATTGCCATCCGTGCGGCGGCGGTCGATCTCGTCGCGGACTTCAATCAACTCTGGAAGTCGAGCGGAACGAGCCAGCACCGCTATGACACGTACGGGCAAGGTCGTTTCGGCACGAACCCGTATGACAATCTCGAGCTGTTCATGGATCAGTCGGCAGTCTTCCACGCGAAGGACATGAATACGCCGCTGCTGATCTTCCAGGGGACGAATGACGGATCGACGGAATGGCTCCAAGGCGTCGAGTTCTACAACGCGCTGCGCTTCCTCAAGAAGCCCGTGATCTTCCTGTCGTACGAGGGCGAGGGCCACGGCTTCACGCGGTACGACAATCAGTACGACGTTCAAGTCCGCATGAAGCAGTTCTACGATCACTACCTCAAAGGTGCTCCAGCATCTGATTGGATCGCGAATGGCGTTCCATTCCTCAAGAAGAAGGCTCCCACCGGGGCGGCCGCACAGCCAGTGCAGTTGATCGGTCCGGGGGGCGGGCTCGGCACGCCGATGACCGGCGGCGGTGGTGGCGCTGGTGGGCCGCCACCCGGAACACCACCCCTCTGACGCGCAACGCGCAACGCGTAACGCGTAACGCGTAACGCACAACGCACAACGCCACGGCACACCGGACTCGCTTCGGTGTGCCGTTTCGCTTTCTCGCCGGTGGCAATTGCGTTACGCGTTACGCGTTGCGCGTTACGCGGATGTTTACTAGCCGTCCGCGGGTCCGCCAGTATATTCGGCGCCAAGCATTTCAGACCAATGCTCACCCTTTATAAAAACGGTATGAGCAACTTTTACAACGACACCATCAAAGCGAATCCGAACTTTACCTCCACCAAAGAGTGCAACGACCTGTCGTTACTCGACCCGGTCACTCGAACCAAGGTACAGGCGCTCATCGATGACGCCGCGGCACACGGCGTGTCGCTCATGGTCTTCGAGACGTACCGGAGCAAGGAGCGGCAGGAGCAGCTCTTCAACGAAGGCGTCAGCAAGCTCAAATCGGTTGGCGTGCACCACTACGGGCTCGCCTGCGACATCGTCCGAAACGTCAACGGCAATCCGTCGTGGAAGGGCGATTTCTCCCTCCTCGGCCAACTCGCTCACGCGCACGGCCTCGTGTGGGGCGGCGACTGGGGAAACCCGTCTGCCAAACACACGTTCGTCGACCCGTACCACGTGCAGCGATGTTCGCTGCGCGATCAAGCGAAACTCTTCCGGGAAGAGTGGTATCCGCCCGACGACTACGATCCGTACGCGATCTAACGTCTTCCTCGTGGCAGCGGCGATCGGCGCCGCGGCGTGTGGCTCGGCCCGCGACGCGTCCGCGCGCGCCGAGTCAGCCGTGTCGGCGGCCTCGATCTTCGATTCCGTCGGCGGCGCGCCGACCCGCCTGGTGAAGACAGACTCCGCCCTCGTGCCATTTGCCGGGGACACGGCCGCGTTGAGTGACCGGGCGACGGCGTTCGTGTCCCTTTGGCGCCGGCAGGCGGCGCCGGGTGTGCTCGAGGTGTCGCCCGTCGATCCGAGCGGCGATGCGGCAGTGACGTATCGCTACTACTTCGACGTGCAGGGTCGCACGCGCGGCGTCGATGTCCGCGGCGCGACCTTCCACTCAGGCTGTACTGACGTGCTGCGCGTTCACCGTCGAGTGACGTTCGGCGAGAGAGGCGATTCCGTTGCTGGGGAGCAGACGCTCACCGATCGGGAGAACAAACCCGTCACGGCGATGACGTGCGAGATTCCCGGGGCGATGACCGCACCCCGCTATGCCGCGTATGCCGATGCCGTGAAAGCTGGGGTGGCACCGTGAGACAGCAGTGTCGTCCGGAGGAGCGGAGCGACGGGGGACCGGCGTATCGCCAACCGCGTGGAAGAGCAGATCCCTCGCTCCGCTCGGGATGACGTCTCGTCGAGAGTTCTCCAAAATTGCTCTTTCGCGCCGGCGACTGAAACGCCTAGGTTAGGCGTCCGATCCCCGCGCTTCGTCGTTGCGTTTCGCGTTGCGCGTTTCGCGTTCAGCGTCCGGAAAACCAATGGACCAAGCCAAACTCCGTGCCTGGTGGTTCGCCCGACAGGGCCTCGACGGATCTCTGAAAGGCGCCAAACCTGCCGACGTTCTCGATCGGGCCGGATGGGCGAGATCCGTCGGCGGCGTCGGTCCGTATCTCACGCTTTTTGCGCGCGCTGGAACATCGCGCGAGGACGCCGACGCTGCCGTCGCGAAACTGCAAATACACGAGTTGCCCGCGGCACGCGGCTGCACGTACGTCCTCCCGGCAAAGGATTTCGCGCTCGGCCTCGCGGTCGGACAGGTGTTCGGCGAAAGTGATCTGAAGACGGCGGCGAAGCTCGGCGTCACAGAGAAAGAGATCGACAAGCTCTGCGCCGCCGTGTGCAATGCACTCGGCGACGAGCCGCTCGAGCCCGAGGCCATCAAACAGGCGACAGGAAAAGCCGTTCGCAATCTCGGCGAAGAAGGCAAGAAGAAAGGGATGATCACGACCCTTCCCGTCGCGCTCGGGCGTTTACAGAACCGTGGTGAGATACGCCGCGTTCCAGTCGGTGGCCGGCTGGATCAACAGCGATACAAATACGTTCGTTGGTCGCCGAGTCCGTTCGTGAGATTCAAGTTGTCGCAAGACGAGGCGTTTACAGAGCTCGCCCGACATTTTTTCCGCTGGGTGGGTCCCGCGACGATGAAAGAATTTCAATTCTTTTCCGGTCTCGGCGTCAAAGCGGCAAAGGACACGGTTGCGCCATTGGATCTCGTTGCCGTCGAACCGGACAGCGAGCGGCTCTTCCTGCCCGACGATGCGGCAGCGTTCAAGAAGTTCGCTGCCCCGAAAGAGCCGCAATACGCATTGGTCAGCAGCCTCGATTCGATCGCGGCGACGCGGCGCGATGTGTCGCCATTGGTCGATGATAAGGACCGAGATGCCGTGGCGCGGGCCACGTTTGGTGAACGTGTCGCGGGGTCGAGCTTGTTCGCCGACCTCGCCGCGCACGCGATTCTCGACCGCGGGCGGCTGATCGGCTATTGGGAGTTCGACGCCGATGAGCAGCGGATCGTCTGGACGACGTTTTCGGCAAAGAAGGACAAGGCGCTCGCGCGCGTCGTCGAGGAGACCGAAGCGTACGTCCGCGACCAGCTGGGCGACGCACGGTCGTTCAGCCTCGACAGTCCGAAGAGCCGAAAGCCGAAGATCGAAGCGCTGCGGCAAATGGCCTGACCCAACAACCGTCATCCCGAGCGCAATGAGGGATCTGCTTTTGCGCCGTTGAGAAAAGCAGATCCCGCGTCGCTGCGCTCCTCGGGATGACAGCAGTTGGTAGGCCGAAGTAGATTCTGGATAGCCTGGCGAAAGGCCCGTGGGCCGCGCCAGTGGCTCCGTCTGTCACCCTCGCATCGGCCCAACTGACTGGCCGACGAGCCCGAGAGACAACCCAATGACAGCCAAGAATTCCTTCGACAGCCGCGCGACGCTCACCGTCGACGGGAAGACGTACACGATCTTCCGCCTCGATGCCCTCGACCAGTCGTCCGGTGGACACGCCGCCAAGCTGCCCTTCAGCCTCAAGATCCTGCTCGAGAATCTGTTGCGGAACGAAGACGATGCCTTCGTGAAGCGCACGGACATCGAGGTCCTCTCGACGTGGGACGTCAAGTCAAAGGACGAGAAAGAGATCGCATTCCGGACAAGCCGGGTCCTGCTGCAGGATTTCACCGGCGTCCCAGCCGTCGTCGACCTCGCCGCGATGCGCGACGCCATCGCGCACCTCGGGGGCGATGCACAGCGCATCAATCCCCTGCAGCCCGTCGACCTCGTGATCGACCACTCCGTTCAGGTCGACGAGTACGGGTCACAGGCCGCGTTTCTGATCAACACCGAGCTCGAGTTCGAGCGCAACAAAGAACGGTACGTCTTTCTGCGGTGGGGACAGGACGCGCTACGAAACTTTCGCGCGGTACCGCCCGGCACCGGCATCTGCCACCAGGTCAACCTCGAGTACCTCGGTAAAACCGTGTTCGTCAGGGAGGAAGGCGGCGAGTCGACGGCCTATCCCGACTCGCTCGTCGGAACCGACTCCCACACGACGATGATCAACGGCCTCGGCGTCCTCGGCTGGGGCGTGGGCGGCATCGAAGCCGAAGCGGCCATGCTCGGCCAGCCGGTGTCGATGCTGATTCCAGAGGTCATCGGCTTCAAGCTGCACGGCAAGCTACCGCCGGGCGCGACGGCCACCGACCTCGTGCTCACCGTCACCGAGATGCTACGCAAGAAAAAGGTCGTCGGAAAATTCGTCGAGTTTTACGGCACCGGACTCACACATCTTCCGCTCGCCGATCGGGCGACGATCGCGAACATGGCGCCCGAATATGGGGCGACGATGGGCTTCTTCCCGGTCGATGAGGAAACGCTAAAGTATCTGCGGCTGAGCGGGCGGTCGGAGCATCATGTCCAGCTCGTCGAGGCGTACACGAAGGCGCAGGGACTCTTTCGCACCGACAACACACCCGATCCGCTTTTTACGGACACGATCGAGCTCGACCTCGGCACCGTGGAGCCGAGCCTCGCGGGGCCGAAACGGCCGCAGGATCGCGTGCCGTTGGCGAAGTCCAAGGCGATGTACCGCGAGGCCCTCGAGGCCGATCTCGCAAAGCTGGGCACACCGGCGGCCGTTCAGCATCTCAAAGAAGCCACCAAAGTATCCGCCGAGCCGGCGTTGGCGCCGGCGGCGGTGCTGGTCACGCCCGGCGAAGAGGTCGCGCATGACGGCGTGAAGGTCGAGTTCAACGGCCAGACATTCACGTTGCGGCACGGGGCGGTTGTCATCGCCGCGATCACGAGCTGCACAAACACGTCGAATCCGTCGGTGATGCTTGCCGCCGGACTGCTCGCGCGAGCCGCCGTCCGCAAGGGGTTGACCACGAAGCCGTGGGTCAAGACGTCTCTGGCACCCGGATCCAAGGTCGTCACCGATTATCTGCGGCAGGCCGGTGTGCAAGAGTATCTCGACAAGCTTGGATTCCAACTCGTTGGTTACGGCTGCACAACGTGCATTGGCAACTCGGGTCCGTTGCCCGAGCCGATCAGCCAGGCGATCGAAACCGGCACATTGATCACAGCGTCGGTGCTGTCCGGGAATCGAAACTTCGAGGGGCGCGTGAATCCGCACACGCGGTTCAACTATCTCGCGTCGCCGCCGCTCGTCGTTGCGTATGCATTGGCTGGGCGAATGGATCTCGACCTCACGCGGGAACCAATTGGCATCGGCAAGGATGGACCGGTGTTTCTTCGCGACATCTGGCCGACGCCGCAGGAGGTGCAGGACGAAGTGCTGCGCAGCGTGAAGAGCGACTTCTTCAAGCGGCAATATGCCGACGTCTTCAAGGGCGACGAGCAGTGGCAATCGCTCGACGTGCCGACGGGTGAGACGTACACGTGGGATCCGGATTCGACCTACGTGAAGAACCCGCCGTACTTCAAGGACATGACGATGGCTCCGCCGGGCGTTCGGCCGATCAGCGGCGCGAAGGCACTTGCGATGCTCGGCGATTCCATCACGACCGACCACATCTCCCCCGCCGGCAACATTCCGTCGTCCAGTCCGGCGGGTAAATGGCTGCTCGGCCACGGCGTCGAGAAGAAAGACTTCAACTCGTACGGCGCACGCCGGGGCAACCACGAGGTGATGATGCGCGGCACGTTTGCGAACATTCGCCTGCGCAACGAGATGGTTCCGGGCACCGAGGGCGGATACACCACGATGGACCCGGGCGGCAAGCCGGACCCGATTTACGACATTGCGATGATTCACCAGCATCACGGCACACCGCTGGTGATCATCGCGGGCAAGGAGTACGGCACGGGGTCTTCGCGCGATTGGGCCGCGAAGGGAACCATCTTGCTGGGTGTGCGGGCCGTGATCGCCGAATCCTTCGAGCGGATTCACCGATCGAACCTCGTGGGCATGGGTGTGCTGCCATTAGAGTTCGCAAATGGCGAGACGCGCCAGACGATCGGCTTGACGGGCTTCGAGACGTTCGAGATCATCGGTCTCGACAGCACGCTCCGCCCCCGGGCGACGTTGACGGTTCGCGCGACGGGCCGCGACGGCAAGGTCAAGGAGTTCAAGGTGATCGCGCGCATCGACACACCCGAGGAGATGAATTACTACAAGAACGGCGGAATCCTACCGTACGTACTTCGCCAGCTCGTCGGCGGACGCACATAGTCCGCTTGTCGTAGTCCCGACGCGATGCCACCTACCTTCGAGTCGGAGTTCCCCGGTCTCGCTCAGGCGCTTCGCGGCCAGTTGGCCGTGGAGCGCGAGCTGGGGCGCGGCGGCATGGGTGTCGTCTATCTCGCGCGCGACGTCATGCTCGACCGGCTGGCGCCATGAAAGTCCTTCCGCCGCATCTCGCCGTCGAGGGCGATTTGCCGCGCGGCGATGAAGTGCAGAAACCCACGGCGCCGGTGTATGTCAGGGAGGACGTCGCCACCCGCTATCTCGGCACCGCGAGGGATCTGCTTTTCGCGCTTATTGAGTTTTCGCCCGCCTGAGGCGAGGCGTGCGCATCGCTCGACGCACCTCCGCCGCTTCGGCGATCTGTGCTTCGAGCGCGCGCTCGAGGCCCGCGACGTCGAGCGGCTGCATCATATCGGCGAGCTCGGGATCTTCGGCGACACGATGGCCGAGCCGCGTGTAGAGGCCGGCGACGAGCTGCAGAGTTTTCGTCGACTCTTCTTCGATGCGCAGATTGACCTGAAGGGCAAGCTCCTCGCGTAGCTCGGCGATGGCTGACTCGCGCTTCTGCGCCATGAGGACGAAGATCGACAGGAAAATCGCCTCGAGCGAGACGACCATCGTCAGCAAGCCGAACGGAAACGGGTCGAAGGGGCGGAGGCCGAGCCAGCCGAGATTCCAGGGAATCCAGACGGCGAACCAAATGACGTGGAGCACGAGGTACGGTGTCGACGCCGCGATCGCGTTCAGATCGTCGGCGATCGCCTCGACGACCGTTCGCTCTGCCTTGTGTTGTGCTTTGAGGGCGCCAAATGCGCGATTGGCAACGAGCCGTCGGCGACGACGGTCCTTTGCCTCGTCAGCGACTGCGGGAAACGGGCCCGGGGTCGGAATGGCTGGGTTTGACATCGCCTACCAGAAAGGCGAGTTTCGTGCCCCCCGGGAACGCATAATGCGCAACGCGCATCGTTCAAGGTGTGCGTTTGATGTCGACGTTGTTTCCGATCACCGCGCCGATGATGCCGCCCGCGGCGGCCCCGATCAAACCACCTTTCACCTTGTCGCGGCTCGCGGCCGCACCGAGGATCGCGCCAGCGGCGGCGCCGATCGCCGCGTCACGGCCCGTGTGCTTCTCGACGGTGGGCGCCGGCGCCGGGTAATAGCCACCCCCGCCACTCGAAGAGCGGCGCGCAGTCGACGTCGTGCGGCGGGCAGTTGTTGTTGGTCGCCGCGCCACGGTCTGAGTCACGCGAGGCGCGTAGCCCTGCTGTGCGGCCAAGCCGGCTTCAGTCGGCGAAATGAATTGCTGCGGATTATAAGCCTGAGCCTGCGACGCGAGGGCGAGGTCGTTCTTCAAGGCATCGTCCGCCGGCGAGCTGTTCCGGCCGCATGCGACTGCTACTGCCGCCATGGGGACGAGCACTAGCCAGTTGAGTCTTCGCATCGCAGTTCTCCTCAAAAAGGTCAGCCACAATTTTCGAGGACATCAAAAGCATGGGCCGGACCGGGAGTTAACGCCACATTCAGCGTCTTAAGCCGCTAAGGCGTCTTTGTGGAGGACATTGTGTGTCCTTTTTTTGTCATCCCACGCGAGCGGAGCGAGTGTGGGATCTAGTGTCGGGGTCGCGTGGCTTGCCACGGGCGTCGGGACAATAGATCCTCCGCTGCGGTTTGCGGCGGAGGATGACTCTAGACATCTTCCAGTCCTCTCAACATCGAGCAAAATCGCCATGTTGCGTACTCAGCTACGAAAGACTGTTCCGCTCGCTGTCGTCGCGACGCTCGGTGTCGCGTCTGTGGCAGTCGCGCAGGACCCCGCGCCGGGCTCGGCGGCCTTTGCGCCCACCGTTGGTCAAACGGCCCCTGACTTCAGCCTTCCCGGCGCAACGCGCTACGGGCTGTTGAAGGAACGGGTAAAGCTCAGCGATTTCCGGGGGCAGACCGTGGTCGTCGCCTTCTTCCCGAAGGCACGGACTAGGGGCTGAACGGTTCAAATGGAGGCGTACCGTGATCAGTACGCCACGCTCTTTAACGGTGGAAAGAAGGTTGTCGTGATCGGCATTAGTGTCGACGCCGATACCACCCAGGCCAACTGGGCGCACGACTCCGGCTTCCCCAATCTGTTCGCCAGCGATCCCGACCAGACGGTCGCAAAGCTGTATGGTTCGGCCGATGGCAAGGCCGACACGCGCAACGTGTTCGTCGTCGCACCCGATGGCAAAATCACCGCACGCATCATGAAGTTCAACGTGTTGTCGGCCGAAGCCTATACGGAGCTCGGCGCCGCGGTGAAAGCGACTCTCAAGCCCGATGCAGGAGGCTGAGCATCACCACGACCGGGGTGGGTTTCACAAATCCTGATAAGAAATTCCTCCTGGAGCTTTACGATGCCGCCATTGCGGCGGCATCGCCCGGTGCGGCAACGGCGCGCGCGATTGATGCCCTCTCGCTCAATCGCGCGTCGCGCGTCTGGATCTACGCCTTCGGCAAAGCGGCTACCCCGATGGCGTCGGCGGCTGTCGCGTCGCTGCTCCGATCGATGCAGCCCATCGTCGGCGGGGTTGTCGTCAGCGGTGATGGCGGCGCGTCGCCCTATCCGACGCTCGTCGCGATGCGCGGCGATCACCCGATTCCCGGACGGAACTCGTTCGCCGCCGCGGCCAAGATCGCCGAGGTGAGCTCGGGACGCCGAGGAACCGATGTCGCCGTCGTGCTGCTGTCCGGTGGGACCAGCTCGATCATCGGCGCGCCGCTGCGCGGCATGAGTGAATCCGACCTGACCGCGATGTACGAGGTGCTGCTCCGCTCAGGACTCGACATTGCGGCGATGAATGCCGTCCGAAAGCGATTTTCTCGCTGGGGGGCCGGCCGCCTCGCGCTCGCGCTCGCGCCGGCTGCCACACACTGCTTCGCGGTTTCCGACGTCGCCAACGACGACCTCTCGGTCATTGGCTCAGGACCATGTGTGCCCGACACCAACACGGCTCGAGACGTCGAGAGGATTCTCCAACAAGCTGGGTTGCTCACCAAGCTGCCGCAGACCTACCGCGATTATCTCACGTCCGTTACGCGCGGCACGATCCCCGACACGCCGAACAAAGCGCACCCGGCGTTCGCTCACGTGAGCGCGCGCGTCATCGGAAACAATCGCCTGGCGACTGACGGCGTCGCTGATCATGCACGAACCGCCGGACTGACGGCTGATGTCGTCGAGGTGCGACTCTCGGAGGATTCGGCAAAGACAGGCGAAGCCATCGCGCGCGAACTACTCGACGCGCGTGCATTGAACCAGCCGAAGCGTTGTATCGTGTGGGGCGGCGAGACGACGGTCACGCTCGGTTCCGGGGCAAGTCCATCGGGCGGAGGGCGCTGTCAGGAGCTTGCGCTCGCCGCGGCTCGCGTGCTGCACGAAGCGGGCGACGCATCGGCGGGGATCAGCTTGCTCGCCGCGGGCACAGACGGACGCGACGGCGCGACCGATGCCGCCGGTGCCGTGATCGATGGGGCGACCTGGGGCGCGATCGCGGCCGCCGGGCGAGATCCGGCGCACGCGTTGGCCGCACACGAGTCCCACGGCGTGCTGCGGCTTGCCGGCGCGCTCATCGGTCGGCGCGAAACCGGAACAAACGTCAACGACGTCGTCATTGGGTTGGTCTAAAAGCGTTTTAGCTTTCGCCGGATGCGACACGCTCCATTTACCGTCGGCATCATTCAGGATTCGGCGAGCGACGACACCGCTGCGGTGGTCGCGGCGACCGTCGAGCGCATTCGCGAGGCCGCGGCGCGCGGCGCGCAAATCATTTGCCTGAAAGAGCTGTTCAACGCGCCGTACTTTTGTAAATCGCAGAAGTGCGAACGTTTCGATATCGCCGAACCCATCCCGGGTCCGACGACCGACGTCATGCAACAGCTCGCGAAAGAGCTCGAGATCGTCTTGATCGTACCGCTCTTCGAGCGGCAGGCGAGCGGCGTGTATCGCAATTCCGCGGCGATCATCGACGCGGACGGCACGTTGCTCGGTGTGTATCGGAAGATGCACATCCCCGACGATCCGCTGTTCAACGAGAAGTATTATTTCACGCCTGGCGACGCGGCGACGGACGACCGCATCGACGCCATCGGGCGTGTCGCCAAGCAGGCGAGCGGCTTTCGCGTCTGGAAAACGCGGTATGCGGACATCGGCGTCTTGATCTGCTGGGACCAGTGGTATCCCGAGGCGGCGCGTATCACGTCGCTCCTCGGCGCCGAAATCCTGTTTTATCCCACGGCGATCGGCTGGCATCCGGCTGAGAAAACGGAATTCGGACAGGCGCAGGTCGAGGCGTGGCGGACGATGCAACGCTCACACGCCATCGCGAACGGCGTGTACGTCGCGTCGCCCAACCGCGTCGGCCACGAGGACGAGCCGGGCACGAACGGCATTGAGTTTTTTGGTAATTCCTTCATCGCCGATCCGTTCGGCCGACTGCTCGCCGATGCCGGTACCGACCCAGAAATTCTCATCGCCACGTGTGATCCGCGGATGATCGAGGACACACGACGCAACTGGCCGTTCCTTCGCGACCGGCGCATCGACGCGTATGCACCAATTCTGAGTCGGTATTTGGGCGCGTGACGCGCTACCGGTTCCCTGCCGAGTTCGAGCCACACGCGGCGACGTGGATCGCCTGGCCTCACCACGAGCCTGACTGGCCGGGGAAGCTCGAGCCGATCCCGTGGGTCTACGCCGAGATCGTGCGCGTGCTGCATGAGCACGAGCAGGTCGAGATCTTGTGCCACAGTCAGGCGGTGAAGGCGGCCGCCGAGGAAAACCTGACGTCGCACGGAGTGCGCAAGAATGTGCGGCTTCACCTGGTGCCGAACGACAGGGTATGGCTGCGCGACTCGGCCCCGACGGGTGTCGTCGCCGACGACGGCTCGGTCGCGCTCGTGAACTGGAAGTTCAATGCGTGGGCGAAATACCCGAACTACCAGCAGGATGCACAGATCGGCGCCGCGATCGAGCGGATTACGCGACTCAAACGCGTCGAGCCGCGCCGACCGGACACCGGCGAACGCGTCGTGCTCGAGGGAGGAGCGATCGAAACCGACGGCGAGGGAACGCTGCTGGTGACCGAGGAATGTTTGCTGTCCCCGATCCAGGAGCGAAACCCGGGTTTGACGCGTGAGGGCTACGAGAAGGTGTTCCGCGACTGCCTCGGCATTCGGCATACGATCTGGTTGGGCGAAGGCTGTGTCGGCGACGATACCCACGGACACATCGATGACATCGCGCGATTCACGGCGCCGGGCGTCATTGTCCTCGCGTACGAGCCGGATCCCGCCGATGACGAGAATCATCGGCGGTCGGCCGACAACTACGATCGTCTGATGTTTGCGGGGGGTGAGCGCGGGTCGTTGCGGGTCGTCAAGCTCCCGTATCCTCGCCCCGTCGAAATGAACGGAGAGCGGCTGCCGGCGAGCTATGCGAACTTCTATATCGGCAACGGCGTCGTCCTCGTGCCGACGTTCAACGATCGCAACGACCGGATCGCATTGAACACGCTGGCGGATTTGTTCCCGGATCGACCGGTCGTGGGCATCCACGCCGTCGATCTGGTGTGGGGACTCGGGACGCTCCATTGTCTCTCGCAACAGCAGCCACGCAGGCCATCACGATGAGGAAACACTAATGGGCCGGATGGTGTCGTTCAGGGCAAACGGCCGGGCCGCGGACGGATATCTGGCCACGCCGAAAGGTGGGCGCGGGCCGGGGATCGTCTTGATTCAGGAGTACTGGGGGCTCGTCGATCACATTAAAGATCTGGCAGAGCGCTTCTCACATGCCGGATTTCTCGTGCTGGCGCCCGATCTGTATCATGGCCAGCAAGCAAAAAGTCCCGACGAAGCCGGGAAGCTGATGATGGCGATGAACATCGCGGAGGCGGCCAAGGACATCAAAGGCGCGGCCGCCTATCTCATCGCGCTCGATGGCGTGACACCGAAGAAGGTGGCAACGATCGGCTTCTGTATGGGCGGGCAGCTCGCACTCTACGCGGCGTGCGAGTTCCCCGATTCGATCGGCGCCGTCGTCGACTTCTACGGCGCACATCCCGCGGTGAAGCCGAACGTGCTGACGTTGTCAGGCCCCGTGCAGTTTCATTTCGCGAATCGCGACAAGTCGACGCCCGTCGAGAAGGCGAACGCACTGGTGAAAGCGATTCAGGACGCGGGGAAGCAGGTCGAGGCACATTTCTACGAGGCCGATCACGCGTTCTTCAACGACACGCGCGAGAAGGTGTACAATCCCGAGGCCGCGCAGCTGGCATGGGACCGGACTGTCCAGTTCCTGAAAAAGAACCTGGATGTTTGACGCGAAAGGCGCAGGGCGTACGGCGAAAAACGCGTAACGCAACGCGTGAGGGACATTGCGGGCGATCCGTGCGTTAGGAGTCATCAACCACGGACAAGCCTCATGACACCGCCAAACGCCGGCAGCGCCGCGCTGCAAATTCTTCAGGCTTCATCGAAGTCGGTGGATGCGATCTACCATTCGCTACAGTTCAAGATTCAGTGGCTCCGGCAGAGCAAGTCGTCCGATGCCGTGCAACAACTGCAAACCGACGCGATCATCGACCTTTACGAGGCCGTCGGTGAGCTGGCCGAGCTTCTCGACCCGACGTCGCCTCTTTGGTCGGCCATCATTCCCGACACGAGCGCCGCGCGAGACGCGGCGGCGGCGGCGGCTTCCGCGGCGGCGATGAGAAAACTCACGACACCAGCGGGCGCTTTCGGCCGATAATTGCCGCAGCACGCAGGTTGCGGCGCATGGCTCTTGCGATGGCACGACGCCCAAACCATGGAGAATGCTCCAATGCGTCGTCGTGGTCGTTTTGCCGGTCTTTGTGTTTTTGTTGCCGCGCTCGGCGCCTGCAGCGTCCATGTGAAGGATGCCGATAGCGCGGCGGGAACCGCCGCGCCGTCGGCGTCAACGACCCCGCCGGCTACGCCTGCACCGGCCGCCGCGCCTGTCCCCGCGGCGCCAGACACAACAGCGGCGCTGACGGATACGACGTCCGCCATGCGGCTCGAGGTCGATCTCGCGAAGCGTCAACTGACCGTATACCGAGGCGGTCAGGTCGCCGAGACACACAGCGTTGCGGTCGGGTCGAAGGAATGGCCGACGCAGACCGGCGAGTGGAAGGTGAAGCAAGTCGTCTTCAACCCGGAGTGGATTCCACCCGACGAAACGTGGGCCGAAGAACGGTTGCCTCGGAAACCGGGCGATCCCAAGAATCCGCTCGGAATGGCGCAGCTCGTCTACGACGCGCCCCGCAGCATCCACGGGACAAACGCGCCGAGCTCGATTGGCAAACCGGTATCGCATGGCTCGATCCGCATGCGGAACGACGAGATCGTGAAGCTGGCAACTGAAGTGTTGGCGGCCGGCGGCGCACCGAAAGACGACGCGTGGGTCCAGCAGGCACAGAAAAACCGCACCGACAAGCAGGTGATCGACCTGCCCCGACCGGTGTCAATTAAAGTTTTCTAGAATACGACGTTACCGCAGTCGGGTGGTTCCCACCAGCTCCCTCGCGATGAGCGGAATGGGAATCATGCCCGCGGTGTTGAAGCGGTCCATCAATTCGCTGAGCACGAAGGGCTTGCCGGCCAATTCCTGCTCGTGCTCCGGTAGTCGTGCGCCAGGCTTGTCGGGAATGATCCGATGGTTGACCAGAAAGTCGGCGAACGCGTCCAGGTGCGCGCGCGCCATCTTGTCGAACGTCGCCGCGTTGGCGGGCGGCTCGAGTGGTGGACGATTGCGGTTGTTGTGTTCCTCGAGCCGCAGCGCGGCATGAGCACGTTCTAATTCTCGACGCAGCAGTACGACCTCTTCGGCCCAGGTGTATGGAATGAAGTGCGCGACAGCGGATACTGGTATTCGTACAGTTGAATCTCGGGGTATGCTACGGGCGCCTCGCGCGACGGCACTTCGGTGCGCGACCTTGGTCGTCATCGCGGCGGCGGTGTCGTCGGGCACATCGCCGCGTGAGGCTGGATGTTCGAACGCTCGCCACTGCTCGAACAGCGTCACGAGCGCGGCGTAGTCGGCGGGCAGCGCAGGCGTCGCCGCGCTGACAAAGACGATGCTCGCGACCATCACCACGACCGCGGCGAGTGCGGACAGCGTTGAGTACGCATGACGAGCACGGGCTCATCACCGCGCGCGCCATGAGGGCCTCGACGAGCAGATCGCCCCCGGGGAGTGCACGCCAATCCATGCTGAAGGGTACGAATCGGCCACGCGGCGAGCAACGCTCGACTGTCGATCTCTGTTGAGTCGGCGCGCTGTCCCCTAACGTATGTGCGCCGCCGCAGACAATCACCGGGACCCGAGGGTTGAAGCAACGATGACGACACCCGCAATCCCGCTCAAGGAGTTCGATCTCGAGATGCAGAGCACGCGCAAGCTCCTCGAGCGCGTACCAAGCGACAAGGCAACATGGAAGCCGCATGAGAAGTCGTTCGCGCTCGGGCACCTGGCACAACTCGTCGCCTGGATGCCGGGCTGGATCACTCGCACGCTTCGCGAGCCGCACATCGATCTCGCCGGCGGCACGGGCTACAGTTTCGAAACGACCGAAACGCTCGTGACGATGTTCGACGACAACGTCGCACAGGCGCGGAAGGCGCTTGCTGACGTCACCGGCGCGGCCCTCGATGAGCCGTGGTCACTCAAGATGGGCGATCGAGTGTTGTTCACGACGCCGCGAGGTGAGACCGTTCGCTCCCACTTGAATCACCTCATCCATCATCGCGGGCAACTCACGGTTTACGTGCGACTCGTCGACGTGCCAGTGCCCTCCATCTACGGTCCGACCGCGGACGAGAAATGGGGATGAGCCGAGGGCACTCTTGCCTCCGCCACAAAACGCACCATGATAGGAGCGCCGGAATCGTGTGAATCCCTCACCGCCACCGTCCGGCGACAATTCGGTCGAAGGAGGTTTCATGCGTCTCGCTGCCCTCACCTTCGTCATTGCAGCACTCCCCCTGTCACTCGCGGCGCAGCGAGTAACGCCAGGCCCGAACGTGCAGATCAGCGCGTCCCGGCCGCAGGACGCCCACTCCGAACCGGTGATCGCCACCGACCCCAAACACCCCGAGCGCATCATCGCCGCATCACACATCGCGTGGCATGACACCGTCGGCACGAAGTCGATCGCCTACGTGTCGTTCGATGCGGGCAAGACGTGGTCGGTCTCCCTCGAGCGAAAGGACTCGACCGTCACTGCAGATGCCGCCGTCGCGTACGGACCCGACGGCTCGGCGTATTTCGCCACGCTCGCGCGCTGGGGTGTGTTTCGCTCGCGTGACGGCGGCCGCACGTGGGATCCGCCCGCGAAGACACCACCGGCCTACGGGTGGGATCGCGAGTACATCGTCGCCGATTTCACCGGCGGAAAATACAACGGCCGGCTCTACATGAACGCGACGGTGAACGTGCCATGGGTGTCCGACAGCAGCCCGCCCGGATTCGGGGGGACGCAGAAAGAGCACGCCATCGCGCTGTACACGTCGCTCGATGGGACGCACTTCCAGAATCCGATTCTTCGACTCGTGCCGCGGCCCGAAGGGATCCTCGGCATGTCGGATTGCGTGGTGCTGAGCGATGGACAGCTGACCTGCCTGTACGGGCATCGGAAGCCGGCGCCGGCGAACGCCGCGGGCGGAGGTGGCGGCGGACGCGGTGGGCTGGCGGCGCGCACGCCAATGTCCGCGGCAAACTACTGGCTCGACGTCATCAGCTCGACCGACGGCGGCGAGGAATGGAATACGGCGACGCACATCGGCGACTACTGGATGAATCGCCCACGCTCCGAGGGCGCGGTGATCCCCGACATCGACGTCGATCCAGGCTCGCCGCTGTTTAAAGATCGCTTATACGTCGTCTGGAGCGATTTCCGCACCGGCCGGCTCGAGGTCATGTACTCCTATTCGAGCGACAAGGGCCGCACATGGTCGACCGAGAAAGTCTTGAGCGACGATCGGCCGTTCGCGAATCCGCTGGTCAACGGACCCGACAACATGACCCCGACCGTCGCCGTCAACAAAGCCGGTGTCGTGTGCGTGAACTGGTATGATCAGCGAGAGTTTCTCGAGTCGGCGGGCTGGGACATTCGCATTCGCTGCTCGTTCGACGGCGGCGACACCTGGACGCCGAGCGTGAAGGTGAACGACAAGCCCACCGTGTTCGGCAGCAGCGTCGTCTGGAATGCACCCGGGCGAAGCGGTGGTGGTGGCGGAGGCGGCCGTGGTGGTGGTGGCGGCGGCGGGCGCGGGGGCCGCGGCGGCGGTGCGGATACGTCGGCATCGCGCAGCGGCGGGAGCGTCGTGTCGCTGTCGGCCGGGTTGAGCTACGCGAACTTCACGTTCGCCCCGGGGCACAACGGCGCATTCGCGGCCGACGCGTCGGGGGACTTCCATCCGGCGTGGATCGACTATCGCACCGGCATGGCACAGTTGTGGACGTCGACGGTGAAGGTGAACGGCACGGTCGCCCGCAACGGCGGCGGGGACCTCGCCGAGCTCGCGGACCTCTCCAACCGCGTGAGTCTGGTCATCCTCGGAACGAGCTACGACCGGAACACGAACCGCCTCACGTTCCATACACGACTGCGGAATGCCACGAGGACGGACACCCTCCGCGCGCCGCTCAAGGCGCGCGTGTTGACGCTGACATCGGAGGTCGCCAACGGTGTCGAGATCGTGAACCCGGACAATCAGGTTCGCGGGATTGGCGCCGTATGGGATTTCACATCACTACTTCCGAATGGCGTGTTGCTCCCCGACTCGCTGTCGGCCCCGAAGGATCTCGTCTTTCAGCTGCAGAACCTCGGGCCGTTCCGCGAGAGCATGGATCTGCGGTTGGGCTTCGTGAATATGGAGGCCCGAATTCTCGGACCGGCCGTTGCGCGGCGAGGTGGGCGGTAGGTCGGCTGTCAAGAGGGACGATCGCCGCTAATCGTGCCGCGTTGGACGCAGGCCGATCTCGTCGATGATGAGATCGGCCGCTGCGGTCAGCGGCCGACACTCGAGCCACGCCGGCCACCAGGTGCTCGCCAGAACACGCATTGGAGAACTCGAATAGCCCCCCGTCCAGCGCGCGAGCCGCGTGCCGTCGGCGACGAATACAAGCTCCGCCGGCGACCAGCGTATCGCGTACGAGTGCACCGCGGCCGACGGATCGAACGGCAGCGTGACGACTGTTTCGCGCGTCCTGTCGCCTTTGATCCACGACGTGAGAAGCGTTCGCCGACTGCCGTCGTTGTGGATCTCGATATCGATCTCGTCGCTTGCCGCTCCGGCGTCGGCATACAGGAAGAAGGCGGATAACGACCCCGGCGCGACGGGTGTCTTCATGCGGATCTCGTAGTCACCGAACCCGTATCGTTCGCTCGTTCGGATCTCCGCCCCATCACAGCTGTTCGGCAGCAACCGAAGTGCGAAACCTCCGTGGTCGCGGACAAACACCTGCTCCGGATGGAGAACTCCGCGACCGAGGGTATGACCCGCAGCCTCCCAACCCGCTCGCGGCTCGTCGAGCAATAGCGGCGTCGACGAACGGACGCGAAAGGCGCGCGGTTGGTCGGCTGATGCAAGTCTCAGCGCGGCTTTTGCGTCAGGAGGCGCACTCCAGACAGCCATCACAACGCGGTATGCGCCGGGCATGGCACGGGATTCGGAGGGAACGGTCCAAGCGAGACGCTCAGTCGTCGTCGCCCGAGCACGAACCGTCACCTCGCGCGCCGGGACGTCGAACCAATCACCGCGTGGCCCTTGCACACTGTAGCCGATCCACCAGCGTTGGTCGCGCTCGCCGGCGTTGCGAACCGTCAGCTCCGATATCGCGACATCGCCGGCGCGCAGTGCGCGCGTCTCCGGTCGGAAGTGGACGATGTTCACCGCGGCTTGGGCGGACAGACTCATCGCGACCATCGCCGACCGGACGATCAAAACGGCACCTTCGCGCCCGCCAGGTACTCCCAGCGATTGCGAAACCTTCCAGGCGTGGGCTCTTCGCGAAAGTACGTGAGCGACCATGTTGCGATGGTTCGCGAAGCGAACGCGTGAGACCCTTGAAAACCGCCGACCATGGAGCTCGTCCGTAGCAGTTCGACCGGGTCGGCCCGATCGTCGGGCGTGGTACCGTAACCGATGCGCGCGCCGACGTAGTTGGCCGCGTCCTTCCCGTACCAGCGCCCGGTGACCATCGCGGATGCCTCGGCGCCAGTCCGGCGATCGCGGAAGAAGGGACGGACCGACAGCCATGTGTTCCCCTGGTATTTTCCGACGGATCCGGTGAGCATCGTCACGGGCGGTCCGCCGAACCTCAGGTGACGAATGCCCAACGATGCTTCCCACGCGTGCGGCAATGCACTGAACACCTCGGCGCCGAACCGCCAATCGGGAAAGAGCGAGGAGCTGGAGTAGCCGGTATTGAGATATGCGTATGTCTTGTCCGACAATTTCGGGTAGGCGTCCGCCTCGACTTGCCCACCCGACTGGCCGTAGCGGCGGGCATAATTCACGCGAGCGATGATCGTGCCGAATCCGCTCGTCTGGCCCAACGACAGCGCGGCGAGATGCCATGGATCGAGCGCGCCCTGAAAACTGTCATATGTGTACTCTAATGCAGCGAAGCTCTGGACGGCGCGCCCTCGCGTCCCTTCCGTCTGGGCGTACGCGGCGCGCCAGGCCGCGATCATGATCGTCGCGAGACGCGCCGCCAGCCGACACGCGCGCCGTCGTTCCCTGGGGACTGCACGCGATGCACTCGTATGCCAACGTTGCATTGGTTGGTCGTAGGGCCTAGTGAGTCGCCTGTGAAGCCAGCGTATAGTATATCTCATGCCTCGAACCATTCTTGTAATCGATGACGAGGAGGCCATGCGCGAGGTGGCGTCATTCGCCCTCGGGCTCGACGGGGAAACAACCGTCATCGTTGCCTGCTCGGGTGCCGAAGGCTTGCAGCGCGCACGCGACGATCGTCCCGATGCCATCCTTCTCGACTGGATGATGCCGGCGATGGATGGGGCCGCCACACTCTCGGCGCTCAAGGCTGATCCCGCCAGTCGCGACATCCCCGTCATTGTCATTAGCGGTGCCGCACACGGCGACGACGCTCCGAGCTTTCGTGTCATGGGCGCACTCGGGGCAATCGCGAAACCCTTCAATCCGCTCACGCTCGGCGAGGATGTGCGCTTCATCCTCGAGCACCGCACGCCGTCCAAATGAACACCCGCGGCGACGACCAGACATCCGCAAACGACAAGCTTGCCGCAATCTGGAGCCGCTTCCGAGACGCCACCTTGCAGCGTGTCGATCACCTCGACGAAGCCCTCATTGCCCTGCTCGAGAATCGTCTCACCGATGACGCGCGCCAGGCCGCAGTTCGCGAGGCCCATAAGCTCGCGGGCGCGTCGGGCACGTTCGGCTTTCCGAATGCCTCCGTAATCGCTCGCGATCTCGAGCGGCGCCTTGGTTCCACCGTGACGCAGGCCGACGTTCCCGAGCTCGCGGAGCAATTGGTGCAACTCCGCACGGAGCTCGAGGGGACGCCAAGCCTTCCCTCTGCGCCGCGCGTCGATGTGTCGGCGAAGCCGCGCACGTCCTTGCTGCTCGTCGAGGACGACGCCGTTGCGGCAGAGCGAGTCATGATGGAAGCCGAGGCGCGCGGTTTCGAGGTAACTCGTGCGCCGGCGGGCGCGGATGTCATGGCGTCGGCCGACGTAAAAACTCCCGCCATCGGGGTGATCGACCTCCGCGGTCCCGTCGAGCCCATGCTCGCCACGCTCGACGCAATGCATCGACGCTTTCCTTCCCTTCCCGTTGTAATGGTGATGCGCGGCGGCACATTCCGGGATCGAGTCGAAGCGGCGCGGCACGGCGTGCGACGGTACGTCGACGCTCCCACATCGGCTCGCAGGATTCTCGACGCGGTCGATGCCGTTCGTCGCGCCGCCGACGGCAGCGGAGGAACCGTGCTCGCGGTCGACGACGATCCACAGATTCTCGCCGCCGCCGAGTCAGTTCTCGAGGAACGGGGCCTCCGTTTCGAGTCGCTCAGCGATCCCACTCGATTCTGGGAACGACTCGAGGAAACGAACCCGGATCTGCTTTTGCTGGACATCGATATGCCCGAGGTCAACGGAATCGAGGCATGTCGCGTCGTCCGCGGCAACGCGCGATGGGCCAGCCTTCCGATCGTGTTTCTCACCAGCCGCCAGGATGCCGAAAGCATGCAGTCGGCCTTCGCCGCCGGCGCAGACGATTATCTGACGAAGCCGATCGAGCCCGCTGTGCTGCAAACGCGCGTGATCAATCGCCTCGAGCGAACGCGAATCCAGCGCCGCCAAGCGGAAGTTGATCCGACGACTGGTGTGCGCAATCGCCTCGGCGCGACGACGATCGTCGATCGTCTCATTCATCTCGCACGGCGGTCATCGGAGCCGTTGGCGCTGGCGATCGTTGGACTGAAGAGCAACGAGGATGGTCGCGACGTTTCGGCTGAGACGTTCCGGGCGTTGGCGCTCGCGCTCGCGGCGTCCGTTCGGGAAGAGGAGGTTGTCGGCGCGTGGGGTGGCCGACAACTCATCGTCGCATCGTATGGATCGACCGCCGCCGATCTTGCCGCGCGACTGGGCGCAATGCTGGACGATTTCGGAAAGGGAGATGTTTATGCGGGCGCCTGCATTGCCGAATTTCCGGGCGATGGGGCGGATACCGAGTCGCTGGCCGCTGCGGCGCGCCGCGCGGCGGAAGCTCCGCGCGATGGCGCCGCGTCGGTTCGTCTCGCACGGCGTCCCGACGATGACCTTCCCTACACCGTCGACGTTGCCATCGTCGACGACGACGAGTCGCTCGCCCGATTGCTCGAGCATGGCGTGTCCACGAGGGGACGAACGACGCGATGGTTTGCCGATGGCGAATCCGCGGCGAAAGCGCTGACGGGAGGCACGCGACACACCCGGCCCAGACTCCTGCTGCTCGACGTCGATCTGCCGGGGTTGAACGGATATGATCTGCTGCGCCGACTCTCGCGCGACGGCGTGACTCGGCGAACCAAGGTCATCATGCTGACGGCCCGCAACGCCGAAGCCGACGTCCTGGCAGGGCTCGAGATGGGCGCCATCGATCATGTGAGCAAGCCGTTCAATCTGCCGGTACTGCTCCACAAGATCTCGGCGGCACTCGGCGAGCCGGACGCTTGATCAATCTCTCGCTGCTCCGCCTCGTCATCTCGGCCGAGATCGGCCTGCTGGCGTTGTCGGCGGCCCTTCTCATCGTTCGCGGGGCATGGCTTCGCTGGAGCGCGCGTCGTGACGCGCGGCAAACCACTGAAGCCCGCCGAGTGCTCATTTCATTTCTCTCATCGCCGATGACGAGCGCCGGCGCGAACAGGGCCGCTGCCGTCAGCGCCCTGCAGAAGTTGTCGCCGAGCGTCGTCGCCGCCGTCTTCATCGATCTTTCGGGGGATCTGACGGGCGAGAACAACCGGTTGCTGCGCGAGCTGGCGGACACCACCGGGTTGCTCCGGCACGCCGAACGCATGTGCCACAGCGGGCGCTGGTCGACGCGCTTACGAGGGGCGCGCCTCATCATGCAGCTTGGTGCGGCAAGCTCGGAGATCCGACGACTTCTGCACGACGAGAATCGGGTGGTCCGTACCCAGGCGGTTGAATGGGCGACTCGCGCTCCGTCCGCCGATTTGATCGAGGAGATCGTCGAGCTTCTCGCGGCGCCAGATCAGTACTCGCTGTTCGCCGTCCAGGACGCGCTGGTGCAGATCGGTCATCCAGCCATCGATCCGCTCGTCACGTTCATCGAAACGCGCGACGGCGAGCCGGCACGAGCGGCGTTGGACGTCGCGTCGTCGATGCCGGACGCGCGCTTTTTGTCTCCGGCGCTGCGCGCACTCGACAGCCATGTTGCTCCGGTCCGCGCGGCGGCCGCGTGTGTACTCGGCCTCGTCGGCGGCGAGGAGGCCGCGGTGAAGCTCACCGAACGGCTGGCCGACGACAGCGAGGCCGTACGCGCCGAAGCGGCACACGCCCTTGGCCGCATGCGCTACTGGCCCGCGTCGACGCGGCTTGCGTCGGCGATGGAAGATTCCATGTGGTCGGTGCGGCGCGCGGCGGCCATGGCATTGCGCGACATGGGGGCGCCGGGCGTGTTGCAGTTGCGGCGGATGCGTGGCAGCAAAGACCGATTCGCATCGGAGATGGCGGCGCTGGTTCTCAGCGTTCCGGGAGAGGCGACATGACCGCGGCCGAGGTCGCGCGCCGCTTGCTCGTCGACGCCGAGCGCGTCGTGCTCGTCTACTTTCTCATTGTCAACGGCTGGTATGTCGTGCTGCTCGTCAGTGCATTTCTCGAAATGCGCCGGCATCTCCGAATTACCCAGGGCGAGAGTCGCCGCCGTCTCTTGGGGTCGAGTCTCGCGCCGACAATCTCCATTCTCGCGCCGGCGTACAATGAAGAAGCGACGATCGAGCAGAGCCTCCGCGCATTGCTTGCACTGCACTATTCGCGGCTCGAGGTCATCGTCATCAACGACGGTTCGAAGGATCGAACGGTGGAGGTCCTGACCAAGGCGTTCGATCTCGTGCCGGTTGTGCCGATTCACAATCGCCGCATTCAAACGAAGCCCGTTCGCGCCGTCTACCGCTCGGCGGCATATGTGGGGCTGGTGGTCATCGACAAGGAGAATGGCGGGAAAGCCGACGCGCTCAACGTTGGGCTGAACTTCGCTCGAAGTGAGCTGGTGTGCGCGATGGATGCCGATACTCTCATCGAGGCTGACGGGTTGCAGCGGATGGTGCGGCCGTTCATCCACGAACACGAGGTGGCGGCGACCGGCGGCACGATTCGCATCGTGAATGGATCGGACGTGCAGGCTGGGCGAGTGACGCGGGCGCGCGTACCCGCGCGGCCGTTGCCCGGCTTACAAGTTGTCGAATATCTGCGCGCGTTCCTGTTCGGCCGTCTGGGATGGAATCGCCTCGGCGGCAACTTGATCATCTCCGGAGCCTTTGGCTTGTTCCGGCGCGATCTCGTCATCGCGGCAGGTGGCTATTTGCACGATACCGTAGGCGAAGACATGGAGCTCGTCCTGCGACTTCGACGTCGTTCATACGAGACGGGCGGTCCTGGCCGGATCGTTTTTGTTCCCGATCCGGTCGCGTGGACGGAGGCCCCGGAAAAGATTCGTATCCTGGCGCGTCAGCGGGATCGATGGCAACGGGGGCTGTTCGACGTTCTGAACAGGCATCGACAGATGCTCTTCAACCCGGGCTACGGTGTGACCGGGCTCGTGGTGTTTCCGTATTTCGTGTTCGTCGAATTGCTCGCCCCGGTGGTCGAGGCGTTTGGCGTGGCTGGTTTGGCCGGGGGAGCGCTCGTGGGCGCCATCGACTGGACGTTTGCGTTGCTCTTCTTCCTCACGGCGTATGGGCTGGGCACCATGCTCACCGCTTTTACGCTCGTGCTGGAGGACTTCAGCTTCCACCGGTATCTGGCGGCACGTGACCGCGCGTTGTTGTTCGCGTGGATGCTCATGGAGAATCTCGGGTATCGTCAGCTCACCGTTTTTTGGCGCCTCGCCGGGATGTGGAAGTATCTCCGCGGTCGGAAAGAGTGGGGCGCGATGGAGCGCCGGGGATTCGCGACGAGCACGTCTCACTGATCCCGCCGGGTACGGCGCGCGTGTCGTGGATAGCTCCCGAGGTGGCGAACCATCGGGCAGACGGTCGCGAGCGTTCGCATCACGAACGCAACGTTGTTGTCCTCTCGATGCCCGTCGAGGTCCGCGAGAAACACGTAGTCCCACGCCTTCTGCCGGCTCGGCCGCGATTCGATGCGGGTGAGATTGATGCCGGCGTCGTCGAATACGCCGAGCACGCGTCGGAGCGCTCCGCGGCCGTCGTGGACGGCGAAAACAACGCTCGTCTTGTCGTTCCCCGTTCGGGGCGCGTCGTCGGTTGCGAGCATGGCGAATCGCGTCGCGTTGTCGGGAATGTCGTTCACAGAATCGTAGAGTACCGGCAAGGTATTCAATTCGGCGGCCAGGCGGCTGCCGATGGCGCCGGCCCGCACGTCGCCGGCCGCATCGCGCGCCGCGGCGGATGTCGACGATGTCGGAACGAGCCGAGCGCCGGGGAGTGTTTTCGCCAGCCACAATCGACACTGCGCGAGTGCTTGCGGATGTGAGTAGACGCGCTCGACCTCGTCGAGTGTTCCGGCGATCGACATGAAACAATGGTCGATGTCGAGGACAATCTCTCGACGGATGAATACACCTCCCTCGATCAGCGAGTCCATCGCGCTGGTGACGGAGCCCTCGGTCGAGTTTTCGATCGGCACGACGCCGAACGCGGTGTCGGCGCGTCGCACCGCATCGAAGACCGCTTCGATCGTCGTGGTGTCGGTGTATCGTGCGTCGAGGCCGAAGAGCTCGCGTGCGCCGGCGTGGGTGAAGCTGCCCGCGGGCCCGAGGTACGAAACGGTGGGGACCTCTCTCAAGCGGCACCGTCAGCCTGCGAGATGGCGGTCGTCACGTAGGCCGTGGCCGCCGGTATCTGCGCGCGGCCGCCCTCATCGGTGTGCGATGCCGCGGACCGGGCGTCAGCCCGCCGAGCGCGCGCGTCCTCGGAGTCTGGAGTTCGCGAGCGATTGGCGTCATGGGGAAAGCGTTCCGACATGTCGAACCTCATTGTGAGAGTTGGCGATCGTGGACCTGACCCGACCATCGTATGAGAAGGATCATCAAGGCGCTCTCACAACGAACGCGGCCCCTCCCATGTGGAAGGGGCCGCTGCGTACCGCATACGCGTTACCGAGCCTTACCCTCCACGGTCAACGATCCCTCGGCCAGTAAATCGACCGAGGGCGCTGGTAAGCGAGAGGGTGACAGCGACGCGCATGCGGTAGGTTAGCTCGGGGGACAACGGTTTCGCAAGCTCGGCAACTCGAACTCGCGCACGAAGGCGTGCGCGATTGCGCTCTGCGACGTATGCTTTGACCTCGTGCTCGAGCGCATATCCACCAGCTCACCCAAGAGGACCGAATGAGCCTTCGACGTCGGTGGTTCGGGCCCAGTAAAAATGAGATCTGGCGTCAACTGGCAGACGAGATGGGCGCAAAGCTCGTCGAGGGCGGTTTCACTCAGGGCGACAAAGTCATTGCGTCGCACGGCGACTGGATGCTCACGCTCGACACCTACGTCGTCAACGCCGGGAACACGATCATCGTGTACACGCGGATGCGAGCGCCGTATGTGAACCCGGACGGCTTCCGGTTCGATATCTATCGAAAGAGCGTTTTTACGAATCTCGGCAAGCTGTTCGGGATGCAGGATATCGAGATCGGTGTCGAGCCGTTCGATGAGGAATTCGTCATCAAGGGCAACGACGAGGCGAAGGTGCGCGCGCTGCTCGGCAACGCCGACGTGCGGCGACTGATCGAGGCTCAGCCGGACATCCGACTTTCGGTCAAGGACGACGAAGGATGGTTCGGTCCCACCTTCCCGGAGGGCGTGGATGAGTTGTACTTCAGCACGCCCGGCGTCATCAAAGACGTCGAGCGACTGAAGCACCTGTACGAGTTGTTTGCGGTCACGCTCGATCAGCTCTGCGAGATCGGATCGGCGTACGATACGAATCCGCGCGTCGAGCTGCGATGAGGAAAAGCAGATCCCCCGCGTTGCGACGAGGGATTGCTTTCACATCACACGTTGAACCGGACGTGCATGATGTCGCCGTCGGATACAATGTAGTCCTTGCCCTCGAGCTGGAGCCGACCAGCGGTTTTCACGGCATGCTCCGAACCCAGTTCCATGAACACTGAGTACGGAATGACCTCTGCCCGAATGAACCCGCGCTCGAGATCGGAGTGAATCCGGCCCGCGGCCTGCCGCGCATGCATACCGCGACGAATCGGCCACGCCCGGACCTCGTCTGCTCCGACCGTGAAAAATGAGATGAGGTCCAACAGGCCATACGCGGCGCGAATGAACCGCGCGAGCGCCGATTCTGTGAGCCCCAGGTCCTCGAGAAACGCCGCCTGTTCCACGGGATCGAGCGACGCAATTTCCGCCTCGACACTCGCCGACAAGACGAGCCCCGCGGCGTCGAGCGCGGAGAGTCGCTCGGCGAGCGCCGCCGGCATCGTTTCGCGCGCCGACGACTCATCGCGGTTGAGCGCAACGAGCAGCGGACGGTCGCTGAGAAACGAATAGCCGCGCAGCAACGAGCGATCGACCTCCGACCCCGGGATGGCGCGGAGGGGACGACCGTCGTCGAGCGTGTGCTTCAGCCGCTCGAACAAATCGATCTCTTGCTTCGACGCTTTCTCCCGCCGCGCTCGATCGAGTCGGCGCTCGATGACGTCGAGGTCCGCGAAGAGGCACTCCATATGAAACGCCTCGAGGTCGCGAACGGGATCCCGTGTGCCTTCGACAGCAGCCGACTCGAAGTCGCGCAGCACGAGACACAGCGCGTCCTGTTCGCGGATCTGCGTGAGCGATTTGGTGCTGAGCCCCTTCTTTTCCGCGCCGTGTTCGCCGGGGATGTCCGCGAAGCTGATCTCGGCGTATGTCGTTTTCTTGGGCGAAAAGATCTTCGAGAGCGCATCGATGCGCTGGTCGGGAACGCGCACGGTACCGAGCCGCAGCTCGCCACCGTAGCCGACGGGCGCGGCGAGGCCGGTCATCGTGTTGAACACGGTCGTCTTTCCCGAGCCGGCAAAACCCACGAGTCCGATTTTCATGCTCAGAAGTATCGCCGCCTTGCGGCTTGTCAATCACCGTGGGAGACTTGAGTACCATTACGCTGAAACGAGGATCTGCCATGCGGCCCTTCGGTCGGCTGTCACGCGTTACGCTGAGCGCGGTGTCGTCGCTCATGTTGATTGTCTCGGCGCACGAACTCGACGCGCAGGCGCGCACATCCGACACGAGTTTCGCGAGATGGATGAACGCGCAAGGTTTTCAGAGCTGGACGACGGTGCGGCCTGTGCGCGGCAATTCGGCCCCGCGGTATCCGGACCAGCTGCGACGCCAAGGAATCGAAGGGGCGGTTCTCGTGTCGTTCGTGGTCGACACGGCCGGCGTCCCCAACATGTTCGAGGTGATCGCAGCGTCGCATGAGCAGTTTAGAACATCCGTGCTGGCGGCGCTGACGTCGGCGCGCTTCGTGCCGGCGCAGATCAACGGAAACAAGGTCAAGCAGCTGGTGCAGATGCCGTTCACGTTCACGCTCGCCGGCCGTGGCGCGCCACGGGCCGAGGCGGATACGTCGCATCGAACGGTTTCATGTCCAAGCGGTGCGTGTCCCGTCTATCGTCTCGAGGGCGTCGTGACGACAGCGATGCCGTAGACGAGGACGTGCGCTAGGTACGGAGGATCGATCGTGTAGCGCTGCCCGGAAGCGGCTCGTTCGTGTCGATGTGGACCGAGGAGATCTTCCAGATGTCGTCGCAGTACTCGCGAATCGCGCGGTCGGACGAGAAGTAGCCGATCCGCGCAACGTTCCGGATCGACATCCGTGTCCAGCGGTCGACGTCGCGGTACACCGACTCCACCTCCCGCTGCGCATTCAGGTACGCGCGAAAGTCGGCCAGGACCATGTACTCATCATGGTTCAATAATGAGTCGACCAACGGTCTGAACACGGCGTTGCCTTCGGAGAAGAATCCCGAGCGAATCTGATCGATCGCCTCGGCCAGATCAGGGTCCGCCTCGTAATAGTCGCGCGGCCGGTAGCGATTCGCCTTGCACGCGGCAACTTCGTCGGCGGTCAATCCGAACACGAAGAAGTTGTCGTGGCCCACCTCGTCGCGGATCTCGATGTTCGCGCCATCCATCGTGCCGATCGTCAGCGCGCCGTTCATCGAGAACTTCATGTTGCCCGTTCCCGACGCCTCCTTTCCCGCCGTCGAGATCTGCTCGGACAGATCCGCCGCGGGATAAATACGCTGGGCGTTCTTCACGTTGAAGTCGGGCACGAACGCGACGCTCAATCGGCCACGCATCACCGGATCGTGATTGACGACGTCGGCCACGGCATGAATGAGCTTGATGATCAACTTGGCCATGATGTAGCCGGGCGCCGCCTTGCCCGCGAAAATCACCGCGCGCGGCGGGATGTCGCTGTCGGGGTCGCGCCGAAGCCGATTGTAGAGGCTGATCACGTGCAGCACGTTGAGGTGCTGCCGCTTGTACTCGTGCAGGCGTTTGACCTGGATGTCGAACAGCGACTCCGGCGCCACGTTCACGCCGGCGCGGTCGCGGATGAGATCTGCGAGCATTCTCTTATTCGCCAATTTCACGGCGCGCCATTGGCTTCCGAACTCCGCGTCGTCGACGAACGCCTCGAGCCGCCGGAGCTCCTCGAGGTTCTTCACCCACCCGTCGCCGATGCGGCGGGAGATGACCCCGGCCAGACCCGGATTGCAGAGGAGGAGAAATCGGCGCGGCGTGACGCCGTTGGTCTTGTTGCTGAACTTCTGCGGCCAGTACTCATGGAAATCGCGCAACACTCCCGTCTTGAGCAGCTCCGTGTGCAGGCGCGCCACGCCGTTGATGGCCTGCGCGCCGACGCACGCCAGATTCGCCATGCGGACATAGCGCTCTCCCTGTTCGTCGATGAGCGACATTCGCGCCACGCGCGCCTCGTCCCCGGGAAAGTGCGCGCGGACATCATCGAGGAACCGGCGGTTGATCTCGAAGATGATCTCGAGGTGGCGCGGCAGGACACGCGCGAAGAGCGGAAGCGGCCAGCGCTCGAGTGCCTCCGGGAGAAGCGTGTGGTTGGTGTAGCCGAACACGTTCTGCGTGATGCGCCACGCGCGATCCCAACCCAGGTTGTGGACGTCGACGAGGAGGCGCATCAACTCCGCGACCGCAACGGCCGGGTGCGTGTCGTTCAACTGCGCGACGAAGGTCTGGTCAAGCCCATCGAGATTGTCCGACCGCTGCTTGTACAGGCGGATCATGTCCTGCATCGCGCAGGACGCAAAAAAGTACTGCTGCTCGAGCCGAAGCTGCTTCCCTTCCATCGACGCGTCGTTCGGATATAAGACTTTTGTGATGTTCTCCGACGTCATCTTGTCGAGCACGGCACCGTAGTAGTCGCCGGTGTTGAACGCCTGGAAGTCGAACGACTCGACGGCCTCCGCCTTCCAGAGGCGCAGCAGATTCACCGTGTTGTTGCGGTAGCCGAGGACCGGGGTGTCGTACGCCATGCCGCGCACGACGTGGCCCGGGACCCAGCGGACCCGCAGCTCGCCGTTCTCCTGCAAATGTTCGGTGTGGCCGCCGAACATGACGTCGAACACGACCTCCGGGCGCGCTATCTCCCACGGGTTACCGAGCCGGAGCCACTTGTCGGTGAGCTCGACTTGCCACCCGTCGCGAATTCCTTGATCAAAGATTCCGAATTCGTACCGGATGCCATGGCCGATGCTCGGGATCTCGAGCGTGGCGAGCGAGTCGAGGTAACACGCGGCGAGCCGTCCCAGGCCGCCATTCCCCAACCCCGGCTCCTCCTCCTGCTCGATCAGATCCTCGAGCTTGAGCCCCTCGGCGCGCATGGCGTCGCGCACCTGATCCAGGATGCCGAGGTTCGCGATGTTGCTTCCGAGCTGCGGCCCGATGAGGAACTCGGCGGAGAGGTACAGAACGGACCGGCTTCGCCTCGTGTAGTACTGTTCCGCCGTGCGCACCCATCGGTGGAGCAGTCGATCGCGCACGGCATAGGCGAGGGCGAGATACCGATCGTGCGCTGTCGCCACAGCCGGGAACCGCGCAAGCATGTAGGCGAGGTTGTCGCGGTACGCCTGGGCGATGTCGGCGGGAGTGAGACCGACGCGTGCGTCGGTGGCTCGAGGCAGCTCGTCGTTGGAGGTCATGCTCCGTCAATATGCTGCGCGGATTTGCGTCGGTAAGGAGCGCTGCCTGAACGGCCGGCGGGTCAGAGCCCGGCGTCAGAGCCCGGGCTCTGACCCCGGGCTCCAGTCTCCAATTCCATCTTCAGCCAGCGCTCCAGGACCGACATCACATGTGCGCTTTGTTCGTCGGTGAGCGACGCACCCTTCGCGATGCCGTGCCACTTCGAAAGGCATCCGCGGCAGCATGTGGCGGTCGCGTGTTGGCCGACGAAGACGGGGTGGCCGCGAAAGGGCGTCTGCTTCCCGTCGTTGCGTGGCGCCGCCGGAGCCAGGCGCTTGGCGATGAATTCTTCGCCCTCGACCAGGACGGTGCTCAATCCCTTGCGGTCGATGTACGCCCGCTCCGCTGGGCCCAGGTGAAAGCGGCGGCGAAATGGCGAGGTCGAGAGAGCGGCAAAGAGATCGTCGAGTGATCGCACACTTCCTCCCCTGCAACCGCTTGACTCGGCCCGCGTTGGATTGGTACTACTCGGCAACACATCTGGGGGTATCATGTCGGACATGGGCACTTTTCGCACCGATGTCGAGATTGAGAATCCGGCGACGCCGGGGGAACGGCGCAAGCTTCGCCATGTCCTCGTGGATACCGGCGCCGAGCTATCGTGGATTCCGGCCGACGTTCTGACGTCCCTGGGTGTTGAGCGTCGTAAGCAATGGCATTTTCGCCAAGCGGATGGGACGGTGCTCAGCCGGTGGACGGGAGGCGCGTCTCTGTACGTCGACGAATTGTGGACTATCGACGAAGTTGTCTTTGCCCAGCCGGGCGATCTGACGCTGCTTGGAGCGCGAAGTCTCGAAGGTTTGAACGTTCGCGTCGATCCGGTTAAGAAAATACTCGTGGATGCTGGGCCGGCGCCGGCGGCGGTCGGCTTGTAAGCAGATCGCCGACAATCGCGAGACAGGGGAAGAAAAACCCGAGCTCGGCGCGATTGAGCGTGAGATCGGTCGCGCCGGGATGGCGACAGTGTACCCTGGCGCATGGCGGCATCCCGACGCACGAACAATGGTCATGACGACGGCATCAGGACGGCGCGTGAACGCGACGATCAACGGCGAAGTCGTGCAGGGGCTTCCGCTGCAAGCCGACGACGTCGTTATCCGGTGGAGTCCGGACGGAGCCGCGACTTGGATCGGGCGTCGCGGTTCATCGCCCACTCAGCAAAACTCGGAGTGGCCAACTGCTCTGGCATCGGCGTATGATTGGCTCGGCCGTCGCCGGCCGCCCGCTTCGCCGCCCCCTTTTCGAGCCCCCCATGCTCACCATTCGCCGGCTTCTCCTCGCGACCGCGGTGTTCGCGGTTGCCCACGCGACACTCGGTGCACAAACCGCCGCGCAGAACGACAGCTCCGCCCGCGCCGCAACACGCACCAACACGCTGCCGCTCATCAACACGCGGACGCTCAAGTTCACCACCGATGAGGGATCGTGGATCTCCGTCGACCTCTCCCCCGACGGACAGACCATCCTCTTCGACCTGCTCGGCGATCTTTACACAATTCCGATTGCCGGTGGCGCCGCGAAGCGCATCACGAGCGGACCCGGATGGGACCAGCAACCGCGCTACTCGCACGACGGCAAGCAGATCGTCTTCATCAGCGATCGCAACGGCTCGAAGAACCTGTGGATCGCCAACGTCGACGGCAGCCGCCCAAAGGCGCTGACGAAGCTCGAGCGACAGAACTTCACGTCGCCCATCTGGTCGCTCGACGATCAGTACGTCGTCGCCACGCGCGGCAATCAGCTGTGGACGTATCACCGCGACGGCGGATCGGGACTGCAGCTCACCGGCATTCGTCCGGAGGGAGCGAGCCCGACGTCACCCGCACCGCCACCGCACGTCGGACCCGCACTCAGCGCCGACCCGCGGTTCATCTGGGTCAACGTCACGGGCACCGTCGCCACCGGCTTTCTCGCCGTCGCACCTGAGCGCCCCGACAACGGCGATCACGAGTTCGACGTCGGCCCGCGCAGCTCGGCGCGCCAGACCGGCAATTACCAGATTGCTCAATTCGAGCGCGAGACCGGACGCACATTCGTCCGCACGCACGAGCTCGAGGGCGCCTTCCGCCCGGTGCCGAGCCCCGATGGACATTGGCTCGTGTATGCGACGCGCTACGACGGCAAAGGCGCGCTCAAGCTCCGCGATCTCCAGACCGGCGACGAGCGTTGGCTCGTGGTGAACGTGCAACGCGACAACTCGATGGGCGGCGGCACCAGCGACCGGGACGTCTACCCCGGCTCCGCGTTCACCGCGGACTCGCGCGCGATCATCACCAGCTACGACGGCAAGATCTGGCGCGTCGAAGTCCCGAGCGGCAAGACGACGATGATTCCCTTCACCGCCGAAGTGGAACAGCAGCTTGGCCCATTGGCAAAATTTGAATACCCGATCAACGATTCGTCGCTGACCGTCACGCAGATTCGCGGCGCCAAGCCCTCGCCCGACGGACGCAAGCTCGCCTTCACGGCGCTCGACGAGCTGTGGTTGGCGGACATCACGCCGGACCGCGGTGGTCGTGGGTCAGAGCGACAAACGATCAAGAACGCGCGGCGGATTGCGCTGACCACAGCCGTAGAGCATGCGCCGGTGTGGTCGCCTGACGGCCGCTACATCGCCTACGTCACGTGGGATGATTCGATCGGCGGCGACATTTACAGAGTTGGTATCGACGGCGGGACACCTCAACGCCTGACACGCACGTCGGCGTTCTACGACAAGATCTCCTACTCGCGTGACGGCAGCCGCATCGTCGCCATACGAGGCTCGCGGCTGCATCGCATGCGCACGCTCGAGGACTTCGGCGCGCACGGTCCGGATGCGGAGCTCGAGTACGTGTGGATGCCGGCCAACGGCGGCGAGATGAACCGAATCACGTGGGTCGGTACGGGCTCCACGCAGCAAGGACGCAACGTTCCGCACATCGGTCCGGACTCGAGCCGCATCTATCTGTGGGCAGGCACCGACGGGCTCGTGTCGATTCGCTTCGACGGCACTGATCGTAAGACCATCATGAAGGTCACCGGTCCGCCGCCACCGCCGCCGGCAATCCAGCCGCCGACGCCCATTCCGGCGCCGCCGCCCGACGAAGTGCTCATTTCCCCGGACGGCAAGCGCGCGCTCGTGCGCGCCGAGCGAAACGTGTATCTCGTCACCGTTCCGCCCACGGCCAGTGGGACGGCGACGGTGTCCGTGACGTCGAGCTCCGTCGTTCCGACGGCGCGCCTGACGCGCGTCGGCGGCGACTTCATTGGCTGGTCCAACGATAGCCGCACCGCATACTACTCGATTGGCCGGTCGTTCTTCGCGCACGACATCGGGCTCGCCGATTCGCTCGTGCGCGATTCCGTCGCGCGTGCCGAGCCCGCAACTCCTGGGGCGCCGCGTCCGGATTCGGCCGCGGCTCGCCCTGACAGCACTCGTCGGCCCGCGGCGGCATACGAGGCGCAGCGCTACGACGTCGAGATCATGGTGCCCAAGGACAAGCCCCGCGGTACCGTCGCACTCCGTGGCGCGCGTCTCATCACGATGAAGGGCGCCGAGGTGATCCCGAACGGCGACATTGTGGTGAAGGACAATCGCATCGTGGCGATCGGACCGCGCGGAAAGGTCGACATTCCGAGAGACGCCCGCGTGATCGACGTCAGCGGTAAAACGATTCTGCCCGGGTACGTCGACATTCACGCGCACACGTGGGTCGCGTGGGGGCTGCACCGCGGCCAGGTGTCCCAGTTCATGGCGCAGCTCGCGTATGGCGTCACCACGCAGCGCGATCCGCAGACGTCGTCCGAGGACGTGCTGACGTACACGGACCTGATGGAGACGGGCGCGCTGATCGGTCCGCGCCTCTACTCGACGGGACCCGGCATCTTCGGATCCGACAACATCAGAAGCCTCGACGAGGCACGCGATGTCCTTCGCCGCTACTCCGACCACTACAACACGCAGACGATCAAGCAGTATCTCGCCGGCGACCGAAAGGTGCGGCAGTGGGTGATCATGGCGGCGCGCGAGCTCGGCCTCACGACCACCACCGAGGGCGGCTCGAACCTCACGATGAACCTCACCTTGATGCAGGACGGCTACCCGGGCCTCGAGCACTCGCTGCCGATCAATCCGTTATTTAGAGATGTCGTACAGCTCGAAGCATTCAGCGGCATCACCTACACGCCGACGCTGATCGTCAGCTACGGAGGACCGCAGGGTCTCTCCTACTGGCTGACGCACTACGATCTCGATGGCGACAAGAAGCTGCATACCTTCACGCCGCACGACGAGCTCGACAAGTGGCGGAGCACGTCGTTCTATCGTGACGACCAGTACGTCTTCACCGGCCACGCGCGGCAGCTCACCAAAATGGTCGACGCCGGCGGCCGCATCGGGCTCGGGTCGCACGGCGAGGTCCAAGGCATCGGCGTGCATTGGGAGCTCTGGATGCTCGGCGCCGGCGGCATGAAGCCACACGACGTGCTGCGAGCCGGAACGCTGCACAGTGCCGACGCCATCGGGCTGGCGAAGGAGATCGGATCGTTGGAGACCGGCAAGATGGCCGATCTGCAGGTGCTCGATAAAAACCCGCTCGACGATTTAAAGAACTCCAATACGATTCGGTACGTGATGAAGAACGGACGTCTCTACGAGGCGGCGACGTTGAATGAGATCTGGCCGCGGACGAAGCCGCTGGCGTCGCAATGGTGGTGGCGGCTGGAGCCGACCGCCGCGAACGGGCAGCGGTAATACGGCGAGCAGATCCCTCGCGCGCTCGGGATGACACATTCTTCGTCATCCCGAGGACACCGAGCGGAGCGAGGAGGACGAGCGACCTGCTCTCACGTGCGGCCTGATTGCTGCGGGATGAGCGGCAGGTTGTCCGTCTGCCGCCATCCGCAACGAGGGTCACATGTTTGTGCCGAGGTCGCGTTTTGTCGCAGTTGGCGCCGCTCTGCTGATACTTGCGTGCGGCACAAAGGAAAAACCACAGGTCGACACGACGACGCCGTCGTCGACTCCGGCGCCGCCGCCATCTGGCGCCGCATCGACTGCGCCCGCCGCGGATTCGATGATTCTCGTGCGAGGGTCCCTCGCGAGCGTCACGCCGACAGAGCTCGTCGTCAAGACCGACTCGACAACTGTCACGGTGAGCACGCCACAGCCAATCCAGGTTTTTGCGCGAGAACCGAGTAACCTGTCGCACGTCGCACCCAATTCATTTGTCGGAGTAACAACTGTCAAACAGGCCGACGGCAGCGAAAAGGCAACGGAGATTCACATCTTCGCGGAGGCGCTACGTGGGCTCGGCGAAGGGAGCCGGATGATGAATCCACCGGCCACGGGCAACTCGGCGAGCCGGATGACCAATGGAAGTGTCTCAGGCGCTCAACCCGCGAATGACGCCGCCGCGGCAAAGATGTCGAACGGCAGCGTCGCTACCAGCAACGGAGCAACGATCGTCGTACAATTCGCTGGAGGCTCGACGACAGCCGTCGTCCCGCCCAATACTCCGGTGACCGAGATCAAGCAGACGCACGAGAAGCTCGCGGTCGGCGACCGCGTCACCGTGGTTGGAATCAGGACCCCCGGCGGAACGCTGACCGCACAGAAGGTGCTGCTCTCCAACCAGCCGCGCGTCAGCGAACGTTAGCGAGGAATCACCGGCAACCGGACGTGCGACGGATGCGCGGCGTCGTGGATCAAGCGCTGATGCGCCATGACAAACGTCGAGTCACGCTCGTTGTTTCCGCCGGTGTTCAAGTTCCGGTCGTACTTCGGAAACAGCGATGAGGAAACACTCACACGGATCCGATGGCCGGGCTCGAACACTCTCGACGTGAACCAGAGGTCGATGTCGTACCGCTCGACGCTGCCGGGAGTGAGCGGTACCTGTTTGTCGAACCCCTGGCGGAAACGCGCCCGCGCCAACCCGTCCTGGATTCGCTCGGCGTGGCCGTCCGGAAACACATCGAGCAGCATGACGTTCCAGTCGGTATCCTTGGCGTCCGTCGCCGCCCAGATGGATGCCGACATCTCGCCGGTTACCTCGATCGGCTCCGCGAGCTGCTTCGACGTGAACACCAGCGCATCCCGGCGTGTCGCGTTGAGCGTTGTGTAATCTTCGTTCAGCGACGTCTCGAGCTCACGCGAGTCGATGAGGAACGGCGTGGGGTTCGCCGGGTCGTAGGTGAATGTGTCGGCCGGAGCCCCGGTTGGCGGGAGCGTATCGAGTACGCCGTCGCCGCCGCTCGTGTTCGCGCGGCCGCCGGAAGCGAGATACCACTTGGACGGCACGGCACGAGCGAGCGGCCATGACTGTTCCTTGCGCCACGTGTTGTCGCCGAAGACAAAGATGTCGACCGGCGGTTCGCGATCGACGCCGTTGTTTTTGCCGAGCAAATAATGGTCGAACCAACGCAGCTGAAGCATCCGCGTATCCACGCGCGACTGCGGGCCGAACTCCCCGGCGACGTAGTCGACGCCTTTGTGGGCGCCGGGTCCCATGACAAGTCTCATAAACGGGTGGCCTGAGACCTTCTGGAGCGCGTCGGTGTAGTCGATCGGGCCACGTGAGTCGTCGAACCAGCCCGAGATCTGTAGGACGGGCGCGCGAACCTTCGCGATGTTCGTCGACACGGCGTGTTCGCGCCAATACGCGTCGACCGTCGGATGCGCAATCCAGCGATCCCACAACGGCACGTCGCCACAGCCGAGCCGCTGTGGTAGATCGCTGAGCGGGAGATGGGTCAGTGCGCTGCCGATGTCGAGCTCACTCGTGCTCTGCAGCGTTCTCGCGCGCATGAGGCACGCCCACGCGACGTTGATCGGCGAAAACACCATGTCTTCGTACGGGACGATACGCCATGGGTCGCCCGTCGCGGCCGACGGCGCAATTGCCGCGAGGTGTGGCGGTGCGCTGACCGCCGCATACCAGGCGAGACGGCCCTCGTCCGAGTGCCCGATGAGTCCCACTTTCCCATTTGCGCCCGGCAGCTTCGCCGCCCATTCGACGGCGTCGTAGCCATCGCGCACGTCGGTGTCGTAGTCGCCGAAGTCCTTGCCGTCGGATACGTCTCGGCCACGGACGTGCTGTGCAACGAAGATATACCCGTGCGAAGCCCAGAAACGACCGGCGGGATGCAAGATTCGCGTGTACGGCGTCCGCTGCAGTACGACTCCAAATGGTCCATTGCCGTTAGGACGCGCGATATAACTCGCGAGGCGCGCACCGTCGCGCGTTTTCATGAACACCAGCGTGTCTTCCGTGACCGCATACTGCGAATCGGACACCGCGCCGGGCCAGAGCGCATACGATTGCTCGGCGACGAATGGCGTCTCACGTCGCACGAGTCGAACGCGACGGCCCGAAGGCTTGCCGTTCGCGAGCATGACGCCGACGAGCGTGTCGCCGTGCCACCTCGCCGCAACGGACTGGCGTTGGCGCTCTCCGCTCAGAATCACCGAGTCACCGCGGGCGGCGACGTGCACGACGTCGAGCATCAATTCGCCGGTGCGGCGCCGAATTGTGCCGCTGACACCGGAGTCGCCTTGCGCGAAGTGTGCGAAGCCTTGCCGTCGCCATCCCTCGAAGCCGGGCAGCGGAGTCGAGCCGTTCGCGAAGTACGCGTCCCAATCGCCGGAGAGGGATGGCCCCGACGTCGACGTTGCGGCGCACGCGGCGACGATGGTCGCGGCGGCGAGTGCGAGAAGCGCGTTGCGAAGCAGCATGGGATCGGTCACGATTCAGGTCTACGAGAGCTCAGCGCATCCACCATACGCCCGGCCCGATAGCCGAGTCAACGTCGACCCCGATTATCATGGAACACTCACGTCGCTTTCTCGTCACCGGCGGCAGCCAGGGCATCGGCGCCGCGATCGTCGAACGCGCTCGCCGCGCAGGCCACCAGGTTGTCTTCACTGGCCGAGACAAGCGACGAATCGAGTCGACGTCCGCGGCGACAGGCGCGCACGGCATCGCGGGTGACGTCGCCAGCGCAGACGACAATGAACGGACCGTAGCGTTCTGCCACGACCGCATGGGCGGCATCGACGTGCTCGTCAACAACGCCGGATACGCGTATCGCGACGAAATCGGATCCGTCGATCTCAACGCCATGCGCGCCGAGTTCGATGTCAACGTCTTTGGTCTCGTCGACATCACGAATCGCGTCGTGAATGAGATGAAAGATCGAAAGGATGGCGACATCATCAACATCGCGTCTACGTCGGGCACGAAGGGTTCCGCGGCGGGAACGGCGTACTCGGGCAGCAAGTGGGCGGTCCGCGGGATCACGCAGTGCTGGCAAGCCGAGCTTCGGCCGCACGGCATTCGCGTGATTTGCATCAATCCCTCCGAGGTGCAGACGAACTTTGGCGGGCGCGGTGGACGTAATAACCCCAACAAGCTGTATGCGGGCGACATCGCCGACACGATCATGGCCGGGCTGAATCTGCCGCGACGAGTACTCTGGACGGAGCTCACTATTTTCGCGAACAACCCCTGGAAAGAAGATTGATCCGAGGGTCGATGGTCGAGGCTACCAGACTTTTACGCGGTCGGCATCCGATCGATACATCCTGTCGCCGGGCTTCACGCCGAAGGCTTCGTAGAACGGCTCCATGTTCGTCACGGGCCCGACGACGCGCAGGAAGCTCGGCGCATGGACGTCCGTTTTCACGCGCACGCGGAGATTCTCCGGCCGAAGCTGATTCATCCAGCCGAGCGCCCATCCGATGAAATACCGTTGCGCCGGCGTAAATCCGCCGAGGCGCTCGCCGCGTTTGTATTGCTCGGTTTTCTTGAACGCATCCCATCCGAGGACGATGCCGCCCAGGTCTGCGATGTTCTCGCCCTGCGTCGCCGATCCGTTGACGTGGAGGCTGTCGACCGCGACGTAATCGCCGAACTGCTTGACGATGCCCGCGGCTCGACGCTTGAACTCCGCCTCGTCCCTCGTCGTCCACCAGCTCACCAGGTTTCCTTTCGCGTCGAACTGCCGTCCCTGGTCGTCGAATCCGTGAGTGATCTCGTGGCCGATCGTGGTGCCGCCGGCATACGCATAGACGATGGCGTCGTCGACCAACGAATCAGCAATACCAGGCAACAGAAAAATCGCCGCCGGTAGCACGATCTCGTTGTTCGACGGATTGTAATAGGCGTTGTACGTCTGCGGCGTCATCGTCCACTCCGTGCGGTCGACCGGCTTGTGCAGCTTGCCGATCACGTAGTCGCTCTGCCAGACATTGCCGCGCATGACGTTGCGGAGATGCGAGCCCCGCTCCACGGTAAAGCTCGAATAGTCCTTCCACTTTGCCGGGTATCCAACCTTCTTCGTGACCGCATCGAGCTTCTCGAGCGCACGCTTCTTGGTCGAGTCGCTCATCCACTCGAGCCCGCGAATCCGATCCCGGAAGGCGTCGAAGATCTCGTCGGTCAGCTTCTCGTATCGCTGCTTGGTGCGCGGGGAGAAGTATTTCTCGACGTACAGTTGGCCGAGCGCGTCGCCGAGATAGTTCTCTTCCTTGTCGAGCATGCGCTTCCAGCGCGGGCGCTGTTCCGTGGTTCCGTTGAGCACCGTGCCATAAAAGTGGAACTGTTCGTCGTCGAACGCGCCGCCGGCGTCCGCAGCGAACGCATGGATGAGCTGCCACCGCAGATACGTCTTCCAATCGTCCAGGCCATGTGTGCTCAGCGATCGTTCGACTTGTTTGAAAAACTCTGGTTGGCCGACGATCACGCTATCGATCCCGGTGATCTTGCCCTGCTCGAGGTGCTGACGCCATTGGATCGACGGTGTGAGCGCTCCCATGCTCGGGACCGTTCTCATGTTGTAGTTCGCCTGCGGGTCGCGGAGATCCTCGAGCTTGCGCGACGCTTTGGCGAGCTCGGTCTCGAGCAACATGACGGTGGCGGCATTCGTCGCGGCGCGCGCGCTGTCGTCGCCAAGGAGGTGGAACATACGGCCGACGTGCGCGACGTATTCGCGGCGATGGTTCTGCGCGCGGTCGTCGGTGTCGGTGTAGTAATCGCGGTCCGGCAGACCGAGGCCGCCCTGATACAGATGGACGGCGTAGCGCTCGCTGTTCTTCTCGTCTTGAAAGATGTAGAGGCCGTACATCGCGCCGACGCCGATGTATTGCAGATGTGCGATGACGTCCAGCAACTCTTGTTTGGTCGTGATGGACTGGATGCGCGCGAGCTCGTCAGACAATGGCGCGATGCCCTCGCGCGCGATGGCGACGGTATCCATCGCGGCCGACCAGAAGTCACCGATCTTCTGCGCATTGCTGCCGCTCGGCGATGTCGTCGCCGCGGCGCTCTTCGAGAGATTCACGAGGCGATCGTATGTCTCCTCCTGAATCACATTTGCGATTCCCCAGGCGCGCTCGCTCGCCGGAATCGGATGTGCTTTCAGCCACTTGCCCACGGCATAGTGGAAAAAGTCGTCCCGCGGGCTGACCGTCGTGTCGACGAATTCGTCGAGGTAGCGATCAGCTCGAGTCGGAGGCGTCGCGGTCGAGCACGCGGCGACGAAGGAGCCTATCGAAAAGAGCAGGCGTCGCATTGTGTGCGTTCGTCCTAAACGGGTGGCAGTTCCACGGGGAGATAGGCGTGATTCGCCCGAATGATTCGGTCCGTCGTACATAGGGGCGTTCGTCGAGCGCTGCTGTGCGCGGCGAGCAGACGATCGAACGGATCACGCGTCCACGAGAGACTAAGCGATTGCCGCACGAGTGCGACAAGCTGCAGGTCGTCGACGAGGAAGCGAGAATCTTCCATCACTGCGGCCATGAACCTCTCGATCTCGACCTCGAGCTTGCCGGCCTCGTGCAGATACTCGATTTCGAGGAAAGAGGCCGGCGACACACCCCACGGCTCGTATCGGTCGAGCCACGGGAAGTCGGCCAGTCGCGGGGACGATAGAGCGACCCACAATAGGAAATGCGTGTCGAGAAGGCACTTCACCGCTTGCGACGCTCGCGAACGCGCAAATTCACGCCGGATGTCGTCCACTCCCAGCCCCACGAGTCGGCGCGGTCGGCGTTCGGAATACGCAGAATGGATGCATAGTCCGGAAGCTTTCGACGATTGCCGTGCGGCGGATCGTCTCGGCGAAGGATGATCCGTTTGCCCTTCCGAATGATGGCGACGATCTCCCCCTCGGCCACTTCGTCGAGGACGGCGAACCAGCGCCGGCGCGCTTCGGAGGCGGTCATGCGTTTCATGTGTACAATGTACATCTGATCCGCCACTCGCGACAACGGCGGAACGTCGTCGAAGCGTCATCGAGGACCTCGCGGGCCAGACCGCTACGGCCGCGGATCTCAGTGCAGGATCGGGTCGGACGGAATGTCCTCGGCCACGAGCAGGCACAGCGCCTCTGTCGACGGATTCGCGAGCGCCGCCAGCCGATTCGCCTGGAACGCCAACGATTGCTCGAACAGGTTCCGCACGAGCCGCGCGTTACCAAAATTCTCATCACGCCCTGCGTGCGCCGCGGACAGGATGTGTTTCACTTTGTCCAGCGCGCCCTCGCTCAGCTCGTACTTGTTCGACGCCGCCATCCGACGAAAGATCTCCACGAGCTCCTCGGCGGAGTAATCCGGAAACCGCACGAACTTGTTGAAGCGGGACTTGAGGCCAGGGTTCGACCCGAGAAACTCCGCCATCTTGTCCTCGTAGCCGGCGGCGATGACGATGAAGTCGTCACGGTGATCCTCCATCTCCTTGAGCAGCGTGTCGACGGCCTCGGATCCGAAATCGCCTTCGCCGCGCGCCGAGGTGAGCGCGTACGCCTCGTCGATGAACAACACACCGCCGCGCGCACGTTGCGCGACGTCTTTCACCCGCGGCGCCGTTTGCCCGACGTACCCCACGACGAGTCCCGACCGATCCGTTTCCACGAGATGCCCCTTCGCGAGCGCGCCGAGCGCGCGATAGATCGATGAGAGAATTCTCGCGACTGTTGTTTTACCCGTGCCGGGATTACCGGAGAAGACGAGATGGTTCGACATCGGCGGGATGGGCAATCCGCGCTCGGCGCGGATCTGCCGAATGCGCATCTGATTCGTCATCGTCGTGACGTCGCGCTTCACCGCCTCCAGGCCGACGAGTGCGTTCAGTTGCGCGATGAGCTCCGACAGCGTTCGCTCGTCAGGGGGAGCAACGGGGATGTCCTTCTCGCCCTCCGGCCTGACACCGCCCTCGTATCGGGCGGCACGTGACCACGTCGATTGATCAGTCGATATGAGATCACTCATCAGCGCGGCCTTGACCGCGGCGTCGACGACCTCGGTTTCCGTCGCGGCGCCCACGTGAATGAGATATCGGCCGAGCGCGCTGATATGCGTCGTCAGGAAGTCCGCCTCGTCGCCGGTGAAGTCGCTCTCCGACGTGGCGGCGGCGAAAATCATGGCACGAATGAGCTGGACGGCTCGCAGCGCGTACTGCGTCTTGTCCGGCCTGTCCATCGAGGCCAGCGCCCCGACGAACGGCGGCACTTCCAGCGCGAACGCGGTCGGACGTCTCGCGGCACCGCGCACCATCGCCGCGTTTTCGTCGAACGTGCTGTCGGCGTCGAACACGGCGTTGATGAAATTATGGTCGCGCACCGAGAAATCGTTGTCGACCATGAACAACGCACCCAACAGTCGCGCCGAGTAGATCTTGACGGCGTCCGGGTCGAAGCGAGCGCGCTGAGCGAGCGCGGCGAGTTGTCGGCTCAGCGTGCGGAAGCTTTCAGTATTGGCTGGCGTGTGCGGGCGACGGTTCGGCATCCGCCGAAGTTACGTGTTGGGAGGCGCGAGTGAAGGAAGAGGGGGTCAGAGTCCTTACTCTGACCCCCAGAAAGGAAAATGGGGTCAGAGTAAGGACTCTGACCCCCTTCGCCTCAACCCTGACTGACCGCGTCTCGCGCGAGGCCGTACGCCCGAAGCTTTCTCGCCAACGTCGGTCGCGAGATGCAGAGAATTCTCGCCGCCGCGCTCTGGTTGTAGTCCGTCAACTGCAGCGTGAGCTCGAGCGCTTCCCGCTCGACGTCCCGCAGACGCTTACCCTCCGACGGAATTCGGATCTCGCCGAACGTCGTCGCGCCACGGACCGCACCGGCGCCCGTGCGCCGTTGGTTGATCACGAGGTGATCGGCGCTGATCAGCGAGCCATCGGACACGACCAGCGCGCGCTCGATGACGTGTTTCAACTCGCGAATGTTGCCGGGCCAGCGATGCGCGCGCAGCAGCGCGATCGCGTCGAGCCCGAGCTGCCGACGCGGCGTTCCATGCAACCGCGCCGACTCCTGCAAGATGTGATCGGCGATCATCCGCGCGTCGTCCTCGCGCTCGCGGAGCGGCGGCAGCTCGATCTTGAGGACCGACAGCCGCGCCAACAGATCTTCGCGGAAGAGACCTGCCGCGGCGTAGTCCTCGAGCCGCGACTTGCTGGCCGCAATCACGCGGCAATGGACCGGCGACTCGTTACCCATCCCGAACCGGGGAATGCTGTACTCCTCCATCGTGCGCAGCAGGCGGTCCTGCAACGGCAGCGGCAAATCGCCGATCTCGTCGAGGAAGACCGTGCCCTTCCCCGTCAACTCCAGCACGCCGAGCTTGCGCGTGCCGTCGTGCCGCGACGGCTTCGTTCCGAACAGCTCCACCTCGAGCAACGGCGCCGGAATCGACGCACAGTTGATCGAGACGAACGGCGAGTTGGCGTGATGTCCCGCGTTGTGAATGCACCGGGCAACCAGTTCCTTGCCCGTTCCGGCTTCACCGGTCAGAAGGATCGTGCGCAGAGGCGTCGTCGCCACGCGGCGAGCCATGTGCAGCGCGTGACGCATTCCGGCGCTTTCGGCGATGACTGCAGCGAATTCATCCCCAGCACCCGTGGCTGGAACCGATCGCTGTATCGATGGCGCTGTCATTGGAGAATCCGCTTAGGAAGAGCAAAGGTGAACATCCGTATACAACACTTGGGCCATACCAACCACACTCTCCAGAGTATCGGCACGTCCGTTCCTCAACCGTACTCTGAGCCGACCTCTCTTTGAGGGTTGAGGGTTGAGGGTTAAGGGTTAAGGGTTGTCATTGCGACGATAGACCCTCGACCCTCGACCCTCGACCCTCGACCCTCGACCCTCGACCCTCGACCCT
>JADMIO011717988.1_pt1 | contig 46288 bp, 31 predicted proteins | sample 8958161 | NCBI WGS metagenome assembly JADMIO01 (sample SAMN16585339, study PRJNA669376) | soil metagenome | isolation source: Crop rotation soil | place: USA: Cullars Rotation, Alabama | collected 2011
GAACGTGGGCGCCGGCTGTATTGCATTTCCAAGACAGCGCTGAACGGCGTGACCTGCCAGCTCGCGGCCGCACTGAAGGACCAGGGCGTCGCGGTCAACTCCGTTTGTCCCGGCTGGTGTCGCACGGAAATGGGGGGAGCGGGCGCGCCGCGTTCCGCGGAGGAGGGCGCAGCCGGGATTGTATGGCTGGCCGCCGATGCGCCACAGGACAAAACCGCCCTGTTTTGGCGAGACGGAAAAGTCATCCCGTGGTGATGGTTTCCGGCCTGAAGACACCATTGCATCCCACGTCTTCGAGCGCCTCCGCGAAAGCCAGCGACTCGGGCGTTTACGCCGAAGCGAGTTGAGTATAACAATGGGCAAGTCATGAGTGTTCCCGGACTGCGAAGCGATTATGAGAAGGTGGGCGGTATCGTGTTCTTCGGCCGGATGCTGGACAAGATTCGACTCCAGGCAGCGGCCCGGTTGCCGCCCGGTTACAACGTGGGCACGGCCGACTGGAGCCATTTTGATTCCCGCTGCACCCGCTTCTTGGGCGTGGATTACCAGGAGCTGGCGAAACGAGTGCTTCAGGGCGGCACGGACGAGGAGATTCTCGACTGGTGCTTCCAGCGCGGTCGTCGGCCGAGCCTGGAAGAGATCGAAATCTGGAACGACTTCCTGACGAAACGCGGCTGGCGCGACGGCGGAAGCGCGGAGCTGGCGGAGGTCAAGCGCGCCAGAGGTTTCGCGATGCGCGACGATATCCAGACCTGGTTCGACTTCCACCAGGCTGATGAAGAGAGTGACACCTGACCAACATGGCAACCTTACACGTGAATCCTTTCGCGCAGTTCAACTTCCTCATCCATCTCTGGGGCAGCGGGAACTCCGGCCCGCACGCCGGGTTTCAGGAATGCAACGGCGCCGGGGTAGATTTCGCCGTCGCGGAATACCATAAGGGCCACCATACCGGGGACACCACCCATCGAATCATGGGCCTGCATAAGTTCGGCGACCTCACGCTCAAACGGGGGGTCGTTTCGGGGCAAGATTTCTCCCAATGGATAGATGCCGTTCGCCAGAGCAGCCAGGGCGCGCTGCGCAACGTGACTATCCGGCTCCAGAACGAGGACCGCAGCGAAGCCGTGCAGGCGTGGCGCCTGGTGAACGCCCGCATCCTCAAGCATGTGAGCGGCGCGATGAATGCCGGGCGTTCCGAGGTGGCGATGGAAGAGCTGACCCTCGCCTACGAGCGAATCGAAGTGGGTGAATGAGCAGCAGTGCTCCGCCTGCTTCGAGCGATCCTACCAGAGCCACCCGAACGCGACGCGAGCGCGCCTGTTGCGTGTCCGGTCTCGTGGATTTCTGAGTTGAATCATCGGGTTGGAACGCTAGCGTCTCGTCGTTCCCAAAAGGATGTCACATGAGTAAGAGATTGCGCGTGCATGTATTCGCGACCGTATTTCTTCTCACCTGCATGGCATTCTCCAGCACCGCTGAACCGATCGCCGCCGACCCACCCAGGCTGCCCATCCTGACCAACATCGCGCAGATCAAGCAACTACGTGAGAACGAGGCCAGGCGCGGCTATCCGGTTTGCGTCCGGGGTGTGGTCACTTTCCAGAATGCGCTGCGGGACGTGGTCATTCACGACTCCAAGGATGGCATCTTTGTCGCTCGAACCAATGCCGGCTTCGATCTGGTTCAGGGGCAACTGGTGGAAGTGGGCGGAGTCACCGGCCTGGCCGGCTATGCCCCACGGGTCGAGGCGCATCAAATTCGCGTGCTGGGCACGGGACAGCTGCCTGCGCCACGCAAGCTCCCCTTCGATTGGCTTAGTTCGGGGCGCGATGATTGCCAGTGGGTTGAAGTGCGCGGAATCGTGCGCGCGTTAACGCACACCGAGGCGAACAACTATCACGTCGATATTTCGATGGAAGGCAATCGGCTGCGGATTCGCCTGATGGATTTTGTGACCAAGGACTGTTCGAAGCTGATCGATTCAACCGTGCGCGTGCGCGGCGTCCTGGGGAGCAATCGGAACAGCAGAAGACAAATTGTGGCGCCGCTGCTCTGGGCGATGGGTCAGAATTGCTTGGTCGAGGAACTGTCGATTGAGGACCCATTCGAGAGGCCCATCCGTCCGGTGTCGAGCCTGCTTCAGTTCGTGCCCGAAGCCGCGCCCAACCATCGCGTCCGGGTACGCGGAACAGTCACCCATCAGGAACCGGGAAGGTCGGTGTTCATCCGGGATGCCGCGCAGGGACTCTGGCTCCACACGCGCGAAACGGCGGGGCTGAACCCGGGCGACATTGTGGAAGCCGTTGGCTTCGAAGAGATGGGCAAATATTCGCCGGTGTTGGAGGACGTCGTTTATCGAAAGGTCGGCGCTGCTTCGCCGCCACGGCCCTGGTCCATTACGCAGGAAGAAGCGCTGACGGGTGACCACGATGCCAATCTCATCTCGATGCAGGGACAACTGCTGGATTCCTATCGGGGCGGCGAAGATCGAATTCTCGTGTTGCAGTCTGATCGGGTCGTTTTCAATGCGCACCTGAAGCGGGCCGGTGACTGGAACCGCCTGCCGGTGCTGCAGAATGGCTCCCGCCTTAAACTCACGGGCATTTGCCTGATCGAGGAAGTTCTCGGCCGCCATGTGGACAAGGTGCGGCCAATGCTGTTCCGCGTTCTTCTTCGATCCCCCGAAGACATCGTGGTGCTGCAAGAGCCGTCATGGTGGACACTGCGTCGATTGTTTTGGGCGCTGGGGCTGCTGGCGCTCGTGACCCTCGCGATTTCAGCCTGGGTGATCAGTTTGCGGCGGCGCGTGCAACTGCAAACCACCATCATCGGCAAAAAGATTCAGCGCGAAGCGATTCTGGAGGAGCGGCATCGCGTCGCGCGGGAGATTCACGACACCCTGGCCCAAAGTTATTCGGGCATCGGTTTTCAGATTGAATCCATCTCCTCGCAACTCCCGGAGGAATCAGCACTCCGACCACCCCTGGAGGTGGCGAAGAAAATGGTGCGCCACGGGCAGGAGGAGTTTCGCCGTTCGCTGGCGAATCTTCGGGCCCAGGAACTTGAGTGCGGCGGGCTTCCGGAAGCACTCGGTGAGTGCGGGCGTCAAATGACGGCGGGCAGCGGGGTGACGTTCAGCTTGCAGATTCACGGTGCGACCCGCGGATTGGGCGAGGCGATTGAGAACAATCTCCTTCGCATCGCCCAGGAGTGCATCACCAACGCGTTGCGCCATGCAAAGGCGGGCCGCATCAGCGCTGAGTTGTCCTTCCATCCTGCGCAGGTGGAATTGCGGGTCTCCGATGACGGCGGGGGTTTTGATTCACGCCAACTGGAACAACTCGACCGCGGGCATTTCGGCTGGCGCGGCATTCGTGAACGCGCGGAACAGATTCAAGCGAGCGTGGAGCTCAGTTCCCGGCTCGGCCACGGAACGCACGTGGTCGTCACGGTTCCAACGTGAGCATGACCAACAGGATCCAGATACTTCTGGTGGACGATCATTTGATCGCGCGGGTCGGGCTACGCAGCCTGCTGGAAACCCAACCGGACATGGCGGTGGTGGCCGAAGCCGGCAGTGGCGAAGCGGCCTGCCGACACTTCGCAGCCTGCCGTCCCAACATTGTGCTGATGGATTTGCGCATGCCCGGGATGGGCGGGGTCGAGACCACGACGGCGATTCGCGAAAAACATCCTGAAGCGCGCGTGATTGTGCTGACCACCTTCGACAACGACGAGGACATTTACCGCGCGCTTCAGGCCGGGGCAGCCGGGTACCTGTTGAAGAACGTGGAGAGCGACCGCCTCGTGGAAACGATCCGGGCCGTGCACGCGGGCAAATACAAATTGCCGACCGAGGTCTCGACGCGGCTCTCCCAACGCATGGCTGCGCCCCAACTTTCGCCCCGTGAACGCGAGGTGCTCGAATTGATTGTGAAGGGCCGAAGCAACAAGGAAATCGGCGGGGACCTCGGAGTGGCGGAGAACACGGTGAAGAACCACGTGAAGGTCGTGCTCGAAAAGATGGGCGTTCACGACCGGGTGCAGGCCGCCACGAGAGCGATTCAGCGGGGAATGGTGCGGATTTAAATCAGCTTCCGGGAAGCCCCTGGGCAGCCAGCCGGAGAAACCTCCAATAGCCCTAACGGGCTATTTCCAAATGACGGCGCATCGGCTCAGGATGCGAACGAGGCAAAACAACACCAACCAACAAATCACATGAACGCAACATCATCGTCCATCAGGGGAGGGTTCAGAAAGTTAACCTGGGCAACTGGCTTGCTGCTCATCATGGCAGCCGGGAATTTGCAGGCCGAGAAATTCGTGATCGTGGTGCTGCCCGACACGCAAGGGGAGACGGCGCAAACCCCGCCCAACCACTACACGAGCCAGATGAACTGGATCGTCAACAACAAGACCGCGCTAAACATCAAATACGTCCTCCATGTCGGCGACGTGGTGAACTGGGATACGCCTTTCAGCAACCCGCCTCACTACATGTACGTGAACGGCAGCAACGGCGTTAACCAGCTTTTCACGGCGGGCATTCCATATGCCATTGCCATTGGAAATCATGACACCCAGGCGGTGGGCGGGAAAAACCCCGATGGCACGTGCTGTTATTGCGGCGGCTCGGCCGGCTGCGGAGACGTTCACGCCAACGTGCGGGACACCACCGTTTACAACGCCTTTTTCCCCGTCAATCGCTTCACCACCGTTCGCGATCGCTACGAGGTGAACAAGATGGACAACGCCTACCACACCTTCAGCGCGGGCGGGTTGAATTTCCTCGTGATCAATGCGGAACTGGATCCGCGCCAGGGCGCATTGAACTGGATGAAGAGCGTCATCGCCACCCACCCGCAGCACAACATCATCTATCTCACGCACAATTACCTGGCCGATCCAGGGGTGCGGGCCGGGTCGGTTGGTTATGCCGATTTGAGTCCGCAGGTCATCTGGGACCAGCTCCTGAAAGTTTACGGGAACATGCGGTTCGTCTTCTGCGGGCATCTTTGCACCGCGGGCAACCTGGTAGAAACAGGGGTCAACGGCAACACGGTTTACCAGATGCTCTCGGATTATCAGTGCGAAGGGACGGGCAATGGCTGGCTCAGGATCGTGGAGATTGACACCGTGGCGGCGACCATGGACGTGAAGACTTATTCCCCGGTGCTGAACTCGTACAAGACCGACGCCAAGAACCAGTTCACCTTCAGCGGGATCAGCTTCGTCTCCGCAGGAATCACGGTTCCCAATTTCAGTTTCGAGACGCCACAGACGGCAAATTATGTTTACAATCCTGCCGGCGGATCCTGGTCGTTTGCAGGCCCGAGCGGATTAAGTTCAAACAGAACGGCCTTTACCATAGGCAATCCGCCCGCGCCCGCGGGCACCCAGGTCGCATTCATCCAGGGGACGGCCACGGTCGCCCAGGCATTGAGCGGTTTTGTGCCGGGGACCACTTACAAGGTCACGTTTGCCGCCGCCCAGCGGGGCAATTTCAACCAGGGTGGGCAAACGTGGAACGTGCTCATAGACGGGAGCTCCAAGGGCAGCTACGCGCCGTCCGCCAGCGCGAGCAATTACGTGGATTACACGGCCACGTTCACGGCCACGGCCACGAGCCACACCCTGGCTTTCAAAGGCAGCAATTTGAACGGCGGCGACAATACCGTCTTCATTGACAATGTGCGGGTCGCTCCCTCATTGCCGAGTCCCTGGAACACGGCGGACATCGGTTCCGTTGGGGTAGCGGGACTGGCGAGCTACGCCAGCGGCGCGTTCGACGTTGTAGGCTCGGGAGCGGACATCTGGGGAACGGCCGACGAGTTTCGATACGTCTATCAGTCGTCGAGTGGCGATTGCAGCATTGTGGCCAAGGTCAACCAGGTCTCGAACACGGATCCGTGGGCGAAAGCGGGCGTAATGATTCGCGAGAGCACCGCGTCCGGTTCGATTGAAGCGAGCGTAGTGGTGACGCCAGGCAATGGAGTGTCCTTCCAGCGCCGCACGAGCACGGGCGGCACCAGCGTCTCCACCATCGTGGGTGGCATCACCGCTCCACGCTGGGTAAGACTTACCCGCACCGGCAATTCATTCGCCGCGCACTATTCCTCCGACGGTTCCACGTGGACCCAAGTGGGCACCGCGCAAACCGTCACGATGGCCAGCGGCGCCACCATGGGGCTGGCGGTGACCAGCCATAACGACGGCACCCTCTGCACGGCCAACTTCAGCAACGTGACGGCGACACCTTGAACGGGACGATCCTGGCAGGCCCGCAAACCCGGCGAATTGCGGCGCCGCGCCAATCGATCGCAAACAAGCATGGATATGAAAAGAAAACGGCAGGCAGTCATTCTCGGATTGGTCGCGCTGATCGGTTTGTGTCTTTGGCGGGGGCAAGTGTCCCCCACACAGTCACCGGTTCAGGAGGAGGTGCGCGAAGCGAGCACAGCAACACGGCCAGCGGAAAGACCACGGATTCAGTCCGCGAGGACCGAACCAGAAACGACCGATCGGTTTTTGGGTCGCCTGGCCGCTGACCTGACAATCATGCTGGCCGAAGCTGATGTGATCCGCCGTGACGAAAACGTCCAGGTATTTCTGGATTCCATTGCGTTCAAGGATATCCCAACGACCCTGCAGTTTCTCCAAGGCCAGGAACAGACCCGGATGTTGCAGGATTTGCAGATGCTCCTGATTCGCAAGGGCGCGGGGAGCGACCCGCGAACGGCGGCCTCGTGGGCGGAACAAATGCCCGCAGGTGTGACACGATCCGCGTCCATCGCGGGAGTGGGCGTGGTCTGGGCTAGCCAGAACTTGCAGGAGGCCGCGAGCTGGGCCTCCAAACTGGCCGAAGGCGAAGATCGTGAAAATGGCCTGGGTCATGTGGCTTACGAGGCGGCGCGGACGCAGCCGACCTTGGCTTTGACTTTGACCGCTGGCCTGGCCGCAAATGACGCGCGCGATGAACTGGTCCGCCATGCCGCCCGCCAATGGGCGGCACAGGACGCGGCCGCTGCGGTCGCCTGGGCGGGCGAGCTAACGAATCCAACATTGCGCGAGCAGGTGCTGGCCGACATCGCCGCAGCCTGGAGCGAGACTGATCCGGGGTCAGCCGCCGCAATGGCCGTGCAATCCCTTTCCGGAGCCAGACTGGAAGATGCGCTGGTCGGGATCGCGCAACACTGGGTGCAGGAGGAACCAGATCGCGCGGCGGCATGGGTGCTTGAATTTCCAGAGGGCTTGCAGCAGACCGCCTTGGAAAATGTGGTCAAGCTATGGGCAGACAAGGATGCGCCGCAGGCGAAGAAATGGGTTGAGAGCCTGCCGCCTGGGTTTCAGCGTGACGCCGGGCTGGACGCGCTGGCGGCAAGATAGGGGTCGCCGCGCGAGTCATCCCAGGCCACACCACTCCCGCGCGGTTGAACCGGGGTTGCAGGACGCCAATCAATTCTTCCTCACGGTGTTGCGCGGCGGCTTCGCTGGGGCACACGTCCAGTTCGATGCGGCGGACCTGGAAGAGCAGTCGAATGATGCGACGAGGGAATCGTTCCGGGTTGGCGACGCGGTAGCTGCATAGCCGTTTGCGCAGATTGCGGGCCTTGCCCACGTAGAGCACGCCCTCGCGTTCACCGCACATCAGATACACGCCCGGCGCCGCCGGCAGAGTGCGGAAGAATTCCGCGCCCAAGCGTTCGACGAGCGGGCGAGGAGGCGGAAACAACCAAAGTTGACCTGTCGCCATGTTATTTTTTCCTTGGCTCACCCGCCCGAAGAATGCGCAGCGAAAAGCCGCGCCCGTTCTCAAACGGCTCGACGGTGGCGGTCACTTCGAGCACGGGATAGCGCACAGTGGCCAGCGCGTTGCTGCGGTAGCTGTCGGCGAACATTTCCGTCTCCACGATGCCGGTCCGGTCGGCGATGGACATGAATTTCATGGGCTCGCCCGTGACCTGATGATGCGTCCGTTCCTCGACCACGATGCCGCAGGTCGTCACGGTCTCGCCGATGAACTGGCCCAGCCGGTTCACGGGGCAATACGTGTCCCAGGCAATGTCGGGGAACAGTTCCAGCGGATGGCCGCTCACCGCGTAACCGAACAATTGCGTTTCCGAGAGCAGACGCTCGGCCCGCGTTGGTTCCTTCAAGGGCAGGCCGGGCAGTTGTTCCAAGCCGGGCGGGGGCAACAGCCAGGCCTGCCCCGGTTCCACCGCGCCAGCAAAGGTCTTCAACAGGTGTTGCGCCTGCCAGAACTGTCGCGTGCGCGTCTCGCCGAACTCATCGAACGCGCCGATCCGAATCATCGCCTCCAGTTCCTCGCCCGACGGCGCGACGCGGTGAAAGAAATCCGGCAGCGACATGAAAGCCCGTTCCTGGCGCGCGGCCACGAGGCGATCGGTGGTGCGTTGGCTCAGCCCCTTCACTTGCGTCACCGGAACACGGATCGCTTTTCCATGGGGCACGAACGCCGGCCCCGGCTCGTTCACGGACGGCGGCAACAGCGACAGGCCGAGCCGATGGCATTCGAGGATATACACGAGTGGCTTGTAGAACCCTTTGCCGTTGGTCAGCACGCCAGCCATGAACTCGGCCGGATGGTAACGCTTGAGCCATGCGGCCTGATACGCTTCGACGCCATAGGCGGTCGAATGGGCCTTGTTGAACGCATAGCCGCTGAAGCCCGTTACCAGTTCCCACACCTCGGCAATTTTCGCCTCGTCGTGCCCTTGCTTCCGCGCGCAGGTCGCAAATTCATGGCTGATTTCTCCCACGACTTTGCGCTTCTGTTTCACCAAGGCACGGCGCAGGACATCCGCGCGGCCCGCCGGCAGTCCGGCGAACGCTTCGCAGATTTGCAGGATGTGCTCCTCGTAAACGACCAGGCCGAAGGTGCTGCGCAAGCATGGCTCCAGTGATGGATGCGGATACGTGATCGGCTCCAGGCCCTGATAACGGCGGGTGAAGGAAAGCTTCTTGGATTCGTTGGCCGCCCCGGGGCGGATGACGGAAACGATGGCGACCAATCCATCGACCTCCTGCACATTGGTCATGCGGCAGAGATTGAGCATGGCGGGCGATTCAATGTGATGCACGGCCCGGGCACCGCCGCTGGCAATCATCTCCCACACTTCGGGATCGTCCCACGGCTCCAGTGATTCGAGATCCACCACGACGCCACGCCGGGCCAGCGCATCCTTGGCGTCGCGCATCACCGCGAGACCGCCCTGGGCGAGGATGTCCATTTTCACCAACCCGATGACCTCAACGGCATCCATGTCGTAATGCGTCGTGGCCCGGCCCTTGTTCGAGGTGAACGTCGGCGTGAGTTCGGACATAGGCTGGCAGGACAGCACCACGCCGCACGGGTGCATCTTTGGATAACGCGGACGGCCATCCAGAATCGCCGCCAGCTCCAAGGCTGTGCGATACGGCTCCTCATCGAACGGCAGGCCGCGCGTCTCGGGGTTGGCTTTCAGCAATTCAACCAAACCCTCGCCGGATTTGGGCGCCGGCGCGTCCGGCACCCAGCCGCCGCCGAAGCCCCACGGAAAATGCCCGGTGAACTTCCGCACGTCGCGCTCGCCCACACCCAGCACCTTGGCGCACTCGGCAAAAGCACTGCGCGCCTGGAAGGTCGAGAAGCCGCCCACCACCGCGCAGTGGGCCGGGCCGTAACGCTGGAAGATGAGATCCACCACGTCGTCCTTGCGGTCGTGAGCGAAATCTATGTCGACGTCCGGGAGCTTGTTCAGCGCCATGCGCTCCGGGTTAAGGAAACGTTTGAAATAGAGGTCGAAGCGGATGGGGCACACGTTGGAGATGCCCAGGCAGTAGCAGACCAGCGAGTCCGCCGCCGAGCCACGTGTAATCCACTCGATGCCCCGCGCGCGGCAGTCTTGCAACAGCCCCCAGGTAATCAGGAAGTAGGACTCGTAGCCCACCGCGGCGATGATGTTCAGCTCTTCCTCGACCTGGGGGGCATTGCATGAGGCCCGTTCCCGGTAGCGCCGGTGCAGGCCCTCGACGACCAGGCGTCGTAGAAAGTCTCGCGCGGTGGAACCGTCCGGCGGATGAAAGTCCGGGAACTGCGGCGGGCCGAACGGAAATTGAAACTGGCATCGCTCCGCAATCTCGACCGTGTTCTGCAACCATTCCGGGTGCGCGGCGCAGGCCGGAATCAGCTCGGAAGGCGGGCGAAAGTGAAAGCGCCCCTCCAGGCGCTTCTCCGGATGCGACTCGCGCAGCAGGGTCAACGTGCGGATGCTCTGCACGATGTCGTATTTCTGGCGGTCGCGCGGCGCCGGCGCGGCCACGGCCGGAAAGTCCGCCGGCATCCGTGACGACGTGACGAGACGATAGAAGCGACCGGGAAACAGTTCGGCCCAACCCGGATCGTCGCTCACCGCGATCACTCCTTCCGTCCCCCCATCCAGTTCGGAACGATGAAACGCGCGGCGCTGCTGGTTCGCCACCGAGGATTCGTCACCATCCCCGGCCCCACGCCCGGCAGGTCGCGACAACAGCCGGCAGAGATTGTGATAGCCCCGCGCTGATTCCGCGTAGAGCAGCAGGTTGCCGCCCGGCACCGGCAGATGCGCGCCCACGATTGGCTTCACGCCAGCGTTCTGCGCGGCCTGCACGAACTCGACGGCGCCGTGAAGATTGCCCGTGTCCGTGAGCGCAACCGCCGGAAGGTGATTTCGTTGCGCGAGTTCCACGAGCGCGGCCGGCGAAAGCAATGAGTCCAGGAACGAATAATGACTGTGCATCCGCAACGGCACGAATGTCGTCACGGGGGACGGCCGGACCACGATGGAGAGGCGAACCGGTGGCGCGGGCGTCTCCTCCAGGGCGTCGCGCGGCGGCAGTCTCAACCGGAAATCGTGACCGCGCAAAATCGCACCCTGACCGCGCACCCGGCGCAGTTCATCAATCACGCCCGCGAGCCTGGCCTGGGCCTCCTGCCGTTGCGCGGAGACTTCCAGCGGCAACTCGCTGTGGAACCGGCCATCGTAAAGGTTGGAGAGTTTCAGCGAGACCAGGCGCAGACTCACGCGGCGCTTCCAGGCGGACCGCAACATGGAATGCAGCCGCCCGTAAACGTCCGTCTCCAAATCGGTCGGCTCGTGCAGGCTTTCGCTGACCGCGTTTTCGTCCATGTCGTTGTAGCGGACGCGCACGGTCAGAGTGCGCACGGTGCGATGGTCGCTCCGCACATCGGCAAAGAGCTTGTCCGCCATCCGGCGAAGAATCGCCTCCGCGTATTCTTCATCAGTAATGTCCGTGCCGAATGTCTCCTGCTGGCTGAAGGTTTTCTGCCGTTCCCGTTTCGGAACCAGCAACCGGTCATCAATGCCGTGGGCAAATTCCCGAATGCTCGCCGCCTGCCTCCCCAGCAGCATCGACAACATATTGAGCGGCGTCGCGGCCACGTGCTGAATGAGGGCCAGCCCCGCGTCTGTGAGGCGCGCGCCCGTTTTCTCCCCAATGCCCGGCAGCCACCTGGCCGGCAACGGGTGCAGGAAGTCGCGTTCCCGGCCCGGCAACACTTCACGAAAGGCCGCCGGTTTCCCGAGTTTGGAAGCGATGGCGCTGACCAGCTTGCTGGAGCCGATGCCTTCGCTGATGGTGATTTTCAGTTTTTGCGTGATCGCCTGGCGAACGATTTGGGCAATGTCCACCGCGCTCTTGCTGCGGTTGGCCGTCAGGTCAAAGAAACCTTCATCAATGCCGGTCTCCTCCACGTCGGGCGTGAAATCGCGGCAGTAATTGAACATCCGTTCCGAGAACCACTCGTAGCTTTCGTAATTGCCCGGCAGGACAATCAGCCTGGGGCAGAGCTTGCGCGCCCGGACCGTGGGCATGGGCGTCTTGACGCCAAATTTCCGCGCCTCATACGAGGCCGAGGCAATGATGCCGCGCTTCGCGCCGCCCACGGCCACCGGCTTGCCGCGCAGCTTCGCATCCGCCGCCTGCTCGCAGGCGGCAAAGAATGCGTCCGCGTCGAGGTGGACGATGGTGCGTGGCGGTCGTGAATTCATGCGGGCGGAAGGGTGTCATGCCGGGTTGGTCAAAGACGGTCCCACCTCTCATGTTTTGGAACGGCGGATGATGGCTTTCAGCACTCCCTGGATGACCAGCTCTTCGGCCGGAAACAGGTCCTTATATTTGGGATTCTCCGCTCGCAGGAACTGTTCACGGCCTTTCGCGACAAACGTTTTGAGCGTCACTTCGCCATCGATCATGGCGGCGACAATCTGACCGGAGCGCGGTTCCGCCCCGTGTTCGAGCAGGGCAATGTCGCCATCGCAAATGTGCCGGCCAATCATGGAATCGCCGGTCACCTGGAGGGCGAAGAAATTGGCCGTGGTTTTGAAACCAATGGACTCGATGGCCACCGGAATGCACTTGCCTGCAACCTGCCCCCGCTGGTCGGGAAACCCGGCCGGAATAGAACCGAGGAAGGGGATTTCCACCACCGTATGCGATGCTGGCCTGAGTGCCCTGGCCAATCGCAGCGAACGAGCCTTGCTTGCGTCCGTCTCCAGCCAGCCTTTGCGGATGATCGCTTCGAGATGACAGGCCGCCGCGCGGGGGCTGCTCCAACCGAATTTGGCGCACAGCTCGCGATGCGAAGGCGCGGGACTGCCCGCCCTCAGCCTCTGGTGGATGAAGTCGAAGACTTTGCGCTGGGTTGCGGTCAAATCCGTCATACTATGCAAACGAATAGTAGTGACTACCGCTTGTCAATGCACCAACCGTTTAATTCCTGCGGCCCGACGTCACCTATGCGACCGCACTACGAATGGATCAGCTATTTATCGATGGTGATTTTTGGTCTGCTCTACCTGGTGGCCCAGAAGTTTGCACACCACCGGGGCCGCGACACAGTGAAGGCGCGCCTGTTCAAGGCCGGCCTTCGAGCAGCACCCGGCCGCTTTGATTCGTGCCGAGGAAGAAGCCGGAGCCGCTGGTGGATTTCTGAAGCAGCACGCCGGAGAAGCTCACGCTGCGAACAACGCCCGTATCGTAGAAACTTCCTTTGAACGTGCCGCTCGGTAGCGACAACGTCACGGAGAGACTATTCAGGCTGGTGTTGGTCACCCGGTTGTTCGCGCCGAGGATGAACTCGTTCGTCCATGCCTGACTGAGATTGCCGCCGGTCAGGATTGCCACGCCGTTGGTCAGGTCCAGCACCCGGTTGGTCGAAGTGGCCGGCGCAACATAGCGCGAACCCGCGAGCGTCGTTTGGAAGGTCAACCCCGCCGGATAAAAGCGCCCGCCCAGCACTTCCGGTTTCCACCAGGCCACCGAGCCGCCCAAGTCCGTCAGGGGCGCGTTCGTGTCGAATTGAATCCAGCCGAGCAACGATCCCTTCGAGCGGTAGAGCGGCGCGTAGAGCGGCCACGAGCCGTTCTTCGAGACCGGCGCCTTCCGAAGAAAATCAGTTCCGTCCGCCAGTTTGCCCGTGGCCGAGCCGACTCCGTTGCTCGATACGCGCAACGTTCCCCAGCCGTCGCCCTCCGGCGTGCCCGCTGCGGGGCTGCCCGGCAGCACGAAAGTGTAAAGGCCCATCAGCGGCGCGGGATTCGTCACGGCATTGAAAACCGCCCGGTCACCGCGCAACTCCGACATCCACTGGCCATCCGTGACCGTGCCCGTCACTTCATCCAGGCCTTGCAAATCCACCGTCCAACGCACCGTCAGCGGGGTCGTTCCCCTCCGCACGATGACGTTCGTCGCGCGGCCCTCCAGATCCAACCGGCCCAAGGTGGCATAACGTCGCCCCGCCAGCCGGAGCACGGCGGAGTAGCGTCCGCTGGAAGAGACGCGTAGTTGCACATCACCCGAGCTCTCGTGATGCGCCCCATTGGTTTCATAAAACAGTCCGCTGTAGCTGCCGCCCACGCGGAGAAACGGATTCGGCACAAAATTCGCCTGGATGACCAGGTTCGACTGCATGATGAAATTCAAGGTGCTGGAATTGCCGGAAACCTGCCCCGTCCAGTTCGAGAACACCGAGTTCGAGCCCGGTGTCGCCAGCAGATGGTAGCCGCGCCCGACCTCCAGGCCCTGTCCGTTCGTCGCGCCGCTGATCGTGCCGGTTCCCTGAATCGTCAGCGTCAACTGGCTTGTCACCACCTGAAAAAAGCTCCGGCGATTGGTCAGGGAATAATTTCCGAAGTCATCACGCGCCCGCACCTGCAACACATTCGTGCCAGCGGGCAACACCAGCGGCATGTTCCAATTCTTCGTGCCGCTGGCGGGGGTGAAGGCGCCGCTGTTCACCGACAACTCCACCGCGTCCACTGCGTCGCTGTCATCCGCCGTGCCGGTCACGAGATTCGTCATCGCGAAAAGCCGGGCGCCGGAGGCGGGCGCGGTGAAGGCCACCGTGGGGCGCGATTTCACGAGGATGTCAATGCGGGCGCGCGTGGTTCCGCCCAGATTGTCCGTGGCCACCGCATCGAATCGATAATTGCCCGACGCCAGCCTCACCACCGGCACACTGTAGGGCGCATTCGTCAGCGTACCGATCAACGTCGAGCCGCGGAAGAACTGCACCTGGGCCACGCTGCCGGCGACATCGGAAGCGGTGGCCTGCAAATCAAAACTGGCCGGCGCGATCAGCCCGGCCCCGTCGGTGGGATTCGTGACCGTGACCACCGGCAGCTCGTTCACGATGATCGTGACGCCGTTGGTGGAAGTGTTCGTGGAGTTGTCCGTGAGAATGGCGGTGAAAGTATAAGTCCCGGCGGGCAGATTGTTCACATCCACGCGATAAGGGTTGTCGGTGTCCACGCCCAGCGAGTTCGTGCCCTGGAAGAATTCGATCTGCGCCACGCTGTTGCCGCCGCCGGAGACGGTGGCCCGCAACTGGAACGATGCTGGCGCGTCCAACACCGCGCCATCGACTGGCGACGTGATCGTGACGGGCGGAGCCGCCGCCATCAGGGACAGGGTCATTCCCTCCCAGGCGGCCAGGAATAGTGGGAGCAACCACGCGACGGGCCAAGGGACAACGCTTTGCGGCTTCATCCCAATGGTATCGACCATAAAGCGGCCCTAATTGAGGCCGCGCGGGAGGGGTTTATGCCCGTCCGCAGGCTCTTCGGGCAGCGATCGGGGACATCATCGACAACAGGATTGCGGCGGGAGAATTCTTAAAAGAAATGGTCGGGGCGGAGAGATTTGAACTCTCGACCTCTTGCACCCCAAGCAAGCGCGCTAGCCAGGCTACGCTACGCCCCGAACCACGCCTGTCCAAGGACAAGCGGCGCGGAATATCGCGAAGCCGCGCCGGCACTTCAACCTTCTTTTCCGGCACTGGCTTCGGCACCTCGAATTTGGCGGTTTTGACGCGGTCCGGCCGAGTTTTCCCTTTTGTCCGCCGGAGCCTTCGGAATAACTTCCGCCGTGGATTTCACGCCCTATCTGGTCGTGCTGGGAGTTGTGCTCTTCGCCGCGGCGAGCTTTTTCTTCGCGCTCGCCGAGTCCGCCTTGTTCGCCCTGGGCAAGTGGCAGGTGGAACAACTTGCCGATCGTGCTCCCAATGAGGGCGCCATCGTGGCCCGGCTGCTGAGCCAGCCGTCGGAATTACTCGCCACCGTGGTATTGGGCAACACCGTGGCCAATGCTCTGGTGGTGGCCATTGGATTGGGGGTCACGCTGTGGCTCAATGGCTCAGTGCTGGCCACGGTCGGGGGGTTGGTCGTGCTGATTCTGGTGGGTTGCGAAGCTTTGCCGAAGACCCTGGCGGTACGTTCGCCGGAAACCTGGTCGTTGCGGGTCGCCCGCCCCATGTCGTGGCTGCAAAGCGTGACTCGCCCCGTGCAGCGTCTGGCCACCGCCCTGAACAATCTACTCCTGCAAGGCGTGCTGGCCCGGGCGGTCAAACCGCAAAGCAATGCGACCGAGGAGGATTACCGCGAACTGCTGGAGGTGGCCGCCCAGCACGGCGCCCTGGCCGTGCGTGAAAAGGAGATCATCTTCGAGATCATCAGCCTGGACAAACGAACCGCGGCTGACGCCATGACGCCGCGTTCGCGCATGTCTTCCATCCCCGACGATCTAACGGTTGACCAAATGATCGCCGAAGCCCGCCGGCTGCGGCACCGGCATCTGCCCATGTACGATGAGACGCCCGACACCATCGTCGGCGTGCTCGACACGAAAAAGCTCTTGCTCGACCCGGGCGTGGACCTGGCCGAGGCCATCGAGTTTCCATCCTTCGTCCCGGAGAGCATGAACCTGCTCAAACTTTTCATCGCCTTGCAGCGCCAGCGCCGCGGCATCGCGATCGTGATGGACGAATTCGGCGGCACCGCGGGCGTGGTTACGATGGAGGACATCCTGGAGGAGCTGGTGGGCGAGATTCGCGACGCGGATGAAACGGAGCATCTCGTCATGGAGAAACTGGGCCGCGAACGGTGGCGCGTGGGCGGCGTGGTTGCGGTGCGGGATTTTCGCCGTGAATGCCCGGACATTGGCGACGTGCCCGAGGTGGAATCCATGGGCGGACTGGTCACGATGCTTTTGGATGTGGTGCCGAACACGGGCGAGTCGGTGAATTTTCGCGGCCTGAAGCTCACTGCCTCCCGGGTGGACGACCGGGCCGTGCGCGAGGTGACCGTCGAACGGGTGGTGAAGCGATGAGAGGGAAACCCAAATGTCGAATGTCGAATGACGAAGGCCGAAGGGCAGGGCGGATCGCGTGTCCGTGGTTTTCGTCATTCCGAATTCCTCCGCCATGAACTCCGCTTACCTCATGTTCATCGCCCTCGGGCTGGGGCTGTCATTTTTCTTCTCCGGGATGGAGGCGGGGGTGTTTGCCTTGAGCCGGGTGCGTATCCGCCGGCTGGTGCGCTCGGGCAACACGAACGCCCGGCGGCTGAATCGCTACCTCGAGCATCCCGAGGAGTTTCTCTGGACGATCCTGGCGGGCAACACGCTGTCCAATTTCGGCGTCGCCAGCTTCGTGGTGGTGTTGCTGGGCGAATGGGCGCGAGCCCACCCGGTGTTCTTTGCGGCCACATTTCTCCTGGGCGCGCTGGCATTCTACGCGCTGTGCGAGCTGTTTCCGAAGATGCTTTTCCGGCTGTATCCGAACCGGCTTTGTCTTCTGTTCTCGCGCCTGTTCAGCGTTCTGCATTTTGTCTTGCGCCCCATCGTGGCGCTGCTGCGCTGGCTCTCCACCGGAATGCTGCGCTGGTCCGGCGGGCAGACGTTCCAGCCCCAGATCTTCGGCACGCGAGAGGAATTGCGGGTGCTCATGCAGGAATCGGCCCAGGAACTTTCCTCGGAGGAGCGCGGCATGATCAACCGCGTGCTCGATCTGCAAAACCTCACGGTCTCACACATCCTCGTGCCCATGCCGCGGGCCGTGACCGTGGAGATGAACACCCCGGTAATGGATGCGCTCGCGCTGTGCCGGGAACGCGGACTGAGCCGCCTGCCGGTCTGGCGATCCGTCGGGGACACGAAGCGCATCGCGGGAGTCTTCAATCTCAAATCGTTGCTTTATCGCGAGGACCTGGATCCATCCAAACGCGCCAGCGATTATGTGAAGCCCGCCGCCTTCGTGGACGTGGACATGCGGCTGGAGGAGGCCATGCGCCATTTGCAACGCGCCGGGCAGCGCCTCGCCATTGTGCTGGCGCGCGATGGCCGTGAGATCGGCATAGTAAGCCTGCAGGATTTGCTCAAGGCGGTCTTCGGCGAGGTGAAGCTGTGAGCCTCGACGAATTCATGGGCCTCTTCTGGCGGCTGCTCTCCGTAGGGGTGCTGGTGTTCCTGAACGGTTTCTTCGTCGCAGCCGAGTTTGCCCTGGTGAAAATTCGGGTCACCCAGCTCGATCCACTCATCCGCACGGGTCATCGCCGCGCCGCCCTGGCCCGCCGGCTCATGGCCAACCTCGACGCCACCATCGGTGCGACGCAACTGGGCATCACCCTGGTGAGCCTGGGACTTGGCGTGCTGGTCGAGCCGGTGTTTGAAACCCTGCTCGCGCCGCTGTTTTCCATTTTGAAGATCGAGTCCGCGACCGTGCGGCATGGCATGGTTTTTGGCTTCGGCTTTTTCATCAACACTTTCCTGCTGGTGGTGATCGGAGAGCTTGGGCCCAAGGCACTGGCCATTCGAAAGACGCTGCCGGTCGCGCTCTGGACATCGCATCCGCTCTGGTGGTTTTACCGGCTGGCCTTTCCGTTCATCTGGCTGCTCAACCACGCCGCCCAATGGCTGCTCCGCCAGATTGGCATCGATCCCGTCAGCGAGGGCGAACGGCACTCCGAGGAGGAACTCCGCCTGCTGGTTGCCTCGAGCCAGGCTCAGGATTCCGGCGGCCTGGGTCGCGACATCGTGCTCAACGCCTTTGACCTCCGCCGTCGCGTCGCCCGTGAAGTCATGAGGCCCCGCCGGGAAATCACCTCGTTCGATGGCGACGCCACCATTGAGCAATGCCTGGTGCAGTCCGAACAGACCCGATTCTCGCGCTATCCGATCCTTGAACATGGCAATCTCGATCGCGCCCTGGGCTTTGTGCACGTGAAGGATCTATTCGCCGCGAGAAACCGGACGGGAACCGCGCGCGACCTTTTACCCCTGGCCAAAAAGCTGGTTTATGTACCCGAGACCTCGCACTTGGACCGGCTGCTGCACATCTTCCTGGAACGCAAAGTCCACATGGCTTTTGTGGTGGACGAATACGGCGGCACCGTCGGGCTGGTCACCTTGGAAAACATCATCGAGGAACTGGTCGGGCAGATTCAGGACGAATTCGATCATGAGAAACCGTTGCTGGTGAAGAAGGACACCAACACCTGGTCGGTGGATGGCGCGCTGCCCTTGCACGACCTCGCCGCCCTCGTCGGGGAAACCTTGCTCGAGGAAGGCGTCACCACGGTGAGCGGCTGGGTCACACATCGCCAGGGCGGTTTTCCGAGGGAGGGCGACGTGCTGCGGGTCGGGGCCTTCCATCTGGTCGTGGAGGAGGTGGACGGAACCCGCGTGGCGAACTTGTCCCTCAAGCGTCAAGAGCAGCCACCGGACAGCAGCAGCCCCTAGCCCGGGCGCAAAAAAAGAGCGAGGCTGTTCACCTCGCTCTCGAAAATCCTGGGAATGACTTAGGCCGCCTTCTTGGGAGCGTCCTTCTTCCAGGTGCGGCGCGGCGCCTTGGTCACGAGCCCCTTCTTGAGAGCGCTGGCCGTCACGCGCAGGTAGCGGACTTCGCCGTTGGGCAGGATGGCCTTGACCCGCTGGAGATTGGGGAAGAAGCGGCGCTTGGTCGTGGCGGTGACGTGGGTGCCGATGCCGCCCTTTTTCTTGGCCTTACCCGAGCGCCAAATGTGACTGCCCTTGATGGGGCCTGTGCCGGTCAATTCGCAAATACGAGCCATAAAATGTCCTGTTCCTAATGCTGTTCCAGATTTAAGGAGGGCGGAAAATAGCAGCGCCCGACCTGCTGGCAAGGAGTTATTTTGAGGCGGGAGGTTGTGGTTCCTGCGATGAATTTTTCCTCTTTTAGCCCTCTTCCCCCCGACTTCAATCCTCAAAAATGGCGACCCTACCGGGAATCGAACCCGGGCTACCTCCGTGAAAGGGAGGTGTCCTAACCGCTAGACCATAGGGTCGTCCGCCAAAGAGCGGCGCAATATAGGCAACAAAGTTTTGGTGTCACGCAGAAACTTCCCCGCTGGGGCCCATCGCTGGGTAGCGGCTGCCGGGTTGAATCACACCCGGCCATCTGGACATTTGTTTTGACCGCATCCCGGCGTTTGCTAGCTTTCGCCCATGTCACGCAGCTTTTGGTTTTATGCCTGGTTTGCCGGCTATTTTAGCCCGGCCAATCTGCGGTTGCGCTGACATTCGAAACGTCAATATGCCGCAGGTCGCCACCTGCGGTTTTTTTGTGACGACCTCCGGCCCAATACCCAGAAAAACATGATCATTGTTCTCAAACCCGACACTTCAAAAAAAGACGAAACGGCCGTGCTCCGTGAAATCAGGAAGCTTGGCTACAAGCCGCACGTCATGCGCGGCGTCGAGCGCGTCGTCATCGGCGCCATTGGCGATGAGCGGAAGCATCAGACGCTGGAAACCCTCGTGTCGTGGCCGCAGGTCGAACGCGTGATGCCGGTACAGAAGCGTTTCAAGCTCGTCAGCCGCGAAGCGCACAAGGGCAACTCCACCATCACGCTGCCCAACGGCACCGTCGTGGGCGGGAAGAAATTCGTCGTCATGGCCGGCCCGTGCTCGGTCGAGAGCGAGAAGCAGTTGCTGACCACCGCCGAAGCCGTGGCCAAAGCTGGCGCGACGGTGCTGCGCGGCGGCGCGTTCAAGCCCCGCACCTCGCCGTACGAATTCCAAGGGCTGGGCGAGAAGGGTTTGAAGCTGCTGGCCAAGGCGCGCAAGCAGACAGGACTCGCCGTCATCACCGAACTCCTTTCCGAACAGCATGCCGAGATGGTCGCGGAATACGCCGACATTCTCCAAATCGGCGCGCGCAATGCGCAGAACTTTCAACTCCTGATCGCCGCCGCCAGAACCGGCAAGCCCGTGCTTCTGAAGCGCGGCCTCTCAATGAAGATCGACGAATGGCTGCTCGCCGGCGAATACGTCCTCGCGAACGACAATGCCCAGTTGATGTTCTGTGAACGTGGCATCCGCACCTTCGAGACCTACACGCGCAACACACTCGATCTCTCGACCATTCCGATCATCAAGAACGAGTCCCATTGCCCGATTGTCATCGACCCCAGCCAGGGCATTGGCAAAGCCAGCCTCGTGGCCGCCATGTGCAAAGGCGCGGCGGCCATGAACGCGGACGCGCTGCTCATCGAGGTGCATCCCAATCCCGCCGAAGCCTGGAGCGACGGCGCGCAACAGTTGACACTGGAAGGCTTCGCCAAGCTGATGGAGGAACTGAAACCATTCATTGCTGCGGCAGGGCGGGAATAAGCATGGAGGCGGGCGATGAACAGCGAGAAAGTTGCCGAAGGCATCTTTACCATCCCGGAGTATCTGTCTGGTGGAGAATGTGGTGAATACATCGCTTTGAGCGAGCGACTTGGCTATGAGGCGGCCACGTTGTCCACGGTGAGTGGCGCCAAATTGCAGCCGGAGATTCGCAATAACAACCGCGTCATTCTCGATGACGGGAATCTGGCCCGCACGCTTTGGATGCGAGCATTTCCGTGCCTCCCGAGAATCTTAAACGGACGACAGGCGATTGGCTTCAACGAACGCATCCGGTTTTATCGGTACGATCCGAGCCAGCAGTTCGCCGGGCATGTCGATGCACCGTTTCGCCGCGAGAATGGCGAAATGAGTCAACTGACGTTCATGATCTACCTGAACGACGGCTTTGAAGGCGGTGAAACCAAGTTCGACGAGGCCGCCGTTACGCCAAAAGCAGGCATGGCACTTGTTTTCCGCCACGAACTCTTTCACGAGGGGGCTACAATTCGTGAAGGACGCAAATACGTTCTGCGCACTGACGTCATGTTTAATCCCCCGGGCAAATACACCGGTTGCTAGCTGGCTCAGACAGTTTACCGACTGGCGGTTGGCGGGGCGTTTCTCCACAGTCCGCGCCGTGTCTTCGACGACTGTTGATGCCGTACGGCTCAAAGCCGCGCTTGAAAAGGCGACGGCGGCTTTGCTCGCGGAACGCAACGAACGCGGCTTCTGGGAGGGCGAACTGAGCGGCAGCGCGCTTTCGACGGCGACGGCGGTCACGGCACTCGCCCTCGGGCTGGAGCACAACGCCTTCGCGAAACTCGAAACCCAAAACCCAAAACCCAAAATTGAACGCGGCCTGCGCTGGCTGGCCGGGCATCAGAACGCCGACGGCGGCTGGGGCGACACAACGAAGAGCCTGAGCAACATCAGCACCACGACGTTGGGTTGGGCGGCGTTCGGTGCAGCAAGGGCTGATGTGACGTATTCAGCTGCAGTTCATGGAGCAGAACGATGGCTGACAGAAAAAGCCGGGGGCATTTCTCCAGACCAACTTGCTGGGGCGATTATCGCCCGCTACGGGAAGGACCGCACATTTTCCGTTCCCATCCTGACGATGTGCGCGCTGGCGGGGCGACTGGGTGAAGGGCGAGAGGCGTGGCGGCATGTCATTCCGTTGCCTTTTGAACTGGCCGCGTGCCCGCATCAGCTCTTCGCCGCGCTGCGCTTGCCGGTGGTGAGTTACGCGTTGCCGGCGCTCATCGCCATCGGGCAGGCGCGGCATGTGCATGCCCCGTCGCGCAATCCATTCGCGTGGTTTGTTCGCCGGGCCACGCGGGAGAAAACGTTGGGCAATCTCAAGGAGATTATGCCGGCCAACGGCGGCTTCCTCGAAGCGACGCCCCTGACCAGTTTCGTGACGATGAGCCTCGCCGCGAGCGGACAGGCAAACCACCTTGTCACGCAACGTGGCCTGGAATTCCTGCTCCAGTCGCAGCGCGCCGACGGCAACTGGCCCATTGATACGAATCTTTCGACGTGGTGCACGACGCTGGCCATAGACGCTCTTCCCCAAGCCCCAAGCCTCAAGCCCCAAGCCCCCATTAACTGGCTTCTGCAACAACAATACCCCACCGAGCATCCCTACACCCACGCGGCGCCCGGCGGCTGGGCGTGGACGGATTTGCCCGGGGGCGTGCCGGACGCCGACGACACGGCGGGCGCGCTGCTGGCGTTGGCGAAGCTGCGTCCCTCAATGAGCCAATCGCAAATCGCCGACAGCCAGCGCGCCGCAGAGATGGGCGTTCGCTGGCTGCTCAATTTGCAGAATCGCGACGGCGGCATCCCGACCTTCTGCCGCGGCTGGGGCGCGCTGCCCTTTGATCGCAGCAGCGCGGACATCACGGCGCACGCGGCGCGAGCGTGGCTGGCGTGGTTTGATGATGTCCCACCCGCGCTGCAACAGCGCCTTGTCCAAGCGTGGAACCGTGCGCTGCGTTTTCTCTGTGGCGCCCAGAAGGAAGATGGCTCGTGGTTGCCACTCTGGTTCGGCAACCAACATGAGCCGGAAGACATCAATCCCGTTTATGGCACCAGCCGAGTGTTGTGCGCCTTGGGCGAAGCGGCGGCCTTTTTCGCCCGACACGAGGCACGCAAACCGTTCATCGAAGGAATGCATCTTGCGCTGGAGCGGCAATGGCGGGGGATGCAATGGCTGGTGCGCGCTCAACAGCCGAATGGTGGTTGGAGCGGGGGAGGAGGCGGTGCTGTGTCGGTCGAGGAAACGGCACTGGCGGTCGGGGCTCTGGCCGGGCTTCTGCATCCGAACGCGGTCCAACTCGGTGAGCCTGGCTTGGTGGAACAATCCGTTGCGCGTGGCGTGAGCTGGCTGATCGAACGCGTCGAGTCCGGCGCGTTCGACCAACCGTCGCCCATCGGTTTTTACTTTGCCAAGCTCTGGTACTTCGAACGGCTGTATCCGATGATTTTCACGGTTGGAGCGTTGCGGGCTGCGGTGGACGTGCTCGACGCAAAATAAAAAGCGGCGATCCGAAGATCGCCGCTTGAGATTCAGTTGGGGACTCTCGTCCCTCCAACGCCGCTTAGATGAACTCGTTGATCAAGTTCTCCAGGTATTCCTGACGGCCGCTGGTGTTGGCATCGGCTTCGCCCTTCTTGAGCATGTAGGCTTCGAGGGTTTCAAAGCTCTCCTTGCCCTGCTCAATGCTCTTGCCCACGCCCTTGTCCCAGGACGAATAGCGCTGCTTTACGAAGTCGGCGAGGCGTCCGTCCTTGCGGATGGCGGCGGCGATCTTCAGGCCGCGCGCGAAGGCGTCCATGCCGCCGATGTGCGCGTGGAACAGGTCGTCCGGCTCGAAACTTTCGCGGCGCACCTTGGAATCAAAGTTCACGCCACCCGTGGTCAGGCCGCCGTATTTCAAAATGCTCAACATGCACTGCGTGGTGAGGTAAATGTCGGTCGGAAACTGGTCGGTGTCCCAACCGAGGAGCAGGTCACCGGTGTTGGCATCGATGCTGCCGAGCGCGCCCGCGGCGCCCGCGACTTCCAACTCGTGCTGCATGGAGTGGCCCGCGAGCGTGGCGTGGTTCGTTTCCAGGTTCAGCTTCAGGTGATCGATGAGATCGTATTCGCGCAGGAAGTTGAGGCAGGCCGCGGAGTCGGAATCGTATTGATGCTTGGTCGGTTCCTTGGGCTTCGGCTCGATGTAGAACTGCCCCTTGAAGCCGATCTTCTTTTTGTAGTCCACAGCCATGTGCAGGAACCGGGCGAGGTGATCCAGCTCGCGCTTCATGTCGGTGTTCCAAAGCGTGGAGTAACCTTCGCGACCACCCCAGAAGGTGTAGCCTTCGCCGCCGAGTTCGTGGGTCACTTCCAGCGCCTTCTTCACCTGGGCCGCGGCAAAGGCGAACACATCGGCATTGCAACTCGTGCTCGCGCCATGAGCAAAACGCGGATGCACGAACAACTGCGCCGTGCCCCAGAGCAGCTTGATGCCAGTGCGCTTCTGCTGCTCCTTGAGCAGGGCCACGATGGTATCGAGATACTTGTTCGACTCGCGCAGGGTCAGGCCGTGCGGCGCGATGTCGCGGTCATGGAAAGCGTAGTAAGGGGCGCCAAGCTTTTTGGTGATTTCGAAGAAGACCGGGACGCGCGCCTTGGCGAGGTCGAGACCCTTGAGCCCCTTTTCCCAAGGGCGAATGGCGGTCGGCAGGCCGAACATGTCCGCGCCGGCGCCACACATGGTGTGCCAGTAAACAACGGAGAAGCGCAGGTGCTCTTCCATGGTCTTGCCCTCGATCTTCTGGCCCGGGTTGTAGTGCTTGAAGGCCAGCGGGTTCTTCGACTTCGGTCCTTCGTACTTGATCTTTTTGATGTTCGGGAATGCTTCAGCCATAAATTTTGAGGGGCGGAGTCTTGCGGATTCGAGGAAGGCGCGGCAAGCGCAGAGTCAGCCCAACTGGGACACAATCTTTCCCCCCACGATGGTGGCCACGGCCCGGCCTTTCAGCTTCCAACCGTGGAAGGGCGAATTCTTCGATTTGCTGGCGGATTGTGTGCGGTCGTAGGTCCAATCCACATCGGGATCAATGACCGTTACATCTGCGTCCGCGCCCACACTCAGCGTGCCTTTGTTCAACTTCAGCAGCTTCGCCGGTGCGACCGTGAACTTGGCGATGAGGTCTGGAAGCGAAAGCCGTTTGGTGTGGTAAAGCTGCATCAGTGACAGGGGCAGCTCGGTATCGAAGCCCGTGATGCCAAAGGGCGCGTAGTCGAACTCCACTTCCTTCTCGAAGTCGCAGTGCGGCGCGTGATCGCTGCAGAGAATCTCAATCGTGCCGTCGCAAAGGCCCTCAAGAACCGCCTCGCGGTCGGCGGCGGAGCGCAGCGGCGGATTCATTTTGCAATTGGTGTCGTACTTGGGCCAGGACGGTTTCGCGGCCCCGTTGCCGTAGCCAAAAACCTTCTGGCCGTCGTTCCTCCAGAATTCATCACTGCCGGCGACGGCCGCGTCGGTGAGAACAAAATGATGCGGGCAGGCTTCGCCCGAAATGGGCACGCCGCGTTTCTTGGCCGCGCGCAGCAACTCGACCGAGCGCGCCGTGCTGAGATGTTGACAGTGGATGCGGGTGCCGGTGAGTTCAGCCAGCAGGATGTTCCGCGCCACGATCATGTCTTCACCCGAGGCCGGCCAGCCGCGCAAGCCCAGCGCCGCGCTCCAGTAGCCTTCGTGCATGACGCCGTCGGTCACGAGTGCGTAATCCTGGCAGTGATCCATCACCGGCAGGTCAAACATCTGCGCATACTCCATGGCCCGGCGCATCAAGTCGTTGTTCTGTACGCAATGGCCGTCGTCCGTGATGGCGACGATGCCCGCCTGCTTGAGCGAGCCGATGGGCGCCAACTCCTCGCCGGCAATGCCCTTGGTGATCGCGCCGGTCACGAACACATTCACCACGCCCTCGCGCGCGGCTTTCTCTTTCACCAGTGCGACGGCGGCGGGATTGTCGATGCTGGGCGAAGTGTTCGGCATGCAGACGATGGTGGTAAACCCGCCTTGAGCCGCGGCCTTTGTTCCAGTCGCGATGGTCTCCTTGGCCGACTGGCCCGGCTCGCGCAGATGGACGTGAAGATCAATTAGTCCCGGGGAAACCACCTTGCCTGTGGCGTCGAGTCGCTCGCAGCCCCCGCCAGCCTGCTTCGCGGCGTCCGCGCCCAGCGCGGAGACCTTGCCGTCGCGCAACAACACGTCGGCCACGGCGTCAAAGTTGTTGGCGGGATCCACCACGCGACCACCGGTAATCAGAAGCGAACTCATCGGCCGGAATGCTTACGGACGACCGCAGGCGCGTAAAGAAGCAACTGAAGTGGAGGGCTTGCCGGAGCGCGGGTTTTAACCCGCAGCAATGTGGAGCGGTGTCCGCGAGTTCTTGGTTTCACCGCTGCGAAGCTTGCTGCGGGTTGAAAACCCGCGCTCCGGACGAAAGCAAAAACATTTGCCGCCGCGCTTGACACATAACTACCTAGGTAGTATTACCGCGGTCGTCTTAACCAAAACTATGAGCAAACCACGCACCCATCGTCTCGGCGATCTCCAGCACGCCATCATGCAGGTGCTCTGGCAGCGCGGCGAGGCCACCGTCGGCGACGTTTTTGAGGCCATCCGCAAGAAGCGCGACCTCGCTTACACCACCATCGCCACCATGCTGCGCAAGATGGAGGCACGCGGGCTGGTCACACATCGAGCGGAGGGCCGCACCTTCATCTACCGCGCCGCGCTGGAGGAACAGGCCGTGACCAGCAACATGTCCGGCCATCTACTCGACCGCTTTTTCGAGGGCAGCCTGGCTGGTCTCGTTTCTCACCTGCTCGATACGCGGGAAGTCAGCCGCGCGGAACTGGCCAAGATCGAGAAGCTCATTGCCGAAAGGAAGAAATCCAAATGAACGCGTGGCCGACGTTGAGGGAGTGGTGGCAGTTCGCCGGCACGATGGCGCTGGAACTGGCCATCGTATTCGTGGTCGCGAAGCTCGTGGCGCTGCGTCTGCACTCCGCGTCGTGGCGGCGTGCGGTGTGGCAGATGTTCATGGTGGCGATGTTGCTTGTGACGGTGGGTGAATTAAGTGGCGTGCGCAATTGGCTGCGCGCACCGCAACAAACTGTTCAGACTGGGCGGCAAAGAAAAGTTATCGTCACGATCAAGGATGCTGATCCGGCTTTATTCAACGAAGCAGATTTCGTGGCCTCTGCTCCTGGGAACGCGGAGCCCGAGCCGGGCCGATTCCAATGGCAACAGCACGCTCGCTGGCCCGCCATCATCTGGCTAATCGTTGCAGCGCCGTTATTGGGCCGCTTCTTGTTGGCTCAATGGCTGGCCCTGGCCATGCGATTCTTCAGCCGCCGAATCACGGACGAAACCACCAACGCGAAAGCCCGGCGACTTGCCGGGACGATGGGAATCAGCCGCCAGTTCGTGCTGCTCACCAGCAAGCGAGCCATCGCTCCGTTCACCTTTGGCGTTTGGAAGCCGGCCATCGTGCTGCCGCAAGATTTCTCAGCCGCATTCACTTCGGAGCAACAGGATGTCGCACTCGCGCATGAACTGGCGCACGTGGCGGGTTTTGATTCCGCCTGGCGTGCGTTTAGCCAGTTCACTTGCGCAATCCTGTGGTGGCATCCGCTTGTCTGGCCGGCCAAGCATGAACTCGATCATGCGAGTGAACTGGTGGCCGACGAGTCCAGCCTGCTGCTCGCCGATGGACCGGATCGTCTCGCGGAATGTCTCCTCGCCTGCGCCAAGCAACTGCGGCGTCCCGCGCTGGCCGGCTGGCTCGGCATGGACGGCGGCGGCTTCCGCTCCTCGCTGGGCAAACGTGTGGCGCGGCTGCTTCAACTCCATGCCAACCGCGAAATCACCCGGCGCGTGCCTTGGTATTTGCGACTTCTTGCACCCGTTGTTTGCACGGGTCTAGTGTGGATGGGAGCCACAGCGCTGACGAAGCCCAACGCCGGTGGCGCGGGCGCGTGGAGCAAATCAATCCTGGGCACTGCATTCGCCGCTGCTGCCCACCCCTCAACTGAAGTCAAAGCGCCAGCGACTTCCTCCACCACGGTCTCTCCTGAAGTCGCCCGGCTCATTCAGAACGGAAAGCTCTTCTACGAGACTGGCCGGATGGAAGCGGCGCGCACCAACCTGCAGGCTGCGTTGATGCTCGATCCGCAAAATCCGGGTGGTGCTTACTACCTCGATCTCGTGCAGGCCTATGAATCTGCCGCCAACGTACTCAAGGTTGAGGGCACTCCCGCCACGAATGCTCCTTTCACGGATCTCGCACGCAAGGCCATCTACGAAAAGCTCCGCGCGACGCGCTTCGCCGAGTACGGCCCCATCGACAACCTGCCGTTGTCCGAAGTCTTGCGCGCCCTCAATGACGACGTGCGCCACCGCGATCCAGAACGCAAAGGTGTGAACTTCATGATTAACGGTGCTCCCTCGGATCCCAATGTGCTGGACGCCGCTGGCTTGCCCGTGGCGCCGGTTGATCTGGGCAGTACCACGATCCGGCTGAGCACCAAGTTGCGCGATGTTTCCTGCGTGGAAATTCTCAACATCATCGCCAGCATCGCTGACCGGCCCATTCAATACATGGTTGAAACCTACGGTGTCGTCTTCACTCCCAAATCCAACCCCAGACCGCGGCAGCCGCTGCAAACCCGTTTCTTCCGCATCGACCCCGCCACGCTCATGCAAAGCCTGAATTCGATGCGGCCGCCCATCACCGGAAAATCTGACTCGCGCGCTGGCGACCCGCCCACGCGCGGCGGCGCGCGGCGCGGCCAGACCAATCAAACCAATGGCGGGATTTCCTTCCTCAGCGAGGTGGTGCCCGCCGAGTCGGTGCTCCCCGCCGTGCGCAAATGGTTCACCTCCCTGGGCGTGGATTTGTCCGTGCCCGACAAGGCCGTCTTTTTCAACGACCGATTGGGCGCGCTCATGGTGCGCGCCACGACCGAGGATTTGGACACCATCGAAAATGGCATACAGATGCTGAACATGGAGCCGCCCCAACTGACCATTCGAGTCAAGGTGATCGAAGTGCAGCGCGATGAAAAGGGCAGGCTGGGCGATTTGTTTCTAGGCAGTATCCTGACTGGAACCGGCGGTTCGACCACCACCCAGGGCGACAGCACTCCGCCTGGCTCCGAAAACACAGCCAATCCGAGCGGTGCTTTTCCTGGCCCGGCTCGCGGTAATGACCTCACGCGGGACGGCTTGCGCAACGTCGCGCCGTTAGAATCTCGACTGGCCAAATCCCTCACTGCCGAACAAATGCGCACCAACGCTCCGCTCACCCCGACCGTCACGGGCATTCTCACCGATGCCCAATTCCGCACCGTGCTCAAGGCGCTCGAACAGCGCGGCGGCACCGATCTCATGAGCGCGCCTGAAATCACCACCCAGAGTCGGCGCCAGGCGCAGATCAAGGTGGTGGACATCAAATACATCGTTACCGACCTCGACATCACCGAGAAGGAACCGAAGAAGCCCGCGTCGATCGCTGAGCGAAGAAAACCGTTCAAGTCGGAAGTTACCAATGCCCCGGTGGCCATGGGCGATAGCCACAGCATCGTTCAATCCATTGCCGAGCCGTTTGAACTGGGGCCGGTCGTGGACATCATACCCACGGTGCAGCCCGACGGGCGCACCATCCAGATGACCGTCATTCCCTCGCTCCAGGAATTCCTCGGCTACGATGATCCCGGTGCCTTCGTCGCTGAGGTGGGCGGCGAGACCAACAAGGTCACCAGTCCCGTTCCGTTGCCCAAGTTCCGCGTGCGCAAAGTACAGACCTCCGCCGTCGTCCGCGACGGACAGACCCTCGTCATCGGCGCCGGCTCGGCGCGGCACCTGCAGCAGAAGCAAAACCCCGACGGCACCACCACCAACACCTTCGTCGAGAAGGAACTGTTTTACTTCGTGACCCCGACCCTGATCGACGCGGCGGGCAATCGCCTCCACGCCGAGTGATTTGGGCCCTGCCGCGCGTCGCCAGTTCAGCGGTTGAATCGCCGCGTGCGGTAGAACAGGCGCTCGGGGGGCGGACTTGAACGGGAGCGGCGCGGATCTTTAGCAGGCCCTTTTCCACGGGGAAACCCGAATGATTCCGCACTGTCACCCTGAACCACGCGGCGGTCCCACGCGAAATGCGTGGCTTGGACACAAAACCGGCTCGAAGTGCCGTCTTCCAATGCTTGGAGCAATCAGCAACTCTCTTCTCCATGAAATGGGCGGTGCTAATCTTGTCGGTCATTCTCTTTCTTGGATGTAAGTCATCTCCGGAGTCCGCGAATCCAAGTATCCCCACTGGATCAGCCACGACCCTCCACCTAAATGACAGACCGGACACGATTCCCAGCCTGTCGCCGTCTTTATCCTGCCTTTGGATGATATGCCATTTGAAGTGGCCAATGCTTTGGCCAGGGAGTTGGGCAAGGATTTGGGAATCGAGGTGCGGGCGACTCTGCAAAATCGGCTCGGCGCAATTACAACCATTCCCGTCCACCCGCCAATACGCGGCGGAAAGCATTCAGGCGCTGGCATTGCAAACGATTCCAAACCTTTCGGACAGACGACCCGATTCGGCGTTCATCGTGGTTACACGTCGTGACATCAATACGAAGGATCGCTCCTTGCGGTTCAATTTTGCCACCCACTGGCCTGCCACTCGCGTCGCGGTGGTTTCAACGGCGCGGCTCGGGATCAGCACGGACGGGAGGCCGGTAACGGGTGAAGCGGTTCACCGTCGGCTCTACAAGATGCTGAAGCGTACCGTTGGGGACGTTTACTTTGGTTACCTTCGGTCGGGGGACATTCGTGATGTGATGTACTCCCCGATCATGGGCTTGGATGATATCGATCGAATGGGAAGCGACTATTTGGCACGAAAACAGAAGTAACGCTGCCATTTCACCACTGCCGTCTTCCGATCCGCTCAGAGCTGCGCACATACACACACCGCCTTGATCTCGGTGTAAAGTTCCAGCGCCTCCGGGCCCATTTCGCGGCCCCGGCCGGATTGCTTGTAGCCGCCGAAGGGCAGGGCGAGCCGTCCGATCTCGGTGTCGGGCTGATCACCGGGGCCAATCTTGATTTTTTACCGTGTCGGCTACGCCATCCAGATAAGGCCGCCCGACGCAAGGCGAGGATTGTTATTTCGGGGCTGCGGAAAGTCGGTGACGCTGTGTAGGGCGCTCATCTCCCCTGTTGCTCTCATGTCCTTCGTCGATTAGCCTCTTCGCCCTTATGACGTTGACGGAAAAAATCCTCGCCCGCGCGGCCGGCAAAGCCTCGGTCCAGGCTGGGGACAACATTTGGGTGAACGCGGATGTGCTGATGACGCACGATGTCTGCGGGCCGGGCACAATCGGCGTCTTCAAGCGCGAGTTCGGCCAGGCGGCGAAGGTCTGGGACAACAAGCGTGTGGTTATCATTCCTGACCACTACATTTTCACCGCTGACTCGAAGTCGAACCGCAATGTGGATATCCTGCGTGATTTCTCGCGTGAACAGGAGCTGCCCTACTTCTACGACGTAATCGATGACCCGAACGGCCAGTGGCATTTCGATGCCGCCAAGGGCGTGCTCAACCGCCAGTATGGTTCGCGCTACGCGGGCGTTTGCCACACAGCGCTGCCGGCGAAGGGGCACACGCGGCCGGGCGAGATTTTGTTTGGCACCGATTCGCACACCTGCATGGCGGGGGCGTTCAATGAATTCGCCACCGGCATCGGCAACACGGACGCGGGCTTCGTGATGGGCACGGGCAAGCTGCTGATCAAGGTGCCGGAGTCGATGCATTTCCGTCTCGAAGGCGCGCTTCAACCCGGCGTGATGGCGAAGGACATCATCCTGCACGTCATCGGTGAGATTGGTTTCGACGGCGCGACTTATCGCGCGATGCAGTTCGACGGCCCGGGCGTGGCGAGCCTGTCGATGGACGATCGCATGACGATTGCGAACATGGCCATCGAAGCCGGTGGCAAGAACGCGATCTTTGAATTTGACGCGCGCACCAAGGAATACGTGGACGCGCGTACGAAGCTGAACAACACCAAGGCGAGCTACAATCCAGTGGAGCGCGACCGCGACGAGAAGTTTGTTTACGAACTGGTGGTGGACTTGAGCAAGCTGGAGCCGACGGTGGCGTGCCATCCTGATCCAGGCCAGCGCAAGAAGGCCAAGGACATGGAGAAGGTGAAGCTGGACCGTGCTTACATCGGCTCCTGCACGGGCGGCAAGACGAGCGATTTCGTGGAGTTCGCGCGCGTTCTGCAGGGCAAGCGTGTGAGCATTGACACCTTCGGCGTGCCCGCGACGCCGGACATCGTGCATGAATTGCAGGGTACCCGTTGGGGCGACAAAACGATCTGGCAAATCCTGCTCGATGCCGGCGTGCGCATGACGGAAAACGCCGGATGCGCCGCGTGTCTTGGCGGACCCGTGGATACATTTGGGCGCATCAACACGCCGGGCATCAAGTGCATCAGCGCCACGAACCGCAATTTCCCCGGCCGCATGGGCGACAAGGAATCACAGGTATTCCTGGCCAGTCCGATGACGGTGGCGGCAAGCGCCATTACGGGCTTCGTGACGGATCCGCGGGCGTATTTGAGCTGAGCGGCCTTTTTCTAATGTGGCTGGGAGCGGTCTGAACCGGATTGCTCCCAGCCTTTGCTTTGGAAGAGAAAGCGCCCGCCGCTACTGCTTGGCTATCGCTTCCACCAACCTTTGGCCTGGCCTTCGCCGGCTTCTCCGGGGTCTTGTTGGGTCTGGAGTTGTTGCACCAGCAGTTGGGAGCGCGCCGAGGTGAAGGCCATGATGAAGTCGTCGTAGGTGGTAAAGCGTTCGTGAGGTTGCTTGGCCAGGGCGATCTGGAGCGCCTCGCTGGTGGGTTGCGTGATCTCGGGTACGACTTCGTTTGGCGGGGTAAGCGGGGTGTTGACGTGGGCTGAAATCACTTCCTCGACGGTTGGGGCTTCGAAAGGCACGTGGCCGGTGATGGCGTGGTACAACGTGCCACCCAGTGAATACATGTCGGAGTGGAAGTTCTCTCGTTCTCGCCGGATCTTTTCCGGAGCCACGTAATAGGGCGTACCCCAGATGACGGACTGGTCGGCAGACTCATCCTCGGCTTCGCGAGCCAGGCCGAAATCGACGAGTTTCGGTTCGCCATCGGCGTTGAAGAGAATATTGCCGGGCTTGATGTCGCGGTGGAGCAGGTTGCGTTTGAGTGCGGTGTCGAGCGCCGAGGCGATCTTGATGGCGACATCAAGCACGCGCAGTTCCGGGACGCGGCCCTCACGCTCGATCTGCTTGTCCAGGCTGTCGGTGTCGGCCAGTTCCATCACCAGGTAGGGTTGACCATCGGCTTCATCGAAGGTGTAAATGTGAATGATGTTGGTGTGGTTGAGTGAGGCGCTGGCCCGGGCTTCGCGGTAAAAGCTCTGGAGCACTTCCTCGTCCTCGGCCATCTCGCGCTTGAGCATTTTCACTGCGACTTCGCGTTGCAGCATCAAATCCCAGGCGCGATAGACCGTGCCCATGCCGCCCGAGGCAATGATTGAACGCAGTTCAAACTGACGGAACTGCATGGGCATCAAAACGGGATGTCCGCAGCGTGTGCAGGGGGTGCTCTCAAAGGGCTTAAGGTCGGCAGGGATGAAGATTTTGGCTCTGCATCCGCCGCACTCCACCATCTTGAGAGGTTTGCGTTCAGAGTGATCGGATGCGCTCACGGACGGGACGGTAGCACGGTGAGTCTTGGGGACAAGTTTCGTGTGGCGGGAAATCGTAAAACGTGCCCGAGGGTAAAGAATTACGTCAATCTGATGTGGACGAAGTAATTCACGTTGTACCGTTCCATCATCCCGAAACGACGCACGCTGTGGGCTTTGGCGTCTGGACTTTGCCGGTGCTGTTCTTCGGACTCCACGATTCGCGATCCAGATGCTGCTTTAAACGGTGTTTGCCCGATGGATATCAAAAGATCCGCATGCGGTGTGGTGGCGGCAAGCCAGAAGGTGAGCCTCTGGAGCGTGCCGAGGCAAAATAAGGGAAAAACGCTGCAAAAAGAGGGCTTTTGGGAAGGGGCAGGTTCTTTCAAAAGGGCGCTCTAGGGCTGTTCAAAAAAAAATAAAAAAAGTTTGACTCCTTGGGGCGGTATTGCGAAATTCCTGTCACACACAGAACAACAAACAACAAAACTAATGAGAACAAAAGCAATTCTATTGGCTGCCGGTGTATTCGCGGCAGGTCTCGGGGTCTCGATGGCGCAAGCTCCGGTTTACTCCGTGAACGCTGTCGGTTATGTGACCAAATCCCTGACCAACGGCTATAACCTTATTGCAAATCCTCTCAACGGAACGAACAACCTGTTGAGCACAATTATTCCGGTTCTGCCGGATCAGTCATACGTGCTGAGGTGGAATCCAAACCTGCAGACGTACGCGGCGTCGGTGCCCACGTATTATGATGGGTTTGGGTGGATTCCGGATGAGGTGATTAATCCTGGTGAGGGTTTTTTCTTGTTTTCTTCTGCCCCTGGGAACACCAATGTGACGTTTGTGGGTGAGGTTCCTCAAGGAAACTTGACGAATGCGATTCATGGAAACTACACCCTGATTTCTCATATTGTTCCTCAATCCCTCAGCTTGGCGAGTCCGAGTGCGTCCTTTCCTGCTCAGGGAGAGGGAGAGGATTATGTCCTTTTCTGGAACCCAGTTCTTCAGTCCTATGCGTCTGAGGTTCCGACATGGTATGGTGATGAAAATGTTTGGCTTCCTTCGGAGCCGACCCCTAAAGTTGCTGAGGGTTTCTTCTATCATACTGTAGCCGGAGGCGGTCGTAATTGGACTCGGACATTCAGTGTAAACTAACTCAGTAAAACCCAAAAAAACAACTAAATGAAAAAACTAATACTCACCATCTCGCTGGTAGTCACGTCCTTGACTGCATTTGGCCAAGGGATATTGACCTTCCAAAACAACCCTGCGACAAGAATAACCAACTCACTTACAGGGACCTCCGCTTCTACCTCAACCCGAGTTGGACTGTACGTAGGCAACGTTGGTGATTCTGCAGCAAGCCTGACTCCTGTTGCTGGTTCAGTATTTAATTGCATTGTGCCCGGCACTTTCAACGGTGGCAATGTCACAATTGCTGGATTCACTGGTGATGTTGCCCTTCAAGTTCGTGCTTGGCTGGCGACTACCGTTTACGGCAGCTATGAAGCTGCTTTAGCTGGATCTGTTGGTGGCGACGCTTCAGTGCTTCTTGGTGTGTCCCCTGTGTTCACTCATACTCTTGTAACTGGAGTTACAACCCCGAATAACATTAACGCCAACCCTGGCTATCTTGCCGGGAGCGGGACTCGCCTAGTCCCCGTCGTTCCGGAGCCCTCCAGCATTGCGTTGGGCTTGCTGGGACTCGGAGCTGTTGCCCTTTTCCGTCGCCGTAAATAATCGGTTGCAAAGCTTTTCAAAGCCGCCCCGAAAGGGGCGGCTCTTTTTTTGGACGCTTGACTATTGTCATGTCGTCACCTAAACCACGCTGACTTGTTGGCGCGTTCGTCTATCGGCTAGGACATGGCCCTCTCAAGGCCGAAAGACGGGTTCGATTCCCGTACGCGCTACCAATAGTGGAGACCGTTATGCTTCCGTTTCAAATCATCTTCAATCCGACCAGTGCGGCCGAATTGTCGCGCATGCCCAAGGAACTGCAATTGGACATTTTGGGGGAATTCCGCGGCCTGCCACAGCAAGTGATGAGCACAGAATTGGAGCGCTATGGCAAGCTCGAGCGCGGGGGGAGAACACTGCATCGATTCCGTATAGGTGATTATCGCATTTACTTCGAGCGCCATGAATTGGGCTTGCTCGTTCACAGGGTGCTGAGCAAGAACTCACTCAAGGATTTTCTTTTTCGCTCCAGCCTGCCGCTGGGTGAAGACGAGGCGCTCCAACTCAATCCGAAGTTCTGGGACCTAATCGAGGCGGCCAAAGAGTCTGCCTCTCAGCATTGACCGTTCAATTAGCGTCGCCGCCGAGTTCAACGTTCCAATAAGCCAAATCCAAGAAATGCTTCCAACTGTCATGGTGGCTGCCGACAGTGACTTGGACAAACGGACGCCACTTGGGCCTTTTGGGCTTTCTAATGAGCCTCAATCCTACTTCTGAGGGTGTGTGATTTGCCTTCTTGGTATTGCAGGCAATGCACGAACAAACGATGTTTTCCCACGTCGTCGGTCCTCCGCGGTCCTTTGGGATGACGTGGTCCAGATTGAGATCTCGTCGCTCAAACAAGCCTCCGCAATACTGGCAGGTATTCTTGTCCCGTTCAAAAATGTTGTGCCGGGTAAACTTGACCTCCTTTTTCGGCAATCGGTCAAAGAGGCAGAGCAGAATGACGCGCGGAACCCGGATCCGGAATGAGATTGTGTGGATTGAATCAGGGTGGGGCTCCTGCATGGAAAAGTCCCGCCACTGATCGAAGCTAAAGGTTTGAAATGAACCGCTTGAGCCGTCGAGAACCACTTGGGCGTGTCCTTCGAATAGCAGGCCGAGGGCACGCCGGACGGTGCAAATATTTACCGCCTGCCAAAGGCGGTTAAGCACCAGAACGTGTTGATTCAAGTGCGACTTCATGCCTAAAAATAATGGCGGGGAGGGTAGCATGAGCCAAATGGCGGTGTCAATTGGCGGCAAAAATGGTAGTGGGCTAGGGCAGCAGGACGAGCGGTTGGTAACGTAGCCCCCTACCAAAAATGGCTGACGGGAGACCGCCGATACCTTCCGCGATGCTGAAGGAACACTTAATACCTTAGTCGCCAAATTTCAATTGGTGCCCCGGATTCGATTCAGCATTTCTCGACTCCACGTACCGGGGAAGTGCGGTACTGTTAGTTGTATGTTTACGGATTGCGCCATCGAATAGGATTTCGCTATAGCCTTCGTCCGTGGAACTGGACTTTTTGGGATTGTCCCTTGATTGCCGGTCGGCACTTGGGATTCTGGTTCGCTGAATTTATATATGAAAATTGCTGTTATTGGATTGGGATATGTTGGGCTTCCCCTGGCGTTACAGTTTGCGCGGAGTGCCACGAAGGTGATTGGGTTGGACATTGATACGGCAAAGGTCGATGCGTTGAACCAAGGCAAGAGCTACATCAAGCACATTGATCCGAGCAGAATCTCGGAACAGCTTCAGAGCGGGCGTTTCACCGCCTCGACGGATTTTTCAAAAGTGGCCGAGGTGGATGGGGCCATAATCTGTGTTCCCACGCCGCTGACCAAGAACCGGGAGCCGGACATTTCCTACATTCTCAAGACCGGTGAAATGATTGCGCCACATTTGCGCCGCGGGATGGTGGTGATTCTTGAGTCGACCACATATCCAGGCACGACCGACGAGGATTTGCGAGCGTGTCTGGAAAAGGGATCGGGTTTGGCGGCGGGGAAGGATTTTCACCTGGCCTTTTCGCCGGAGCGTGAAGATCCGGGCAATCCGAGCAGCGTGGTTCAACACATCCCGAAAGTGATTGGCGGCCTGACCCCCAAGTGTCTGGAGAAGGCCATGGCGATTTATGGCCGCGCGATCAAAACATTGGTGCCCGTGTCCTCCTGCCGTGCGGCTGAATCCACCAAACTCCTGGAGAACATTTTTCGTTCGGTGAACATCGCATTGGTTAACGAGCTCAAAGTCGTTTATTCAGCCATGGGGATTGACGTGTGGGAGGTGATCAACGCCGCCAAGACCAAACCGTTCGGTTTCATGCCGTTTTATCCGGGGCCAGGCCTGGGTGGTCATTGCATTCCAATCGATCCGTTCTATCTGACGTGGAAATGTCGCGAGTACGGCCAGCAGACCAAATTCATCGAGCTGGCAGGCGAGATCAACACGGCAATGCCCAAGTACGTCGTCAGTCGTGTCATGGATGCCCTGAACGCGCGCCAGAAACCGCTGAAGGGCAGTCGGGTGCTGGTATTGGGGCTGGCCTATAAGGCCGACGTGGACGACATGCGTGAGTCGCCTTCGTTTACCCTTATGGATTTGCTGACAGCAGGCGGTGCTGATGTTTCTTATTACGACCCTTATATCCCGACGATCCTGCCCACGCGCGAACATAGCCACTGGACAGGCACCAAGTCGGTAAAGTGGAACCAGAAGACCATCTCACAGTTCGATTTGGTCCTCGTTTCGACGGCTCATAAGGCGGTGAATCACAAACAACTAGCCAAGTGGGCTTCGTGTATTGTGGATACGCGCAACGCCATGTCCGGAATTCCTTGTGCCAAGGACCAGCTTTGGAAGGCTTGAGGTGATTAGGGAACTGGCAATCCTATATTCCCGTGAGGTCTGCTGCCCACGGGCATCCGACTTGCGAGATGGGCCGGAATGGAAACCATTGGTGCTGGAGCAGAGCAGGGGGACGGGCCTAGGAAAAGTTGGGTGCCTTGAGGAACGATTTGGGAGCGAGAACTGACTTCTCGGTTGCTGCCGGATCTTACCAAGCACGCAACCTCAATGAAGCGGAAGCATCTGAAGCCGAATCGGTTTGATACGGCCGTTTAGGCGGCTTCGTCGAGCACGCACGCTTCCGTGCTGGCTTGGGGCATAGGCCGTTTGGCAGCCAAGGCCAGCGAAAGCGCGAAGGCGAACGAAACTGAAAGCCAGACTAGTGCTATGGCAACGATAAACATGACATTTCAACCGCATACCTCGTACCAAGAGGGTTTTCAGGCAAATGCCTGCCTGGTTTGCCTTACGACGGGACGGATCGAGGACAATATGTCCCGAAATGTGGCTTTTGGTTACGTTTTGGAGTGGGCATTTGCATGGAACGGGTGATCAATGGAACACATTCGACCACTCGATGGAACAAATGAAACCCGCCTCTGATCGTAGAGCGTTGCAGAATCGGGCTTTGGAACCGCTGCTTCCAGTTGCCGGGTCTAGCTTGGCCACATCCGGCTTGGTGCCCCGCCGGGGGAATTTCACGTCCACGAAGCTTGGCCGTCGTTACGCAGCGGTTTCCTTGATCGCTGCTTTGCTCTGTGCCGCGGTTGCCCTGGCGCTTGAATTTTCCGCCCGGCCTTATTCGGCCACTATTCGGCTGATGATGAACGAGCTGATGTTTGCCAATCCAGCCGAGGTACATGATTTCATCGGATTGGCATCTTCTCCTGCTTCGCTCGCGGGCGTAGCGCGCAAGCTTCCCAAGGGCATGGTACCTTCTGACATCGGGGCGCGGTGCCGCATTGAGACTTCGGAAGGGGGGGCAGTTCTCAGTCTCGTGGCCGTTTCTTCCAGCCCGAGCGGTACCATTCTTCTAGTGAACGCTTTTGGGGAGCGGGTGCTGGAGTGTTCCGCGGAATGGACCACGCGCCACCGGCAGGATTTGGAAATGCGCATTGCCGGGGCGGAGGAGCGGCTCAAGGAGATCAGCAAACAATTGGGCGCAGTGAGCAAGGGCGTGACTGCTCCGCGCACACGTTCGATCGAGCAGTTAGTGCCGGAGGAAAGCGCGCGGCTGGCAACCAGCATCCGCCTCATCCATAACCAGCTTCGCAGCTTGCGCGTAGAGGAAACGAATCTTTTAAGCCTGGTGGTTCGGGCCAATCCGTCCGTCCGGAAACTGGAGGAAGAACTCAATGTTGCTTTGACGCACTACACGGAGGAACACCCAAAGGTAAGGGAACTCCGCGCTGCTCTGGCCACGCTTCAGAAGCAGGCTGCCGGGGCTTCGGAAGGATTTACCGACTCGCCGGCAGGATTGCGCCTGGTCGAAGTGCGGGTTCGTCGATCCCTCCTTGAGGGTGAATTGGGCGATCTTGAGCAACAAGAAGCCGCCGCCCGTGGGGCCTCGCTCACGCTGGCCGGACGCGAGATGGAATACGCACGTCTTCAAAGCGAGTTTGAACTCCTCAGCCGCCGCCGCGATGAATTGTTGCAGGCCAAAATCCTTGCGTCTGGAAACGCGATGCAACTTTGGCGCGCAGCGGACACGACCCATCTCACGCGCGACTTCGATGCGTTCAAGGCGGCGCGGACGACTTCACTCGCTTCTGTTGTCGGCGCGCTGGCCGGCTTGCTCGTGGTGGGGCTTTCCTCGCGCCGCCGTCGCGTGGAGGATGAGTTCACGTTGGAGGCTGCGACCGATCTCCCCCTTCTGCCTCGACTCGATGCCTTGGAAAAACTCAGTGCGTCCGAGCGGGAGTGCTGGGCCACAGCAACTCTCGCTGCCATGGAGAAGCTTTCGGGCCAGCCAAAAGGTTCCACTCTGGTCTGCGGTGTCACCTCCTCCACCGCTGGCGAGGGCCGTTCCACCTGGATGAACCTTCTGGCGGAAGCCGGAGGACGCCGCGGGAATCGTGTGCTCGTGATTTCCAGGCCGGACTCGCACACAGAAGGCCCTATCTCATCACCGCGGGATCAACGACCGGATTTGACGCCGGTTCTTGCTTCCAATCTCTTCACTCCCGAGGCCAGCCGATCTGATTACCAATCCAACACCCAGGCTGTCGTCCGATTGACGTTTGCACCTAACGCCTCCCATCCGTCCTTCCGCCGCACTTGGGAGCACGCGCTTGCCGCCTGGAGGGATGAGGAAAATGCTTTGATTCTCCTGGAGCTTCCGCCCGCCTCCACTGCGGAAGGACTGCTCTTGGCCTCGGGGATGCCCAATGTTCTCTGGATCTCAGGACTGGGCATAGCCGACGTCAGTCTTACCCGTAAATGTCTGATGAACCTAAGGAATATGAACACACAACTCATTGCCGCCGCGCTAAACAGTTGTCCGCCCACTCGGAAAAAATCTCCATTGCGCGCATGGTTCGCCGCCATATTGCTGGTGGCCGCGTTGATTCCCAATGCAGATGCTGCTGAACCGCCGACTGCCGTCGCCAATTCCAATGCCCTTTCAGGCACCAAGGTCGTCGCGCTGGCTCCGTGGCAGGAGAAGCTCACGCTGGGATCGGGTGACGCCTTCGACATCAGTCTTTATGGCCAGCCGGATACACTGCGCCTGGGCATGGTTGTTGGACCGGATGGGCGAATCAGTTTCCTGCAAGCGGCAGACGTTCAAGCCAGTGGCCTTTCGGTGGAGGAACTGCGCGCCAAGCTGGAAGCCACGCTCGGCAAATTTCATCTGGCTCCCCGCGTCGTCATTGTTCCGACTGCTTTCAACAGCAAGAAATACTTCGTCCTCGGCAATGTGAACCAGCGCGGGACTTATCAGCTTGATCGTCCGACCACGGTGGTGGAAGCAATTGCCAAGGCTCATGGCTTCATAACCACTCCCCAGCAACGAAACAGTCTCATGCTCGCGGATCTGCCCCACGCCTTCCTGATGCGCCGCCAGGCGAACGGGGAGTTCAAGCGCGAATCGGTGGACTTCGAGGCGTTGTTTCTGCACGGTGATCTCAAACAGAACAAGCTGATGGCCCCTGAGGATTACCTCTATTTTCCTCCGCTCGGCCTTCAAGAAGTTTATGTAGTGGGTGAGGTCCGGTTGCCTGGTGCGGTCAACTTCACAAGAGATATATCAACCATTGCGGCCATCGCCGGACGGGGCGGATTCAAAGAGAAGGCCTATCGTGCGCGCGTGCTGGTGGTGCGTGGCAGCCTGCAGAATCCGAAAACTTTTGTCGTGGACACCTCCGCCATCTTGAGCGCGAATTCACCAGATTTCGCCCTGCAACCTCGCGACATTGTTTACGTCGCGCGCAGGCCCTGGGCCAAGGCTGAAGAGCTGCTGGAACTGGCCGTTTCAGATTTCCTCCGCGCCGCCGTTGTTGCGGCCACGGGCAATTACATTGGACCCAACATCACCTACTGATATGAACACACTCAAATTCTCGAGCTTTTTCGCCGCGCTCGTAGCGCTTGCCACGGTCACTGGCTGCAGCACCAAGCTCGGACCGAGCTTTGATCCATTGTCGCCGGCTGGAGCCGCTGGCCGCGGTACAAATGCCTCCGATGCCGAATTTGCCGCTCTGGACACGACGAACAAGATCAATCCGGACTGGCTCAAACCGCCGGCTGAGCCTTTGAAACTCGGTCCCGGCGACGTCATTGAGGTCGAGACGGTTGGAGAAGCGTCATCGCGCGCCACGCTACTTGTGGGTCCGGATGGGAAGGTCTATTACAGCATCCTGCCCGGGCTGTCGGTTTGGGGACTGAGCCTGGCCGAGACAAAGGCGCTGCTTGAGCGGGAGGCCGCCAAGTTAAGCCGACTCAAGCCCGAGCTCTCAGTGAACCTGCGGACGCTCGGGAGTCAGCGCGTCTGGATTCTCGGCTCGGTGGAGAAGCCGGCCGTTTACAATCTGGTGGGTCCCTCCACCCTGCTGGAGGGGATTTCCAGCGCCGGGGGCATCGTGGTCACGCCGGGTGCCGCCAGTGTTTCCTCGGCTGATTTGCAAAGCAGCTTCGTCCTCCGGGATGGCCGCATGCTGCCTGTGGATTTCGAGCGGCTACTCGAGCGAGGGGATCTTTCTCAGAATATTTACCTTCGCCCGGACGATTTTGTGTTTGTCCGCCCGGCGAACAACCCGACGATTTACGTGCTCGGTGCGGTTACTAGCCCCAACATCCTTCCTTACTCCACCGATCTCTCAGTGGCGGCGGCGGTATCGCTGGCTGGTGGAACCATTCCTTTCTCCCACAATTCCAAAGTCGTGGTCGTGCGGGGTGGTTTGAACCGACCCAAGGTGGCCACAGTTGATTATGCAGGCATCATCAAGGGGGAGGCCAGGGACGTTGCTCTCATGCCCGGCGACATCGTCTATGTGCCGTACGTACCTTTCTACAAAGTGGCCCTGTTGGCGGAGCAAATCCTCAATGTGTTCGTTTCCACGGTCGCAGCCAATACGGGCTTGGGCGTGGGAGGCTCAGGAGAAAGCGTCAGCGTTTCGGCAACCTTTGGCAAGTAGGCAAAGCTTGCGGTGGGTTGAACTGGAGCGTGCCCGTTTGAATGCACTCGCGGCGGCCGCCTCTTTCGCCACGTGGGCGTGAGCCAGCCTGGTAACTCATTGCATCATCGTCACCGTGCCCCGCACGCCCGATCCGGAGATCTTTGTGCTGCGGGTGGTGAAAGTGAGCGTGCAGTTGAAGGGTTTGTCCGGCTGGTTATCAAACACCAGACTCAGGGTCGCACCATTGTACTTCGTCCGCACGTACTGATAGGTTCCACCGGTAACCATCGCACCATTCAGATCCTCGATGATGAAACGGTTGGAATCGAAGTGAATCCGGCGGTAGCTCTTCCAGGCAGCAGGCGCGGTTGCCTTGATTCCCACCGCGCGTCCCCCCACGGTAGCTGGCGCGAGGTTGCCTGATTTGATGGCCAGAGCAGCTTTGCTGGTGTATTTGATCACCGAATTGAGCGTCTTGGCGCGATCGAGCAAATCACCCGTGGGTCCAATGTCAGTCAGGAGGGCTTGGGCGGCGATCAAGGCGTTGGTCGCCGCGGTGGTGTAGGTGGATGGCACCAGGGCCAGCAACTGCGTGGACAGCGTCGTCACTGTCAGTTGCAGTTGCAGAGTCAGGTAATCTCCCACCTCACGCCCCTTGACGGACAGCTCCGGGCTGTTCGAGACGCGGCTGGCGTTGGCCACCGCGTAGAAATCCGCTGCCGCCTCCGTGACCGAGGCGGGCAACGAGGCCAGAGCCTTCTTGGCCGCCTTGATTTTAAGGTCATTGCCGCTCCACATCGTGGTCGCCGATTGCAATTCCATGAAGTAGTTGGTCAGGGTCGCTCCGGCGTTGTTCGTTGATTGGATCGTGATCGACACTACTGCAATGCCCGAAACCTGCGCCCCATGAACCGCCCGGTAGGTGAAAGTGTCTTCGCCCGAATAATCTGCCGCCGGCGAATAGAAGAATGATCCGTCCGCATTCAGCAGGACGTCGCCATGTGCGGCTGGAGTCTCGAGCACCGCCTGCAAAGCGCCCCCATTCATCTCAATGTCATTGGCCAGCACGCCGGGCGCGTCCGTTGAGAAGGCTGAGTTCACCTCCACGACGAAACTGTCGTTCGCTGCCACTGGCGGTACGCTCTCCGGTGCGACGGCAATGCTGGCCGTGGCGACCGTGGACGTCGTGACTCCATCCGTGGCATAATAAAAGAAGGTATCCAGGCCCGTGAAATTGGTCTGCGGCACGTAGGTGAATCCGCCATCCATATTCAACGTCAGCGCGCCATGTGTCGTGGGTGTCAGGAGCACCGCGGTGAGTGGATTGCCCGAAATATCATTCATCAGCACGCCGCCACTCGCAGGCACGACGAGCGTCGCATTCTTAAGCGCGACGTAATTGGTATCGTTGTTGGCAAACACCGGGTCGTTTTCCGCAGTCACGGTAATGGTGACAGTGCCATCGGCCGAAGTGAGCCCGCCGTCCGAGGCGCGGTAGGTGAAGGAGTCCGAACCAACATAATTCGTGACCGGCGTGTAATCGAACGATCCGTCAGCATTAAGGGTGAGGGTGCCGTGAGCGGGGCCGGTCACGAGGATGGCCGTCAAGGGACTCCCTTCGACGTCAGTGTCATTCGCCAGCACACCGGGCGACGCAACCTGAAGGTTTTTGTTCTTGCTCACAGAATGCGAATTGTTGGCCGCATTTGGCCGATCGTTTACCGGCGTCACGGTGATGAACACGGTGGCGTTCGCGGAATTGAGTGAGCCGTCCGAGACGCGATAGGTGAAGGAATCGGGCCCGTTGTAATTGGTGGCCGGCACATAATTGAATGAACCATTGCCATTCAGGGCTAACGTACCGTGGGCCGGGCTGGTAATCAGGACGGCCGTGAGTGAGTTGCCGTCCGGGTCCGAGTCATTGGAGAGGATGCCGGGCGCGGAAACGGGCAGCAAGGTGTCTTCGGCGACGGTGTAACTGTCATCGCTCGCAGTTGGAGCTTCATTTAGTCCGCCCACATTAATCGAGACGGTGGCGATGCTGGAATTGAGGGAGCCGTCCGTGACGAAGTAGGTGAAGGAATCGGGCCCGTTGTAATTGGTGGCGGAGCGATAGACGAAGGAGCCGTTGGCGTTGAGGGTCACGGTGCCATGGGCCGGATTGTTCACGAGCGTGACGGTGAGCGGATCGCCATCGGCATCGCTATCGTTGCCCAAGACTCCGGGGGCAGCGATGGAGAGGATGGTGTCTTCGGTGGCAGTGTAGTTGTCGTTGACCGCAACGGGCGCGTCGTTCACAGCGTTAACCGAGATCGAAACGGTGGCGCTGGCGGAGTTAAGGGAGCCATCCGAAGCGCGATAGGTGAAGGAGTCCGGTCCATTGTAGTTGGTCGCCGGCACATAGGTGAAAGAGCCGTTGGCGTTGAGCGTGAGGGTACCGTGAGCCGGGCCAGTGACCAACGATGCGGTCATCGTGCTACCTTCGACATCCGAGTCGCTACCCAGCACTCCGGGTGCATTGACCGTGAGGGTGGTGTCCTCGGTGGTGGAGTAGGAATCGTTGCCAGCCAGGGGGGCGTCATTCACCTCGGTCACGTTGAGTGAAACGGTGGCCACGGCGGAACTGAGCGAACCATCGGACGCGGTGTAGGTGAACGAATCAGGTCCGTTGTAGTTGGTGGCCGGGCGATAGGTGAAGGAGCCGTTGGCGTTGAGCGTGAGCGTGCCATGAGCCGGACTGCCGACCAGCGTGACCGAGAGCGTGTTGCCGTCGGCATCAGTATCGTTGCCCAGCACGCCGGGCGCGCTGACGGTGAGGGTGGTGTCCTCGGCGACGGAATAACTGTCATTGGCCACCACCGGCGCGTCGTTCACCCCGCTGACGGAGATGGAAACGGTGGCGAGGGCCGAATTGAGCGTGCCGTCGGAGGCACGATAGGTGAAGGAATCGGCCCCATTGTAGTTGGTGACGGGCACGTAGATGAAGGAACCGTTGGCGTTGAGAGTGAGAGTGCCGTGGGCCGGGTTGGAGACCAGCACTGCGCTCAGCGTGTCGCCATCGGCATCGGTGTCGTTGGAGAGGATGCCCGCCGCGGCGATGACTAGGGGAGTATTCTCGACCGCGGTGTAAGCATCCGCCGTGGCTACCGGGGCGTCGTTCACGGCATTCACTGTGAGCGTAACGGTGGTGACGGCGGAATTGAGCGAACCATCGGAGGCGCGATAGGTGAAGGAGTCCGGTCCGTAGTAATTGGTGGCTGGGCGATAGGTGAACGAGCCGTTGGCATTGAGCGTGAGCGTGCCGTGGGCCGGGCCGGTCACCAGCGC
>JADMIO011167756.1_pt1 | contig 46267 bp, 32 predicted proteins | sample 8958161 | NCBI WGS metagenome assembly JADMIO01 (sample SAMN16585339, study PRJNA669376) | soil metagenome | isolation source: Crop rotation soil | place: USA: Cullars Rotation, Alabama | collected 2011
CCCGCCTCGTCGTCGCCGACGTGCTGGTCCAGGGCGGCGTGCCGTCGCTCGCCAACAAGACCGTGATGTACGAGAGCAAGGACAACGGCTGCACCATCGAAGCGCAGGACTTCTACGACAACGACAGCAAGCTGACCTTCACCTGCTACCAGCCGAGAGGCCTCGCCTCGGTGATGGGCATTGATCTGCAGACCAAAGAAGTCACGAACTTCTCGAAAGCGCCGGGCACCTACAACGAGGTCGAAGGCATCTTTCCCGACGGGCAGTACACCTGCGTGGAAGCGGACCGCCAGGTCGAGACGCTCGGCGGCATGCGCGGTTCGGGCAACATCGACATCTGGAAGCTGAAGCTCGATGGCACCGGCAAGGACTTCGTGCGGCTCACCCACTTCAACGACTTCGAAGGCGGCAAGGCGTCGAACCCGGTCGTCTCCACCGATGGCCGCTTCATGGCGTTCCAGACGGCGAAGACGAGCGACCCCGCGGGCGTGGGTTACGGCATCCTGCTCTACTGGTTCACCGCGCGCTGAACCGATCGCCAGGCCTCGCGCCGACGATCAGGTGCGAATCGCCGAACTCGTGCCAGAGATAGCCGAGGCGGCGCGCCTCGTCATAGGCGCGATCGAGCAGCGATCGCCCGCAGAGGCTGGCCAGCAGCGACAGGTGCGAGGCCCGCGGTTCATGAAACCCCGAGATCAGTCCGTCGATCGATCGCAGCGGCCGCTCGCCGCCGACGACCAGATCAGTCCATCCTTCGCCCGCGGACGTTGAACCGCCATCGTCGGTCACCGTCTCGAGCGCGCGCACGACCGTGGTGCCAACCGCGACGACGCGATAGCCGCTGCGCCTGGCCGCGTTGACGCGTTCGGCCGTGTGACGCGGGACGCGGTAGTACTCTTCGTACGGCGGCTCGTGCTTTTCCAGGCTCGCGACGCCCGTGTGCAGGAGCAGCGGCGCGATGCCGATCCCGCGAGAGACCAGCCGCGTCACGAGCTCCGGCGTGAACGGACGCGCCGCCGACGGCATCTCCGCACTGCCCGGTTCGGTCGCGAACACCGTCTGGTACATCGACGCGGGCCACGACTCCTTGACGTACCCGTATCGAATCGGAAAACCGTGCTCGTCGAGGTAAGCCACGACGGGCGCCGGAAGCTGCACCGCCGCGATCCACAGCCGCGAGCGTGCGCCGATCGAGTCGATCAGCGGATACGGCGCGAGCAGCGTCGCGCGACCGCCCGCGGGCAGGTCGTAGATCGCGCCCGCACCCGCCTCGCGGTACGGACTCGATGCGGATGGACCGGGCTGCCGTACCTCGACGCTGCAGAAGCCGCCCGGCAGGCGCGTCGAGAGATGAATCTCGAACGACGCCCCGGCTCGATCGGTCGCGGTGACGGCAGCGTTCAGCGTTCCGCTCGTGTTGACGACGAGCAGGTCGCCGGGCGAGAGCCACTCGGGCAGATCGCTGAAGCGCGCGTGCGAGATCGCGCCGGTCGTCGTGTCGGAGACGAGCAGGCGCACCTCGTCGCGCCGCAGCCCGCGGGCCTCCGGCGGCTCGGCCGCTTCGAGCGCGGGCGGCAGCTCGAAATCGGCGATCAGACCCGCTGCAGCCATCGGCCGTCCTCCTGCTGCGCCGCGAACCGCTCGCCGCTGACCGACGCGGGAACCTGATCGAAGAGCCAGTTCCAGAACGGCGCGGTGACGTCGGGCAGCGGGCGATCAGAGATGTCGTCGAAGGGGAACGCCTCCTGGTGCATGCGCGTCCGCAGGTCGCCCGGATCGACGATGACGAGGGAGACGCCGATCTCGCGGAGCTCCGCCGCGAGTGTCTTCGTCAGCAGCTCCAGCGCCGCCTTGCTCGCGCCGTACGGTCCCCACCCGGGATACGCCGCATGCGCGGCGTCGCTCGTGACGTTGACGATCAGGCCGCGGCGCTTCGCCAGGAGTGGCGCCGCCAGCTGGATCAGCGCCACTGGCGCACCCGCATTCACCGGAAAGATCCGGCCGAACCGCGTGACGTCGAACTGCAGCAGCGGGCCGATGCCTCCGAGCTCGGACGCGTTGTTGACGAGCAGATCGAGCCCGCCTAGCGCCGCCGCCGCGTCCACGAGCCTCGCGCGTGTCGTCGCGTCGGTGACGTCCCCCGCGATCGGCACCACTCGCGCTCTGCCTCGTTGTAGGGAAGACGCCACCTCCTCCAACGCCTCCGCACCGCGGGCGCCGATCACCAGGTCGTAGCCGCGATCGGCAAGTATTCGCGCGATCAGCTCGCCCAGCCCGCGGCTGGCGCCGGTAATGAGGGCCACTCGTCTCGAATCAGTCATCGCTCTCACCTCGTTCACTCACGGGTTCTAGGGTTCTAGGGGGTTCTAAAGGTTCTAGGGTTCCTGGGGGTGCTGGCTCTGCCGTTCTGAGCTTTCGCGAAACGAGAACCCGAACCGAGAACCCGAACCGAGAACCCGAACCGAGAACCCGAACCGAGAACCCGAACCGAGAACCCGAACCGAGAACCCGAACCGAGAACCCGAACCGAGAACCCCGAACCGAGAACCCCGAACCGAGAACCCCGAACCGTAGAACCTTAGAACCGTAGAACCGTAGAACCCCTTTCGTGCTGCCGTCAGCATTCAGCATCGATCTTCAAGTGCACTTGAAGTCAAGCGGCCGGCCTGCGACACTGGTGGCATGGACGGCGTGCTGACGGTTGGCGAGGTGGCGAAGCGCAGCGGGACGGCGACGTCCGCCTTGCGTTTCTACGAGGCCCAGGGGCTGATTCACGCCGAGCGGAACCGCTCGGGGCACCGCCGCTATCCGCGCGCGGTGCTGCGGCGCGTCGCGTTCATCGTCTTCGCCCAGCGCATCGGGCTGTCGCTGGAGGAGATCCGCGCCGAGCTGGCGCAGCTGCCCAGGAGCCGAGCGCCCGAGCGCGGTGACTGGGCGAAGCTTTCAGCGCGGTGGAAGGCGCGCATCGGCGAGCGCATCGCGGAGCTGGAGCGGCTGCAGGCGTCGCTGGCCGAATGCATCGGCTGCGGCTGCCTGTCACTGGATCGTTGCCAGCTCGCCAATCCCGGCGACCGCGCCGGACGGCGCGGACCCGGTCCGCGTTACTGGATCGGCCCGAAGTAACGTCACACGCGGCGCGTTCAGAGCTGCCGGTACATCACGAGCGCGTCGACGTAACCAAGCGCCGGATGCTTGAACGCGCCGGGCAGGCGGCCGACGATCTCGAAGCCGTTCGCCTGCCACGTCTTCACCGCGCGGACGTTGCTGCTGACCACGAAATTGAACTGCATCGCGCGGAAGCCGCGCTCGCGCGCCCGCGCCAGCGAATGATCCAGCATCGCGCGCGCGATGCCGCGCCCCTGCGCCGCGGGCGCGGTCACGTATCCGCAGTTGGCGACATGGCTGCCGCCGCCACCCTGGTTGGCGCACAGGAAGTAGGTCCCCGCGATAGCGCCCGCCTCCTCGGCGACGAACACCTCGTGCCCATCGTGGAACCAGTAGGCCACCGCGTCTTCACGGGAGATGTCGCGCGGCTGCGTGTAGGTGTCGCCGGCGCGAAGCACCGGCTCGAGGACGCCCCAGATGGCGTCGTCATCGGCGGGCCGGGCGGCGCGAATCAGCACCACCAGCACATTGTCGATCGAGTTGTGTTGGGTGTCGCGTCAGGCGACCGCCGGGGACCCGGCGGCGATCCCCTTCGGACCCAGCGGACGGCAGGCGATGACGATCGCCTCGGCCGACTGCATGGAGAGCGGCTTCGAGAACAGGAAGCCCTGCGCGTGCGTGCAGCCGAGGCGCTCCAGCTCCCGCGCCTGCACGTCGCTCTCGATCCCTTCGGCGACGACGCTGGTGTTGAGCGTGCGCGCCAGCGCCAGGATGCTCTCGACGATGGCCGGACGACCGGGCAGCAGCAGGCTGTTGACGAACGAGCGGTCGATCTTCAGCGCATCCACCGGCAGCTTGTGCAGGTGGCTCAGCGATGAGTAGCCGGTGCCGAAGTCGTCGAGGTAGACCTTGACGCCGAAGTCGCGCAGATCGCCCAGCACGACCGCGGCTTCGCCGGGCGAGTCGAGCAGCGCGGTCTCGGTGATTTCCACGCGCAGGTCGGCCGGCCGCATGCCGGTGTCGCGCACCGCCTGCTGCACCACGCGCAGGAAGTTCTGCTGCACGAGCTGCTTGCTCGAGACGTTCACCGTGATGTAGTCGAGGCCGGCGTTCGGATACTGCCGCTGCCAGGTGGCGAAGGTGCGGCACGCTTCCTGGAGCACCCACGTGCCGAGCTGCTCGATCAGGCCCAGTTCCTCGGCAATCGGCACGAAGATGACCGGCGACACCGGCTCGCCGTTGCGCTTCCAGCGGACCAGCGACTCGAAGCCGACGCACATGCCGGTGGTCAGCTTCACGATCGGCTGGTAGTGCACTTCGAAATCGTGGGCGGAGACGGCGCGGCGCAGGTCGTTCTCCAGGCTGAGGCGATCGCGCACGCGCGCGTGCATCGCCGCGTCGAAGACCTCGTGCCGCGACTTGCCGCGCGACTTCGCGTGGTACATCGCGGTGTCGGCGTCGCGCATGATCTCGTCGGGATTCTGGTAGTGGCCCGGCGCGAACGCGATGCCGATGCTCGCCGAGGTGAACACTTCGCGGCTGGCGATGGAGAACGGCTCGCTCAGCGCCTCCTGGATCCGCCCCGCGATCGCATTCGCCTGCGCCGTGTCGGTGAGCCCGTTGAGAAAGATGGCGAATTCGTCGCCGCCCATGCGGGCGAGCGCGTCTCCCTGGCGCAGGCACGACTCGAGACGCCGTGACGCCGCGACCAGCAGCTCGTCGCCGACCATGTGGCCGAGACTGTCGTTGACGATCTTGAAGCGATCGAGGTCGAGATACAGGACCGCGAAGCCGTTGCCCGGGCCGCGGCGCTTGCACTCGTCGAGCCGGCGGCCGAGTCCCTCGACGAACACCGCGCGGTTGTAGAGGCCGGTCAGGGAGTCGAGGAAGCCGACGGTGCGCAGACGCTCTTGCGTAATCGCCTGCTCGGTGGTGTCGGTCAGCGATCCTGCGATGCGGCTCGGCTTGCGTCCGGCCGCGCGGACGGCGACGCCGCGGCAGAGGAACCGGCGGTAGGTGCCGTCCTCGTGACGGATGCGGTGTTCGTGCTGGAGCACCTGCGAGGAACCGGCAAGGTGCGCTTCGAGCGCGGCGTTGAGACTGGCGATGTCTTCCGCGTGGACGCGGTCGAGCCATTCACCGGGACCGCCGATCGCCGCGTGCGCCGGCAGGCCGATCATGGCGCGCCAGCGCCCAGAGACGTAGAACTCCTGCGTCTGCAGGTTCCACTGCCACAGGCCGTCGTTGGCCCCCTCCGCCGCGAGCGCCAGCCGCTCGCCGCTCCGGCGCAGCTCGTGCTCGGCGCGCGCGTGCTCGGTCACGTCGTGCCACAGCAGCGTCACGTTGCTGCCGACCGGCACGACCTTCACCCGCACGATGCGCGCGTCGGAACCAACCGGCAGCCGGAGGTGGTTCAGGATCCGGACCTGCCGATCGTCGAGGCTGTCGGTGATCGCCTTGGGCAGCTCGCTGCGCGACAGCGCCGGCACGGCGTTGACCAGCAGATCGCCCACCGCGCGATCGCCAGAGCAGTGCAGCATGCGCTCGAGCGCGTCGTTCCACAGCGTGACGCGGCCGTCCTGGTCGAGCACCGACATGCCCTGCTCGAGATGCTCGATCACTTCGCGGCGGCGATGTTCTTCCTGCAGCCGCCGCGCGTAGTCGGCGTAGGTGCGATAGGCGAAGAACAGCGCGACGACGATGACCGGAGTGATGTCCCACATCCGGCGATCGATCACCTCGACGAGCGCGGCGGCGAGCCCGGCGCCAAGCAGGTAGACCGGGCAGCCCGCCAGTGCGCGCTTCGGCCACGAGCCATCGATCGGCTGGCGCGTGACCATCGGCACGATGATCTGCGCGAGCGCGCCCTGCACGAGATGATAGAGGATGACGGCGCCGGCAATCGGCGCGGCGAGCCACGGCCACTCGAACAGGCGGGGCAGATCGCCCACCGCGAGAAACATCAGGCCGGCGCTGTAGGTGGCGAAGACGGCAATCGCCGTGTCGACGACCAGCTGCCGGATCGATCCGCGGACACCGGCGAACCCGGGCGTCAGCGCGGCGGCCGCGGCGACCGAGATCGCGACGAACGGCCCGAGCAGCAGCAGCGCCGCGAAGACGACGATGAAATCGGGGGGCATGATCGCGCGATCGGTCGAGGGTCCGTGCACGCGCAGCCAGGACACCACGATCGCCGCCAGGACCAGGCCCGCGAGCTCGAAGATGCGGTCGGGTTGCGCCCAGCCCGCGAGCCGCGGGAGCAGCACGCCGCCCACGAAGATGGACGCGAGCGCGAGGACGGTGGACCGGGACGGGGTTGCGGGCACAGTGCGGACCTTTGCGGAAAAGCAAAGCCAGCACCAACCGTCCCTGAGCGGCAAGTTGATTTAAATCAATGAAATACGGGCGCCGGCCAGATCACGACAATGGTCGGAATGTCCCACGACGGAACATGCTCGACAACAAGAATGTGCGCGCGCGGCGAATCATGTAACGCGCCAGACCGCGTGCTACTGCATCCGCTCGTAGGTCGCCGACGTCACGTTGGTCTGCCCCTGCGCGTTGGTCGAGTAGTAGGTGACCTGAATCGTCTGGTTGTCGGCCGACAGCACGTTCACCAGCATCTGCGTGACGCGATCGCCCTGCTTATAAATGATTTCGTTGATCTTGTCCGTGACGACGCGGACGATGGCGGAGTCGGTGCCGTTTCTGCCGGTCACCGGCAACGCGCGCCCGTCGAACATCGTCGTATAGCCCCATGACGAGGGGGTGCCTCCTTCTCTCGTCGTCTCCACGGTGATCTTCATGCCCGTGCCGTTGTACGGCTCGTAGGTCATGACGTTGGTGGACGAAGCGTTGTCGGACTTCAGCTTCCACTTGCCGTAGCGAGGATTCGACGTGGCGGCCGAGCTCCCGGTGGTGGAGGCCGTCGATGTCGCGGGGGTTGCCGGGGCCGCGAGCGCCTTCTTGATCGCGTCGGCCGCAACGTTCGCGCGGAACTCGACGATCTTCCTGCCCATCGCGATGGTCTTGTCCTTCGGCGCGATGGCGATGCCGTTGATCGTCGCCTTGTCGGCGGCGACGCGCTCGTCGAAGCGGACGATCTTCGGATCGTTGGCCATCATCACGGCGGTCAGGCCGTATTCGTCGTGGATGCCTTCCGCCGTCGCGTTCTCGGGGATGCCGTTGTCGTTGACGAACTGGCGCACGCCGCCGGGGCTGGTCCAGTTGTAGTACTCGGGCACGTGGAAGATGCGGGCGCCCCCCGACCACTTCGCGGAGAGCTCCTGCGCCACGGCGCGCAGGCCGGCGGTGTCACCGCCGCTGTCGCCGAGCAGCACGATGTTCTGGAAGCCCTGGCTCCTCAGGCTCGTCGCCATGTCGCGCACGACCGCCTGGAAGGTGTCCGCGGTGAAGTAGAGGCTGCCCCATTCGAGGTACGGATTCTCGGGGTTGCCGGCTTCGATGGGAATGACCGGCGCGATCAGCGCGTTGCCCAGCTTGCGCGCGAGCGCTTCGCCGACCAGGCGGATCGCGTACTGATGCTTGCCGCCCGACATGTACGGCCCGTTCTGCTCGGTGCTGCCGGCCATCACCAGCGCGGTCGTCTTGCCCGCCTTGATCGCGTCGCGGACCTCGAGGTAGGTGAGCTCTTCGATCCAGACGCTGTCGCGCGCGGGAACCGGCCGCGGCAGCGCGGCTTCACGCTCGTGCGCCTGGCGCGCGGCGGCCTCGCGCTGCTCCGGGGTCTGCTGTCCGCGTCCGCCGCGGCCCTGGCCCTGTCCTTGTGGTCCCTGCGCCTGGGGCTGTTGCGGCGCGGCGGCGCCCGGCGGCGGCTGCTGCGCGGCGAGGGCGATGGTGAACACGGGAATCGCGGCGAGGACCGGCCAGTGTCTGCGCGTCATACATCCTCCAGATGCGGCCAGACTATAAGCCGTCTCCGGCCCCGCCGTCGAGCGTGAACTGGGAGATTTCCGCGTCCGAGTAGCCGGCCTCGCGCAGGACTTCCCGGGTGTGTTCCCCGAGCAGCGGCGCGCGCCGTGCCGCCACTGGCGGCGTTTCCGACATCTTCACCGGCGAGCCGATCGACTGCAGCCGGCCGAGCGACGGGTGATCGACCTCGACGACCATGTCGCGCGCGCGGATCTGCGGATCGGCGAACGCTTCCGCGTAGTCGTTGATCGGACCGCAGGGGATGCCGGCGGCCTCGAAGCGCTGGAGCCACTGCTGCCGCGTCCCGGTCGTGGTGATCTGCTCGATGCGCGCCGCGAGCGCGGCGTGATTGCGCACCCGCAGGGTCGCGTTGGCGTAATCGGCCTCCGACGTCCATTCGGGATGGCCGAGCAGCGCGCAGACCCGTTCGAACAGCCGATCGTTGGCCGACCCCAGCGTGATGTAGCCGTCGGCGCAGCGGATCGCCTGGTACGGCGCGAACATCCGGTGCGCCGATCCGAGTGGCCTGGGCACCCGCCCTTCACCGAAATACTCCGCCGCCTCCCACACCGACAGCGCCACGCCGGCTTCGACCAGTGACGTATCGATGTACTGCCCGCGCCCCGTGCGGCCGCGGTAGTGGAGCGCGGCGAGAATCGCCGACAGCGCGAAGAGCCCCGCGCCGAGATCGGTCAGCGGCACGCCGACCTTCGCCGGCGGGCGCCCCGGCTCGCCGGTGACAGACATCAGTCCTGACACACCCTGCGCGATCAGATCGAAGCCCCCCTTCTCCGCATCGGGGCCGGTCTGGCCGTAGCCGGAGATCGACGCGTAGATCAACGCCGGGTACCCCGCCGCCAGGGACGCGTAGTCGAGGCCGAAGCCGCGCATTACGCCGGGACGATAGTTCTCGATCAGGATGTCGGTCCGCCGCAGGAGCCGCTTGAACGCCTCCTGGCCGCGCGCGCTCTTGAGGTCCAGCACGATGCCGCGCTTGCCGCGGTTCACCGCGTTGAATCCCGGGCTGTCGGTGCCGCGCGCGCCGGCCATCCGCCGCGTCGAATCCCCGCCGGGCGGCTCCACCTTGATCACGTCGGCGCCCATGTCGCATAGTTGCATCGCGCAGAACGGCCCGGCCATCACCTGCGTGACTTCCAGCACGCGTATCCCATCGAGCGCCGTCCGGGCGTGGCTCATCGCTGTGCTCCAGAGAGGACTCCAGTTGTGTCGACGGAGACGCGTTTCGAATCCACGGGTCCGATCGCCTTTCTCACCTTCGATCGTCCGCAGGCGCGCAACGCCCTGACCTGGGCGATGTACGACGCGCTCGTCGCGGCCTGCGATCGTGTCGACGCCGATGATACCGTTCGCGTGTTCGTCGTGAGAGCCGAAGGCGACGCCTTTGCCGCCGGCACCGACATCCGCCAGTTCACCGGTTTCGGCTCCGGCGAGGACGGCATCGCCTACGAGCGCAAGCTGGACGCGGTGATCGACCGGCTCGAGCGCGTGAGGGTGCCGACGATCGCCCAGGTGCACGGCGTCGCGGCCGGGGCCGGGTGCGCCATCGCACTCACCTGCGACCTCCGCGTGTGCACGCCGGCCGCGCGGTTCGGCGTACCGATCGCGCGCACGCTCGGCAACTGCCTGTCGGCCGCCAACCTCGCCAGGCTCGCCGATCTGATCGGTCCCTCGCGCACCAAGGATCTGCTGTTCACGGGGCGGCTGATCGACGTCCGCGAAGCCGCCTCGCTCGGACTGGTGACGGAGATCGCCGAGGTCGACCGGCTCGAGGGCGCGGTGCGCGAGCTGGCGCAGGCGATCGCCGCCAACGCGCCCCTGACGATCCGCGCGACGAAGGAAGCGCTCCGCCGCATCGCCGCGCGCCGGCGGATCGACGCGGAGGAGGCGGACGATCTGATCGCCGCCTGCTACGCGAGCGCCGACTTCCGCGAAGGCATCGCCTCGTTCCTGGAAAAGCGGCGGCCGCGCTTCACGGGCCGGTGACGGCGTGAACGTCGCGATCATCTCGGTCTCGGCGCTCGCCTTTGCCGTCCTCGTCAGTTGCGTCAGCCGGCTGAACGTGGGCGTGCTCTCGCTCGCGCTGGCGTGGATCGTCGGCGTCTATGTCGCCGGCCTGCCGGTGAGCGCGGTGATGGCGGGCTTTCCGAGCCAGTTGTTCCTCACCCTGGCCGGCGTCACGCTGCTCTTTGCGATGGCGCAGTGCAACGGCACGCTCGCGCGCCTGGCGCACCAGGCCGTGCGGCTGTGCCGCGGCAACTGCGGCACGATTCCCGTGATGTTCTTCGTGTTCGCCGCGGGACTCGCCTCGATCGGCCCGGGCAACATCGCGACGATGGCGCTGCTCGCGCCCCTTGCGATGGCGACGGCGGTGCGGACCGGCATTCCGCTCTTCCTGATGGCGATCATGGTGGGGTGCGGCGCCAACGGCGGCGCGCTTTCTCCGTTCGCGCCAACCGGGATCATCGTCAACGGCCTGATGGCGAGGAACGGCCTGCCGGGATTCGCGGTGCAGACATATCTGTACAACCTCGCCGCGCACGCGATCGTCGCGTTCACGGGCTACGCGATCTTTGGCGGCCTCAAGCTGTTTGCCGTCTCGCGCTCGACGGCGCCCGGCGCCGCGTGTGCGATCGCGGATGGCGGGACCGCTGACGCCGGCGACGCACCGTTCGAACGGCGCCACTGGATCACGATCGCCGTGATCGCGGCGCTCCTCGTCAGCGCCATCGTCTTCGAGGTGCATGTCGGCATGGCCGCATTTCTCGGCGCCGCGCTCCTCGTACTCGTCGGGGCCGCAGACGACGGAGAGGCGGTCAAGCGAATGCCCTGGCGGGTCATCGTCATGGTCTGCGGCGTGACCGTGCTCATCTCGCTGGTCGAGAAGGCGCAGGGGCTCGACCTCGTCGTCGGCCTGGTGGCAAAGATCGCGTCGCCTGGCACCGTCACCGGCGTCGTCGCCTTCCTGACCGGCGTCGTCTCGGTCTACAGCAGCACTTCGGGCGTGGTGCTGCCGGCGTTCCTGCCCATCGTGCCCGGCCTCGCCGCGCAGCTCCCCGGTTCGAGCGCGCTGGGCATCGCGATGTCGATGAACATCGGCGGCCACCTCGTGGACATGTCGCCGCTGTCGACACTGGGGGCGTTGTGCATGGCGGGCGCGCCGTCCGACGAAACGCGCCCGCTCTTCAACCGCCTGCTGGCCTGGGGCCTGTCGATGACCGTCGTCGGCGCAGTGCTCTGCTATCTCGCCTTCTGAACGCAGGCGCGCGACATTCACTCAGTGCACGCCGAGCGACATTCACTGAGGAGCCGCCGCAGGCAAGCCACGCCGTCGCGAACAGCGGCAACGTATCAGTCGCTGGCGCTTGGCGTGGGTGTCCGGACGCGGTCAGGCGGTCCCGGTTGCGAACAGCGCCGCAAAGGGATCGGGGCTCGTTTCGGGGGTTTGTCGAAGGAATCGTCCTTGCTGTCGAGGGCCCGTCACATGCGATCAGCGTCGATCCGCGCCGCCGCGATCGGGCTCACCTGCTGCACGATCGCGCTCTCACTCAACACTCGCCTGCAGGCCTGCACCGCCTTCTGCGCCGCCGGATCCGGCACGGTGCTGGTCGGCAACAACGAGGACTACACCAACCCGCGCACGAAGATCTGGTTCGTCCCGGCCAGGCCGGGCGCCTACGGCCGCATGTACACCGGGTTCGACGATCTGTACCCGCAGGGGGGCATGAACGACCGCGGACTGTGGTTCGACGGCTTTGCCGCGCCGCCGCTGAGAGCGGCGGGATCCGCCGAACTTCCGAACTATCCCGGCAACATCGTCGACGCGGCGATGGCCGAGTGCGCCACCGTGGAGGAGGTCGTCCGCCTCTTCAGCCGCTACAACCGGGCATTTTTGAGCGAGGCGATCTTGATGTTCGCTGACGCCTCCGGCGACGCGGTGTCGATCGAACCGAACGCCTTCGTACGAAAGAGCGCGCGGACCTTCGTGCAGACCAACTTCCACCAGTCACGCCTGCAGCGCGGCCAGGACGGCCGCTTCCTGACGGCGACGACGATGCTCGATCGCGCCGGTGAGCACATCTCGCCGGATCTCTTCCGCGACATTCTGGCCGCGACGCACCAGGAAGGGGCGAATCCGACGCTCTACTCGAACGTCTACGATCTGCGCGCGCGGACGATGCAGCTCTACCTGTTCCACGACTTCACTCGCGCGGTGACCTTCCGACTCGACGAGGAGCTGAAGAAGGGTGAGCACGTGCTCGACATTCCCGCGCTCTTCCCGAAGAACACCGCGGCGGAAGCCTATGCCGCCGCGCATCCGCCGGAACGGCGCGTCAAGGACGGTCCGATCATCGCCGCGACCGCCGTGTTGCTCGTCGTGGCGATCGCCGCCACGACGTTTGGCTGGCGACGCGGCGGGCGAGGCGTCCGGATCGGCCTGGCCGCGATCGCCGCGGTGGTCGTCATCCCGATCGGGTTGACGCTGCTGCTGGTGGAGATGGCCCCGCCGGCGTCCGGACAGTGGATGCAGTTCGCGATTGGCCCCGCCACGGGCGACTCGGCGTGGGTGTCCGACGGACAGGTGCGAGCCGACGGCTTGACGGTGAGGCGAGCGCTCGCCATCGCCTACGAGATTCCCTCGGTGCGCATCATCGGGCCGGCGTGGCTGTCAGAAACGCGCTACACGATCCGCGCGGTTGCCGGCCTCGACGCCTCGGACGGACTGCCGGCGATGCTGCAGCAGGAGCTGAAGCGGCGGCTGCACATCGAAGCGCATGTCGAGCCGCGCCCGTTCGACGTCTTCGTGTTGACGGCCATCGATCCGCGCCTCGTGCGCGCCGGCGGTACCAACCCGGGGACGTGGATTCAGAAGACCAGCGTTCAGCTTCGCGATGGATCGATGGGCAGGGTGGCGGAGGCGCTGCAGGCGATCCTGGGCCAGCCGGTGATCGACGAGACGCACGTCAAGGGGGAATACGACCTCTCGTTCGACTGGCGGAACGAGGATCGCGTGGCGTCGCTGACGGCAACGCTGCGCGATCGGTTCGGGCTGCAACTCGCGCCCGGCAAGCGCGAGATGGACGCGCTCGTCATCGATCGCATCCGCCGGGATGCCGTGTTGCTGCTGCTCGCCGAGGCCGGACGGCTCACCCGCGGCGCGCCGCCGTACGTGCAACAGCGGCTGGCCAACATCCTGATGATTCACTGACGGCCGTGCCACAATACGCGCGTGCGCTCGACCGCGTTTGCGTGGATCGTGTGCGTGGCTCTCGCGGCAGGGATCGGCTGCGGCCGCCGGTCCACCGTGCCGGCGGCCATCAGCGACCAGGAGTTCTGGCGGCTGAGCGAATCGCTCTCCGAGCCCGCGGGCACCTTCGCCGTCTCCGATAACTTCGTCTCGAACGAGCCGCGCGTCGCGGAGAACGCGCGCTGGCTGCGGCAGGCGGGCGGCGTCTACGTCGGCGTCGGTCCCGAGCAGAACTTCACCTACATCGCGCGGCTGCGCCCGTCGATGGCGTTCGTCGTCGACATCCGCCGCGAGAACCGCAGCCTGCACCTTCTCTACAAGGCGCTGTTCGAGGTCTCGAGCGATCGCGCCGACTTCGTCTCCCGCCTGTTCTCGCGCCTGCGGCCGCCGGAGGTGTCCGCTCGCGCGAGCGTGGATCAGATCTTCGAGGCCTTCGGCCACGTCGCGCCGTCGCCAGCCCTCTACACCTTGAACGCCGCGCTGGTGCGCGATCGGCTCCAGAACGTGCATGGCTTTCCGCTGCTGCAGGCCGATCTCGACTGGATCGACCGCGCGCTGAAGGCGTTCTTCACCGACGGACCGCTGATCGACTTCTGGGGATCGCGCAGCGTCGATCGCGACACCATCCGCCCGTCGTATCGCCGGCTGATGACGTCGCTCGACTTCACCGGCCAGCCGCGCAGCTTTCTCGCGACCGACGCAGATTTCCAGGCGGTAAAAGCCCTGCAGACACACAACTTGATCGTGCCGGTGGTGGGCGATTTCGGTGGACCCGATGCGATCCGCCGCGTCGGCGAATACGTACGGACGCATGGCGAGTCGGTGCGCGCCTTCTACGGCTCCAATGTCGGTGTTTATCTGACAAACGATCAGACGCGCGCCTTCTGCCACAACCTCGCGTCGCTGCCCGCCGCGGACGACGCCTGGTTCATCGAGAGCGATGGCGTGCGCTCGTTCAGCTCGAAGCTCAAGGCCTGCCTGCCTCCGGCCAAATTGCCCGCCCCACCGTCTCTGAGATAATCGCGCCCAAGGCAGTCCGTGTATTCCGTGAAATCCGTGGCTTTCCCGGCGTCCATGCCACCAGGGTATCCGTGTATTCCGTGAAATCCGTGGCTTCCCCGGCGTCCGTGGCATCCGTGGCTGACATGCCGGAGTCGGTCAGGCCCGCGTTGCGCCGGCTGGCGCGGCGGCTCGCGCTCGGCGTGTTTCTCGACGCATGGCCGCCGTGGGCGGTTTGTAGCCTGCTCGCCGCCGGCGTGGCGGCCGTGATCTGCCGGCTGTTCTTTCCCGGCGCCGCACCGTACCTGCGATGGGTGTGGCTGGCGCCGCTGGCCGCGGCGCTTCCCGTGATCGTCATCTCCGTCATGCGCGCCTACCGGCCGGCCGACGTGATTGCCGTCGCCGACTGGCTGTCCGGCGGCCACGGCCTGCTGCTCGCGGTGATGGAAACGAACGATCCCGCATGGAGCGACTCCGCGATCGTCCGCCGCGCGTCCGACCTCCGGCTGCCGCGGCTGCGGCCGTGGCTCAGGCTGAGACTCGTGCCGGCCGCTGCGGCGTTCCTGATCGCAGCGCTGTGGCTGCCGCAGCGCGCGCCGCGTCCGCAGAACGCCGCGCTCGCCGACGAGATCGCGTCGGGGTTGACGACCACCGTGGCCGAGTTGAAGCAGCAGACCCTGATCACGCCCGCCGACGAGAAGGCGCTCGAAGAAGAGATCGAGCGCATCCGCCGCGGCGCCGACAAGCGTGTCGACGCCTCGTCGTGGGAAGCGGCCGACGCGCTCAAGGAGAAGCTCGCGGCCGACGTCGCCGAAAAGCAGAACGCGCTCCAGTGGGCGCAGGACAGCTTGGCGCGCTTCCAGGCCGCGGCCCGATCGGGCACGCCGGGCGATCCGAAGACGGCCGCGGCATCGGCGGAATTGACGAAGGCGCTCGAGAAGCTGGCGCAGAGCGAAATGCTCGCCGGCGCGCCGGACAGCCTTCGGGAGTTGATGAAGGGCGGCCGGCTGCCCACCGATCCAAAGGCGCTGAGCGAACTGGCCGCCGCGGTGTCCAAGTACCTGTCCGAGACGAACGGCCGGTTTGCCGCCGCGGGCAAGCTCGGGAAGGAATTCGGCCGCTTCGATCCGGCCGAGTTCCCGCTCGATCACAGCCAGATGTCGCAGGACGGCGACGGCGATCCCGGACGCGGCGGCGTGAATCGCGGCCGCGGCGACGCGGAGCTGACGTGGGGCAAGGAGACGGCGCTGTTCGATCGCTTCAAGGCGCAGCCGCTGCCGCCGGGGGCCGCGCGCAGCGCCGACGACTGGTCGCCGGTGGTCGAGATGCCCGGCGCGCCGCAGGCGAACCCGGCAGCTGGCGCCTCGGCAGCCGCCAGGCAATACGCCGCCACCGCCGGGCAGACGGCGTGGCGGCGCACGCTCGCGCCGCGCCACCAGAGCGCGGTGAAGAAGTACTTCGCCAAATGAGCGAGGCCCTGCACACATGAGCGGAGAGACCCGGACCCTGCCCTCGCCCGACGCCGTGGCGGGCGGGCAGGCACACATCGCGCGGCTCGTCGGCGAGCTGAGGCGCGTGATTCTCGGCAAGGAGCACACGATCGACGAGATCGTCGCGTCGCTGCTGGCGCGCGGACACGTGCTGCTCGAAGGATTGCCCGGGCTGGGCAAGACGGAGCTGGTGAAGGCGTTGTCGCGGCTGCTGTCGCTCGACTTCCGGCGCATCCAGTTCACGCCCGACCTGCTGCCGACCGACATCACCGGCAGCCACATCCTGCAGGAGCGCGACGGCCGCAAGGACTTCGTCTTCCACCAGGGTCCCGTGTTCACCAGCATCCTGCTCGCCGACGAGATCAACCGCGCCTCGCCGAAGACGCAGGCGGCGCTGCTCGAGGCGATGCAGGAGCGCCGCGTCACCACGTTCGGCGAGACGCGCGCGCTGCCGGATCCTTTCTTCGTGCTCGCCACGCAGAATCCGATCGAGCTCGAAGGGACCTATCCCCTGCCCGAGGCGCAGCTCGATCGCTTCATGTTCAAGGTGGACGTGGCCGGCGTCGAGCGCGCCGTGCTCGAAGAGATCCTGGTGACGCGCGTGCACGGCGAGCCGCCGGCGCTGACGCCGGTGCTGTCGGCCGCCGAGCTGCGCGATCTCTTCGCGCTGGTCGACTCGGTGCACCTGCCGCGCAGCGTCGCCGCCTATATCGCGCGGCTGGTCGCGGCCTCGCATCCGTCGAGCGGCGAAGCGCCCGACCCGGTGCGCTCGTTCGTCAAGTACGGCAGCTCGCCGCGCGCGGCGATTTCGATCGGCGCAGCGTCGCGGGCGCTGGCGCTCATGCGCGGCAAGCCGAGCGTCGGGTTCGACGAGGTGCGCCACGTGGCGAGGCCGGCGATGGCGCACCGGCTCGTGCTCGACTACACCGCCCGGCTCGAAGGCTGGGACGGCCGGCGCATCGTCGACGCGCTCGTCGCGGCGGTGCCCGAGATCGAACGCGGACTGCCACAGACACTCGAAGCGAGGTGACGTGAGGACACCGGACGCGCGGCACCTCTCCGTCATCGTCCTCCTCATCCTGATGGCCGGCGCGCGGCCGGCGGCGCGCGCATCCGGCGAATACCGCACCGTCGAAGTCGAGTCGCTCCGCATCACCTTCGACTCGGAATGGGCCTCGCGAACCGCGCCGGGATACGTGCCGGTGCGCTTCGACATTACCAACCTCGGCGACGCACGCGTCATCGACATCACCGCCGAGGGAACGCGGTTCTTCCGGATGATGGGACGCAGCGGCAGCCCCCCCGGGACTCTGAGATTCCGCCAGGCGGTGCGGCTCGCACGCGGCGATCGCGTCAGGCTCACGGTGCCAATCCCTGTCTCCGCCGACAGCGAAAACCTGCGTTTCGAGATCGAAGAGGACGGCCGCGCCATCGAGCGCTTCAACTACCTCGGTTTCCAGAGCGGCACCCCAGCTGCCGATGCCGGGGCGCTGATCGTCGCGGACCCGTCGAGCCCGTTCGGATCGATGGCGAAGGGCTGGCCACGGGCGACCACCGGGAGTGGCGCGCCCGTCCGGTTCGTGACACCCGGCGGCAGATCGACGCCGCAGGATTTCCTGCTGGAGCCGGCGCGGCTGCCGACCAACTGGCTCGGCTACACGTCGCTGCGCGCCGTGATCATCGGGCCGGCCGAGTGGAACCAGCTCGCCGACGCGCAGAAGCGCGCGCTGCTCACGTGGACAGCTTGCGGCGGCGACCTGATCGTCCCCGACGGCGACATCGACGCGCTCCTCGGCGGCCGGGTCTCGCCGTCTTCAGCCAGCGTCGCCACTCGCGGCTATCTCTTCGGGCGGATCCACGCGCGGCCGTCCGCGGAAATCACCGCGAGCGGCCTCGCCACGGTGCTCTCGGACACCTTCAAGCTGCAGGACGGCAACTGGGCGCTGCCGCCCAACCGCGCCGGCGACTGGGGCGTGATGGGCGCGCGCGGCTTCCGCCTGCTCATTCCAGACGTCAACGGCGTTCCCGCACGCGCCTACCTGTCGATCCTGGTCCTCTTTGCGCTCATCATCGGTCCGGCCAACTACTGGTTCCTGTGGCGCCGGCGGCAGCAGGTGCTGCTGGTGCTGACGGCGCCGCTGATCTCCGCGATCTTCATCCTCCTGCTCGCCGGCTACGTCGTCGCCGGCGAAGGACTCGGGGTGAGCGGCCGCGCCGTGACGTTCACGATGCTGGACCAGGCGCGAAAGGAAGCGGTGATGCGCGGCAGCGCGTCGCTGTACGCCGCGGGCATGACACCCGGCGGGGGACTGCATTTCGCGCGCGACGTCGCCGTGCTCCCGATCGGCACCGACGGTGGCGGCAGCCGCGACACGGTCGTGCTCGACCTGACCGAGACGCAGCGCTTCTCGTCAGGCGTCGTCCACGCCCGCGCGCCGACCAACTTCGAAGAGATTGCCTTCCGTCCGGCGCGCGAGCGGTTGACCTTCACCGCGGAAGGGGGCGGATTCGCGGTCGTCAACGGACTCGACGCCACGATCACCAGGTTGCTCTATCGCCGCGGCGGGCGCGTCTTCAGCTTCTCGGGCGCTCTCTCGTCAGGAGCACGAGTCGTCCTGCAGCGGGGCGGCGTCGAACCGGCGGCCTTCGTGCCGTCGGACATTGCGCTGTCGGGACGATTCGGACATCTGATCCAGAACCCGCCGGAGGGGTCGTACATCGCCATCCTCGAACGATCGCCGTTCTGGGATCCGGGTGTCCCCCACGTCATCGAGCGCAACAGCTTTCACGTCCTGCTCGGATGGCCCGAGGGGCAGCCATGAGCGACGTGATGCTCGAGCTCGACGGTCTGGTGCGCGACTTCGATGATGTCCGCGCCGTCGACGAGGTGTCGTTCAGCGTCGAACGCGGCAAGGTGCTCGGCTTCATCGGCCACAACGGCGCCGGCAAGACGACGACGATGAGGATCCTGGCGACGCTGGATACGCCGCAGCGCGGCGACGCGCGCATCGGCGGCTTCTCGGTGGTCGACGCGCCGGAACAGGTGCGGCGCATCACCGGGTTCATGCCCGACTACGCCGGCGTCTACGCCAACACCACGGTCACCGAGTATCTCGACTTCTTCGCGCGTGCCCACGGCCTGCAGGGCGAGACCCGTCGCAAGGCGGTGGCCAACATCATCGAGTTCATGGGCATCGGCGAGCTCTGCGATCGAGACGTCGAGAGCCTGTCGAAGGGACTCAAGCAGCGCGTGGCGCTGGGCCGCGCGATCGTCCACGATCCGGAAGTCCTGATCCTCGACGAGCCGGCCGCCAATCTCGATCCGCGCGCGCGCATCGAGTTCCGCACCCTCATCCGCGAGCTGGCCGCCGACGGCAAGACCATCCTCCTGAGCTCGCACATCCTGACCGAGCTGGCCGAGATGTGCGACAGCGTCGCGGTGATCGAGCGGGGCCGCATCCTGGCCACGGGCACCGTCCAGGAAATCCTCCAGGGCGTGCGGCAGCGTCGCATCCTCTCGCTGCGGCTGGCCGCCGCCGACGATCGGATCGAGCGGTTCCTGCTCGAGCAGCCGGGCGTCCTGAACGTGAACGACATCGGCGGCCGCCTGCAGTTCGAATTCGACGGCGGCGACGCGGAGCAGGTGGCGCTGATCGGGCGGCTGATCGCCGCGGGATTCCCGGTGCTCGAATTCAGCGCGCACAAGGCGGGGCTCGAGGATCTGTTCATCGAGATCACGGAAGGACCGGCGCAGTGAACGCCGCGTTCCTGCGCTGGCTGGACGACAAGAGCGACCACCTGAGCGCGATCGCGGTCAAGGAAGTGCGCCAGGTGGTGCGCTCGCGCGAGTTCGTCTACGCGTTCTTCGCCAGCCTGGTGGCCTCGGTGGCGATCGCGTTCTTCGGCGCAGCCGACGCGCTGACCGGCAGCGGTACCAGCGGCACGTGGACGTTCGTGGCGCTGATGGTCTGCCTCACGCTGCTCGGCCTGACGGTGGTGCCGCTCGGCGCGTTCAACGCGCTGCGCAGCGAGCGCATGGAGCAGACGTTCGACCTGATCACCATCACCGCGCTGTCGCCGCGGCGCGTGGTGGCGGGCAAGCTGATGGCGCAGGTCGTCAAGCTGGTGACGTTCTTCGCCGCGGTCGCGCCGTTCATGGCGATGAGCTTTCTGCTCGGCGGCATCGACTTCGTCAGCATCCTGATCTCGCTCGGCGTGCTGTTCCTGCTGTCGCTGTGGACGTCGGCGGCGTTCCTCCTGCTGTCGACGCTGCCGAAGACGCGCGCCATGTCGGGAGTGGTCTTCGGCGCGGCCGGCTTCGTCGTGATCTTCGTGCTCCTCCTGAGCCGCATTCCGTTTTTCCTGTTCGGGCGTGGCGGGATGGGAGCGGTCTCGTTCTACGGCCCGCGGGGATCGGTGTGGTGGGGCCTCGCGATCATGGCGAGCGGCGCCGTGATGACGCTGATCAATCTCGTGCTGCTCGCCGAGAATCGCCTGACGGCGCCGACCGTGAATCGGGTCACGGCGCTGAGAATCGGCTTTCTCTCGCAGTTCATGCTGATCGCGGGCTGGTCGCTCTCGTTCATCAACGAGCCGCCGAACGTGCAGGCCGACGCCATTGCCGCGCTCGGCGTGATTGGCGCGCTCGACCTGTCGCTGGCGGCGCTGTTCGCCGTGACCGAAGACCTGGTGCTGCCGCGGCGCGTGCTGCTCGAGATCCAGCGATCGGCGTCGTGGGACTGGCTGCTGGCGCCGTTCCGGCCGGGCGGAGGCCGCGGCGCCGCGTGGGTGCTGGCGCAGATGGCGCTGCTCGTCGGCGCCGGGGCGATCTTCCGGCCGCCCGCGGTGACCATCCGCTGGCTGCTCGCCACCTGCGGCTACATCTGCTTCTTCACCGGCATCCCGACGTTCGTCTACCGCCGGGTGAAGCCTCGCGGCACCGCCACGGCCAGGTTGCGCGTCGGCCTACTGCTGCTGTTGCCGATCGCGCTCATCCTGCCCGACATCCTGTATTACGTGCTCGGCCAGGCGCCGGTGTTCGACCTCGGGTTCGGGCGGCGCCACCTGATCAACCCGTTCCGGACGCTCGCCAACTGGGGCTTCGTCGAGTCGTCCGGCTGGTCGATCGTGCCGGCCGCCTTCGGGCTCGCCGGGCTGGTCGCATATCTCGGCATCATCCAGCTTGGCGCGCGCCTGACAGCGGCGGAACTCGCGATCGCGGCGCCGAGCTCGTCGATCCCCGAGGGAGAGCCCGGCAGTGCCGACGCCCTCTATTGACTGGAGCGCGGTCCGCGCCGCCGCCTTCCGCCTCACGTTGCCGCGCACGCCGATCGGCGGCCGCATCGGCGAGCGTCTCGGCGCGGGCACCGGCAGCTCGCTCGAGTTCCAGGACTACCGGTCGTACGCGCCCGGCGACGATCTGCGGCACGTCGACTGGGCGGCCTACGCGCGGTCGGAGCTGCTCGCCGTCCGGCTGTATCGCGAGGAAGTGGCGCCGCGCGTCGACCTGGTGCTCGACACCAGCCAGTCGATGGCGGTGACGGACGACAAGCTGCGGGCGCACGGCGAACTGGCGGCGCTGCTGGCCTGCGCGTGCGCGTCCACGGCGGCAGACTCGCGCGTGATCACGACGGCGGCCCGCGATCCGCAGCCGCTGATCCGTCCGGAGGACGTCGAGCGGGCGCTCGCGTGTGACCAAGCGCTGTCGGCACTCGAAGGCGGGCACCTGCCGCTGCGCCGCCGGTCGCTGCGCCTCGTCATCAGCGACTTCCTGTTTCCGCACGATCCCGAGACGCTGGTGCCGCGCCTCGCGCGCGACGGCGCCTCGCTGGCGATCGTGCAGCTCACGCTGCGCGACGAAGCCGATCCGGCTGCCGAAGGCGGCCGGCGGTTGATCGATGTCGAAGGCCGGGGCGAGCTGGATCTCGTGCTCGACCCTGCGGCCGTCCGCGACTATCGCGCGCGCTTCGATCGGCTGCGCGCGGGCCTCGCGACGGCGGCGCGGCGCGCCGGCGCCCGCTTCGTCCACGTGACCGCCGGCACGCCCGTCCGCGACGTGGCGCGCGCGCTCGCCGCCGCGGGAGTGGTCGAGGCGGCATGATCTTCACCTCGCCGCTCGGGCTGCTGGCCCTGCTCGCGATCCCGGCGATCGTCGCCATCCACCTGTTCCGCCGCCGCTTTCCTGTGCGCCGGATCGCCGGACTGTTCCTGTGGCAGATGACGCGGCAGACGCCGGAAGGCGGCGGCCGGATCTCGAAGCTGCCGATCACGACGAGCCTGATCCTCGAGTGTCTCGCGGCGCTGGCGCTCGCGCTCATCCTGGCCGGCGCGCGCTTCTCCGCAGCCGCGGTAAGCCAGCATCTCGTGGTGCTGCTCGACGACTCGGCGTCGATGGCAGCGGTGAACGCGCGGGGCGAAAGCGCGCGCGACCGCGCCATCCGGCGCGTGCTGCAGGAAATCGGGCGCCTCGGCAACAGCGCGCGCGTGACGCTCGTGACGAGCGGCGAGCGTCCGTCGGTCCTGCTCGGTCCCGCGGCGCTGGCCGTCGAGGCGAAGCCGGCGCTCGACACCTGGACGCCGGCCGCGCCGGATCATCCGATGGCGCTTGGCGTCCGCCTCGCGCGCGAGCTCGCCGGACGAACCGGGCGGCTGATGGTGGTCAGCGATCTGCCGCCGGCACTGCGCGGACAGCCGGAGCTGGAAGGCGCGCTATGGACGGCCGTAGGCGAACCGCTCGCCAACGTCGGCATCACCGCGGCGGAACGATCGCTCTCCACCGCGGATGGACGCGGCGCCATCTCGTTGACGCTGGCGAACGACTCGACGTCACCGGCACGCCGCCGCCTCGACGTCGCCGCGGGCGGCACCACCGTGCTGACCCGCGACGTCGACGCGCCGCCGGGAATCTCGTCCTTCACGCTGACGATTCCGCCGGGTCTGCCGCCCGCGCGCGTCGCACTGTCGAACGACGCCCTGCTACGCGACAACGAAGTGATCCTCGCCGAGCCGCGCCCGCGCATCGTCGGCGTCGAGAACCGACTGAAAGACAGCCGCGGACGGCAGGCGCTCACCAAGGCGCTCGACGCGGCGGCCGGGGTCACACAAGCCGAGTCAGGACATCTCGCCTTCGTCGAAACGACTGACCTCGATCGGCCAACGCAGCCGGGGGTGTGGCGCGTCGCGTTCGGCCGTCCGCCGGCTCCATGGACGGCAGGCGGCGATCCGCGGGATTTCATCGGACCGTTCGTCCTCGAGAAGCGGCATCCGCTCCTGCTCGGAATGACGCTGGGGGGCGTGGTGTGGTCCGGCGCGGTGCCGCTCGCGGCCGGTGCGATTCGGCCGATCGCCTCGGCCGGCGATCAGGCATTGATCGGCATGGACGCACGCGCGGGGGCCAGCGGCGATCCGTTGATTCTGGTCAACCTCGATCTCGATCGCACGAACCTGATTCGCTCTCCCGACTGGCCGATCTTCATCTCGAACGCCGTGGACATGCGCCGGCAGGCGCTGCCCGGACCGGATCGATGGAACTACCGGATCGGCGAATGGGTGCGCGTCAGGCTGGGACGCGATCCGAAAGCGGCGCTGCGGTTCCGCTGCGGCGGCGTCGAGCGGGCGCTGCCGGCGGGACGGCAGGTCGAGTTCATCGCGCCGTCGCCCGGCGGGCTGCTCCAGATCCTCGAGGGCGACGACGTGTTGTTCGAGCTCGGGGTCAACTTCCTCGACGCGCGCGAGGCGGATCTCCGCCGACAGGCCACGTCCGACACCGGCGTCCTCGGCGGCTCGGCCGGCCTGCGCGCCGAAAGCGGACCCGCATCGGACCCGCTGTTCTGGATTCTCCTCATCGTCGGCGGCGCGGCACTGGCGGCGAACTGGGTCCTGCTGTCACCGCGGCGGGTTCCCGCATGAGCCGCGTGACGCTGCTCTATCCAGAACTGCTGCTGCTCGTCGTTCCGCTGCTCTTCCTGTACTTCTGGCGCGGGCGAGCGTCGAATCTCGGCGGCGCCGTTCGCGTGGCCATGCTCGTCCTGCTGGCGCTCGTCATCGCGGTGCCGGTGGCGCCGATCGGCGGCAGGGGCGTCGACGTGGTGATCGTCGCCGATCTGTCGCGCTCGATGCCCGCCGACAGCCGCGGCCGTGCAACCGAGATCGTGAAGCTGCTCGAGCAGGTCCGCGGCAAGGGGGATCGCGTCGGCATCGTCGCCTTCGGCCGCGAGGCGCGCATCGAGCGGCTGCCCGAGGAATTCGGCGAAGCGGGAACGTTCGTCCAGGAAGTGGACGCCGACGGCAGCGATCTCGGCGGCGCGATCGGGCTCGCCGCCAGCCTCATCCCGCGCGGACGCCCGGGCCGCATCGTCGTGCTGTCGGACGGCGAAGCCAACGGGCTTCCGGTGGCGGCGGCGGCGCAGGAAGCGGCCGCGCGCGGACTCCCGATCGACTTCCGCGCCGCGACGCGCGGCGAAGCGGCCGATATCGCGGTCGAATCGCTCGACGTTCCGGGCATGGTGGACGAGCGCGAGCCGTTCCAGTTCACCGCGTCGGTGCGGACGGATCGCACCGTGGACAGCGACGCCGTCCTGTTCAGGGATGGCGTCGAGATCGCGCGGACGAAGCGAACGTTTCAACCCGGCGCGACGCAGCTCACCTTTCGCGACGTGGTCGATCGTCCGGGCGTCGCGCGCTATCGTCTCGAGCTGGCGGCGGCCGGCGATCGCGTGCCGGAGAACAATCGTGGAGAAAGCGCCGTCCGCGTCGAGGCGCCGGCGTCGATCCTCCTCGTCAATGCGAGCGGCGGTCCCGACAATTTCAGCCGCGCGCTTGCCGCCGGCAAGCTGCGCGTGACGACGGTCCGTGCATCGGACCTGCCGCGCGATCTCGCCGGACTGCTCGCCTATCGCGCGGTGATCCTCGAGAACGTGCCCGCAGGGCAGGCCGGTCCCCAGGCGCTCGGCGCGTTGACGCATTTCGCCACCGACCTCGGCGGCGGGCTGCTCGTCACCGGCGGCGAGGCGTCGTTCGGCGTCGGCGGCTATTTCAAGTCGGCGCTCGACGAGTACCTGCCGGTCTCGATGGAGGTCAAGAACGAGCACCGCAAGCTGTCGCTGGCGATGGCGGTGGCGCTCGATCGATCGGGCAGCATGGCGGTGCCCACTGCCGACGGCCGCACGAAGATGGACCTGGCGAATCTCGGCACCTGCGCGGCGATCCAGACTCTGGGGCCGTTCGACGAGGTCGGCGTGATCGCGGTCGACAGCGCGCCGCACGTCGTGTCGCCACTGACGTCCGCGGAGGACAAGGACGGCATCTGCGACCAGGTGCGCCGCATCCAGTCGATGGGCGGCGGCATCTACACCTATACCGCGCTGGTCGAAGCGGCGAAGATGGTCCAGGAATCGAACAAGGGCACGCGGCACATCGTGCTGTTCGCCGACGCCGCGGATGCCGAAGAGCCGGGCGACTATCAACGGCTGCTGACCACGCTCGCGCCGCTCGGCATCACGGTCAGCGTCATCGGGCTCGGCGGCGAAGGAGACAGCGACGCGGCGTTCCTGAAGGACATCGCGTCGCGCGGCCAGGGACGGATCTACTTCACGTCGAGCGCAGAGGAATTGCCGCGGCTCTTCGCGCAGGAAGCCATCACCGTCGCCCGTTCGAGCTTCGTGACCGACCCGACAGCGGCGCGCGCGCTTCCCGACATGGTGCTGCTCGGCGAACTGCCTTCGTCAGCTTTCCCAAGCGTGGACGGCTACAACCTGACCTACCTGCGCCCCGGCGCCACGATGGGCGTCGTCACCACCGACGAGTACCGCGCGCCGGTGCTCGCCTTCTGGCATCGCGGGCTCGGGCGGATCGCGTCGCTCACGGCGGAAGTGGACGGCGAGTACTCGCGGCGACTGAACGCGTGGCCCGCGTTCCAGGATTTCGCCGTCGGGCTCGGGCGATGGATCCTGGGCGGCGAGCCGCCGTCGACGATGCAGGCGAGCATCCAACGCGAAGGGGCACAGGGGATCGTCCGCGTCGAACTGGATCCGGGACGCATGCGCGGCGGCGCCGACGATGTGCGCGCCGCGACGGCGACGATCGTGCCGCCCGACGACCGCGCCGGCGGCGCGTCCGATCGGCTCAACCTGAACTGGGTGGACGAGGACACGCTCGAAGCGCGCTTCCCGGTGCAGAAGGCGGGCCTCTATCTCGGCGCCGTGCAGCTTGGCGGGCACGTGCTGCCGCTCGCGCCGCTCTCGCTGCCGTACTCGCCGGAGTTCGAGCCGCGACCGGATCCGCAGGAGGGACGCCGCACGCTGCGCGAGATGGCGCGCGTGACCGGCGGCATCGAGCGGACGGCGTGGGACGGTGTCTTCGATCCGAGCGGCCTGCGCAGCCGCCAGGTCCGCGATCTCGTCATCCCGCTCACGCTCGCGCTGCTGCTGCTGCACCTCGTGGAAGTCGCCGGTCGGCGCCTGCTGCTCTTCCCCGCCGCGTGGGCGTGGCTGGGGTCGTTGAAGGTCCCGGCCTTGCGGGTGCGGCGGCGGCGTCCTGAAGTCGTCCCCACACCCACGCCAGCCACGACGGCACCTGCTGCCGAGATCCCACGGGAGCCGCTGCCGGCGCCACCTGCGAAGCCCGCAACGTCACCCCTCGCGCGTGCCAAAGCCAAGGCGCGCGGCCGCATGAAGACCTGAACTGACTCACCGTACGCGGCACGTCTAAAGACGTGCCCTCCACCAGCTGTAAGTCCCCTCCACCAGCTGTAGGGCGCACCTTCAGGTGCGCCGATATGTACGGAGCGACCTTTCACCACGCCGCACCTTTCGCACCTGTCGCACCGACAGCGACGTCACTCTGGTGTTCCCTGCTCGATCCAGCGGTTGACGAGATCCAGGTCGGCGCCTTTCAGGCGGGTGTGCAGGCGCGAGGCGATCTTCGCCACGGTCTTGTACTGATCGAACGGCAGCTTGTCGAAGACCTTGCCGCCCTTGAAGTGACACGGCTGGCACTTGCCGGCCAGCAGCGGCGCGATGTCGGCGGTGAAGGTCACCGGCTTCGGCCCGTCCTTCGACTGCGCGGCGGGCGCCGAGCGCGCGAGCGCCATCGCGATCGACAGGCCAACGACGAGGACGGAAAGCGCAACACGAGACGGCCGGGTGGTCATCGGCGTCACTCCGTCGCCAGCATACGCTTCCTGTCGACTGTCTACAAATCGCACAACAAAAAAGGCCGGGCGTGCGCCCGGCCTTGCATGATGTCTGTATCGTATCACGCCGTTGACACCAGATCCGCGTCCCGCGGTAGCGTCGCGGGCATGCCGAACGTTGCGATGAGCGGATTCGACATGCACTACGTCACCCGCGGTGAGGGGGACCCGCTGCTCCTCCTGCACGGCGGCCTGGGCGTCGGCGACGACTGGCGCCACATCTTTGCCGCCGATCCGCCGGGCTATTCACTGATCGTTCCGGACCTTCGCGGGCACGGCCGATCGACGGCGCCGGCCGACCGATTCACGTTCCGGAAATGCGCCGGCGACGTCATCGCGCTGCTCGATCATCTCGGCTTTCGCCGCGTGAAGGCGATCGGGATGAGCATGGGCGCCAAGACCCTGCTCCACGTCGCGACGATCGAACCGGAGCGCATCGAGGCGATGGTCCTGGTCAGCGCCACGCCGCGCTTTCCCGACTCGCTGCGCGCTGCCGCCAGCGCCTTCACGCGCCAGACGCTCGCCGCCCTCTCTGACCAGGAGCGAGCGTTCCTGCGCGGCCGCCACGTCCACGGCGACCGGCAGATCGAGGCGCTCTACGACATGACCCGCTCGTTCGCGACGAGCCATGACGACATGGCCTTCACCGCCGCGGATCTCGCGCGGATCACCGCCCGCACGCTGATCGTGCACGGCGATCGCGATCACCTTTACCCGGTCGAACTCGCGGTCGAGCTGTTCCGCGGGATTCCACGCTCCGCGCTGTGGGTGGTGCCGCAGGGCAGCCACGGGCCGATCTTCGGCCCCCACGCGGCGCCGTTTGCCGCCGCCGCGCTCCGGCACCTGTCGTCCGAACCGCCTGCGTAGCCGCGAATGAACCCTTTCGACGTGGCCGCCGTCTATATGCGTGATACATATATGCGCGGCACAGGGAGAGCCGCCTCATGGGAATGGACCGCCGCCGACAGGGACTCGATCAGCAGCTGCCGCTGCGCCCCGTGGAATTCCACATCCTGCTCAGCCTCGCCGCGGGTGAGCGGCACGGCTACGGGATCATCCGCGACATCGAGTCGCGCGGCGACAGCGCCGTCCCCGACGTGGGGACGATGTACCGCGCGCTGGCGCGGATGGCGGAAACGGGGTGGATCGAGGCCGCGTCGCGCCGGCCCGCCCCTGATGCCGGCGACGAGCGCCGCAACTACTACCGCATCACCGACGCCGGCCTGATCGTGGCCAGAGCGGAGGCGCGGCGCCTCGAGGCGCTGACGCGCGCCGCGCGCCTCGGCGGCCTGCTGGCGAGGACGGCCAAATGAGCCGACAGACGCTCGTCAACCTTTCAGAACGCTGGTTCAGGCTCCTGCTGCGGCTCTATCCCGCCGACTTCCGCGACGAGATGGGCAACGCGCTGGTCGAGGCTTACCGCGATCGCGCGCGCGACACGCTCGACCGCCGCGGCGTCATCGGCGTGGTCGCGCTCTGCTGGGCGGCGCTGGCCGACTCGCTGCGCAGCGGCCCCGGGGAGCGCGCCCGGCCGGCCGCCTCGTGGCGGCGAAGCGGCAACTGGGGACGCGACATGGAGCTGGCGACCCGCCGTCTCGTTCGCGCCCCGGCGCTCCTCACCGCCGTCGTCGGCACGCTCACCCTCGGTCTCGGCATGTTTGCCGTCGTCTACACCGTGGTCGACAAGATCCTGTTCGAGCCGATGCCGTACCGCGCGCCCGACGATCTCTACTTCGTGTGGCGCGACTACGGGCCGATGTTCGATCTGAAGCGCGGCTGGCTGGGCGGCACCGACGTCGCGGAGCTGCAGAAGACAGGCGGACCGATCGAAGCGGCGGTCGGGCTGCAGCGCCAGCTGACGACGTTCGCGCCGCGCGAGGGAGGCGAACCGACCGAAATCGCGGTGATGATCGTCTCGCCGAACCTGTTCGACGTGCTCGGCGTTGGGCCGGCGCTGGGGCGCGGCTTCGCGGCGAACGAAGCCGGACCGAAGCGGCCGCCGGTGATCGTGCTGACGGATGCGCTGTGGAGGAAACTCGGTGGCAGTCCGTCGATCGTCGGCAGCGACGTACGGCTGAACGGGCAGCCCTACACGGTCATCGGCGTGATGCCGGCGAGCTTCGCCTTCGCGCGTCACTCCAGCCTCGGGCCGCCCCAGGAAGCGGACGCCTACACCACCTTCACTGTCAACCTCGCGGAAACCAATCCGAACGGCGGGTCCTACGCCGGCCTCGTGCGGGCGCGTCACGGCACGCCGCCGCCGACGCTGCTTGCCGCCGTCGACGCCGTCGGCCGGACCGTCGACGCGCGCGACTTCAGGGGGCGCGGCCTGCGCCTCTACGCGCTCGGATTGAAACCCGATCTCCTCGCGCGTGTGCGTCCCGCGCTGCTGGTGGTCGGCTTCGCCGGCGTGTTCCTCCTCATGGTGCTCGCCGTGAATCTCGGGTCGGTGCTGCTCGCGCGCGCGGCGCGGCGCGAGCACGAGTACGCCGTCTCGCGGGCGCTCGGCGCGGATTCGTTCGCGGTCGCCCGCGCGACGCTCTTCGAGGGGGCGCTGCTCGGACTGCTCGGCGGCATCGCCGCGACGATCGCGGCGTACTGGGGAACGCGGACGCTCATCGCGCTCGCGCCGCTCGATCTGCCACGCCGCGCTGCGGTCACGGTCGACGCAGGCGTCGCCGCGGTCGTCGTCGGCATCGGCGTCCTGCTCGGCGTGCTCGCCGCATCGCTGCCGGCCGCCTGGGCGGCGCGCACGTCGCTGGCGTCGCTCCTCGCCGGCAGCTCGGTGCGCGGCGGCGGCGGGCACGGCCGCATGCGCCGCGGCATGGTCGTCGCGCAGGTGGCACTGTCGGTGGTGCTGCTCAGCGCCGGCGCGCTGGTCGTGCGCAGCTTCGACCGGCTGTTGCGCGCCGATCCCGGCTTCCGTTCGGAAGGCCTGCTGACGCTGCGCGTGCCCATCCCGGCACAGCTCGTGCCGCAGGCGCCCGACGTGCTCGCGCTGCAGGAACGCATCGAGCGCGCCCTGGCCGCAATTCCCGGTGTCGCCGGAGTGAGCGCGACTTCCGGCGTGCCGCTGACCGACTCGGCCAGCCAGACGACGATCGCCATTCCGGGCGCCCCTGGCAACACCGGCAACGAGGACCGCGACCGGCCGCTCATCGACTACATGGGCGTACGCGCCGGGTACTTCGACGTGATGGGCATGCGCGTCATCGAAGGACGGAGCTTCGATCCCATCCGGCACGAAGGGGTGCGCGAAGCGGTGATCGATCGCAACCTCGCACGGCACTTCTTTCCTTCTGGCAGCTCGCTCGGCGCCAGGATTCCATTCGGCAACAACCAGTTCCTCACTATCGTCGGCGTCGTCGACCAGGCGCGGCTCTACGACGTGCACCAGGACGGGCGGCCCCAGGTCTACTTGCGCGCCGAGGACGCCGGCTCCCGCTCGCTGGTCTACGTGCTGCGCAGCGAACGCGATCTCGCCGGCCTCGTTCCCGACGTGCGCACCGCGATACGCGCCATCGATTCGCGGCTGGCGATCGCCAACGTGAGGACCATGCAGGAGATCGTCGGCAACGCGCTGCGGCAGCAGCGCATCAGCGCGGTGCTGATCGCGGGGTTTGCGCTTGGCGCGCTGCTGCTCACGGGCATGGGCCTGTTCGGGGTCATCTCGGGGTCGGTGACGCGCCGCCGTCACGAGCTCGCCGTGCGCCTTGCCGTCGGCGCCGATCACGGCCGCCTGCTGCGCCTGATTCTGCGCGAGGGGGAGCTCCTCGTCGGCCTCGGCGTGTTGCTCGGCGTGCCCGGCGTCTACTTCGCCGGCAACCTGCTGCGCGGCGTGCTCGTCGGCGTATCGCCGACGGATCCCTCGACGCTGGGCGCGGTCACACTGGGTCTCGGCCTGGTGACCATGGTGGCCTGCTATCTGCCCGCACGTCGAGTGCTGGGCATCGACCCGGCGCAGTCGCTGAGGAAGGACTGACCCGGCAATCGCGCTAGACCAGGCGGTTCAGCAGCGCCTTGGCGACCGCCTCTGAGCGCGAGTGCACCTGCAGCTTGTCGTAGATGCTGCGGACGTGGAAGTTGATGGTGTTCACCGACACCTTCAGCTCCGCGGCGGCGGTCTTGTAGTTGTGCCCTTCCACGAACAGCTTCAGCAGGCGCGTCTCGTGCGGCGTCAGGTGATAGTCGGCGCGCTCGGGCGGACGGATCTCACGAAACAGCGCGATGACGCGGCGGGCGACTTCCGGTGACATCGGCGCGCCGCCGGCGACGACTTCCTCGAGGCTGGCCAGCAGCCGCGCCGGCGGCGTCTTCTTCAGCAGGTAGCCGCAGGCGCCCGCGCACATCGCGTCGAAGATCCGCTCGTCGTCGTCGTAGACGGTGAGCATGAGCACGAGCAGCGAGGGCTGGATTTCCTTCAGCTTGCGCACGCCATCGATGCCGCTCATGCCGGGCAGCCCGATGTCCGACAGCAGCACGTCGGGCACCTGCTTCGGAATCTTCTCCAGCGCCTCTTCCATCGACCGGTAGCTGCCGGTGCAGGTGTAGCCCTCGGTGCCGTTGACGAGCAGGGCAAGACATTCGCGAATCTCGCGCTGGTCTTCGACGATGGCGACTCTGATCGGTGCCCGCATCTGGTATCCGCGTGTCTTCACCTACGTTACGGCCGCGGGTGCGTCCTCGTCACCGCATATTCATGCGGGGAATCCCTGGCGAAGGGGATCCTGAAGGCGAGGAGCGTGCCTTCGCCCATCTTCGAGAGGACGTCGAAGGTCCCTCCGAGCCCTTCGGTGCGCTCCCGCATGCTTGCCAGGCCATGGCCGTTCGCTTCGCGGGCGGCGTCGAAGCCACGGCCGTTGTCGCTGACGACCAGCACGAGGCCGTCGGCCTCGGCACGCAGCTCGAGATCGGCCGCCGTGCAGCCCGAGTGGCGGACGACGTTGTTGACCGCCTCCTTGAACAGCAGGAACAACTCGCGGCGGACGTTGGCGCCGACTGGCACGTCGCGATCGGTGTCCGGCGTCCTGAACCGGAACTCCACCTGCCGCGCCGTGAAGACGTCGCTGGCGAAGTGCCGCATGCGCTGGGAAAGGTCGCTGAGATGATCCTTGGTCGGGTTGATCGCCCAGACGATGTCGCTCATCGTGTCGACGAGCTCTCGTGAGAGGTCCGAGATCGTCCCGAGCGGCTCGAGCAGCGTCGCATGCTCTTGCCGCACCTGCCGCTGCGCGACCTCGCCCAGCAGCGAGATGCGCGTCAGGCTCGAGCCGATGTCGTCGTGCAGATCGGTGGCGATCCGGCGGCGGACGCGCTCGAGCTCGGCCAGCCGTTCCTCGCGGCTGCGCCGCAGCGCGTCTTCGGCGCGACGCCGCTCGGTGATGTCGCGCGCGATCCCGGTGAAGTAGCGCCGGCCGTTCCTGCTGAATTCGCCGAACGAGATCTCGAGCGGGATCTCGTGACCGTCCTTGTGCCGTCCCGGCAGGTCGATCGCGTCCCACGACATGTTGCGCGCGCCGGTCTGCACGTAACGGCCGAAGCCGGCCGTGTGGCGCTGCCGCAGCGCCGGCGGCATCAGCATCGTCAATTCGGCGCCGATCAGCTCGTCGCGCGAGTAGCCAAAGACTTTTTCAGTCGCCTGGTTGACCAGCACGATGCGGCTGCGATCGTCGATCGTGATGATGGCGTCGGAGGCGGTTTCGGTGAGGGTGCGGAAACGATTCTCGCTCTCGCGTAACGCCTCGACGCGGCGGTGACGGTAGCGGGCGATGCCGGCGGCCACCGAGCCGATGAGCAACGCCGCCGTGGCGATGAACCACCAGCGGCGCCACAGCGGCGGCGCGATCTCGAACGAGGCCACGGCGGGCGCCGCGCTCGGCGTACCGTCCATGCCGACGGCGCGGACGAGAAAGCGATACGAGCCCGGCGCCAGGTTCGCGTAGTCGACCCGGCGCTGCGGCGACGGCGGGCTCCATCCCCCTTCGGCGCCTTCGAGCTTGTACTGGTAGCGCAGGGTGTCGCCGGTCCGCAGCGCGATCCCGAAGAACTCGATCTGGATGTTGTTCTGGTTCGGCTGCAGCGAAGGCAGGACGACGCTGGTCTCGCCGAGCGCCGACAGCGGCCGGACGATTCCGGAGACGCGCAGGCTGCCGATCAAGACGGGCGGCGGCACGGCGCTGTCTTCGAGGCCAGGCACGAAGCGCGACAGCCCGCTCGTGGTGCAGAACCACAACGCGCCGTGACCGTCGCGGAATGCCGACTTGAACTCGCCGCCGGTCAGGCCGTTCGCCGCCGAGAAGTGCGTGACCTCGCCGGTGCGGGGATCAAGGCGATCGACGCCTCGCGACGTGCCCGCATAGATGCGTCCCTCGGCGTCGCCGGTCACGACCTGCACGGTATCGGCCAGTCCTTCGGCTCGGCCGTACACCGTGATGCGCGGCGCCCCTGCGGCAGGATCGTCGATGCGGAACAGGCCGCTGCGCACGGCCGCCCACAAGCGGCCGGACGGATCGCGATAGACGCCGTTGACGCTGCCCGCCTGGGTGGGCACCACGTAGGTAAAGCGTCCGTCGCGGTAGCGCGCGAGGCCACCCTCGCGGAATCCGATCCACACGCCGCCGGCGCCGGCGTCGACGAACGTGACCGCGCTCGTGAACGGGCGCAGGCCGTCGTGATCCGAATAGCGGTGGAACGTGCCCGTGGCGCGATCGCGGCGGACCACGACGTCGCGGGCCGGCAGCCACGACGCAATCCAGAGGTCGCCACGCGAATCCTCGAAGACGCGGCCGACGTCGTCCTGCGCCAGGCCATCGCGCGTGGTGTAGACGGCGGTGGGACGCGCCCGCGCCAGATCCTCGAAGCGTGGCAACGCCGCAAAACGAAGCAGCCCGAACCGCGTCCCGACCCACCAGTCCCCGGATCGATCCTGGAGAAAGTTGTTGATGTCGCGCCAGCTCGCGTCGCTGACGGCGGGGGGCAGCAGCGGCCTGACCGTCGCGAAGCGGCCGTCGTGGAAACGGCTCACCAGCCACGCCCTGCTGGTGACGAACAGATCGCCCCGCGGCGCCTCGAAGATCGACGTCACCGACGGTCCGAGTCCCTCGGGCTCGCCGTAGGTCGTCCAGCCGCGCTTGGTGATCTTGATCACCCCGAACGCGTTGGTCCCGAGCCACAGATTGCCTTCGCGATCCTCGGTCAGCGCCGCGGTGCCGTCGGTGCCGCGCGCGCCGAGGCCGTAGGTGTGGAACGACGTGCCGTCGAACTCGGTGATCGAGGAGCCGCGCGCCTTGACCCAGATCCGTCCGTCGGGCGACGAGTGCAGCGCGATCACGTTGTCGCTCTCGAGGCCGTCCGCGGTGGTGTAGCGGCGCATCGCCGGCTCTGAGGCCGACGGGTCGAGCGAAAACAGTCCTTCGCCGTGACCCAGCCACAGGCGGCCGTCGGCGCCGCGAATCACCGCCACCACGTTGTCGTCGTCCGGCCCGGGATGAACCGGGATCACGCGCATGGCGCCGTCGGCCGATCGCCTGACCAGTCCGTACTTGGTGCCGATCCACAACGTCCCCGCGCGATCGCGCGTGAACGACCAGACCGCGACCCGGATGTCGGCGCGCCGCGGCACGCCGAGCGGAACCTGCCTGAATCCGGCGGCGGCCTGACGCTCGTCGAGCGCGAACAACCCGCCATCAGTGCCCGCCCACACCGTCCCCGCCGGATCGCGAAGCAGCACGTTGACGCGATTGGTCACCGGTTCGGCGCCGACCGCGACACGCGTGAATCGCGAGACGCCGGTGCGCGCCGCCGTCGCAGGTACGCGCGGATCGAAGCGGAAGACGCCGTCGCTGTTGGTCGCAATCCAGTAGGTGCCGTCGCCCGCTTCGACGATGTCGTTGACCGATGGCGCGAGCAGGCCGTCCTCGAGCTGGTAGTTCACGAACTGGCTGCCGTCGAAGCGGCTCAGGCCGTCGGCGGTGCAGAACCAGAGGAAGCCGCGCGAGTCCTGGAAGATGTGCTTGATGCGATTGTGCGCGAGCCCGTTCTCGACCGTGTAGATCTTGACCGGCAACTGCTCGGCGATGGCCCGGCCTGGGAAGCCAAGCCACGGGAGCATCGCCACCGCGGCGATGAGGGGCGCACGTCGAGCGGCGCGACTGCACATGAGTGGACCGGGGCGGAGATATTACTACTTACGCACGCGGGGCGCCGCGTCACCCGTTCGTTCAGACTCCACCGCGCGAAAGGAGCGCTGCCGGGCGCACGAATTCACGGCGTCTCACGGCAGCCTCCCGGAAGGAGCAAGGCAATGCGGTTCAGGGTTCGATCGATCGGCGTACTTCTCGTGATGGCCTCATGCGTACCTGTCTTCAACGCCACCCTGCGCGGCGACGGCAACAACCGCGTCGAGTTCAACCTGACGGACGATCCCGGAACGTGGTACCGGACCACCGGCGCGCCGATCGCCGGCACCAATTCGCTGGCCGTCGCGACGCCGGGCGTCGAAGTGAAGTTCAGCGGGCGCTCGCACACGGTGCACACCATGACCAGCCTGATCTTCCCCTCGAACGCGGTCGGGCTGCCGTTCGACACCGGCGCGCAGAAAGGCAGCGCCTCGCTGGTGCTGCGCACGCCGGGCCTCTACGTCTTCGCGTGCAAGATCCACCCCTACATGATGGGGGCGGTGATCGTCGACGATCCGAAGACGCCGGGCCTCGATCTCGGAGAGAACATCTCGCTGGTCACCGGCGTCACCGTCCCGACGAGCAGCGACCTGGCGACGCGGCTGCTGAAAACGTTCTTCGTCATCAGCAATCCGGACAACTGGCAGGACTTCAGGTCGGCGGCCCCCTGGCACATCACCTATCCAAGCGTGGACGTCCGCATCACCGGCGGCGCGGTGGTCAACCTGGCGGCGGTGCTGAGCGCGCGCTATGGCAACGACAAGCCGCTGCCGCCGCTCTTCAACCCGGCGACGCCGGGTGTCGGCGAAGTGTGGGTCGACACGCAGTTCGAGCGCACCGCGGGCAAGGAGAAGCCGGGCACGGCGTCGCGGCTGGATGCGTCGACGTGGCAGGTGACGCGCAAGGTGGCGCTGCCGCAGATCAACATGAACAACCCGCACAACATGTGGACCGACCGCAGCCAGTCGCTCATCTACCAGACCGAATGGTTCGACAGCAAGCTGACGGTGTTCGAGCGCGAGAGCGGCACGTTCCTGCGGCAGCTGTCGGTCGGGGAAGCGCCGTCGCACGTGATGACGCGCACCGACACCGACGAAGTGCACGTCGCGCTGAACGGCGAAGAGAACCCGCAGGCGGTCGTCGAGCTGTCGCCGCTGGCGACCAGCGTCGAGCGCAGGTTGGACATCGGCCGCGGCAACCCGCACGCGCACTGGATGAGCCACGACGGCAAGATGATGGTGACGCCGAACGTCTTCTCGGGTGACAGCTCGATCTTCGACTTCACCACGAACAAGGCGGCGATCGTGCCGGCCGGCGCGCTGGCCATCGCGACCGGGATGATGCCCGACGACAGCAAGTACTACGTCGCCAATTTCCTCGACAGCACGATCACGGTCATCGAGACGAAAACGGCGAAGGTGCTCAGCACGATCAACCTGCTGCAGAACTACGATCCGATCGGCGGCGGCATCACCGGTCCGGTCGGCGGACTCCCGATCCAGACGCCGGTTAGTCCCGACGGCAGGTACATGGTGACGGCGAACACGCTGACGGCGACGATCGTGATCACCGACACGAAGACCGATCAGATGGTGGCGATGCTGCCGGGGGATGCCGGTACGCACGGCGTGCAGTTCGGCGCGAAGCAGGGAGGCGGCTACTACGCCTACGTCGCCAACAAGTTCGCCAACGTGCTGACGATCGTCGATGCCGATCCGAACAACGACGGCAACTTCAGCGACGCGACCATCGCCGGCCGCGTGCTGCTGACCGCGAACGCCGCCACCGCGAGCGATGACACCGTCGTGCAGTATCCGGGCATGGGCGGCCAGGGCGTGCTGGCGATCCCGGTGCCGTACAACGGCTGGGTACAGCAGCTGCCGCAGTCGTGGCAGAGCCTGCTGACGCCGAAGCAGCGCAATCCGATCGGCCAGTAACGATGACGCCGGCCCTCGCCATCCTGCGGGGGCCGGCGTGCGTTCCATACGGTCCGGCCAGCGGCATTCCACTTGCACCGGGGGAACGCGCCCTGCGAGGGTCAATGCCGAGCTAGACATTTGGGCCTTCCCGACCCGCATTACGTGCCGCAGGCGCCCTCCTCGCCGGCGCCGGTCGCGATCTGGGTCACACCACGGATCTCCCACATTCGTGAAATTTTGTTCCTGGGTGTAGCGGCCTTCGCCACGGTCGGGGCGGCAGTGGCGTTCATCGGCGCGATCACCGGCGCCGATTACATGCTCGGTTTCAAGCGCCTGCTGGATTTGAACGGCGAGCGCAACCTACCCACCTGGTTCTCGAGCGCGATCCTGTTGACGGCGGCCGCCCTGCTGGCCGGCATCGCGGCCGACAAGGCACGCCGGCACCGCAACGCCTGGATCTTCCTGTCAGCCGTCTTCGTGTTCTTGTCGCTCGACGAAGAGGCCAGCATCCACGAGATGTCGAACGCGCCGCTGCGCGCGCTGCTGCATGCCGGGCCGGCGCTGTACTTTCCCTGGATCATCTTCGGGCTGGCGCTGGCCGCGCTCGTCCTCGCGGTGGAATGGCGGCTGCTGCGCGCGCTGCCGCGCAAGACCGCGATATCGTTTGTCGGGTCCGGCGCGATCTACGTGATGGGCGCGGTCGGCTTCGAGGAGCTGGCCGCGCCGCTCTACGCGCGCCACGCGCACCCGGTCACGCAGGCGGCGCTGGTCGTCTGCGAGGAATCGCTCGAGATGATCGGCGTCGCGCTCTTCATCGTGGCGCTCGCGCGCTACTGGACGATCGACAGGACCGCGCTCACCTTCGACTTCGCCGACGCGACGCCGCGCGCCGCGCGATCGAGCGTCGTCTCGCTTCCTCCGGGCCGCCTGCTGCGCGCGCTGCTCGGCGCGGCGCTGGTCATGGCCGTGGTGAACGTCACGCTGCAGGGCGTGCACTTCCTGACGCCACTGCACCTGCCACGGCTGGTGCGTCTCTTCGACCTCGCGCGCGAGGGGAACGTGCCGACGTGGGTGCAGTCCTACACGCTGCTGGCGTGCGGCGCGCTCGCCGCCCTCATCGCCTTCGCCGAGTGGCAGCACCGGTCGCGCTTCCGCATCCACTGGGTGCTGACGGCGCTGTTCTGCGTCTACCTGTCGGCGGACGAAGCGTCCTCGATTCACGAAATGGCCGTGCGCCCGCTGCGCACGGCATTCCACACCAGCGGCATCTTCTATTACCCGTGGATCGTCGTCGGCGCCGCCGCGGCCATCGCCATCGCCATCGCCTCGCACCGCTTCATCCGGTCGCTGCCGCCGCGAACCCGGCGCACGGTGATCGCCGCCGCGGTGATCTACGTCGCGGGAGCGCTCGGCGTCGAAGCGCTCGGCGGCATGTACGCCGAGACGCACGGACAACGAAATCTCATCTACGGCCTGATCACCACCGTCGAGGAAACCCTCGAAATGGTCGGCATGTCGATCGCCGCCTTCGCGCTGCTCGAATACCTCCGGGATCACATCGGCCGTATTCGTCTGAGCATCGCGGGATAGGCGCCGCACGCGCTAAGATGGCGCCATGCTCCGCTGGAGTTTCGCCCTGGTCCTGACCGCGCTGGCTGCGTCGGCCGGACCGCTGGCGAAACAGGCGCGGTTTTCCTCCGGCACGCTCGGCGTGCACGTCGACGTCCTCGTCATGCGCGGCAACGCCTACGTCAGCGGCCTCACCGCGGCCGACTTCGAGCTGCGCGACAACGGCGTGCCGCAGTCGGTCGAGGTCATCGATCCCGCTGACGTCCCGATCAACGCGGTGCTCGCCCTCGACATGAGCGCCAGCACCGTCGGCCGCAAGCTCGCCGATCTGATCGCCGCGAGCCGTACGCTGCTCGGCGGCCTCAGGCCCGCCGATCGCGCCGCCTTGACCACCTTCAACCACGCTGTCGCGCCGCGAGTGGCGCTGACCAGCGATCACGCGGCGATCGCCTCGACGCTGCAGGAGATTGAACCGGACGGCAACACCGCAGTGCTCGACGGCGCCTATGTGGCGCTGATGACGACGCAGGCCGAGCCCGGGCGCTCGCTGGTGATCATATGCAGCGACGGGCGCGACACCGCGAGCTGGCTGCAGCCCGACGAGGTCGTGGAGAGCGCGAAGCGCTCGAACGCTGTGATCTACGCCGTGGCCGCGGGGCGCGCGCGGCGCTGGGAAGCGCTGAAGGATCTGACCGACGCGACCGGCGGCCACACCATCGAGGTCGAGTCGAGCAAGGATCTCGCCGGACAGTTCCGCAAGATCCTCGACGACTTTCGCAGCCGGTACATCGTCACGTTCGTGCCGACCGGCGTGGCCGAGGGCGGCTTCCACCGGCTGGACGTGCGCGTCAAGCGCGGCGGCGTCAATGTGAAGGCCCGCCCGGGGTACATCGGCAAGGGACCGGCGCAGCCTGTCGCGCCGAAGCTGCGGAGCAGCGGAGGCGGATGACGCGCGCACTCATCGCCTCGATCGTGTGTACCGCGCTCGTCAGCGGCCCCGTCCTGCCTGCCGCGGACATCACCGAGAGGACCTTCGCGGCCTTCGTGGAGTGGACGGATGCGGTCAAGGCGCACGCACCGGGACGGACGGACGATCCGTTGTCGTACGCGATGTCGCTGGGCTTCGATCAGCGTGTCGAGCTGGACGAAGGCATGCCGTTCTTTCTGAGCGCGCTCAAGGGACGGACTCCGGTCGCAGACTCAGACCCGAAAAAGCGCCTCGTCAAGCTCGCCCGCGACGCCTCCGCCGGCGATCCCAAGCTGTTCCTGAAGCGCGCCGCGGTCCTGCATGCGGATGCGGCGATCGTCAGGGCCGGAGGTTCGAGGGATGCGGGCGAGCTCGATCCTGTCGCCCGCGGCGGGACGGGGTCGCCAATCTTCCCGAAAGGGTTCCTGATTCTCGATGACGACGGCGAGTCGAAAGGGCGGGCGCCGCGAGACTGGAACTGGGTGTTCGCGCGCAGCCTGCTCGATCTGCTGTCGCCGCGATCGGACCACCGCCCGTTCCTCGCCGCGTGGTATCACGCGACGACGGCCATGATGTTTCGCGACGGCGCCTATGGCGAGGCGACCTATCACCTCGAGCACGCACTGCAGGTGCTGCCCGACGAGCCGCGCCTGCTGTTCGACGTCGCCTGCCTGTCCGAAGTCGACGGGTTGCCGATCTTTCAGCAGACGCTGTCGGACGAGGAACTGGAGAAGCTCAGGAGGCAATTCGGGCCGGGCACCGGGCGCGCCAACACCATCGGCCGCACCTTCGCGACGGTTGCGGCGCTCACCGGCATACCGCCGCTGGAAATCGCCAACGGCGACGCCGAGCGGCTGTTCCGCCGCGCGCTGCAGCTCGATCCCTCGCTGACGGAAGCGCACGCGAGACTGGCGCGCCTGCTGACGATCCGCGGCAAGCATGCCGACGCGCTCGAGCAGGCCGAAGCGGCGCTGGCGGCGAAGCCGGACCGTCTCGTCGCCTTCTACGCGCACATGTTCGCGGGACGCGCCTCGCGCGCGCTCGGACGCCTCGAGGTGGCGGCGGAACACTACGCGCAGGCGCGTGCGCTGTTCCCCGACGCACAGTCGGCGGCCGTCGGCGCGAGCCAGGTGGCGCTGCTGCGCGCCGACGTCGGTGGCGCGACGGCACCCGTTCGTCGCCTCGGCGAGCTCGCGACCGCGGATCCCGACATCGAGAAGGATCCCTGGTGGGGTTATCGCTTCGGACCGGGACACGACTCTGACGCGTTGCTGGCCGCGATGTGGAGCGCGATGGGTTCGAACAAGTAATCGACTTTCAGGGCTCCTTGAAGATCACCGGCAGGACGACGTCAGTGGTGTAGACGCAGCGGTCGTTGTGTCCGCACTCCGATACGATGACCACGTCGTGTTTCGCGCCGAGATGCTCGTTCACGAACTTCGCGTACGCTTCACCGCGCGCCCGCCGCGTCGCCCCCTGCGCCATCGCCGAGCACGACGAGTCGAAGCCCCCGAGCGGCAGCGTGTCCACTTGCGACAGCAGGTAGGTGGTCGGCCGGGCGGCGAGCTGTTTCTTCAATTGCTCGTCGGGCGTGCCCGCGGTGTAGCCGCCGCTGCGCTGCGTGAAGCCGAACGGCCAGCGGTCGTAGTTCTGGCAGCCGGCGCTGCCCTCGAAGGCGCCGTACGAGAAGGCGGTGTGCGGCTGCTCAGTCTTCCAGCCGAGCACGGCATTTGCCGGCGCCGCGTCGTCCACCGGCAGCGGTCGTGTCGCGTCGGGCCAGGCGTAGCTGGAGGGATTGGCGACGACGTAGGAGACCGGCACGCCGAGCGTGTCGTGCACCTTGTTGGCCATCTCGTAGCGGGCGACGAACTGGCCGCCGGCGGAATGCCCCGCCACGACGATCGCGCGCAGGTTCGGGAAGGTGCGCTTGTCAGCGAGCCGCTTCAGGATTTCGTCGACGAAGTCGAACGAGGAGAGCGCCTTGTTCGCCGGCGCGGATCCGCCGGATCGCCAGCTGTCGCCGCCGCAGCTCCAGCTCACTTCGTTCGCGGCCAGCTGGTCGCGGCAGCTGCCGTCGGCGGAGGCGATGCGGGGCGCGATCACGATCGCGTCCTCGAGCGCGCCGGCGAGAAACGCCGCCGCGGTCGCGGTGCTGAAGTAGTGGTCGGCGTTGCGATTAGTGCCATGCACCATGATCAGCGCCCGCCGGATGCGGTCGTTGCGCGTGTCGAGGGGGTAGGTGCGATAGATCATCGACCGCGCCGGCCCGCCGCCGAGTGGCACGAACTCGGTGCACTCGGGCTTCGCGGCGACGCACGGCGCGGGCGTCGCAGTGGTCACCTGGGCGATCAGCAGCAACAGAGTAGTCATTCCGGCAACGATACCTCACAGCGGCGGGTATAAAGACCCGCCTGCATGCGAGGCACGTCTCTCTCTCAAGACGTGCCCTGCAGGCCGGTGTAGGGCGCACCTTCAGGTGCGCCGGGGAATGCTAAGATCCCGCCCCGCGGGAGAGGTCGGTACATGACGCTCAGGCAGCGCGTGCGGATCGTCGTCACGGTGGCGGTGGTGATCGCCGGAGCGCAGACCGTGCGCGTGCAGCAGCCGGCGGAGCAGCGCGCGGCGCGCGCCGAGAAATCGGAAAGCTACTCGCCGCTCGGCTTCGAGGATTTGCGCGCCTACGAGCAGGCCTATCCCGCCGTCCCCGGCACCGCCGCAGTCGTGCGCGCCTCGACGTCGCGCTACTGGGTGTTCCAGGGCATCGCCTACCGCGGCCAGGTCGCGCAGGGCGCGGTGTGGCAAAGCCTCGGACCGCTCGCCATGAACGACAGCGGCGCCAGCGGCACGGGCAACTTCTCGGGCCGCGTCGCCGCGCTCGCCATTTCCCCGACCTGCGAGATCGAAGGCCCGTGCCGCCTGTGGGTCGCCGCGGCCGGTGGAGGCGTCTGGCGCAGCGATGACGGCATGAACACCGCCGATCCCGGATGGCGCTGGATCGGCCAGGGGCTCGGCACCAACAGCATCGGCAGCCTCACGCTCGATCCGAACGACGCGACGGGCAACACCATCTACGTCGGCACCGGCGAGACGAATTCGCCGCAGAACTCGGCGGCGGGTACCGGCGTCTACCGATCGACCGACGGCGGCGATCGCTGGACGCGCCTCGCGACCAACATCGTCGATCCCGCCGTGTCCCCTGCCGCGATCGACTTCACCTCGACGCGCGGCGTCAGCTCGATCGCGATCGAACCCGGCAATCCACAGGTCGTCTACGTGGCGACGACGACGGCGATGCTGGGGATGACAGCGGTGCGCGGCGGACAGAGCCAGGTCACCGGCGTGTCCCAGCCGCGCGTCGGCCTGTACAAGACGACCAACGGCGGATCGACGTGGACGCTCATCTGGACGCCGCCGCTCGATCCGGTGATCCCGGCCAATCCGAATTCGGCGGTGGGATCGGGCGACACGATGATCGGCGTCCGGCGCGTAGTGCTCGATCCGCGCAACGCGCAGATCGTCTATGCCACCGCGTGGAACAACGCCATCCATCGCTCCGCGCCGTCGCTCGAAGGCGGAGACGCGTCGTTCAAGCCGATCTTTGCCATGGTCGGCCTCCAGCGGTTCCAGGATCTGGCGATGTTCGACCTGACCATCTCGCGCGGGCACACGCGGGTCTACGCCTACAACGGGACGCTCGCCACCAACACGCAGGGCCTCTATCGCCTCGACAACGCCGACGTGCCGGCTGCGCAGCTCGTCACCGGCAGCGCGGCGAGTCTGGCGAACACCGATCGCTGGATCGCGCTCACCTCGAACGACACGTCGAGCGTCAGCTCGATCAGCCGCGCGATCTGCGGCAGCCAGTGCTTCTACGACCTGGTCGTCGCGGTGCCGAAGAACCAGCCCGACACCGTGCTGGTCGGCGGCGTCGCGACACCGACCTTCGGCGAATCGACGATCCGATCGACCAACGCCGGACAGAGCTTCCTCGCCTTCTCGACCGACGCGCAGGATCCGCCGAATTCGCCGCATGTCGACGTGCGGGCCATCGTCTTCCACCCGAAGAACCCGGGCATCGCATTCGTCGGTTCCGACGGCGGCGTGGTCAGGAGCAGCGGCACGTTCACCAGCATCGCCAACCGCTGCCAGCAGCTCACCAACAACGCGCCGAACTGTTCCACCGTGTTTTCGTCGGTGCCGTCGCGGCTGTTCTTCCTCAACCGCGGGCTGCAGACGCTGCAGTTCTACAACATCGCGATCGATCCGCGCGCGCCGCTGCAGCGGCTGCTCGGCGGGCTGCAGGACAACGGCACCGTGTGGCAGGACGGCAGCGGCGATCCGAACGTGTGGAAGAGCGTGTTCCCCTTCGGCGACGGCACGTCGGCGTCGGGCTTCCATCCCTCGCGTGCCGGGGTGCTCTTCGCAAGCTTCCAGAGCAACCGCTTCTTCACCAACTTCGGCAACGGCGACGTGAGCCGCTGGGTGCGCACCGACGATCCGATCCGCGCGGCCAACGAGCGCGCGACGATCACTTCGTCGACCGGGCGGCAGTTCATCTCGTTCGACGAGGTGAATCCCGACACGCAGTTCACCGGCTTCCAGCACATCTGGCGCACGAAGAACAACGGCGGCAACCAGGCGCAGCTGGAAGCGAGTTGCCGCTTCATCGGTGGCTCGGGCGCGGCGTCGTGCGGCGACTGGGTGCCGCTCGGCGTCGGCTTTCCGTTTCCACCGGGCACCAACGCCGACTCGCCGCAGCGCAGTCCGGGCGATCTCACCGGCGCGGCTTTCGGCGGCGACCGCGCCGGCGGCATCATCGTCGCGGCCGAGCGTTCGCCGCTCGACGGTGGCACGCTGTGGGCGGCCACGAGCTTCGGAAGACTGTTCGTCAGCAAGAACGCCGACGCCGACGGGCCCGGCGTCATCTTCACGCGCATCGATACCCCGGTGATGCCCAACCGCTTCGTGACGCGCATCGTCCCGGATCGCACCAACCCGAACGCGGCATTCATCTCGTACACCGGCTTCACCGCGCTGACGCCGTCATCCCCCGGCCACGTCTTCCGCGCGGTCTTCAACCCGTCGACGCGGATCGCGACCTTCACGTCGCTCGACGGCGACCTCGGCGATCTGCCGGTCAACACGCTGGCGGTCGATCACGCCCGAGGCGACATCTACGCCGGAACCGACTTCGGCCCCATCGTCCTGCGCAACGGATCGTCCACCTGGCAGCTCGCGGGGAACGGCTTCCCCGAGGCGGTGATGGTGGATCTGGAGTTCGTTCCCTCGCAGCGCCTGCTCATCGCGGCGACTCATGGGCTCGGCATCTACTACTTGAAACTTGAGTAAGATTCCGAGGCTATGAGACTGGTGGTGGGTGCTGTGCTGTGCGCGTCGCTGGCGGCGGCGCCGGCATCGGCACAGGAACCGCGCTGGGAGATCGAGGGCTACGGCGGGTTCATCGCGGGACAGGCGGCGTCGAGCGGAACACGGACGCTGCCGCCGCCTGGGCCGCCGATCGTGACGTCGACCCCGACCTCCCCGAGCCGCGCGGTGCCGTCGTGGTTCTTCGGCGACGGCACGTCGCTGCTGAACGCGGTCAACACCGACTTCGGGATCGCGGCGCAGGTGACGCCGCTCGATGGCGCGTTCGCGTCACTCGAGGCGCCGCGCACGGCGAACTTCGGCGTGCGGGTCCGCAGGCGGCTGGCACCACGCTGGGATCTCGAGATCGGCGTCGACACCACCGCGAGCGCGTCGGCCGACACGGACTCCCTCGCTGCTGCCGTCGATACCACCCGGACGAGCTTCCAGAGCGCGATGACACAGCTGCTCGGCACCGGGCCGTTCTCGAACGTCACGGTGACGGCGGCAGGAGAGACGGCGTCCGGATCCCGGCGGGAAACCGCCCTGACGCTGGCGCTGAACCGGCGCTTCGGCTCGATGGGTGGCTTTGAACCGTACGCGACGTTCGGCGGCGGCCTGGCGATCGGCAGCGGCGAGGCGCCGTCGGCTTCGCTGGACGGGCACTATTCGTTCCTGCTGCTCGGCCAGATCGGCTTTTCCGAAACCGATCAAATGCGCCTGCGCTACGACCACGGCACGGCGTTTCTCGTGGTCCTGGGCGGCGGCGTGCATCGTGCCTTCTCGCCGCAGTGGGGCCTGCGCATCGACGCGCGCGTCCTCATCGGCCCCGACACGACGCGCGTCGGCGTCGATGCGACGCCGTCGGTCGCCACCGGCGGCACCGAGCGCGGGTTCATCGAGTCGTTCTCGAATCCGGCGATCCAGTTCAGCAGCGCGCCTGACTCGGGACGCGTCTCGTCCTTGAGTGGCGCGGCGTTGAACGATTTCGAAGTGTTCAACGGAGGCACTCGCGCCCGTACGCAGATCACGTTCGGCGTGACTCGCCGCTTCTAGTCTTCATCCTGGGAGCCATATGACTGACCGTCGCGAGTTTCTTCGCGCGCTCGCCGCGCTCGCCGGCACGCTGCGCGCCGCCGGCTGGTGGACGCCGCTGGCGGCGGCGCAGCCGCGCCCCGCGCCTGCCGCCGTCACGCCGTTTCTCGCCGGCATCCAGATGGGCGCGCACACGATCTTTCCAGCACATTGGGATCCTAAGCTTAGAATTCCACGTGGACAAGTTGTCGCG
>JADMIO011251661.1_pt1 | contig 46267 bp, 41 predicted proteins | sample 8958161 | NCBI WGS metagenome assembly JADMIO01 (sample SAMN16585339, study PRJNA669376) | soil metagenome | isolation source: Crop rotation soil | place: USA: Cullars Rotation, Alabama | collected 2011
CGACAACTTGTCCACGTGGAATTCTAAGCTTAGGATCCCAATGTGCTGGAAAGGCGGTCGCGGAGCGAGTCCGAACCGAAGTCCATGGTCAGGCCGACGCGCCACGCATTGACTTCATCCGGATCGGTGTCGCTTTGCCCGTAGGCAAGGCTGATGCTGACCGGTGAATTGTCGAAGCGATATTCGCCGCCGATCGAATACGTGTTGTAGTCGTCGTTCGGGCCAAAGAGGTTATCGCGATCGGTGTGCGAGATGCGGCCGGTGAGGCCGAGGTTGTCGTTGAAGAACCAGGTGCCTTCAACGCTCACGTTCGTCGGGTTCGAGTCGGCGCCGTCGATGTCACCGTAGGAGAACGAAGCTCCGAGGGTGATGTTCGACAGATAGAGTTGACCGCCGATGCCGAGGTTGAATTGCGACAGGCCGAGGAAGTCGCCCATCCCGACCGAGCCATAGAGCGCATATTGGTCGTTGCGCATGCCCATGGAGACCGAGCTGTAGCTGAGGCCGATGTCGTTGCCGCCGCCCACGTCCGCACGATCGCTCTGGCCGTCCGCTTGGACCGTCCAGCCGTTCGAGAAGTCGTAGTTGAAGGCGCCGTTGAGACCCCACGCCGACACGTCGTCAGCGAAGAGGTTCGAGTCAGCGTTCGTATAGTGGACGCCGAGCAATGCTCTCGTGTCCGCCGAGGCGATGCTCGGCACGGCCATTACCGCGATCGCTGCGGCAACGCCGATAATCAGATTACGCATAAGTAACACCCCTGTGATCACCCGTTCTGGGGAGGTCTTTTTGGAGCCTGGGCGGTAACCAAGCAATTCGGCGCCCCAACGAGGTTAACGATTGCCCACAGGCGATGCGCGGAAAACACAGGACAGAACAAGCTATTGGCTGAATTCGCGTCGGGGGCGGCGGCGGCGAGGGGCGTTTTCCCGCATTGCGGGAGGATGGGGTGCATCCAAGGGGCGGAGCCCCCGCATCTTTGATTTCGTGAGGGCGCCGCTTAAGCGGAGGAGAAGCCGTGGCTGGAGCGAAAATGAAGCGCGGAGGTAGGGCGATACGGCTTTTGGCCGTTCTGGCGACCTGCGCGGCGATTGCCGCCCCAGCCTGCGCCCAGCCTTCCCGGCATCCGCCCCAGCCGGCGCAGCCGGCCCCGCCGGCCGTTCAGGCTATCCCGCCAGCGCCGGCGCAGCCGCCGGGCCCGCCGATGACCTGGCGGACCTATCCTGCACGGGAGTTGCAGCTCCGCGACATGGCGGCCACCGTCCACATCATTCCCGAACCCCGTAATGACATCGCACTTGGCATTGCCAACCCCGGTCCGTTGCCGGCGCCTGACATCCGCTCGAACTCGAACCGTCTCGTGCTCGACGGCAACATCCGCCGCCGCATTGGCCGCTGCCGCGTCAACGGCGACGCCTTCGCGGTTGATGTGAACGGCCTCGGCGTGCTCGACAGCGCGCACCTGCCGCATCTGGAAATCCGCGTCCCGCAGGACGCAGTGGTCGCGACCAGCGGTGCGGTGCGCTTGCGCATGGCCCGCTCCCGGACCGCGCGGCTGAGCCTTGCGGGATGCGGCGACAGCGATGTCGAGGCGGTCGCGCAAACCGCCGACATGGCGGTCGCAGGCGGGCTCAATGTGCGCTTGTACGAAGCCGGATCGGCCGCCGTGCGCGTCGCGGGCGCGGGCGATGTGACCCTTGGCTTTGTCCATTCCGGTCTGAATCTCTCCCTGGCAGGTGCGGGCGACGTTACAGCTGCGCGCGCCGATGGGCCGACCAATATCGCGGTGCAGGGCTCGGGTGACGTGGTCATCCGCGACGGACGCGCGACGGCGATGAGCGTGATGATTGCCGGCTCGGGCGATGTGCACCATGGCGGGTCCGCCGATCGGCTCGACGTGGCTATTCTCGGCTCCGGCGATGTGTCCGTGCGCAGCGTCAGCGGCCCCGTTTCGCGCCGCGTTCTCGGGTCAGGCGACGTCACCGTCGGCCGCTAGGTTTACAGACATCCAAGCTCGCGCGTAGCATCCCGGCGCGGAGGGACCCATGCGCGCTTTTCTATTCATCGCGATTGCTTGCGCACTGAGCGCTTGCACCCCGCCGCAACCGGGGCCGGAAGACGTGGTGCGCGAAGCCTACGCGCAGGCGACGACGCGGCTCGCGCAGGGCCAAATTACCGACGCCGATCACGTGCCGATGACCCCGGATCTGCGGACCGATCTGGATCACGCGCTCTCGGTCGCGCAGACGCGCAACGAACCCTTCATCGATGGCGACCTGATCGCGAACTGTCAGGATTGCCAGCATCTGACCGACGTCACGGTCGTCACCACGACGCCGGCGGCGAACGGGCGCGCCGTGGTGGAGGCGCACTTCAAGCTCGACGGCAACGATCGTGTCGTCACCTGGGAAATGATGCAGACGCCGCAGGGATGGCGCGTCGACAATCTGAAGACCGCTGACGGCTACGATCTGCGCGGCGCGATTCAGCAGGAAGTGGCGCTGGAAAACGTCAGCTGCACACAGGACCGGGGCGCGGAAGCCGCCAATGAATTGGTGGCGCAGTGCTCGCAGGTGTCGCCCGCGACGCATCCGCCCTGCAACGCGGAGAACACCTGCGCAATGATCGAAGCCGAAATCGCCCGCGCCTGCGGCATGTTAACGGGCGCCTCCAAGCCAGCCTTCTGCGCCTCTGGACAGTAAACGTCCTACGGTAACCGACGCTCGGTCGTAGGCCGTAGGGCATACGGTTTGCTAATTGTTTTGCAGGCTTCGAGCCGGAAAATGCCTGCGCCGGTTGGAGCCCGGCGCGCCGTGCCGAAACTCGTTCTCGCCCATACGCGCCACCGAACTGTGATCCAGGCCGCGGCCAAAGCCGCTGGCCTGCAATGCATGCTGCGCGCGTTTTCTCCGCCCGATCTGATGGATCTGAAAGCGCCCGTTTTGCTCGCCTTCGATGCAGACGGGCTGCCAACGTTCGAGCCGGACTTTCTGCAGTATCTGCGGCGAACGCATCCAGGCGGCGTGCGCTATTCGCCGGCGGTGGTGTTTTGCAAGACGCGCGAAGAAATCGCGGAATGGCGCGCGGCGGGCGCGATCGCTGTGCCGGATAAAGCCGGCGTCGACGAAGTGGCGACCGCGATCCGCGCGGCGCTCACCGGTTCGCGCAAATGGGTGGCGAGCTCGACCTATGTCGGGCCGGATCGGCGCGCGCATCGCGCCGTGTTCAAGATCAACAAGCGCCGACGCGAGGATGGCGCGGCCGCGGCGGCGCGTGTCGAGCGTGAAGCGCCTGCGCCGGTCCGGGTGCAATCGCCCGAACTGATGCACCGTCGGATCTCGCTGGCCGCGCAATTGCTTCACGGCTCGTCGATCGAAAGCCGTCGCGCCTTCCGCGCGATGATCGACGAACTGGAAGTGAGCGCACGCGGGCATCAACGCTCCGAACTAATGAGCCTTGCCCGCACGCTCAGGAACGAAGCCGAGCGCTTTCTCAAAGACGGCAACGCCGATACAGGCGATCTCGACCGGGCCGTGGCTCAGCTGGGGCGGGCGCTGGGGCGCTAGCGCCCGGTCGGGCCTTGCCGCCGACCGGCCCCTGGGGCATAAGCCCTGCCTTCACGACAAGTCGACGGCGCAGGCGGAGCCCGCGACCGTAGACTTGGCTTGTTTTCGCTCCGGATTCCTTCAATTCGTCCCAAACACTTTCTATTTGGGCGAGGGCAGGACCGCCACAGGAGTTTAGCTCAGCTGGTAGAGCGACGGTCTCCAAAACCGTAGGTCGTGGGTTCGAGTCCCTCAACTCCTGCCATTCCTGACTTCTTTCGACCGCGAGGCGCATTTCTGCAGATGACAGACACAGACCAAGACGAACCAGAAGTCCGCAGACGCGGCGGTCTCTTCAGCTTCCCGCGCGAAGTGCGCGCAGAGGCGCGCAAAGTCACGTGGGCCACGCGCCAGGAAGTGACTGTCTCGACCATCATGGTGCTGCTGATGGGCGTCGCCGCGGCGATCTTTTTCTACATCGTCGACGTGCTGGTGCAATTGGCCGTCAAATTTATCCTGGGGCTTAACTCGTGAGCGTCGCATCCACTGAAAACATCAATCCCAACGCGCGTTGGTACATAGTCCACGCCTACTCGAACTTCGAGCAGAAAGTGGCTGAAGCCATCCGCGAACAAGCCGAGCGCCAGGGCCTGAAGGAGCAGTTCGTCGACATCCAAGTGCCGACCGAGGAAGTCACCGAGATCGTGCGCGGCTCCAAGAAGGTGCGCCAGCAACGCCACTTCCCAGGCTACGTGCTGGTGAAGATGGAATTGAGCGACGAAGCCTATCACCTCGTGAAGAACACCCCGAAGGTCACGGGCTTTCTCGGCACGCAGAACAAGCCGCAACCTGTTACCGACAAGGAAGTCGAGCGCATCCTTGGGCGTGTCGCGGAGCAGGGCGCGGCCAAGCCACGTCAGCTCATCCATTACGAGATCGGCGAACGCGTCCGCGTTTCGGATGGCCCCTTCCAGAGCTTCGAAGGCATCGTCTCGGAAGTCGACGAAGAGCGCGGGCGCCTCAAGGTCGCGGTCATGATTTTCGGTCGCGAAACCCCGGTCGATCTGGAATACGCGCAAGTCGAAAAGATGCGGTGACGCGATGGGCGGCGTGAGGTTCGCTCTCAGCGCCGTCCTCCTTCTCACACTGGTGTTCTTTGGCGCGGAGGCGTGTTCGCCGACGCTGCGCGCCAACACCTATTCCACGGTGCTGCAGGATAACCGGCCGATTCCGCCGTTCGAGATCGCCGACGGCGTCTATTATGTCGGGTCGTCCGACATTGCGGTGTTCGCGCTGAAGACGCGCGACGGCGTCATCCTAATCGACAGCGGATACGAAAGCACGGCGCGGCAGGTCGAACGCAATTTGCGCAGCGTCGGCATCGAACCCGCCGACATCCGGATCATGCTCAACACGCACGCGCACGTCGATCACGCCGCGGGGTTGGCCTACATCAAATCGCTGTCGCACGCGCAGCTCTATGCGAGCCCGCTCGACGCGCCGATGCTGGAGAGCGGCGGGCGCGGCGATTTCTTCCTCGGCGATTGGATGACCTATCCGCCGGTGCACGTGGATCACGTCCTGCACGACGGCGAGGCCGTCACGCTGGGCGAACGGACGCTGACCGCGCATTTCACGCCCGGACACACCAAGGGAACGACGTCCTGGACGTTTCCGATTCAGATCGATGGCGCTGCTCACAATGCGCTGGTGTTCGGGAGTTCCGGCATCCTGCGCTACAGGCTCGTGAACAATTCGCGCTATCCCAACATCGTCTCGGATTTCCGTGCGTCGTTCGACACGCTGCGCGCGCTGCCGTGCGATGTGCCGCTGGGCGCGCACGGTCATTTCTTCGACGTCGCACACAAAAGGCTGCGCGTGGACGCTCATCCCAATCCGTTCATCGATCCGGCTGGTTGCCGCGCCTACATCGACGGCCAGCAAGCTCTGTTCGAGCGCGCGCTCGCGCGACAGTCACGCGGCGATTAGCGCCGCGTCGGTCCGCCGCTTTCCAGATAACGCACCGCGAACAGCACATGCGCCCGCGCGCCGAGCGGCAGCACTTTTTCGTTGGGGCTGAAGAGGGGCGAGTGGTTGGGCGGCGTGTCGGCCTCCGCGACGCCATCGGGGCTCGCGCCCAGATGCACGAAGAGCCCAGGAATGCGCTCCTGGTAATAGGAGAAATCCTCCGACGGCATGGTCGGCGGCGTCGCCGGGTTCACGTGGCCTTGGCCGGCGGCCTCGGTCATCGGGCCAAGCGCCCACGCCGTCAGCGGCGGATCGTTGAACGTGACGTGGCCGTGTTCGATGAAATGCAATTCCGCGCGGGCGTTGTAGCTGGTGGCCAGGTTCTGCACGGACGCTTCCATGCGGTGCTGCATCGCGATCCGCTGATCGCGATCGAACGTCCGCAGCGTTCCCGTCATGGTCGCGTCCTGCGGGATGATGTTCCAGCGATTGCCGCCGACGATGGAGGTGACGGACAGGATCGTGGGCGTTTGCGTCACATCGACGGTGCGGGCGGCAAGCTCGTTGAATTGCGTGACGATGGCCGCGCTCAGCGAAATCACGTCGACGCCGCGCCAGGGCATCGCGCCGTGCGTTTGCGTGCCGTGCAGATCGATGCGGAATTCGTCGGCCGCGGCCATCAGTCCTTGCGGGCGATAGACGATCGTGCCGGCCTCGCCGGGCACAACATGGAGGCCGAAAATCGCTGACGGCGCGGGGTTGTCGAGGCCGTGCTCCGCGAGAATACGCCGCGCCCCGCCTTCTTCGCCCGCCGGCGGGCCTTCTTCCGACGGCTGAAACACGAACACCACCGTACCGGGCAATTGCGCGCGCATGCCGGCCAGTACTTCGGCCGCGCCCATCAGCATGGCGATGTGGAGGTCGTGCCCGCACGCATGCGCGACGTAAGTGGTCTGGCCGTTGTAGGTGGTCTGCACTTGCGAGGCGAAGGGCAGGCCGGTTGCTTCATGCACCGGCAGCGCGTCGAGTTCGGAACGCAGCGCGACAACAGGGCCGGGGCGTCCGCCGCGCAGAATGCCGATCACGCCGGTGACGGCGACATTGGTGTGCACCTCCATGCCAAGGCGGCGGAGATGCGCAGCGACCAGCGCTGCCGTTCGTGTTTCGTGATTGCCCAATTCGGGATGGGCGTGGACGTCGCGCCGCCATGCCACCATGCGCGGCTGCACCGCTTCGATGCGCGCATTGATGTCGGAGAGCGCGACCTGGCTCTGCGTCTGGGCGTGCGCGGAAGGCGCGATGACGAGCGTTGCAGCGGCGATCGCGGCGGCCGCCCAGAAGCCGGTTTTCATGGAAATCCCCCAGTAAAGCCGCGCCAGTCTGGGGCGGCGGAAGGCGCCGCTCAAGCGCCTTGCCGCCCTTTTTTCGCCCGCGGCCGACGGCTAGGGTGTCATGCGCGGAGGCGGGCGGATGGCGGGCAGGCTGCTTGCGGTGTTGGTCGGGCTTTGCGTGTTGGCGCTGGGTAGCGCGAGCGCGCAACCGACGGTCGCCGCCACGCAAGTAAGCGCTGAAAGCACCATCCGCGGTCTCGAAGCACAGTATCAGGCCTCGTTGATCCGCGAGCGCCGCTTGGCGGACGATCGCGAGCAGCGCCTGATCGCGGAAGCCGAGGCGCGTCTGACGCGCGCGCGCGCCGCAGCCGACGCCGCGCAAGGCGATGCGCGCGCGGTGCAAGCTGAGCTGGAAGCCGCGCGCGCCGCTTACGCTGATCTGGTGAGCAGCATTGCCCAGCGCGACGCCGCCGCGCGCGCTGAGATCGACGCTTACAAGAATGAAGCCGCCGAAATGGTGGCGCGCGCCAATCCGGAGAAGCTCGCGGCGCTGCAGCGTTTCGCTGACGGCGATCGCGTGGGCGCCTGGCCGGTGATCGAGGAGATTACCCAGCGCAGCGTGCGCGCGCGCCTCGCGGCGGCGGACGCGGCAGCAGCCGCGGACCGCGCGGAGATCGAGCGCTTGCGGCGCGAAAAAGATCATCCGCAGCCATGAAGCCATTCTCGAAGGCCTGGAAGGCTGAGATTTCGCAAGCGAAGCCGCACAGGTTCGGGGCGTCCTAAATCGACTGCCGCCCGGCTAGTCGCCCACTAGCCAACCCAGCTCCGCCCCCCTATAAGCCCGCTTCCCGCGTGGGAGGGCTCGCCAGCCCGCACCACGCACCCACAGGGTTTTGGCCGTTTCCCCGGCTGGACCCATTTTTAGTGGCCTGCTTTCTTTCCGGAAAACCGCTTCACACTTTTCCGGAAAGCAGGCGGCCTTGTGAGGCTCACATGGCGAAGAAGGTTCTGGGGCAGATCAAGCTCCAGGTGCCGGCCGGCGCGGCGAATCCGTCGCCCCCGATCGGTCCCGCGCTCGGTCAGCGCGGTCTGAACATCATGGAATTCTGCAAGGGCTTTAACGCCCGCACCCAGGACATGCCCAAGGGCGATCCGTGTCCGGTGGTGATCACCTATTACCAGGACAAGTCGTTCACTTTCGAGATCAAGACGCCGCCGGCGTCCTTCCTGATCAAGAAGGCCGCGAAGCTCCCGACGGCGAAGAAGCCGGGCTCGGGCTCAAAGACGCCGGGCGTGGATTTCGTCGGCAAGATCACCATGGCCCAGTGCAAGGACATCGCCAAAGCCAAGGCGAAGGATCTGAACGCCGCCGATCTCGACCAAGCCGCCAAGATGATTGCAGGCACCGCCCGTTCGATGGGCGTGGAAGTGGTGGAGTAGACCGATGGCTGATGCTCCGAAGACCAAGACGGTCAAGACCACCAAGCGCAAAGCCAAGAGCCACGTTGGCGTCGATCCGCGCAAGCTGCACACGGTCGACGAGGCCGTGAAGATGATCAAGGCGCGCGCGAACGCGAAGTTCGACGAGACCATCGAAGTCTCGATGAATTTGGGCGTCGATCCGAAATATCCGGATCAGCAGGTGCGCGGCGTCGTCGCGCTGCCGAACGGCACAGGCCGCAAGAGCCGCGTCGCGGTGTTTGCGAAGGGCGCGAAGGCTGACGAGGCCAAGAACGCCGGCGCCGACATCGTCGGGGCCGAAGACCTGTTCGAGACCATCAATGGCGGCAAGATCGACTTCGACAAGCTGATCGCCACGCCCGACATGATGGCGCTCGTCGGCCGGCTCGGCAAAGTGCTGGGTCCGCGCGGCCTGATGCCGAACCCGAAGGTCGGCACCGTCACCATGGATGTGGCGAAGGCCGTTCGCGATGCCTCCGGCGGCGCGGTTGAATTCCGCGTCGAGAAAGCCGGTATCGTGCAGGCCGGCGTCGGCAAGGCGAGCTTCACAGAAGACCAGATCCGCGCGAACGTGAAAGCGTTCCTCGATGCGGTGGTGAAGGCGCGCCCGTCGGGCGCGAAGGGCACCTACGTGAAGAAGGTCGCGATCTCCTCCACGATGGGCCCGGGCGTACGGATCGATCCGTCGCAAGCCACGCAAAGCCAAGGCTGAGCTCGGCGGTGGCCGGTCTCGACAAGCCGCGCTTCGTCACCAGCAAGACGATGCAGATCGCCGGCGTGCACGCGCCGTTCACGCCGGCGACGCTCAAGGACATCCCAAAACTGTGGGAGGAGTTCCGCAGCGAAGTCGCTTTAATGTCAGGCGTCGTGGGCAAGACCGAGTACGGCCTCTGGTTCAACGTGTTGGCGAAGGGCGGTCAGCTTTTCTATCTCGCTGGCGTCGAGATCGGGCAATTCGCGCCGGCGCCGCAAATCTTCACGCGCACCGATCTAAGGCCGCGCTCCTATGCGGTGTTCGCGCATCGCGGCGACGTGACCAACACGCGTGCAACCATCGACGCGGCGCTGTCGGAGCTACCGAAGCTCGGCAAGGAGCATTTCGGCGCTTATGCCGGCGAGCCGGATTTTTTCGAGCGCTATGTCGATGGCTACCAGGCCGCGAAATCCGGAACCGGCGCGGTCGAGATTTGGGTGCCGCTGAAGGCTTAAAAGGCGCGGGAGGATCGCATGCCCACGGCGAAGCGATCCGGTGCGATGATCGGGATTGGCGCGCTTGCCGTCGTCGCCATTGTTATCTTCGCGCGCCAATTCATTGTCGGCGATGTCGCGACTTTGCTCGCATGGGCGTGGGTGCAGGCGATGGACGTGGTGATGCGCCTCGTAGCCGCGCTGTTCGGTGGGTGAAGCCATGACCCAACTTGCACACGCGATCCCGATCCTGCGCGTCGAAAGCCTTGGCGTGAGCAAGCGCTATTATTGCGACGTGCTCGGCTTCAGGCTTGATTGGGAAGCGCCGAACATGATCTCGGTGTCGCGTGACCGCTGCGCGCTGATGCTGTGCGAGGGCCATCAAGGCAATCCGGGAACGTGGGTGTGGATCGGCTGCGGCGACGTCGATGCGCTGCTTGCCGATATCGCAGCGAGGGGCGCGACCATTCGCGATCAGCCGCAGAATTTTCCGTGGGCCTACGAGATGCAGGTGCAGGATCCCGACGGCCATGTGCTGCGCTTCGGCTGCGAGCCGAAGGACGCGCCGTTCGGGAATTTCAAGGCTTAAGCCTCGATCCGCGAGAACGCGCGGCTCGCGAGCGCCATCAAGAGCGCTGTCAATCCCGCCAGCACGGCGAAATCGAGCGCCAGGCCAAAATGGCTCGCGCCCAGTAGCAATCCGCGGAATGCGTCGACGCCGTAGGAGAGCGGATCGAAGCTCGCGATCGTCACCAGTACGCGCGGCACATGCGTCAGCGGAAACATCGCGCCGGAAAGAAAGAACATCGGCATGATCAGGAAGTTCATGATCATCTGGAAGCCCTGAAAGTCCGACAGCATCGCCGCAAACCAGGTGCCGAGCGTGGTGAAGAGCCACGCGACCAGGAACATCGCGCCTAGCGCCGGCGCGAGCATGGCCCAATCGTGCGGCCGGAAGCCCAAGAGCGTGGCGAGCGCCAGAATGATGGCGGCCTGAAATGTCGCGACCGTCGCGCCGCCAGCGGTGCGCCCGAGCATCACGTTCAGCCGTGACACGGGTGCGGCCAGTGTTTCTTTCAGGAAGCCGAACTGGCGGTCCCAGATCAGCTCCATGCCGGAGAAGATCGACGTGAAGAGAATGCTCATGCCGAGAATGCCAGGCGCGAGGAAGGAGAGATAATCGCCCTGGCCGGCCATCTGATAGATGCGCCCAAAGCCGTAGCCGAACGCGAGCATGTAGAGGAGCGGCTGCGCGAGAGCGGCCACGATCCGCGCGGGCGAGCGGAAATAGCGGATCATCTGCCGCAGCCACATGATGTAGATCGTGCCCATCGCTCAGCGCCTCCGCTGCATGCCGCGCATGGCGGTGCGCATGAGATCGAGCTTCGATCCTTCTTCGTCGCGAATCGAATGGCCGGTGAGGGCCAGGAAGGCGTCCTCGAGCGTCTCGGCGTTTTGGCTTGCCTTCACCTCGGCGGGCGAACCCATCGCGACGATCTTGCCGTGATCGATGATGGCGATGCGTTGGGCGTTGCGGTCAGCTTCTTCCATGTAGTGGGTCGTGAAGAAGACGGTCGTGCCTTCGTTCTTGTTCATGTCATGCAGATACGCCCACATCTGATTGCGCGTCTGTGGATCGAGACCGAGCGTCGGTTCGTCGAGGAAGATGATGGTGGGGTGGTGCAAAAGCCCGCGCGCGATCTCTAGCCGGCGCTTCATGCCGCCCGAGAATTTCATCACCTGCGTTTTACGTCGGTCCCACAGGTCGACGAACTTCAGAAGCTTTTCGATCTTCGGCTTGCGGTCTTTCACTTTGTAGAGCGCGCCATGGATTTCCATGTTCTCGAGCGCGGTCAGCTGGTCGTCGAGCGAGGGGTCCTGAAACACGATGCCAAACGAGCGCCGCACGGCGAGCGAGTCCTTGGTCGGATCGAGGCCGTTGACGGTGATCTTGCCGCTGCTTGGGCGAAGCAGCGTCGTCAGCATCTTGATGGTCGTGGATTTGCCCGCGCCGTTGGGGCCCAAGAACGCGAAGATCTCGCCGCGCTTCACGCTGAACGAAATGTCGTCGACGGCGGTGACCTCTTTGAATTTCTTGCCGAGCCCCGCGACCTCGATCATCGCGGGCGACTCTGGTCCTGGCTGCGGCTCTGATTGCTGTGGCTCTGGCCCCGTCATCGGCGGCTCTCCCGGGCGGTTCGAGGGGTAGTTGGGCTTTTCGGACCGATCCGCAAAGGGCTGTTCGAACGCATGCAACGTGTTCTTGACATGATGTAAAAGATAGCGTACATAGCGTTATAGACACTTTACATGAGGGTTCGATGTCTTTTCGCGTCCTGAGCGCCTGGATTTCACTGGTCTCCGTCGGGCTGGTGTTTGGGGCCTATTTCCTGAGGGTCGCCCAGGTCTGGGCGGCTCACGCCCCGATCCCGCGCGGTGAACTGCTCGGCCAACTCATCGGCAGCATTGTCCTGGTGACGATCCTCCAAATCGCGCTGACGGTCGTGATTGCGATCCGCAGACCGAAGGAGGCGCAAGCGCCCGCGGACGAACGCGAGCGCAGCGTCGATCTTCAGGCGACGCGCATCTCGTATTTCGTGCTGCTGATCGGCGTGATCGCGGTGGCGCTCGGCATGTGGTTCGTGGTCGACCCCTTCATGATCGCGAACGCCGCGTTGGCGGCGATGGTGATCGCTGAGCTGTCGCGCTTTGGCTCGCAAATCGTCATCAGCCGGATCGCCTGACGTGTCGGCGCCCATCAGCAACGAGATCCGCCGGCTGCGGTTCGAGCACAACGAGATGACGCAAGCCGAGCTTGCCGACCGCATCGGCATGACGCGCCAAACGGTGGCGGCGATCGAGCAGGGCAAGTACGCGCCCTCGCTTGAGGCGGCGTTCCGCATCGCGAATGCGTTCGGCGTGCCGATCGGCGATGTCTTCCGCTGGGAAGGCGGCTAGTGGCTCGCCGCCGGCGTTGCGGCCTGCGGCCGGTCAGGCTGCAGAGTGCGGTCGAAGAAATTGAGCATCGTCGTTTCCCAATGGATGCCCTGCGCGGCGCCGCCGATGCCATGACGCTTGCCGGGATACGTCATCATCTCGAACGGAATTGAGTGCGCTTGGAGCGCTGCGACGAAGCGCGTCGTGTTTTCGAACGGCACGTTGTCATCGGCCATGCCGTGCACGATCAGCAGGGGCCGCGCGATGCGCGTGGCGTTGGTGAGCGGCGAAGACGCGGCGTAGGCGTCGGCGCGGTCCTGCGGCTTGCCGAGGTAGCGCTCGGTATAAGCGGTGTCGTAGAGCCGCCAGTCCGTAACCGGCGCGAACGCGGCGTAGGCGTTGTATGCATCGGGATGGCTCGTCGCCATCATCAGCGTCATGAAGCCGCCATAGGACCAGCCCCACAGGCCGACGCGGTTTGGATCGACGTAAGGCTGCGACTTGATGAAGGCGAGGCCTGCGAGTTGATCGCGCACTTCAACGTCGCCGAAGCGGCCATTGAGCGCGGTCTCGAACGCGTGACCGCGTTCCCAGCCGCCGCGATTGTCCATCGAGAACACGACGTAGCCGTGCTCCTGGAAGAGGCGAATGGCCGCTGACGGCCAACCCGCATTCACGTGCTGCACGTTTGGTCCGCCATAGACGGTGGTGATCACGGGATAGCGCCGCGAGGGATCGAACCCGACCGGCAAATGGATTCGATAGACGAGTTGCACATCCGGCGCGCCGGGCGCGGGGATCGTTCCCCAGCGCGCCGGCAAATAACGTTGCGCGTACGGCCAGAAGGGATGATGCGCATCGAGACGGTTTTCCTCGATCCAGCGAATGCGCGCGCCATCAGCGCGATAAAGCGCGGTCTGCGGCGGCGTCGTGGGGCTTGAGAATGTGGCGATGTAGGCGGTCGCCTGCTTGTTCATGGTGATGGACCAGCGCCCGAGGCCGTGCGTGATCTGCACGGCGTCGCCGCCGTTGCGATAGGACGCGCGGAAGAGTTGCCGTTCTGCCGGCGTGTCCTTCCAGCTTTCGTAAAACACCACGCCGCTGGCTTCGTCGACGCCCGAGATAGCGTGCACCGGCGCGCCGCCGTGCGTGACTTGGCGGATCAGCCGGCCGTCCGCACCGAAATAATAGATGTGCGCGAAGCCATCGCGCTCGGAGACCCACAGGAAGCCGCCGTCCGCGAGCGGGCGGAAATCGTCGTTGAGATTGATCCAGTACGGATCGGTTTCAGTGAACACCACGCGCGCCGCGCCCGTTTGCGGGTCGATCGCGAGCAGATCCGACGTGCGCTGATCGCGCGAGAGGCGCTGCGCATAGAGCGTGCGCCCGTCCTTCGCCCAGGCGACGCGCGCGAGATAGACGTCGGTGTTCGACCCGAGATCCGCCTGCACACGCTGGCCGGTCGCGACATCGGCGATGAAGAGTTGCGTCACCGCGTTGGCGGCGCCGGCGCGCGGATAACGCTGATCGACGATCGTGACGCCGTCGGCGTTGATATCGGCGCGCGGGATGTTGGCGACCGGACCTTCGTCGACGCGCGTATAAGCAATGCGCGCATCGTCGGACGAGAACCAATAGCCCGAGAAGCGCCCGAGTTCTTCCTGTGAAATGAAATCCGCGAGCCCATTGGAAATGGTCGCACTGCCGTCTTGCGTGAGGCGGCGCTCCGCGCCGCTGCCGACATCGATGACGTAGAGGTCCTGGTTGCGCACGAACGCCGCGTAGCGTCCGCGCGGTGAGAGGCGCCCTCCGACTTCGTCGGCTGGCGTTTGCGTGAGCCGTCGCACTGCGCCCGTGCGCGCATTGGCATAGAAGAGATCGCCCGCGACCGGCGCGAGCAGTCCCGTGCCCGCATCGTCCCAGCCATATTCGACAACGCCGTGCGCGCTGATGCGCATGCGTTCGCGGCGCGCGCGTTCGGCTTCGGAGAGATGCGTTTCATCAGGCGCGACAGCGCGGCTATCGATCAGCCGGCGCGCGCGGCCGCCGTTGAGGGGTTCGCTCCAGAGGTCGAGCGCGAGATGATCGTCGGTGCGCGCGCGCAGCGTGGTGAGAAAGCGGCCGTCGGGCGAGAAACGTGTTTCCTTCGGCGAGGGACCGTCAATGTCGGGATCGCCGTAGGCACGTTCAGCGGTGAGCGCGTGGCCTGGAGTCGCTTGGCCGGAAGGCGCTGACGTCTGCGCGGAAGCGGCTGTGGCGGCGAGCGCCGCGACGACGGCGAAGATGGCGGTGCGCATGGATGGTCCCCCAGGTAACGCTGGCTACATGGACCCTCCGCACGGACCCTGAAAAGCGCCATGCGTCGGGCGACCGCACCGGCTCGTGTAGCCCGTTAGCGCCGGGACTTGACTTTTCAGAAAATCAGTGCGCGCGCCTCTTGCGGCGCTGCAACAAAACGTGCATACGCACCGGTTCGGCGGGTCGGTTAACCCGCCAACTGTCCAAGATTGCAGGCGCCTCACACCAGGCGGCCGAAAGGCCACTTGCGCGGGGCTTAATCTGTTGAAGTCCAACACTTTTTTGGACTTCGGCAAGCCGGCAAGAGACAGAGCCGAGCTTTGTTCGATCCCAGGCTGCCATAGCTTGGGTCGTTTGGCGAGCCTCTGGGGCAGGCGGCGTGCGTGGCGCGCCGGTCCCGGCTTCGCCGCCGCGATCGGTCGATTCACGGACGCCGAGGGGCGTCCGGATTGGCCGGCCGTCCTTTGACACTGGAGACCGTGATGGATCGTGCTCAAAAGGAGGAAGCGGTCGAAGGCCTAAAAGCCGTTTTCGCCCGTTCCGGAGTGGTGGTCGTAAGCCATTACTCAGGGCTCACCGTTGCGGACATGACGACGTTGCGCGGCCGGCTACGCCAAGCCGGCGGCGAGTTGAAGGTTGTGAAGAACCGGCTGGTCAAGATCGCGCTGGAAGGCGCGCCCCAAGCCGCCGGCGCGCATCTGTTCACCGGCCCCACGGCCATCGCTTTTTCTCCGGATCCGGTTTCGGCGACCAAGGTCGCTGTCGCCTACGCCAAGGAAAAAGAGAAGTTCGTGCTGCTGGGCGCCCTCATGGGCGGCGAAGTCCTCGACAAGAGCGCCGTCCAAGCGCTTGCGACGCTGCCTTCGCTCGACGAGCTGCGCGGCAAGATCGTGGGCCTGCTCAACGCTCCGGCGACCAAGATCGCCGGCGTGCTGCAGGCGCCTGGCGGCCAGCTGGCGCGGGTGATCAACGCCTACGCCACCAAGGACGCAGCCTGACGCAACCCAGTCATTTCCGCTGAAAAGCCAAACAAACCAAATCGAACCAAGGGATTAGAAAAATGTCGAAACTGGACAAAATCGTTGAAGACCTGTCGGCGCTGACGGTTCTCGAAGCCGCCGAACTCGCCAAGCTCCTCGAAGATAAGTGGGGCGTCACGGCCGCAGCGCCGGTGGCGGTCGCGATGCCGGGCGCAGCCGGCGGCGCGCCAGCGGCCGCGGCGGAAGAGAAGACCGAGTTCACGGTCCAGCTCACCAGCGCGGGCGACAAGAAGATCGAAGTCATCAAGGAAGTGCGCGCGATCACGGGCCTCGGGCTGAAGGAAGCCAAGGACCTGGTCGAAGGCGCGCCGAAGCCGGTGAAGGAGGGCGTGAACAAGGCCGATGCCGAAAAGTTCAAGGCTCAACTTGAAAAAGCCGGCGCCAAGGTCGATCTGAAGTAACTCGCACACAAGGCAGGAAGCGCGGGGCCGTCCAAAACGGCCTCGCCCTTTCGCCGTTTCGCGCGTCCAGCAATGGCCGCGCCGGAGCCGGACCCGCCCGTCCGACCCCGACGATGACATGCCGCCTCTGGAGGCGGCGAGGGCGGGTTAGGCGGCAAACCTGTTGTCGCGCTGGCGGGTCTGATGGCCGCGGGTCCGCTCTGCAGCGCGACGTGATGGGAAAACGATGGCTCTGTCGTTCACTGGGAAGAAAAGAATTCGCCGCTCCTTCGGGAAGATCCCGGAAGCGGGCGCCATGCCGAACCTGATCGAGGTGCAGAAGAGCTCCTACGATCAGTTCCTGCAAAAGGACGAGCGGGCGTACGAGCGTATCGATGAGGGCCTGCAGGCCGTCTTCAAGTCCGTGTTCCCGATCCGCGACTTCTCGGACCGCGCGGTGCTCGAATACGTCTCGTACGAATTCGAAGAGCCGAAGTTCGACGTCGAGGAATGCCAGCAGCGCGACATGACCTATGCCGCGCCGCTGAAGGTGAAGCTGCGCCTGATCGTCTTCGAAACCGATGAAGAAACCGGCGCCAAGTCGGTGAAGGACATCAAGGAGCAGGACGTCTATCTCGGCGACATCCCGCTGATGACGGACAAAGGCACGTTCGTCGTGAATGGCACCGAGCGCGTGATCGTGTCTCAGATGCACCGTTCGCCGGGCGTCTTCTTCGATCACGACAAGGGCAAGACGCACGCGTCCGGCAAGCTCCTGTTCGCTGCGCGCGTGATCCCGTATCGCGGCTCGTGGCTCGACTTCGAGTTCGACGCCAAGGACATCCTGTTCGTCCGCATCGACCGCAAGCGCAAGCTGCCGGCGACCACGGTGCTTTACGCGCTGGGGCTGACCTCCGAGCAAATCCTCGGCACGTTCTACCATTCCTCGATCTATCGGCGCACCAAGGCCGGCTGGACCACGCGCTACCGCGCTGAGCGCTGGCGCGGGGTGAAGCCGAACTACGACCTCGTCGACGCCAAGACCGGCAAGGTCGTGGCTGAAGGCGGCAAAAAAATCGCGGCGCGCTTGGCCAATAAGCTCGTCGAAGACGGCGTTGTCGACATCATGGTGCCGTCGGAAGATTTGTTCGACCGCTTCGTGGCCGAAGACGTCGTCAATCCGGAAACCGGCGAAATCTACGCCGAAGCTGGCGATGCGCTCGCGGAATCCGTGATCGCGACCTTGATCGAGAACGGCATCACCGAAGTGCCTATCCTCGACATCGATAACGTTACTGTCGGCCCCTACATCCGCAACACGCTCGCGCTGGATAAGAACGAGAACCGCGAGCAGGCGCTGTTCGACATCTATCGCGTCATGCGCCCGGGCGAACCGCCGACCATCGAAACGGCGGAAACGCTGTTCCACGGCCTGTTCTCTGATTCGGACCGCTACGACCTCTCCGCGGTCGGGCGCGTCAAGATGAACATGCGCCTCGGGATGGACACGGATGACAATCTCCGCGTCCTGCGCATGGAAGACATTATCGAAGTCCTGCGCACGCTCGCCGATCTCCGCGACGGGCGCGGCGAAGTCGACGACATCGACAACCTCGGCAACCGGCGTGTGCGCTCGGTCGGCGAACTGATGGAAAATCAGTATCGCGTCGGCCTCTTGCGCATGGAGCGCGCGATCAAGGAGCGGATGAGTTCGGTCGATATCGAGACCGTGATGCCGCACGACCTGATCAACGCGAAGCCGGCGGCAGCGGCGGTGCGTGAATTCTTCGGCTCCTCGCAGCTGTCGCAATTCATGGACCAAACCAACCCGCTCTCCGAGATCACGCACAAGCGGCGTCTCTCGGCGCTTGGTCCGGGCGGTCTCACGCGAGAGCGTGCGGGCTTCGAAGTCCGCGACGTGCACCCGACGCATTACGGGCGCATCTGCCCGATCGAAACGCCGGAAGGTCCGAATATCGGCCTGATCAACTCGCTCGCGACCCACGCGCGCGTGAACAAGTACGGCTTCATCGAAAGCCCGTACCGCAAGGTCGTGAACGGCAAGCCGATCGGCGAAGTGATCTACCTCTCCGCGATGGAAGAGGCGAAGCACAAAATCGCCCAGGCCAATGCGCGCATCGATGAGAAGGGCCGGCTGGCGGACGATCTCGTGCAAGCGCGCGAGAACGGCGAAGCACAGCTGATCGCGCGTGACGAAATCGACCTCATGGACGTCTCGCCGAAGCAGGTCGTCTCGGTAGCCGCGGCGCTCATTCCGTTCCTCGAGAACGATGACGCCAACCGCGCGCTCATGGGCTCGAACATGCAGCGCCAGGCTGTGCCGTTGCTGAAGGCGGACGCGCCGCTGGTCGGCACCGGCATGGAAGGCACGGTCGCGCGCGACTCTGGTGCGGCCATCACCGCGCGCCGCGCCGGCGTCGTGGAGCAGGTGGACAGCCAGCGTATCGTCGTGCGCGCAACTGAAGAGCGCGACCCGACCAAGCCGGGCGTCGACATCTATCGGCTGCTGAAATTCCAGCGCTCGAACCAGAACACCTGCATCACCCAGCGTCCGATCGTGAAGGTGGGCGACATCATGCACGAAGGCGACATCGTCGCCGACGGGCCGTCGACCGATCTTGGCGAACTCGCGCTTGGCCGCAACGTGCTCGTCGCGTTCATGCCGTGGAACGGCTACAATTTCGAAGACTCGATCCTGATCAGCGAACGCATCGTCAAGGACGACGTGTTCACCTCGATCCACATCGAAGAATTCGAAGTCGCCGCCCGCGATACGAAGCTTGGCCCTGAAGAAATCACCCGCGACATTCCGAACGTCGGCGAGGAAGCGCTCCGCAACCTCGACGAAGCCGGAATCGTGGCGATCGGCGCTGACGTCGAAGCCGGAGACATCCTCGTCGGCAAAGTGACGCCGAAGGGCGAAAGCCCGATGACGCCGGAAGAAAAGCTCCTGCGCGCCATCTTCGGTGAAAAGGCCTCCGACGTTCGCGACACCAGCTTGCGTCTGCCCCCCGGTGTGAATGGCACCATCGTCGAAGTGCGCGTGTTCAACCGCCACGGCGTCGAGAAGGATCAGCGCGCCCAGCAGATCGAGCGCGAAGAAATCGAACGCCTCGCCAAGGACCGCGACGACGAACTCGCGATCCTCGAGCGCAACATCTTCGGGCGTCTGCACGAAATCCTGCTCGGCAAGACAGCCGCGACAGGTCCGAAGGGCTTCAAGAAGGGCGAGATCACCCGCGAGAACCTCACGGGCTTGAGCCATGCGCAATGGTGGCAGTTCGGCCTCGAGGACGAGCCGGCGATGGCCGAAATCGAAGCGCTGAAGAAGCAGTATGACGACGCCAAGAAGCGCCTTGATGCGCGCTTCGCCGACAAGGTCGACAAGCTGCAGCGCGGCGACGAACTGCCGCCGGGCGTGATGAAGGTCGTCAAGGTGTTCGTCGCGGTGAAGCGTAAGCTGCAGCCGGGCGACAAGATGGCTGGCCGTCACGGCAACAAGGGCGTCATCTCCAAGATCGTGCCGATCGAGGACATGCCGTTTACCGAAGACGGCACGCAGGTCGATATCGTGCTCAATCCGCTCGGCGTGCCGAGCCGGATGAACGTCGGGCAGATCCTCGAAACGCACTTGGGCTGGGCCTGCCATGGTCTCGGCCGTCAGGTGCGCACGGCGATGGAAGCGCTCGAACGCGATGGCGACCGCAAGCCGCTCGAACGCAAGCTGAAGGAAGTGTACGGCGAGAAGCAGGAACTGCCGCGCGATGCGGAAGAACTGCGGGAGCTGGGGCACAACCTTCAAGAAGGCGTGCCGATCGCGACGCCGGTGTTCGACGGCGCCAAGGACGCCGACATCCGCGACATGCTGCGCGCCGCCGGTCTCTCCGAGACCGGCCAGATGATCCTGCGCGACGGCCTGACCGGTGAAGCGTTCAAGCGTCCGGTGACTGTCGGCTACATCTACATGCTGAAGCTGCACCACCTCGTGGACGACAAGATCCACGCGCGCTCGATCGGCCCGTACTCGCTGGTCACCCAGCAGCCGCTCGGCGGCAAGGCGCAGTTCGGCGGGCAACGGTTCGGCGAAATGGAAGTGTGGGCGCTCGAAGCGTACGGCGCGGCCTACACGCTGCAGGAAATGCTGACGGTGAAGTCAGACGACGTCGCCGGCCGCACCAAGGTCTACGAGGCCATTACCCGCGGTCACGACACGTTCGAAGCCGGCATCCCCGAAAGCTTCAACGTGCTGGTCAAGGAAATGCGCTCGCTGAGCCTGAACGTTGAGCTGACGGAGCTGACAAAGCCCAAAGCAGCCGAATGAGTGAAACCCGCGCGCCTCCGGTGAGTGGCGCGGGTCGAAGTTGAGAATGAACCCACGGGGCGCCGGCCGCACATCGGCGCGACGGAAGGTCAAAACGATGAACGCAATGAACCAGGACCTGATCAACGCCACCTTCGGCAACCAGCCGCCGGCGCCGGTGTTCGATCAGATCAAGATCTCGATCGCTTCGCCCGAACAAATCCGTTCGTGGTCGTTCGGCGAGATCAAGAAGCCCGAAACGATCAACTACCGTACGTTCAAGCCCGAACGCGACGGCCTTTTCTGCGCGCGCATTTTCGGACCGATCAAGGACTACGAGTGCTTGTGCGGCAAGTACAAGCGCATGAAGTACAAGGACATCATCTGCGAAAAGTGCGGTGTCCAAGTCACCCTGCAGCGCGTGCGCCGTGAGCGCATGGGCCACATCGAACTGGCCGCGCCGGTCGCGCACATCTGGTTCTTGAAGTCGCTGCCGAGCCGTATCGGCCTCATGCTCGACATGCCGCTCAAGGACATCGAGCGCGTGCTCTATTTCGAGCAATACATCGTCATCGAGCCGGGCACGACGCCGCTGCAGATGAAGCAGCTGCTGACGGAAGAAGACTACATCAAGGCCCAGGACGAGTACGGCGAAGATGCGTTCACCGCGCAGATCGGCGCGGAAGCCGTGCGCGAGCTTCTGATCCAGCTCGACTTGGAGAAGGAAGCTGAAGAGCTGCGCAAGGGCATCGCGGAAGCGACGTCCGAGCTGAAGCCGAAGAAGCTCGCCAAGCGCCTTAAGCTGGTCGAGGCGTTCCTGAAGTCTGGCAACAAGCCGGAATGGATGATCCTCACCGTCGTGCCGGTGATCCCGCCGGAATTGCGTCCGCTGGTGCCCCTCGACGGCGGCCGCTTCGCAACGTCGGATCTCAACGACCTCTATCGCCGCGTCATCAACCGGAACAACCGCCTGAAGCGGCTGATGGAACTGCGTGCGCCGGACATCATCATCCGCAACGAAAAGCGGATGCTCCAGGAAGCCGTCGACGCGCTGTTCGACAACGGCCGCCGCGGCCGCGTCATCACGGGCGCCAACAAGCGTCCGCTGAAGTCGCTCGCCGACATGCTGAAGGGCAAGCAAGGCCGCTTCCGCCAGAACTTGCTCGGCAAACGCGTCGACTATTCCGGCCGCTCGGTCATCGTCGTCGGTCCGGACCTGAAGCTGCACCAGTGCGGCTTGCCGAAGAAGATGGCGCTCGAACTGTTCAAGCCGTTCATCTATGCGCGGCTCGACGTGAAGGGCCTCTCCGGCACCGTGAAGCAATCGCGGCGCATGGTGGAAAAGGAGCGTCCGGAAGTTTGGGATGTGCTGGAAGAAGTCATCCGCGAACACCCGGTGCTCCTGAACCGCGCACCGACGCTGCACCGTCTGGGCATCCAGGCGTTCGAACCGAAGCTGATCGAAGGCAAGGCGATCCAGCTGCACCCGCTCGTCTGCGCGGCGTTCAACGCCGACTTTGACGGCGACCAGATGGCCGTGCACGTTCCGCTGTCGCTTGAAGCGCAGCTGGAAGCGCGCGTGCTGATGATGTCCACGAACAACATCCTCAGCCCCGCGAACGGCAAGCCGATCATCGTGCCGTCGCAGGATATCGTGCTCGGGCTCTATTATCTCTCGCTGATGAAGGACAACGAGCCGGGGCAGGGCAAGCTCTTCGCCGACATCGGTGAAATCGAGAGCGCGCTCGAAAACGGCGTCGTGTCGCTGCATTCGAAGGTCAAGGCGCGCTTCGAGCAGACCTTGGCGGACGGCAAGACCAAGCACATGACGGTCGACACCACGCCGGGCCGCATGAAGCTCGCTGAGCTTTTGCCGCAGCACGAGAAGATCACCTACGATCTCCTCGACAACACGCTGACCAAGAAAGAGATCGGCAACCTGATCGATCACGTCTATCGGCACTGCGGCCAGAAGGCGACGGTCATCTTCGCCGACCGCATCATGCAGCTCGGCTTCCGTGAAGCCTGCAAGGCCGGCATCTCGTTCGGCATGGGCGACATGATCGTGCCGAAGGCCAAGGAATCCTTGGTCGAGGACACGCGCAAGCGCGCGGCCGAGTACGAAAAGCAATACGCCGACGGTCTCATCACCAAGGGCGAGAAGTACAACAAGGTGGTCGACGCCTGGTCGAAGTGCACCGACAAGGTCGCCGACGCGATGATGGACGAAGCGTCCAAGCCCATGAAGGAAAAGAGCGGCCGCACTGGCGAGCTCAATTCCGTGTTCATGATGGCGCACTCGGGCGCGCGCGGTTCGAAGAACCAGATGAAGCAGCTCGCCGGGATGCGCGGCCTCATGGCCAAGCCGTCGGGTGAAATCATCGAGACGCCGATCATCTCGAACTTCAAGGAAGGCCTGTCGGTCCTCGAATACTTCAACTCCACCCACGGCGCCCGGAAGGGCCTCGCGGACACGGCGTTGAAGACCGCTAACTCCGGCTATCTCACGCGCCGTCTCGTCGACGTCGCGCAAGATTGCATCATCACCGAGGAAGATTGCGGCACGCAGGACGGCATCATGCTGTCGGCCGTCATCGACGGCGCCGACATCGTGGTCTCGCTCGGCACCCGCATTCTCGGCCGCACGGCCGCGATCGACGTGGTCGATCCGGCGACGGGCGAAGTGGTGTGCCCGGCCGGCGCCTACATTGACGAAAACATGGTCGTCGCGATTGAAGCGTCGGCCGTTCAAGGCGTGAAGGCGCGTTCGGTGCTCACGTGCGAGACCCGCACAGGCGTCTGCGGCGCTTGCTACGGGCGAGACCTCGCGCGCGGCACACAGGTCAACATTGGCGAAGCGGTCGGCGTCATCGCGGCGCAATCGATCGGCGAGCCGGGCACGCAGCTCACCATGCGCACGTTCCACATCGGCGGCGCCGCGCAGCTCGCGGAAACCTCGGCGATGGAATCCGCGCATGACGGCAAGGTGCGTCTCGTGAACCGCAACACCGTGAAGAACGCCCACGGCGATCTCATGGTCATGAGCCGCAACATGCAAGTCGTCGTCGTCGACGCCGACAACAAGGAGCGGCAATCGTTCAAGCTGCCGTTCGGCGCACGGCTGAAGGTCGACGAGAAGTCCAAGGTTGCGCGCGGCGATCGCATCGCCGAGTGGGACCCGTACGCAACGCCGATCCTCACGGAAGTGGCGGGCACGGCCAAGTTCGAAGACGTGGTCGAAGGCATTTCGGTGCGCGACGAATTCGACGAAGCCACCGGCATCTCGTCGAAGGTGGTGATCGATTGGCGCTCGACCGCCAAGGGTCACGAGCTGCGTCCCGCGATCGTGGTGCTCAACGCTAAGGGCGCGCCGCTGAAACTCTCCAACGGGGCGGAAGCGCGTTACCTCCTGCCGGTTGGGGCCATTCTCTCGGTCCAGGACGGCGACGCGGTTACGCCCGGCCAAGACCTTGCGCGTATGCCGACGGGCGGCGCCAAGACACGCGACATCACCGGCGGTCTGCCGCGGGTGGCGGAGCTGTTCGAAGCGCGGCGTCCGAAGGATCACGCCATCATCGCGGAAATCGACGGGCGCGTGTCGTTCGGCAAGGACTACAAGAACAAGCGCCGTCTGCGGCTTGAGCCAGAAGGCGATGCCGAGCCGATGGAATACATGATCCCGAAGGGCAAGCACATCGCGGTGCAGGAAGGCGACTTCGTCAAGAAGGGCGAATACCTGCTCGACGGCAATCCCGCGCCGCAAGACATCCTGGCGATCATGGGTGTCGAAGCGCTAGCGAATTACCTCGTTGAGGAAATTCAGAAGGTCTACCGACTGCAAGGCGTGCCGATCAACGACAAGCACATCGAAGTGATCGTTCGCCAGATGCTGCAGAAGGTCGAGATCATGGACGCTGGCGACACCGAATTCCTGAAAGGGGAAGCGGTGGAAGCGCTCGATCTCGAAGACGAGAACAAGCGCGTGAAGGAACTGGGCCTGAAGTCCGCCACCGCGCAGCCCATGCTGCTCGGCATCACCAAGGCGTCGCTGCAGACGCGGAGCTTCATCTCCGCAGCGTCGTTCCAGGAAACCACGCGCGTGCTCACCGAAGCTGCTTCCTACGGCAAGTCCGACACGCTCGAGGGCTTGAAGGAAAACGTGATCGTCGGGCGTCTCATCCCGGCGGGCACCGGCGGCCAACTGCGCCGCTACCAGAAGCTCGCGACCGAACGCGACGCCAAGCTCGCGCTCGAACGGGCCGAAGACGCAGCCCAACTCGCGCGCGCGGAAGCGGCCGAATAAGCTTGAGAGGAAACGCCAACAACGAGCGGCCCGGCAGCGATGCCGGGCCGTTTTTGCTTGCACTATTGTGACGGCGCGCTGCCGGAATCCGGCGCTGGAGGCGGGCGATCCGCCGCGCCGGCGCCGAATTGGTAGGTCAGCGAAACGCGCACGCGCGTTCCGCCGCTCCGGTTTTCGCTGCGCTCAAAATACGTGTCGGTGGTGATACGCGACGTGTTGGGCGCGCTGTCGAAAATATCTTGCACCTGCACGAACGAGAACAGCCGCTCCGTCAGCCGTCGGCGCCAGCTGACATTGGCGACGAAGAATTCGTCCGCTTCGGTTTGCAGTGTGTGGCGGGGCCCCTGGAAGCGCAGATCGAACTGCAGATTGTCGGCGCCGATCTCGCTCTGATTGAGGTCGCGGAATTCGAGCTGCGCGTTGCCGTCATATTCGAAATTGCTGTCACGGGTGATCACGCCGCCGAAGAGCCGGTCTGCCTCGCGGTTCATGAAATTGGCGTTGACCGAATAGCGCCAGCGCCGGCTGAGCGGCCCGCGCGCAATGAAGCTCAAGCCGCGTTCGTCGCTCGTGCCGGCATTGACAAACGCGCTGAGCGTGACGGCGCCGGTTTGCGAGGCGAACGGCGAGACGATGTCGTCCCGCACGCGCTCATAGAACGTGACGCCGTATTGTGTGCCGCCATTCAGATAGGTGAGGTTTACCTCATAGGCGTCGATGGTCGTCGGCCGGAGATTCGGATTGCCGGTTCGCGCGTGCGTGGCGTCGGAGAACCGGACCGACGGATCGAGCGTCGGAATATTGGGGCGGTCGATGCGGCTTGAGTAGCTCAGGTCGAGATCAAGATGCGGGAAAAGCGTGCGCCGGACGTGAAGGGTTGGGAAGAAGCGAAGATCGTTGGCGTCCGTTTGCGCGCCAAGCGCGGAGACCTCGCGGCGATAATCTTCCGCGCGAAGGCCGGGCAGCCACGTCCAAGGGCCAGTCTCGAACTGATACGTGGCGAAGAGAGCGATGGTCTGCTGGCGTCCATCCAGCGTCGAAGCGAAGTTAGGCGCGGCCATGCCGAGCAGGTTATTGAGTGCGTAGTCTATGGTCTGATCGGAGATGTCGAACGCGACGCCTGTCGTGAGGAAATGATCGTCGGGAAGCGGCTGTTCGAGGTCTAGTCTTGAGTTGAAGCCCGTCGTCGCCTGACTGTTGATTGTGGCGAATTGCGACAGCGCGCCGCTGCTTGGTGTTCGAGTGACGACGGTATCGGAATCGCTTTCGTTGTCTGAGATCGCAGCGTTCAGGTGCAGCAATTGGCGCCGGTTTTCGCCGCGCAGCTGGTAGTCGAACGCGAGGCGATTGGACAGACTATCGTTGTGCGATCGCTGCTGCTGAACGTACAGGAGCCCGGCCGCGTCGCGGTGATCGTTGTGCTGGTCGGCCTCGGCGTTGGCGCCGAAACCTTCGAGAGAGAGGCTAGCGCGGTGTCGATCGTCGGGCCGGTAGATACCCAACAGCACGCCATTGCCAAATAGGAAATCAACATCACCGCGGCCGGTTTCCGTGGTGATGGCGCCCGTCGACAATTCCTGACGCAGGAGATCAGACTCGTTCGTGTTGATGTTGTCGGTCAGATTGATCCGGCCGCCGAGCGTCCACGGTCCGCGCGTCCATGTGGGCGAAGCGCTGACTTGGTAGGCGTTCCTTGAATCGGCGCTGCCTGAAAGGGATCCGGTGAGGCCGCTCGAGAAACGTTGCCGCGTGATGATGTTGATGATCCCGCCGGATGAAGCCGCGGAATATTGCGCCGAGGGATTGGTGATCACTTCGATCCGCTCGATTTCCGAGCCGGTCATGCCGCGCAGGATCTGTTCGAGGCTCCCGCCAGGCACGGCTTGGCCATTGACCTGAACGGTGACGCCCTGTGCGCCGAGAAGCGTGATGGCGCCCGACGGCGCGATGCTGACCTGCGGAATGCGCCCCAGCACGTCGTACATGTTGGTCGATTGCGCGATCGGGTCGTTGGCGATCAGATAAGTGCGCCGGTCGATGCGCACTTCATCGCTGCGCGGCGCGAGCACGACGACTTCGTCGCTTTGCTGCGCGGGAGGCAGTTGGCGCGGCGCGGGCGGTGGCGCTGGACCTTGCTGTGCGCGCGCCTCCGTTGCGCCGGCCAAGACCAGGACAGCCGACGCGAAAAGCCGCAGCCGATGGGATTCTCCCCGCCCCATGCCGCACTGTGAACGCTACCATGCGGCGGAAGCAAGGCGCTAAAAGCGGTTTCGAATGGGCGCGTGGCTATTGCTGCGGGACCGGCGGCTGGAATTGCGGCTGATCTTGCGGCGGCCGCTGCGGCCCGTTTCCGAACTGGTAGCTGAAGCCGAGGCGGACGCGCGGGCCCGGGCTTAGGTTTTCCGTGCGCTCGAAGAAGTCCGTGGTCGTCGTTTCCGTGAGCTGATCCTGCGAACTGAAAATGTCCTGCGCTTGGAGCGTGAGATAGATTTTCGGCGTCATCTTCCGTCGCCACGTCATGTTGGCGACGATGAAAGAGTCGAGGTCGCTCTGCAGCGTGTGGCGCGGCCCTTGGAAGCGCAGTTCAAATTGGACTTGGTCGGCGCCGATCGCGTCCTGGTTCACATCGCGATAATCGATCGAGGCGGCGCCGTCATATTCGACGGCGCTGTCGCGCGAGAGCGTGCCCGTGCTCGAGAGCACGTCGAATTCGCGGTTCAAGACGTTCGCCGTGAGTGAATAGCGCCAATGCTGACCAAACGGTCCACGCAGCAACGCCTGCAAGCCGCGCTGGTCGCTGGTGCCGGCGTTCACCGGACGCGTGATGATGACGCCCCCGACCGTTTGCGTGAACGGCGAGACGATGTCGTCGCTGATGCGGTCGTAGAAGGTGAGGCTGAAATTGCGGCCGTTCTTCTGGTAGGTGAAGTTTGCTTCGTACGCGTCGGTGGTCGTCGGTTCGAGGTTGGGGTTGCCGCCTTGGGCGCGGCCGACATCAAAGAACCGGATCGAGGGATCGAGCTGCTGGAAGCCGGGCCGCTGGATGCGGCTCGTGTAGCTCAGATCGACGTTGATATCCTCGCCAATGCGGCTGCGCACGTGGATCGAGGGGAACCAGCGTAGGTCGTTGGTGTCGTTCTGCAGCCCCCCGGCGGTGACTTCGCGGCGATAATCCTCCATGCGAATGCCGGGCTGCCAAGTCCAGTTGCCGGTATCGAATTGGTAGGTGGCGTAGGCGGCGAGCGTTTGCTGGCGGCCTTCGAGCAGCGACGTGTAGTCGCCCGCCGTTGAGCCGATGAACGTGGTGCGCCCGTTTTGGACGTCCTGGTTGGACAGATCGAACGCAAGGCCCGTGGTCATGAACCGGTTGTCGGAGAGCGGGCGCTCGTAATCGAGCCGACTGGTCAGCCCCTTGGTGTCCTGATCCGCTTCTGATCGGAATTGCGTTTGCGAGCCGACGGTCGGGGTGATCGTCAAGAGCGCATCGACGTCGAGAATGTTCCGTTGCAAAGCGGCGTTGAATTTCAGGACCTCACGCGGCTGCGCGCCGTCCTGCTGGAAATCGAAAATCACCTGGCTGTTGGCGAAGTCGACGTGGTTGTCCTGCGTTTGATGCGAGAGCGGCCCGGTGACGAGGTCGCGCGTCGAGGTGTCCCGCTCGGGCGTGTTGTCGACGTCGACGCCATCGAGCGCGATGCTCATGCGGCGCTTCGGGTTCGGACGATAGCCGAGGGTCAAACGGCCCAGATACCAGCCGTGAAAACCAACGTTGAAGTCGCCTTCTTCAAGCGTGGTCGAGTTGGTGGCGAAGATGTTGCGGGTACGCCGGAAATCGCTTTCCTGGTTGCCGTTGAAAATGCCGGCTTGGCCGCTCAGCGTCCAAGGCCCGCGCGACCAGCTCGGCGAGACGCCCGCCTGGTAGCTGTCGAAATTGTCGTAGCCGCCTTGAACAGTGCCGCTGAGGCCGCCATTGAAGCGCTGACGCGTGATGATGTTGATGATGCCGCCCGAAGCCTGCGCCGAATATTGCGCCGACGGGTTGCTGATCACTTCGATGCGCTCGACGTCCGAGCCCTGCAGTCCGCGCAGCACTTGCTCGAAGTTTTGGCCCGGCACCGGCTGGCCATTGATCTGAACCGTGACGTTGTCGGCGCCGAGCAGCGTGACGTTGCCCGATGGCGCGACGCTCACCGATGGGATCTTGCCGAGCACCTCGAACATGTTGGTCGATTGCGCGGCGGGATCCTGGCGGATCGTGTAGGTGCGGCGGTCGATCTGAACCTGGTCGCGCGGACCGGCCAAAACGACGATTTCGTCAGCCTGGCTTGGGGGCGGGGCCTGCGTGCCGGGTTGGGCTGGCGCGGTCGACGGTGGCGGAGGCGGCGGCGAGGACTGTTGCGCTTGCGCCACGCCTGAAACCGCAACCAAGGCGGTCGCCGAAAGTAGAAACAATCTCACCGAAATCCCCCCGCAAACCACGCGACTTGGGCGTGGGCTTGCCTCTTGCGTCAACGATCTTGCGACAAGCGCACCGAATCGTACGGCGTACGCCACCACATATTTCGTGCACTCCTTATGCAGTGATAATGCAGCTGGAGTTTGGCTGTTTGTGTCAGCCCGGTTGCGGCCCCGTTTCCCTGCATTTCAGGCGATCCGCGCGCGCAACGAATCTTCGCGTTTCGGCGTGGAATCGCAGGCAAAATGCTATAACACGCGCACGTCGGAAGAATCTGGAAGGATCGTAATGAGTCTGCCGCCATCCCAGGCGCTTCGCCGTGTCAAACCGTCCGCGACTTTGATCGTCTCGGCGAAAGCGCGCGCGCTGAAGGCAGAGGGGCGGGACGTCATCGCGCTTTCCGCCGGCGAGCCGGATTTCGACACGCCCGAGAACATCAAGGAAGCGGCGATCCGCGCGATCCGCGAAGGCAAGACGAAATACACCGATGTCGACGGCATCCCGGAGCTGAAGGACGCAATCTGCGCGAAGTTCAAGCGGGAGAACGGGCTCACCTACAAGCGCAGCCAGGTGAATGTTTCTCCTGGCGGCAAAGCAGTGATCTTCAACGCCTTCATGGCGACGCTCGATCCGGGTGACGAAGTCATCATCCCGACGCCGTACTGGGTGAGCTATCCCGACATGGTGCTGCTGACGGGCGCGACGCCTGTGTTCATCGACACCACGCTCGAGCAAGCCTTCAAGGTGCAACCGAAGGATCTCGGCAAGGCGATCACCGACAAAACCAAGTGGCTCTTGCTCAATTCGCCGTCGAACCCGTCGGGCGCGGCTTACACGCGCGCGGAGCTCCGCGCGCTCGCTGACGTGCTGATGGCGTTTCCGCATGTGCACGTGCTGACCGACGACATGTACGAGCATCTCGTCTATGGCGACTTCAAATTCTCAACGATGGCGCAGGTCGAGCCCGCGCTCTACGACCGCACGCTGACCATGAACGGCGTGTCGAAAGCTTATTCGATGACGGGTTGGCGCATCGGCTATGCCGCCGGACCCGAAGCCATCATCAAGGGCATGGCCAACGTGATGAGCCAGTCGACGTCGAATTCGTCGTCGATTTCGCAATGGGCGAGCGTCGAAGCGCTGAACGGCACGCAGGATTTCATCCCGAAGAACCAGAAGTTGTTTCAGTCGCGGCGCGATCTCGTCGTGTCGATGCTGAACCAGGCGCGCGGCTTGAAATGCCCGACGCCCGAGGGCGCGTTTTATGTCTATCCGTCGTGCGAAGGCGTGCTTGGGCTCAAGACGCCGGGCGGCGTGACCATCGCCAACGATGAAGATTTTGTGCGTGAGCTTCTGGACGCGGAAGGCGTGGCGGTCGTGCACGGCGCGGCGTTCGGGCTCGCGCCCAATTTCCGCATTTCCTACGCGACCTCGACCGAGTGCCTCGAAGATGCGTGCCAACGCATTCAGCGTTTCTGTGCGAGCTTGAAGTAGGGCGTGCCACCGCTCGCGCTCTAGGCAGCTTCGCTGGAATCAGGTGCCGACGGTTCACCGCGCAATGAACGAAGCCGTTCTGGAAGGGCAAACGCCGCCTCAAGCAGAAACTGGATATAGTGTACGAACTGAAGCGCGCGTTCCGACGACGCTTCAAGCTCGTGGACACTCTCATTGCGATCAAGCCGAAGTGTGTGGCCCCAGTCCGCGACGTCGCGAGTGATGATGCCGGCGTCGCGCAGTGCATCGATGCGTTCAACGAGACGCAACCCCTTCTTCGTCGGAGCCGCCATCCAATTCAGAGCGAGGGCTTTCTCTTCCAGAGACTTCAAAATCTCCTCCAAGCAACTTCCACACGCGGAAATCACCATCGCGGGTGCCCGCCCTTGCATCGCAAGTTCAACGGCAGCTGGAAATTCGCGGGCTACTTTGGGAGGGGCGTCAGCGTATTCCGTCCGCAACCGTGAGCGCGGAAGGATTTCTGCAAGCTGAAGGGGATGACCCCGGTATGCGCTGATGTGTCCGGGCGCTCCCCAGCTGTTCTGCAATGCACTAAGCGCAGCTGAGGTCGCGAGGAAGGTGAGGATGACCGGCCCTTTGCATTCAGGGCAGACTGACGTACACGCGGTTAGCCTCATCCGCTGGGCATTTGGATCGGCGGAAATGCTTAGAACAACAGGACCCATCTCGTGCTGGCCAGCATCGGCGCTTCCCCGTTCACCGATGAACCAGCGCGCTGGTTGCACGCCTTCGGTCCAAAATGGCAGCGACAGCGAAAAGCGGGTCTCAGTCTCGCAATGAGGGCATCTTATTCGATAGTCCATCTCGCCACTTGACACCTGTTTTGTGATTCGAGCAATCGATGCCGCCGCTCGCGATAGCGCTCGCACTCTCGTCAGCGTTCATTCACGCCAGCTGGAATGCCGCGCTGAAGGGCGGTCGGGACCGCGTTGTGGACGCGTTTCTCATCGCGGTCGGCGGCGTCATCGTCGGCGGCGCGCTGATGGTGTGGACCGGCTGGCCGAGCGTCGAGACGTGGCGCTATCTCGCGCTTTCGGTGGTGATCCATCTGCTTTACTGGATCACGCTGTTCAACGCCTACGACCGCGGTGATCTTTCACACGTCTACACGCTGTCGCGCGGTTCAGCGCCGATGCTGGTGGCGATTGGCGCGGCGTTGTTCGCGCACGAAATCCCGCCGCCGTTAAAAGCCCTGGGGGTGGCGTTCGTGTCGGCGGGCGTGTTGCTGGTCGGCTTCTCACCGAGCGCGCCGCTGCGCGCGACGGTGTGGGCGCTCTCGATCGGGCTTTGCATCGGCGGCTACTCGCTGGTCGATGCGCTCGGCGCCCGGACATCAAGCGCGGCGCATTATTTGGGCTGGACGACGGGCCTCATGTCCGTGCCGATGATCGTGTTTTCGATGATCAAGCGGGGCCCCGCGCCCTTGCTCCGCACCGCGTTCGCAGCGCCGTGGCGCGGGCTCGCGATTGGCGTCATCAGCTTCGCCGGTTACGGGCTCGTGTTGTGGGCGCAGACCATGGCGCCCGTCGCGCAGGTGACGGCGTTGCGCGAAACTTCTGTTGTTTTCGGCGCATTGATCGCGTTCGCGCTCCTGCGCGAGCGCCTTGGCCTGCGGCGCTGGGCCGGCGCGATTATTGTCGCGCTCGGCGCCAGCTTGATCGCATTCGGCTAGGGCCGCGTCCCTGGCGCTGTGTTTCCGCCGCCGCCACTGGATGGTTGCGCCGACTGCGGGCCCGCTGTTGCGATGTCGCGCATGATCTTCCAGCTGCCATCGTCCTGATGGCGCCACAGCGTCATGTACGTCCCCGTCATGTCGACGCGACGATGGCGCTGCGGATCGGTGAAAGAGATGGCGAAGGTCCCTTGCGAGATGGCGTAATCGCCAGACGATGGGATCACCACGTCGGCGTTAGTGATCGTCAGCGCGCCATTCGGATCGGCGAGCAGCCCCTGGTAGGCAGCGAGGATCGCGTCAGATGTTCTCGCGGGCGCGTCGCCAGGATTGAACATTTGCGCATCGGGCGCATAGAACGCTGCCGCCGCCGTCGCGTTCTTGCTTGCGACCGCCGCGTTGAAGGCGCGCTCCTGTTCGCGAATGGTGTCGCCGATGTGATGGTCGGGACGGGCGGGCGAAACTCTCGGATCGCAGGCGCCGAGCATGATCAGCGCAAGCGTCGCCAGAACGTATTTCATTGTGCTCCCCCTCATAATTGTTTGCCGGGCGTTGGCGCGGCCGGAGGCGCTTCGCCGCCGGGCGTCGAGATATCACGCACGATCTTCCAGGAATTATCCGGCTGATGATGCCAGACGGTGACGTACGGTCCGGTCTGGCTGACGACCGTATGCGACTTGGTGTCGGTGTAGCTCACCGAAAACGTGCCAGTCGAAATCGCGTAGTCGCCGGAAGCCGACGCGATGACGTTATCGCCGTGGATTGTCAGCGACCCGGCGGGATCGTCGAACAATTGCTGGAACGCGCCGCGGATGGCGTCCTGTGTGGCGAGTGTCGGCTGGCCCGTCAGCATGAGCTGCCCGTCAGCGGCGTAGAAGCTCGCGGCCTGCTGGGCGTTCTTCGCCGTGATCGCGGCGAGTTGCGCTTGTTCTTGTTGCTGGATTGCCGTGGTGACTTGCGCGCCTCCGCCGCCGCCCAGCATGGCGGGATTGCACGCGGCAAGCATCAGCAACGCCATCGCGATGAAAGTCGCCCTCATGTTTTCCTCCCCGGAAGCTCAGCCTGCCCAGCTTGCGGCCTGTTCGATCAGGAATTGGCGGAAAGCCGCGATCCGCTTCGAGCGTTTGAGGTCGCTCGGATAGATGAAATACACTTCGAACGATGGCCCCGGCAGATCCGGCAGGATCTTCACCAGGCTCGGATCTTCGCGCGCCATATAGTCCGGCACCGAAGCGATGCCGAAGCCAGACTGCACCGCACGCATGATTCCGTAGACGTTGTTGATTTCCAGAAGCGGCGTGCGCGGCTTCGCATCTTCGCGGCCCGCGCGCTGGGCCCAATCCAGTTCGCGCATCAAGGTCGGCGCGCCGCCCTGGTAGGCGATGATGCGGTGATGATCGAGGTCGTCGACCTTCTTCGGCGCGCCGTGCCGCGCGACGTAAGTGTGATGCGCGTAGAGCGACACCGTGACTTCGAGGAGCTTGCGCTGAATGAGATCGGCGTGCGTGGCGGCCCAAAGCCGGATCGCGCACTCGGCTTCAAGCTTCAGCAAATCGTATTCGCGATCGTCAAGCAGCAGCTGCACGCGCGTTTCGGGATAGGAGTCCGCGAACTGCACCAGCCGCGGCGCAACCCACGTCGAGCCAAACGCAACGGGCGCGGTCACCTTCAAATCGCCGATGACTTTTTCGCGCGCATCTTTGAGCGTCGATTCCGCGATCACCGCGGCGCCCGCCATTTCTCGCGTGAACTCGCGGAGCGCCATGCCTGGCCCAGTGAGCAGCAAGCCGCGCGCATGGCGCTGGAAGAGCGGCACGCCCATGCCGCCTTCGAGGGCCGCAATCTGTCGGCTGACGGAACTTTGACTGACGCCAAGCTTTTCGGCTGCGGCGGTAAGGCTGCCGGTCTCGGCGGCGTAGTGGAAGGTCTTGAGCTTGTCCCAGTCCACGGTATGACCCATGCGGCTGGAAGCAAAAATCGCCGCCGCCTAATGCATAATTGCATGGCTATGGCGGCGCGTCGAGGCCCGTGAAGTTAGTGGGGACCGATGGGGCTCGTGGGAATCTGGTTCGGCCTCTCGAGCGGCGAAGGGGTCGCGCCGGTTCGATGATCCTGGACGCCATTTGGGCTTTGGACGAACGGGAGCGGCGGAGGTTCGCCCTCACCGATCTCAACGGTGGCGAAGCCGTGCGCCGTGTCGATCCCCAGCACACGCACATAATAGCCGGACGTGGCGTTGGGCAGCCGAACCGTATTCCACCGCAGCATAGCGCCTTCATTGGCGTTGTTGATGAGCGTGCTCATCGGATGATCCGGCGGGGAGTTTTCCAGCTGGTATTGATGCACGAGCACCGCGCCGCCGGCGGCGCGCACCCGGGCCGGCACGCTGGTGTTGGTTGCGAAACCCGCGTCCCACCCGTCGGCCTGGCGATACTCAACAGTGTAGAGCGCATCGAAATCGCCGCCGACGCGAATGACCAGCGGCTGCCCCGCAACCGGATGGCTCAGAGCGGAAAGCCTATAGGTGCGCCGTCCGTCGCCGCGCCGATAGTTGCGGATGTTCTGAGGCGGCACCCAGTTCAAAGAGAGCAGCGCGGGCGCCGTCAGTCCTGGACCGCCCCACGTGCCTCTGACGAAAGGACCCGGTGGGGGCGGGACCGCAGGCCAGTTCGTGTCGTCGAAGTGAAACACGCTCATCGAACTCATGATATCCCATTGGTCGCAATACTCGCCGGGATTGGCGCCGCAATCGTCGGTGCTGTTGTCATAGGAATGGCCAAGGCCAAATCCGTGCAGGAATTCTTGCGCGGCGAAGTCCGTCATCATGCTGGCCGGATCGAACCACACGCAAGCGAGCGTGTGATCCGCGTCCCAGAAGTGCAGTGTCCGTTGGCCGGAGCTGCTGCAGGCGCCGTCGTCCAAGAATGTGTCCGCCATGCCGATGATGCCGTACAGATGCGAGACGTCTGGGCGATCCGCTTCCGGCACCGCGTCCATGCATTGCTCGACGCGCTGATACCGTTGGAGTGCGCGCATGCCAGCGCTCTTCAGCGGCGCATCAACCCAGCCAACCGTGGTCTGCACACGCAGCTGCACCTTGCCGTAGGAAACATCGTAGAAATAATCCGAGATGTTGCCGTAGCCCGCGCCCTCGATGCCGAACAAGTGCGCAATCGTGCTGTCGAGATTGCCTCTGTCTGGCGCGCCATCAATCGCGCATTTCACGACCATCCATTCGCTGGCTTCCGATTGCGCGAACAGGCGCGGATAATTGTTGCGGCGCACCGCGCCAGGCGTGGGCGGAGACGTTTGAGCCATGGTGAAAATCGCGCAAAGCGCGAACGCCATGAAGCGCGCAAGCTTGGTCATGGTTCCCCCAAGCGGTCGCCTCGTTCGACCGCCCCCTGATCTTTGTAGGGAAGAAAATGCGCGAAGGCCAATCTTGACCGGCTCGCTCGCGCGTTTAGGTCTGGGCGGCGCGCAGATCAGGCCGAGCTTGAGTTCCGATGCAGGATCAAATTCACGCCCTCGCGAACTTCCCGCTGCTGCGGCTTGGAAACGCCGTGGTGACGCTCGGCGGCCTGGTGGCGGCCGTCATCATCACAGCGCTCTTTCTGATCGGCGCGCGGCTCTTGGGGACGGGGCTGAAGCGCGCGCGGGAGCGGCTGCCGGAGGCGGCGGGGCCGCTCTATCTGGTCGAGAAGCTGACGGTCTATGGGTTGGTGATCTTCGGGCTGATCTCTGGGCTCTCGACGCTCGGGCTCAATCTGTCTTCGATCGCGGTGTTCGCCGGCGGCTTGGGCGTCGGCATCGGCCTTGGCCTGCAGGGCGTGGTGAAGGAATTCGTGTCGGGGCTGGTGCTGATCTTCGACCGCGCCGTGTCAATCGGTGACTACGTGGAGTTAGAGAACGGCACGCGCGGGATCGTGCAGGAGATCGGGCCACGCGCCACGCGCGTGCGCAACAACGACAACGTCTATCTGCTGATCCCCAATTCGAAGCTGATCGAAGGTCCGGTGATCAATTGGACGCTGCGGGGCGAAACGCGGCGTATCCATGTGCCTTTCATTGTCGCGTTTGGCGCTGACAAGGAGAAGGTTCGGGCTGCGGTCTTGGAGGCCGCGCGCGACGTGCCGTTCACGCTGCCGGACGACGGCGCGCGGCGCAGTCAGGTGTGGATGACGGGCTTTGGCGAGTCCGGGTTGAACTTCGAATTGATCGTGTGGCCGACGCTGGAAGCGGTGAAGCGCCCAAAGGCGATGAATGCGGCTTACACGTGGGCCATCGACGACGCGCTGCGGAAAGCCTGTATCGAAATCCCGTACCCACAGCGCGAACTGCGCGTGCGTGGGCTGTTCGGCGAAGAGGGCGAGGATGCGCTGGCCGCGCTAGGGCTTGAGCAGCGCGAGCACGCGCAAGCTGCAGCGCCGGCGCAAACCGTCAACGATGCGGCGGAGGATTTGCTGCAGCCAGAACCGCCCCCGGTGGCGGCGCCAGAAACGCCGCCCTCGACCGGCCGGCCGAACTAGCTCGCTTGACCGGTCGCGCCAGCCGCGCGCGCCGCGCGGGCTTGGGTCAGCAGCTTTTGCGCGCGCAAATACATCTCGATACGCGCCACCACAAACATCCCGACGACGATGAGCAGCGGCGCGTCAGCCAGGAGATTGAGGCTGATGTTCCAGGCTTGCGCTTCCTCGGCCAGGAAGAAGCGAATGGCGTAGCGCACCGCGAAGATCGCAATCAGCAGGATGATGGCAGCGGGCGAGGCCGTCTGATTGAGCGCGTGCGTTTCGGGATCGACCGTAATGCGCATCATCTTGCCGCGATACCAGCCGATGACACACCCGACCGCGAGCGCGGCGATCAGCCAGGGCGCGTCGCTCATGAGCGGCGGCGTCTGCACCATCGCCAGCGCGGCGATGACGGTGAAAATGACTGGCACGATCCACAATTGCTCGAGCTTCAGCGGGCGCGACTTCGCCATGCCGCGGATGCGGAAGAACCAGACGACGAGCACGATGACGGCTGTGATGCCGTATTGAATGAGCTGCCGCTGGTCCAAGTGTTCCATGAGGTCCCCCAACCCTGCGCGGCTTACGCCGCCGCGCCAGCCTTTGCCGCTGCGTGGTCGTGCTCAATCGCCGCGAGGAAACGGTCGGCGTCAAGGGCTGCCATGCACCCAAGGCCCGCGGCGGTCACCGCCTGGCGGTAATTTTCGTCGGTGACGTCGCCAGCGGCGAACACGCCGGGGATGTTGGTGAAGGTCGTGCCTGGCTTCACATGCAGATAGCCGTTTTCGTTCATGGTGAGCTGGCCTTTGAACAGCTCGCTCGCCGGCACGTGGCCGATGGCGATGAAGACCCCGTCGACCTTGCGCTCTTCGCGGGCGCCGGTTTTCAGATTGCGCAAAACAGCGCCTGTGACCCCGAGCGGATCTTCAACGCCAAGCACTTCCTCGATCGCGCTGTCCCAGACCACTTCGATCTTCGGGTGGTGTAGCAAGCGCTGCTGGTTGGTCATATCGGCGCGCAGTTCGTCGCGGCGATGCACGAGCGTGACCTTGGTGGCGAAGTTGGTGAGGAAGAGCGCTTCCTCGACTGCCGTGTTGCCGCCGCCGACGACGATGACTTCCTTTCCACGATAGAAGAAGCCGTCGCAGGTGGCGCACGCCGAGACGCCGAACCCCTGGAATTTTGATTCACTTGGCAGGCCGAGCCAGCGCGCTTGCGCACCGGTGGCGATCACGAGCGCGTCGGCGAGATAAACCTGGCCGCCGTCGCCGGTGAGCGTGAAGGGGCGCTTCGAGAGATCGACTTTGACGATGTGGTCGTCGACGATTTCGGTCCCCAGATGCTTCGCCTGCGCGCGCATCTGCTCCATCAGCCACGGACCCTGAATGGTGTCGGCGAAGCCCGGATAATTCTCGACATCGGTGGTGATGGTCATCTGCCCACCGGGCTGCAGCCCCGCGATCATCAGGGGCTTGCGGACCGCGCGTGCGGCGTAGATCGCGGCGGTGTAGCCCGCGGGGCCGGAGCCAAGAATGACGATGGGCGCGTGGCGAGCAGGGGCGTTGGTCATGTTGATTCCGAAAGAGATTCGCGGAGCCCCAATATGGCGTCCGGGACGGCAAACCGAAACCCTGCGCCTGCCTTGTTTCGGCGTCAGCCGGCGACGACTCGCTGCGACTGCTCGCCCAATCCATCGAGGCCGAGCCGCATGGTCTGACCGGGGCGGAGATAGACCGGCGGACGTTGCCCCAGACCCGTGCCGGATGGCGTTCCCGTCGCGATCACATCGCCCGGATAAAGGCTCATGAACTTGCTGACGTAGGCGACGAGATCGGCGACGCCGACGATCATGTCGGCCGTGTTGGCGTCCTGATAGCGATGGCCGTCCACCTCGAGCCAAAGATGCAGCGCCTGTGGGTCTGCCACTTCGTCACGCGGCACAAGCCAGGGTCCGATCGGCCCGAAACCGTCGCAGCTTTTTCCCTTGGTCCATTGACCCGTGCCTTCAAGCTGAAAGGCGCGCTCGGAAATGTCGTTGATCACGCAATAGCCGGCGACGTAGCGGAGCGCGGTATCGCGGGAGACGCGCTTCGCGTGTGAGCCAATCACGACGCCAAGCTCCACCTCCCAATCCATCTTGGTGGAATCGGCTGGCATCGGCGCGTCGTCATAGGGTCCCGCGATGCAGCTGTTGGCTTTGAGGAAGATCACCGGTTCAGCGGGAACAGCGTTGTTGCTCTCCGCGGCATGCGCTCGGTAGTTCAAGCCGATCGCGACGAATTTGCCGATGCCGCCGACGCACGCTCCCAGCCGCGCGCCCATGGGCGCGAGGGGCAATGAGGTCGGATCAATCGCGCGCAACCGATTGATGGAAGCGTCGCTCAGATTTGCACCGCTGAGATCGGGGATCGCGCCAGAGAGATCGCGTACGCGTCCTGCCGCATCGAGCAGGCCTGGCTTCTCAGCGCCCTTGGCGCCGAAGCGAACGAGGCGCGTGCCGCGCGCGGCTGGCTGCGTGGGCGTTTGGCATCCCGCGACGCCCGCTGTCGCAATCGCGCCGCCGATCAGTCCTCGCCGTGTCGTGCCTGCCATGATCGCCTCCCCGCGCGTATCTTAGGCGCTCGGCGGGGAAGGGCCAAACGCGTCACGAGTTGACGCTCGCCCAGCCCGCGCGCAGGTTTTGGCTATGGCGGACATTCTGCATGATTTTCCGATAGCCGTGCCTCCGGACCGCGTCTTTGAGGCCGTGACGTCGCCCGCGGGGCTCGCGCAATGGTGGACCCTTAGCGGTGCTGGCGAGCCAAAGCTCGGCGCGACGTATCTCTTCCATTTTGGAGACGGCTACGATTGGCGCGGCGTCGTGCGGCGGGTTGAATCCGGTCGTGCGATCGAGTGGGAGATCATTGAGGCGGACGAGGACTGGACCGGTACGCGGGTTAGTTTTGAGCTAGCGCCAGAGGGCGCGGGCACGCGCGTGCGTTTTGCACACACTGGCTGGCAGAATGCCAACGCGCATTTTCGCACGTCGTCCTTCTGCTGGGCGATGTATCTGCGGATCATGAAGCGGTTCGTCGAAAGCGGCGAGACCGTTCGGTTCGGCGCCCGGCTGAGCGCTTAGCGCCGGTTGGCGCGCGCGGCCCAGGCCGTCACGACTGCGGCGGCGACGCGATCGGTTTCCACCAGCGGCGGATAGGTCCAAGTCTCGAACCGGCCTTTAAAGGGACGTGCGCAGCCGCGGCGCGCGAGCGATTGGTGGAAGCGGTCGAGTTTGCCGCCTGGGCCATCGACGGCGAGCACATGCACGGGCTTGCCGGTCGAGGCTGCCTCCGTCGCCATGTTGACGCTGTCGGCGGTGACGAAGATGTGGTCGGCCGCCGCGAGCATCGCGAAATAGGGGTTCAGCCCTTCGCCCTCGTAGAAGATGGCGCAATGGGGCGCGAGCCAGGTGCGAAAAACCATGCGCGCCTGCTCGCTGGTGCGGCGCGACAGCGTGGCCATGAGCGCGCCGCCGGTGTCGCGCTGCAGCTTGGCCAGCGCATCGGCGATCTCGCGCGCCCGGGTCGGTGAAATGTCCTGGCGCTTGGATTTGCCGCCGATGAGGATCGCGATGCGCGGGGCGGAGAGTTCATCGAGTGGCGTGGGATAATCCGCGCGCGCCTGGTCGAGCCGCTCCGGCGTGACGCGGTGGCACGCGCCAACGATGGACAGCACGTTCGAGCCTTCGAGCCGGTCATGGATCGGCGGCACGACGATATCGAACTCGCGCGGATTGACCCGCGGATCCTGCAGCTGCGCCACCAGCGTCTTGCCGCGCGACCAGAGCCGCACGCCCATTGAGAGCGGCACCGAAGCGCGGCCGCAGCCGATCCAGATGTCCGGCCAGGGCGGCACGATCGCGTCTGAATCGAGCGACAGCGCTTCGCGTGAAGCCGGCACGAAGCCGGGCGGGGCCCAGCGCCAGGGCGTCCGGAGCTTGATCCGCTTGATCGAAATCCGCGCGGGCGTGCGCCGCGAGATCGCCTCCGCGAGCCCAAGGGCCTGGTTCTCAATGCCGGCGCGGCCGTCGGTGACGGCCCAGACCTGCAGTGGCTCGGCGGGTTGGAAGCCGGCGCTACGCACGAGACCCTCCCCGCGGGGCCTGGCTCAGAGGAACTTCACCTTGACGATCTCGTAGGACTTCGCGCCGCCCGGCGCCATGACCTCGACGACGTCGCCTTCCTCCTTGCCGATCAGCGCGCGCGCGATCGGGGAGGTGATGGAGATCTTGCCCTTGGAGACGTCGGACTCGTCCTCGCCGACGATCTTGTATTTCGACTTTTCGCCGGAATCCTCATCGAGGATTTGCACGGTCGCGCCAAATTTCACTTGTTTTCCAGAGAGTTTGGACACGTCGATGATCTGCGCGCGCGCGATCTTGTCTTCGATCTCGGCCACCTTGCTCTCGATGAAGCTCTGGCGCTCTTTGGCCGCGTGATACTCAGCGTTCTCCGAAAGGTCGCCATGGCCGCGCGCCTCGGCGATCGCCGCGATAATGGTCGGGCGCTCCACCGTCTTAAGACGCTTCAGTTCTGCATCGAGGGCCTGATAACCCTCGGCAGTCATCGGTATTTTTTCCATATCTAGAGTGGCTTTCGTCTCTCGTGGGAGGAAGGTTGGACCCTAAAAACGCGGGCAGTCAAGCCGGGGTCCGAGACCCCTCAAGTCTAGCACGCCCATGGCCGGGGGCGACCCCTTTTCAGGGGCTATCCGGCGCGGCGGGACGTAGCGTCTCGGCCTCGGGCAGCCCTGCCAGGAACGCGGCGAACTTCGCCGCGTCGCCCGACCCGAGAACATAGGTACGCGCGAAGGCGTCCACCATGCCCCCATAGACCGCATCCGACCGCTCGGGCGTCATGACCTCGCCGCCGAAATGGGTGAGCGTTTCCGGCATCATGGTCGGGGCGTCGGAAAAGCTCATATGACTGCCGCCCGTCACCCGGACGTACCATACCGGGGCGCCACGCTGAGCGAGCGCCGCCATCATCTCCTCTGCCGCATTGGATTGGACCCGAGGGCGGCCTCGCGCGCGGCTCGCCGTCACGAGCACCGGCTTGGCGACGCCATCGGTTTCGGCGCGAGAGCCGAACAGCCCCCCTTCGAAATCCATGCAGGCGTCGATGCGCGGCTCGGAGGCGCACGCATCGAGCGCGATGGCGCCGCCCGTCGAGTGTCCAACGGCGATGACGTGATCGAGGTCGATCCGCAGAGCCTGGAAGCTCGGTCCCGCCAAGCGGTCGAGCACCACCGATAGATCGCGGCTCCATTCGAGCACGCGCGGCGTCAGGTCGGAGGGATCCTCGGATTGCTGAGCGGGATCTTCGCTTGCATCGAGCACGCGCCCGTCCGGCAGGCGCGAAAGCCCGACATAAGGGTGATCGACCACCGCGACGATGTAGCCGCGCGCGACGAGGGCGGCGGCGAGCCGGCTGTAATTGAAGCGCACCACGCCAGAGCCCGGCGAAAGCAGGATCAGTGGCAGCGCCCGGCCGCGCGTGCGGCGGGCATTATCCGTTGCAGGCGCCGGCGTTTGCGCCCAGCTGCGCAGATCGGCTTCGGGCACGTTGTAATAGCCCTGCGCGATCATCGTGGCGAGGATCGCGTCGTCATTGGCGTACGGGCCGGGCGCCCCAGCCGACTCCGCGGGATAGTAGAGATCGACCATCCAGGCGCGCCGGTGCGCTGGCGCCACCGGATCGGCACGCGCCGAGTCGGTGACGACAAACGACTGGCGTCCCACAGTCTGGAACGTCGCCGCCAACGCGCATGAGCCAAGCAGAAGCGTCGCCGCCAACGCGAACAGAACACGCATGCCTAGGTGCTCTGCCCGCAAGCGCTGCGGGTCAATGTGTGTGCGATCAGCCGTAGGCTTGGAGCGGACGAACGCCGAGCGGCGCGCCGCTCTTGAGGCGGCGGATGGCCTGGATGGCCGCCCGCGCGCCGGGCACGGTCGTGTAGTACGGGATGTTCTGCGCCAGCGCTGTGCGCCGCAGCGAGAAGCTGTCGCGATAGGATTGCGCACCCTCGGTGGTGTTGAACACCAGGTGCACGTCGCCGTTCTTCATGGCGTCCACGATATGGGGGCGGCCCTCGAGCACCTTGTTGACGCGCTCGACGGAAAGCCCCGCCTCCTGCAGCACGTCGGCGGTGCCGCCCGTCGCCAGCACGCGGAAGCCGAGCCCGATCAGGTCGCGCACGACCTGCACCATGGCTGGCTTGTCGGAGTTTTTCACCGAGACGAAGACGCAGCCTTCGGTCGGCAGCGCATTGCCTGAGGCGATCTGGCTCTTGGCGAACGCTGCTTCGAAATTGGCGTCGAGCCCCATGACTTCGCCGGTCGAGCGCATCTCGGGCCCGAGGATCGGATCGACGCCCGGAAAGCGCGCGAACGGAAACACGGCTTCTTTCACGGCGACGTGGGGGCGCTTCAAGCGATCGAGTTTCAGCTCGGAGAGCTTGGCGCCCGCCATCACTTTCGCCGCGGCCGCTGCGATTGGAAGGCCGATCGCTTTCGCCACGAACGGCGCGGTGCGGGAAGCGCGCGGGTTGGCTTCGAGCACGTAGATGTCGCCGTCCTTCACCGCGAACTGGATGTTGATGAGCCCTTTGACTTTGAGCGCCAGTGCGAGCTTGCGGGTCTCATTCTCGATCTGCGCGATGGTTTCCGCCGGAAGCGAGTAGGGCGGCAGTGCACAGGCGCTGTCGCCGGAATGGACGCCGGCTTCCTCGATGTGCTCCATCACGCCGGCGACGAACACCTCGCCGCCGTCGCAGATCGCGTCGACGTCGACTTCGATGGCGTCGCGGAGATAGCGGTCGATCAAGACGGGTTTTTCTTCCGAGGCCTGCACAGCGTGCGTGACGTAGCGCATCAGCCCGGCTTCATCGTGCACGATTTCCATCGCACGCCCGCCCAGCACGTAGGAGGGCCGCAGCACGACGGGGAAGCCGATCTTGCGCGCGCCTTCGAGCGCTTCTTCGGCCGAGCGGGCGGTGGCGTTTTCGGGCTGCTTCAGGCCGATCTTTTTCAGCAGCGCCTGGAAGCGCTCGCGGTCCTCGGCGAGATCGATGGCGTCGACGCTGGTGCCCAAGATCGGCGCGCCTTCGTCTTCGAGTTTCTTCGCGAGATTGAGCGGCGTCTGGCCGCCGAACTGCACGATCAGGCCAAGGACTTCACCGCTCTGCTTTTCCGTTTCGATGATTTCCAAGACGTCTTCGGCGGTGAGCGGTTCGAAATAGAGCCGATCGGAAGTGTCGTAATCGGTCGACACGGTTTCCGGATTGCAATTGATCATAATCGACTCGACGCCGATCTCTTCGCACGCGAACGCCGCGTGGCAGCAGCAATAATCGAACTCGATGCCCTGGCCGATGCGATTGGGGCCGCCGCCGAGGATGACGATCTTCTTGCGGGCCGATGGCTCGGCTTCGCAATCGGGCGCGGCCGGCTTTCCGTCCACTCCGTACTCGCCAATCTCGTACGTCGAGTACATGTAGGGCGTCGTGGCGCGGAACTCCGCGGCGCAAGAATCGATGCGCTTGTATTGCGGGCGCACGCCGAGCTTGCGGCGCGCCGCGCGCACGTCGCGCTCCTTCTTGCCGGTGAGTTTCGCGAGGCGCGTGTCGGAGAAGCCTTGCGCTTTCAGCGTGCGAAATGCTGCCGCATCCTTCGGCAAGCCGGTCTTTCGGATCTGCGCTTCCGCTTCGATGATTTCCGCGAGCTCGCGGATGAACCACGGATCGTAATGGGCGGCCGCGCAAATCTCCTCGACGCTGACGCCCCGGCGCAGCGCTTCGGCCGCGACCAGCAAGCGATCCGACTTGGGCGCAACGAGGCGCGCGCGCACGGCGGCGCGGCCTTCGTCTTCATCCGCCGCGCCCTCGATGGCGATTTCATCGAGCCCGCTTAAGCCGATGTCGAGCGAGCGCAGGCACTTCTGCAAGCTTTCCTGGAACGTGCGCCCGATCGCCATGGCTTCGCCGACGCTCTTCATGCTCGTGGTCAGCGTGGAATCGGCGCCGGGGAAGCGCTCGAACGCGAAGCGCGGAATCTTGGTGACGACGTAATCGATGGTGGGTTCGAACGAGGCGGGCATCGCGCCGCCCGTGATGTCGTTGGCGATCTCGTCGAGCGTATAGCCGATGGCGAGTTTCGCGGCCACCTTGGCGATGGGAAAGCCGGTGGCCTTCGACGCAAGCGCAGAGGAGCGCGACACGCGCGGGTTCATCTCGATCACCACCATGCGCCCGGTTTGCGGGTCGATGGCGAATTGCACGTTGGAGCCGCCGGTCTCGACGCCGATTTCCCGCAGCACCGCAATGCTCGCATTGCGCATGATCTGGTACTCGCGGTCGGTGAGCGTTAGCGCTGGCGCGACGGTGATGGAGTCGCCCGTGTGCACGCCCATCGGATCGACGTTCTCGATCGAGCAGATGATGATGCAATTGTCCGCGCGGTCGCGGACGACTTCCATCTCGTACTCTTTCCAGCCGATGATGCTTTCTTCGACCAGCACTTCGTTGATCGGCGAATTGTAAAGCCCGCGCTCGACGATCTCGCGGAACTCTTCGAGATTGTAGGCGACGCCGCCTCCCAAACCACCGAGTGTCAGCGACGGGCGGATGATCGAGGGCAGGCCGACATGGTCGAGCGCGGCGATCGCTTCTTCCATCGTGTTGCAGAGGCGCGAGCGCGGGCTTTCGAGCCCGATCTTGTCCATCGCGTCGCGGAATTTCTGGCGGTGCTCGGCTTTCTCGATGACGTCAGCCTTGGCGCCGATCATCTCGACATTGAATTTCTTCAACACGCCCATGCGCTCGAGATCGAGCGCGCAATTGAGCGCCGTCTGGCCGCCCATCGTGGGGAGCAGCGCGTCGGGCCGTTCTGCTTCGATGATCTTCGCCACCATGTCGGGCGTGATCGGCTCAACGTAGGTGGCGTCCGCCAAACCCGGGTCGGTCATGATCGTTGCGGGATTGGAATTCACCAGGATGACGCGATAGCCCTCGGCCTTCAGCGCCTTCACCGCTTGCACGCCGGAATAATCGAACTCGCAAGCCTGGCCGATGACGATAGGTCCCGCGCCAATGATCAGGATCGATTTGAGGTCGGTGCGTTTCGGCATGCGCGCGCGCCCTTCTGCCCATGTCTTGGGCCCCGCGTTCAGCGGTCAGAATCGATCCATTTGGCGGATCGCGCGTGCTTAAGCGAAGCCCGGCGGGTTCGCAAGCAGCCAAAATCCCATGAGCACCTTTCCAGCACAGTGGGATCCGAAGCTTGGAATTCACGTGACTTGAAGTCGCGG